>Ga0184627_10000359_pt1 | contig 18321 bp, 20 predicted proteins | sample PLM3_127_b1_FD_133150 | JGI IMG/M metagenome (GOLD analysis project Ga0184627, IMG submission 133150) | Groundwater sediment microbial communities from an aquifer in East River, Colorado, USA - PLM3_127_b1 | ecosystem: Environmental > Terrestrial > Soil > Riparian zone | place: USA: East River...
CTTGGCGTCTTGGCGGCTAATTTCCGACTCAGTTTGTCCGCAAGAGAGCGAACACGTCTTCGCCGAAACGATTCCGCACCTCGTCGTGCAGGGGCTTGACGGCGCGGACGAACGCCGCGCGCTCCGCCGGGGCCAGTTCCAGCACTTCGCCGCCCGCGCTCGCGATTGCCTTGCGCGCGACTTCTTCCTCCTCGATGGCGAGCCTGCGCTGCTCGATGACGGCCTCGCGCGCGGCGCGCTGGATACCTTCCTGGAGCTCCTTCGGCCAGCGCTCGAATTCGGCCCGGTTCATGTAGATGCCCCGTGACAAATAGCAGTGCCCGGTCAGGGTGTGATAGCGGTGGACCTTGTGCGCACCGTAATCCACCGTGTTGGCGAGCGGGTTCTCCTGCGCGTCGACCGTCCCGGACACGATCGCTTCCAGTCCCGGCTTGAGGTCGAGCGAGAAGGGCACCGCGCCCTGCAGTTCGAAGCTGCGCGCGTGGGTCTTGCCCGGCATCAGGCGCACGCGCATGCCCTTCAGGTCCGCGAGCGCGCGCACCGGGCGCAGCTTGTTCGAGACGTGGCGGTAGCCGTTCTCGAAATAGCCGAGCACGCGGTAGCCGGGGATGCGCTCCTCGATCTTGCGCGTCAGCCAGGCGCCGAGTTTCCCGTCCATCGCGGCCCGCGCGTCCTTGAGCCCGTCGAACAGGAAGGGCAGATCCGCGAATTCCAGTTCCGGAACGCGGTCGGCCAGGTAGCTCGTCGATTGGTAGGAAAGCGTCAAGATCCCGTGCTCGGCCATCCACAGCAGATCGCCACCCTTGTAGCCGAGGTCCATGACGTTCCAGATGTACTTCACGTCGATGGCCTTGCCGAACTCCGCCTCCAGCCGGTCCCCCATTATCTTCAAACCGCGGCTGCAGGTCGTCGTCGGGGGGCCATAGCCGCCCATGCGGATCTGGATGGGCTCGTTCATGCAGGACGGCGCGCAGGAATCTCAGTTCAGGCCGGCGCGTATCGCCCTGGCCCTTTGCTCCAGGCGCTTGACAAGTTCTTCCCACATGCCGTCGGTGGACTTGCGCATGACGAGGCTGACGTCGGCGTCGTCCACGTACCAGAAACCTTTCGCTATTTCGGCGTTGAGCTCTCCGGGCGCCCACACCACCACGCCGGCGTAGAAACGCGCGTGCTCGGCCTCGGCCTCGATGATGCGATCGACCAGGTCGCGGTCCACCACCAGGTGCAGGTCGGGCGTCAGCCGCATCGCGCGGTTACCCGGGCTGTCCTTGCGCTGCACCAGCGCAAACAGGATCTCGCTGCTGACAGGCCCGCCGAGATAAACCGGCTCGACCACCTTCTGCGACGGACCGTGGTCCGGGAACAGAGTGCCGAGTTTCACTGGCGTCGGCCGGTTGACGATGAATCCAATATGCTGGCCGTTGCCCAGCGGCCTGGCGATGAGGATGGTCGCGCGGTAGAGCCGGTCGCGCAGAAGGGGCTTCGCCACCAGTAGCACCGGTTCGTCGGCCGGATCCACCGCGCGCGCCGGGGCGGCAAAAACGATCGTAACGACCGCAATCAGGCAGGACGCCAGGCAGGCAAGGGGATGGCGGGCATTCATCTCAGGCACTCAGGATAGCAGATATCCCTCACAGCATCGCGCCCGGCCGGCCAAGAGCGTGCTCGGCGAGTTGCTGCACGACCCAGTCGTAGGCATCGTCCAGCGAATCGGTGCGGTGCATCAGCCCCACGTCCTGCGCATCGATCGTGCCGTGGCGCACCAGCGCGTCGAAGTCCACCACCTGCCGCCAGTACTCGGTGCCGAAGAGGACGATCGGCATCGGCTTTTTCATCCTGCGCGTCTGCGTGAGCGTCAGCAGCTCGAACAGCTCGTCGAGCGTGCCGAAACCACCTGGAAACACGATCACCGCCTTCGCCAGGTAGGCGAACCAGAACTTGCGCATGAAGAAATAATGGAAATGGACCGAGAGCTCGCGCGTGACGTATTTGTTGCCGAACTGCTCGTTCTCGATCGAGATGGTCAGGCCCACGCTCATGCCGCGGGCCTCGGCCGCGCCGCGGTTGGCCGCTTCCATGATGCCCGGGCCGCCGCCGGTGCACACCACGAAGCGGCGCTCCTTCTGGTCGAGATTCTTGGACCACTGCGTAAGGCGGAACGCGAGCTCGCGTGCGGCTTCGTAATAGGCCGACATTTTGAGTGCCGCGCGGGCGCTGTCGACGTTGCCGCCGCCGCTTTCCGCCTTGCGCAGCGCCTCCTCGGCTTGCTCGCGCGGCAAGGTCCGCGCCGAGCCCATAAACACGATGGTGTCGTCAAGGTGGCTGCGCTCGAAGCGGCTTCTCGGCTCGAGATATTCCGCCAGGATGCGGAGCGCCCGGGCGTCCTTGCTGTTCAAAAACGCCTGGTTGGCATAGGCTTTCACGGGCTTACGCTGGCGTTCGGTCATGGTGAGTCCTGAAAAGGGATGGAGGCCGACCCCGGTTTATACCATCATGGGGCCAGGAGTTTGTCGGACTTAGGTCCGACAAACTCCTTATGCAAAACCGCCCGCACGATAACAGGAGTAAATGAGAGCGAAAACCTCATTTCCAGGCTACGCGCGTGCCCATCGGAGGCCAATTGGGGTCATTACCTTGGTTATCATTCGAAATTCTCGGGCGGTTTTGCTGTTAGCAGCCTGTCAGACACGAAGTCCGACAGGCTGCTAGTGCTCCGGACCCCGCGTCGATGCGGGCGCGGGACCGCGCGCCCGCAGAACGCAGTGGCCTTGACATGAATCAAGAAACTGCAATAGTACCTCCGCTAGAGTCGAATCTGCACGATTACGCGGAGAGTATCCCCATGAAGCTGAACGATACCCGGATGTTCCATGCCGCAGGTCAGGCGGCCGTCGGCGGCGCGCACACGAAGCCATCGGGGTTCGAAAGCCGTCTCTTGCGCCATTTATTGCGCTCGCTGGGTGACGCGCCCCTGCGGATAAGACTCCGGAACAGTGAACCGGTATCAACGGACGGGGCCGACAATGCGGGCGGCATCCGCATCGCGAACTGGTCCACGTTGGTCAAGCTGTTCATCAATCCCGATCTCTATTTCGGCGACGCCTATACCGACGGGCTGATCGAGGTGGAAGGAGACCTGGTGAAGCTCCTCGAGACCGTCTTTGACCACCGCCGCCGGGCGAGCGTGCCGTTCTTCGGGGGACGCAGCCGCCTCGCCGGGTGGATGAATCGCAGCCGTCCGAATACGCGGTCCAGCGCGCGCCGGAACATTCACCAGCATTACGATATCGGGAACGAGTTCTACCGGTCGTGGCTCGACCCGCGGATGGTCTATACCTGCGCCTATTTTCCGGACCCGGCGATGACGCTCGAGGCGGCTCAGGTCGCGAAGATGGATCACGTCTGCCGCAAGCTCACGCTCAACCCGCAGGACACCGTGGTCGAGGCGGGGTGCGGCTGGGGCGCGCTGGCATTGCATATGGCCGCCCGCCACGGCGTGCGCGTCAAGGCGTTCAACATTTCGCGCGAGCAGATCACCTACGCCAGGGCGAGCGCGCGGGCAGCGGGCGTCGAGCGCCGCGTCGAATTCATCGAAGACGACTACCGCAACATCGACGGGCGCTACGATGCCTTCGTCTCGGTAGGCATGCTCGAACACGTCGGCCAGCATCACCATCGGGAGCTGGGCCGGGTCATCGACCGCTGCCTTCATCGGAACGGCCGCGGCCTGGTTCACAGCATCGGCCAGAATCGGGGCGTGGCATTGAATCCCTGGATCGAGAAGCGGATATTTCCCGGCGCTTACCCGCCGACGCTGAGTGAAATGGCGGCAATGCTCGAGGCACGGGCATTCTCGGTGATCGACGTCGAGAACCTGCGGCTGCATTACGCATTGACTCTGGAACACTGGCTGCGGAACTTCGAGGATGCGCGGGAGCGCGTGCGCGCGATGTTCGACGAGCGTTTCGTCCGCGCCTGGCGCCTGTACCTTGCGGGGTCTCTCGCGGCGTTCAGGACCGGCGAGCTGCAGCTGTACCAGATGCTGTTCACCCGCGATACCAGCAATGATGTGCCGTGGACGCGGGCCCATCTCCACGAAAAGGCGGCGGGGTGATGTCCATCCATTCGTGCGACGCGTTGATCGTGGGCGGTGGTCCCGCCGGCTCGACGTGCGCCCGGGAACTCGTCCGCGCCGGCCTCGACGTGGTGGTGATGGACAAGCACGCTTTCCCGCGCGACAAGGTGTGCGCGGGATGGATCACGCCGCCGGTGGTGCAGGCGCTCCGCCTCGACTGCGCCGACTACGTGCAGGGGCGCGTGATGCAGGCGATTCGCGGGTTTCGCACGGGGATGATCGAAGCGGAGACGGAAGTCGAGACCCGGTATGACGAGGCGGCGAGCTTCGGCATTCGCCGCTGCGAGTTCGACCATTATCTGCTGCAGCGCTCGCAAGCCCGGTTGCGGCTCGGCGAGCCGCTGAAGACGATGGCGCGGGACGGCGGCGCCTGGCTGGTAAACGGCGAGATCAGGACGCCGCTGGTAGTGGGAGCGGGCGGGCATTTCTGCCCGGTCGCGCGCAAGCTCGGTGGCGTGCCCGGCCCCGCCGAGACCGTGGTCGCCGCGCAGGAGATCGAGTTTCCACTGCCGCGGGGCGAACGCAGCGCATACCGGGTTGACGATGAGGTCGTGCAGTTCTATTTCTGCGCGGATCTCAAGGGTTACGGCTGGTGCTTCGCGAAAGGCGGTTACCTTAACATCGGCCTGGGCCGCGAGGATCCCCACAAGCTTCCCGAGCACGTCGACGAGTTCTGCCGCTGGCTCCGGCGGCGCGGGGTAATTCCCGGCAACCTGCCCGGAAAGTTCAACGGCCATGCCTACCTGCTGTACCCGGAATCGCGCCGCCCGCCGACCACGGACGGCGCGCTGTTGATCGGTGACGCGGCCGGCCTTGCCTATTCCCGGAGCGGGGAAGGGATCCGCCCCGCGGTGGAATCGGGATTGATGGCTGCCGCGACTATCATCGAGGCCGCCGGCGATTATCGCCAGGACAGCCTCGCGCGGTATGCCAGTCGCCTGACAGCCCGCTTCGGCAAGAGAAGTCCGGCTGAAGAGTGCGGCTCATGGCTGCCGCAAGGGATCAGGCGACCGCTCGCGGCGAGCCTGATGGCAACCCGGTGGTTCGTGCGTCACGTCGTCGTCGACCGCTGGTTCCTGCACGCACAGCAGAAACCCGTTGCGACCGGAATCCAGTAAGGCCTGCGGCCCACAAGCTCCGCCGTTATTCATCAGCTCCTTGGAATTCGCATGTCAACCGGACAACAGGAAGACGTGAGTGCCCGCCAGATCGACCTCGACGAAGTCGCGCGGCTGATCGAAGCCCTGGAGCGCGACCTGAAGAAGGTTCAGGGCAGTTCCCGGGACATTCAGCGCCTGAGAGACGAGATCGAGACGCTCAAGAACGTGCTCAAGTCGCCCGTGCGCCGGCACCACTGGGTGAGAGACGCGTTGCACGGCATCCGGGACCGCATCGACGACGCGCTGGACGCCGCCGTGGCCGAGGGGATCGAGGTCAGCCGCTATCTTGCGGAGATCGGACGGATACTCGGCCTGTAACGCCCTCGACCGTTTATTCGGGAATCGCGCCAAGAATGTACATCGCCTTGATGACCGGTCCCGGCTCGCCGAAAGCGCGGAACCAGCGGCCGAAGATCTCCACGATTTCGCCGCTGCCGTAGATCTGGGCCAGCCCGGTGTTGACCGCGAGACGGAAAGCGGCGTCTCCCCGCGGCAGCACGATGCCGTAGGGCTCGAAGGAAAGCTCGTCGGGGAGCAGCAGCAGCGCTTTCTGGTCCCTGGCCTTGCCCGATGCCCCCACCAACAGCAGCTTGTCGCTCGCGAAGGCGTCCACTTTCCCGTCCTCGAGCGCGGCAAGCGCTTCATCGCGGCTCTTGAACGAGAGCACGGTCGCGCTGAGCTGGCGGCGATTCAGCTGCAGATTCACGGCGCGCTCGTTGGTGGTGCCGGCGATCACCGCGATTTTCCTGCCGGACAGGTCGGACAGCGAGCGCGCGCCCGAGGCGGCCAGGGTCAGCAGCCCGGTGGTTTCGACGAAGATGTAGCTGGAGAAGTCCACCTGTTTCAGGCGCGAGAGCGTGACGGTACTCGAGCCGCACTCCATGTCCGCCTGTCCTTTGGCGACGGCGTCAAAGCGGCTCAGGGCAGTGACCGGCAGCCACTTCACCTGCAGGCCTTGCAGCTTGAGCTGGCGCTCGATCGAATTGACCACGCGCTTGCACAGGTCGATGGAAAAGCCGCCCACCTGTTTGCTGTCATCCGTGAAAGAGAACGGCGTCGCGTCGGCGCGGTAGGCAATGGTGATGGTCTTGGTGGCGGCGATCGTCTTCAGCCGGCCATCGAGGCCCTGGGCGTGGACGGAGCCTGCGGCGAGCAACACGGCGAGTGCGAGCGTGGTGGTGCGAAACATGGGGTCTCCTGGGTAGAGTTGCGGGTGGAGGCCGGACGATACCGGCAATCCGTGACGCTGGCAAACCGCCCGCCGCATGCTCTCTGCCCCTTTTTCCTTGTGACTTGTGCCTTGAAATTGCGGCGGGCATACTGCGTACAGCCATGGCACGAGTCGGCAACGGGAAATAGGGGCGGGGGGCGATGCGGCTGCGCGTGCTCGGCTGTTCGGGCAGTATCGGTGGACAGCAAAATCGAACCACTTCGTTCCTGCTCGACCAGGACATACTGATCGACGCGGGGACCGGGGTCGGCGATCTCTCGCTCGCCGAGCTGACGTCGATCGACCACATCTTCGTCACCCATTCGCACCTCGACCACGTTAACTCGATCGCGTTCTTCCTGGATTCGGTTGGCGCGCTGCGGCCAAAGCCGGTCACGGTGTACGCAGCGGGTCCCACGATCGCGATCCTGAAAAGGAATCTGTTCAATTGGGACATCTGGCCGGATTTCACCGTGATCCCCACGCCCGAAGAGCCGTGGCTGCGTTACCAGGAGATCAAGGTGGGGGAGGTGATCGCCATCGGCGGGCGCAGAATCACCGTGCTGCCCGCCAATCACACCGTCCCCGCGGTCGGCTACCAGCTCGACAGCGGCAAGGGCAGCCTGGTCTTCACTGGCGACACCGGGCCCAACGACGCGCTGTGGGAGGTGGTGAACCGCATCGACAACCTCAAGTTTCTCATCATCGAAACCGCTTTTTCCGACAAGGACCGGCGGCTGGCCGAATTGGCCCTGCACCTGTGCCCGGCCCTGCTCGGCGCGGAGCTCGCCAAGCTCAAGCGCCGGGCGGAGGTCTATATCACCCACCTGAAGCCGAGCGAGATCGAGCTGACCATGCAGGAAATCGAGGAGCTGTCGGTGAACCCGCATCCGCGGTTGCTGCAAAACAACCACGTATTCGAGTTCTGACGTTGTAGCGGTGCGATGGTGCCGCCGATGACCTTTGACCCGGGGAGCCGGAGGGGTCTAGTCCCCTTTCGGTATCGGGCCGGAGCCGCCCGTTGGGGCGCGGCTTGCGTCCGGCTACGGTCGGACGGAGAATCCCCCCTATGCCCATACAAAAAAAACAGGTCTCCGTAGACGAACTCGAACTCGGGATGTTCATCGCCGATCTGGACCGGCCGTGGACGGACACGCCGTTCCTGTTCCAGGGCTTCGTTCTCAACGACGAAAAAGATCTCGAGACGCTCAAGAAGTACTGCAAGAAGGTCATCATCGACCTCGAGAAGGGCTCGAACCTCTCCGACCGCAGCCAGCTGATAACCGGTCCGATCACCACCGCTGAGCGCGCCAAGAGCGTGCTCGCGACCATCAAGAAGACGGTCATTTACGAAGAAAAGGCGACCGTCGACGCGGAGTTGCCGGCCGCGCGCGCGGCCCGGACCAAGACTCAAACCGTGCTGAAGGAAATGTTCGATACGCTCCACGCCGGCCAGGCGCTCGACGCCCCCCGCGTGAAGGAAGCCGTAACGAGCATGACCGACAGCGTGGTGCGCAATCCCGATGCGATGCTCCTGCTCGCCAAATTGAAGCAGCAGAGCGCGCATGTCCTCGACCGCGCGCTCGGGGTCTCCATCTACATGATCACGTTCGGCCGTTTTCTGCAGCTGCCGCGGGAGCAGCTCGATCTGCTCGGCATGGTCGGGCTGCTGCAGGACGTCGGCAAGACGCGCGTGCCGGAGGAAGTGTTGAACAAGAAGGAAACTCTGAGCAACGTCGATCTGGCCTTGTGCCGGAGCCACGTCGAGCATTCGGTCGCCATTCTCAGGGAAACCCCCGGGCTGCCGCCCGAACTGCCGGCGCTGGCCGCCCTGCATCACGAGCGCTACGACGGCAGTGGTTATCACAAGGGCATGAAGGGCGAGGACATCGGTTTGTTCGGCTCCATCGCGGGGATGGTCGACTGCTTCGACGCGTTGACGCACGCCCGGCCCTACGGCGAGGTGTTGGCGCCTTCCAATGCGCTCAACATGCTTTATGGCTGGCGCGGCAGCCAGTTCGACGGCCCGCTGGTCGAGCAGTTCATCCAGTGCATCGGCATTTTCCCGGTGGGCGCCATCGTCGAGCTGAATTCGGGCGAGATCGGCATCGTCATCGCGCAGAACCTGGTGCGGCGGCTGCAGCCGCGGGTCATGGTGGTGCTCGATGCCAAGGGCAACCCGAAACGGCCGCAGCTGATCCTCGACCTGTCGAAGGAGCCCAAGATGAGCGCGGACACGCCGTATCGCATCAAGCGCACCATGGAGAAGGGCAGCGTCGCCATCGATCCCGCGGAATTCTTCCTCTGACCGGCGGATGAGCGAGCCGGATTCAGCATCCACCCCCGGGCAGGAACGGGAGCCGGGCGTCGGCCTCGGGGCGCTGGTCACGCGCCTGGCGGAGGAGTTCAGCGCCGATGCCAAAACGCTTTATAGCGTCGCATCGGTGTTCCTCGAAGTGCGAGCGCGCGCGCCGGACCTGTTCGTGCCGGCCGCCGGCGCGCTGGCGGGCGCGTTACAGGACATCGCGGCCGGGGACGGCAGCATCGTCGCGCCGGTTCATGCCGCGCTGGGCGAGTGGGCGCTGGACGCGGAAAACGAACCGATCGAGCGCATGCGGCGCGATTGCCTGCGCTTCCAGAGCGCGATGACGCGCGGCGCGCTGCGGTTATTCGCGAACGACACGGAGCGCTGCGCCGAGAGCCTGCTCGCGCTGCAGCGCTTTAACTTCCTGCAACTGGCGCTCCTCGCTTCGCTGTCGGCGCGCGGCCAGGACGAGGGCGGCGTCGTGCGCACGCTGCCGACCCCCGAGTACGCGGCCTTCATGGAGATCTTCCGCAACGCGATCGAAACGCATAAGCAGGAAGGCAGGCAACTCGGACTGCTGCTGATCCAGGTGTCAAGGATCGAGCAGGTGGACCGTCTGCTCGGCCTGCAGCGGGGCGAAGCCTTCATGCTGCGCGTCACCCGGCGCATGCGCGAAGGGGTGCTGCGCAAGCACGACCAGTTGGGCCGGGTGAGCCGCGACCAGCTCGCCTGCCTGCTGCCGCACATCGCCGGCGAGGGCGTGGCGATCCTGGCCGCGAACAAGATCCTGGGCGCGCTGGAAGCGCCGGTGCCGATCGGCGACCAGTCGTTTCCTCCGGACGCGGCAGTCGGCATCGCAATGTGCCCGGACCACGGCGCGGACCCGCAAACGCTGGTGCGCAACGGCAAGCTTGCCGTGCGCGCCGCGCGCGGCGCGGCGGAGCGAACCGCCGTGTACGACCCGGCGCACGGCGAGAGCGAGGAACTCAACATGCGCTACGAGGCGCGGCTGCGCCACGCCCTGGAGCAGAGCACGCTGGGACTCGCATTCGAGCCGCAGCTTGACCTGGTCTCGGGCCACATCGCCGGACTGTCGTGCGTGCTGTGCTGGAAGGACGCGGAGCTGGGCGTGGTGTCCGAGGCGCGGACGATGACGACGGCCGAAACCTCCGGCCTGGTGCGCGAGGTGACCTGGTGGGTGTTCAACAACGCGCTGCGGCTGTGCGCCGATTTCGCGCGCTCCGGACTGCGAGTACCCATGAGCCTGAAAGTCAGTGCGACCAGCCTGTTGCAGCCGGATTTCACCGAATTCGTGGGACGCGCGCTGCGCACCTGGGGAGTGCCGCCCGGCCGGGTGGTGATCGAGATCCACGAGACCGCGCTCGCTGGCGGCCTGGAGCAGGTAAAGCAGGCGCTGACGCGTCTCAAGGCGCACGGCCTGCGGCTCTGCATAGACGGCTTCGGCACCGGCGCGTCGTCCCTCAGCAACCTGGCGCAACTGCCGCTCGACGAAATGAAGCTCGCCGCGACGTTTGTGGCGAACATGCGGCAACCGGGGACCGAGGCGAAGATCGTTCGTTCGCTGGTCCACCTCGCGCGCGATCTCGATCTGCGCGTAGTGGCTGAGGGCGTGGAGGATGCCGAGACGGCGCTGGCCCTGTCGACGCTGCGCTGCGAGCGCATCCAGGGCGAATACGTCAGCCCGCCGCTCGCGCCTCAGGAGATCATCGATTCCGCCGCGGGGCTGGCGGGGATCTCGCTCAGGCCGGGCACTTGAAGGAACGTGACGAATACGGGTGACGATTACAGGTGACGAATAAGGGTGACGTACGAACCGTCACGTTCATCTCGTCACCCGTACCTCGTCACCTTTTTCACTTCAGAGCTTGCGCAGCTCCGCGAGCAGCTCCGGGCTCTCGGGTATCGTTCCTTGCGGGTACACCTTGGCGTAGCGGACGATGCCCTTGGCGTCGAGCACGTAGGCCGCGCGCTTGTCCATGCCGCGCTCCTCGTTGAAGATGCCGTAGGCCTTGCCGACCGCGCCGTGCGGCCAGTAGTCCGAGAGCAGAGGAAAGGGAACGCCGCCCAGCTTTTCCGCCCAGCCCTTGAGGCTCGGCGCCGGATCAGCGCTGATCTGTAGAATCTCGCAGTTCAACTTCTTGAATTCTTCGTAGTTCGCACGGAACCCGTTGACCTGGTTCGTTCACCCGCCGGTGAAGGCAAACGGCATGAACGCGACCACGACCGGCCGGCCCTTGAAACTGGAGAGCGAGACCTTTTGATCGGAATTGTGCGAAGCGAGCGTGAAATCCGGCGCTGGACTGCCTGCTTGAACTTCCATGCGGGTTCTCCCTGGTTAGGTGATTGGTGATCCAACGGTGCGGCTGTGCGTTATTTTACCTCGACCAGCCCGACGCCGTTGACCGTGCTGGTGGCGATCACCGGGTTGCCGTCGGGCGTCACGTCCATCTTGCGCACGATGTAGCCGCCTGACGGAATCACCCAGGACTGGAACTGCTGCGTCTGCGGGTCGAAGCGCACGATCGTGTTCGGCCTGGCGCCGGACTCGTTGTACCAGATGGCGCCCTTCGCGGCGACGATGCCGTAGGGCTGGGACCGCGGACCGCTGGGCGATGGCCATTCGCTCACCTGGCCGGTCGCGGGATCGAGCCGGCCGAGGTAGCCGCGCGGATAATCCGCGTACCAGATGATATCGTCGCCGGTAATCGCCATCCTGCGCGGGCGCGACTTCGGGTCCGGCAGAGTGTATTCGCGGATCTCCAGCGTCTGCGGATCGATGCTCGCGATCTTGTTCGTCCCGAACAGCACGACGAACGGGACGCCCTTCGAGTTCACCATGATGCCGTAGGGGCGCGAGCGCGGCGTCGGCGAGGTCATGAGCTTGACCTCGCCGGTGCGCGGATCGAGCCGTCCCATCATGTTCGACTGCTGCAGCGTGAACCACAGGATGCCGCTCTGATCGAAGGCGAGCGAGTGCGGGTCCTTCGCTTTCGGGTCCGGCATCTTGTATTCGGTGACCGCGCCGGTCCTCGGGTCGAGCTTGCCGACGAGCGATTGATGGTTGCCGGTGAACCAGATGTTGCCGTCCCGGTCCTCGACCAGTCCGTGCGGGCCGGTCTGCGGCGACTTGAGCGGGTACTCCCGGACCTGACCGGTTTTCGGGTCGACACGCCCCAGCCGGTTCGTCATCTGCCCGGTGTACCAGATCGCGCCATCGCGCGTGGCGAGCGGGTCGTGCGGCCGCGAGCCCGGTATCGGCACTTCCCATTCCCTGATGGTGACCTGCGCCGGGCCGGGGATGATGTTGGCGACCGGCCGAAGCCGTTCGGGGAAGTTCTTAGCCAGGTAGTCGGTAATGGGGATGACCTGGTCGGGCGGAATGGGGACCCCGAAATTGAGCATCATGCGGATGGCGGTGTTCCAGTACGCCTGCGGATAGCCCGAATCGACGACGCGGCTCAAGCCGTGGCAGCCGCTGCAATACGTCGCCACGGCTTCCTTGCCGGGCCCCTCGGGCAGGTTGACCGGTTTCTGCTGGCTGTGCGCGGGCAGGGCGGTGCACAGCAGGGATGCGAAAAGAGCGATCGGCAACGATTTTCTGGTCATGGATTCACTCGAATAGCAGGGTTTCCTGGTCAGCACCCGGCAACGCACTTGCCGCTGCCGTCGAAAGTCATCGTCTTGCCGCTCAGGGGCACGTGCGCCGGCATCCCGACCCTCTTCATGAACTGATCGGTCCGGCTGCCTGGCACGACCTTGCCGCCCTTGGTCGCCACCTCGTTGGCGTGAGAGGCGATCACCGCGTTGGGCTTGACCAGGTCGGTGATGACGTAGGCCGCTTCCGCCGGGCCGGTGGTAAATACGCCACCGATGTTGATGACGGCGAGATTGGCCTTGTAGTAGCGACGGACGACGAGGTCCTGCTCCGCCGTGACGCCGGTGTCGCCGGACAGGTAGACCACGAGCCCGTTGGTGAAGCTCAGGACATAGCCGCTCGGCGGGCCGACATACGCCGTGAGCCCGTTCGCCCGCAGCGCGTCACCCAGGTTCTTATCGAGAAAATCCGGGGGCAGGCCATTGGTGTGAGCGGCGGGAACAGTGGTAACGCTGACGCCGCCGATCTTGGCCATGGCGCCGAAGCGCACGAGCTGCACCTGCGCGGGGTCACCGCCAGCGGCCTTCATCTTGCTTGCAAAGAATGAATTGAGCTCGCCGCCGATGATGAGCTTCGCCTTCTTGCCCACGGCGATGTTCACGGTGTTGGAGTTAGGCGTGTCCCTGACCGAAAAGTCCGGCTTGCCGCAGACGCCCGCATTGGCGGCCGGCTGATGTGCGGGCCCGATATGGTCCCCGTGGACGTGGGTCAGCAGCACGGCGTCGATCTTGCCGAGCCGCGGGTCGTCCATGCCGCGCACCGTGAACCCGGCGTCATACAGGATCCGCGTCCCATCCGGATCCTCCAGCACCAGGGCGCGATCCAGTATGCAGAACTCGCCATCGTGGCTGCCGAGCGGAGTGATCTTCACCGTGCCCGCGCCCATGGGCGCTTGCGTCGCCGTGCCGGCGCACCCGGCGCACAGCGCCGCCAGTACTGCAATCAAGATTCTCATTGCGGTTCTCCCTTTTCGCGGTTGCTGTCTACTTCGGATATTTTGCCAGGAACTCCTGGAGGCCGGTCTTCGTGTAATGCCGCTTCGCGACGAACTCGTGGAGGGCTTTCGCTTCCCTGGCGTTGCTGAAGCCGCGCGTCTCCAGGACCTTGCGGCCGTTCGCGTCGAGGAATACGAACACCGGCGTGTAGCGGATCGAAACGATCTTGCGCAGCTCGTGCCCCTCCGGGTAGCTGGTGGGGATATTGGCCTCGAACACGACGAAGTCCTTCGAGTAGAGGGTCTTGAGCTCTCCGCCGGAAAGCTCGCCGGTAATGTACCGGCAGCCGCTTCAGTTGTCGGCGGTGTAGAAGACCAGCGTGTGCTTCGCGCCGCTTTTCGACAACTCCTGCGCCTTGCCGAACGACTCGACCGCGAACGGCACGCCCTTCGCCTGCGCGAGCGCGCTGATGCAGCAGAGTGCGACCAGGATGGCAAATCGTTTCATGGTCTGTGTCCCTTCAACGAGAAGCAGTGATGGCGTGACGGCTCAGGCCCGCTGCGCGAGAGACCCATCTCTCATCACCCAGCACTTACTTGCTACCAACTGCCAACTGCCAACTGCGAACTAACCGGACTCAGCACTCATCACTCAGCACCCACCCCGTTAGAGGCACGGCCTCTAACGGGGCTCAGCACCCAAAAATGGGGGACTCGGCCCCCATTTTTGTCAGATCGGCTTGACCTGCACTTTGCGCCACTTGATAGCGCCGCCGGGCTCCTTGCCGCGGTTGCCAAACTGCAGCGTGAACGGCCCGCTGGCGAACTTGCTGTCGTAGATGTTGACGGTCTGGACTCCGTTCAATTCGACGATCAAGTGCGTTTCGTTGGCCGTGATCAGGAAAGTGTTCCATTTGCCGCCGGCCTGGTAGTTGTTCGGCACCGGTATTCTGCCGAAATTGACGATGCCTCCAGTCGCGTATTCCTGGCCGGGGCGCTGGTCGTAGATGTTCACCTCGTAGGAATTGGCGGCGCCGACCTTGTTGGGGTCGGAAGCGCGCATGAAGATGCCGCTGTTCGTGGTGGATTCCGCCCAGAACTCGGCCCTGATCTGGAAGTTCTTGTAGGAGTTCTTCGTGACCAGATGGCCGCCCTTGCCCTTGTCGGCCACGATGGCGCCACCTTCCGCCCGCCAGTTGGCGTCGCCGATGCGGTTGAAGTTCTCCAGGCCCTTGTCGCCGTCGATCAGCGTGATCCACCCCGAGTCGGATGACATGGTGGCGCAGCCGAAAGCAGTGAATGCGAATACCAGCAGTGCCGCGATAACGGCAGAAAAGCGTTTCATTGTTATCTCCTCCCGGGTTGATGATGATTGCCGCACTCTAGCAGCTTGTCGGGCTTTCGCCCCGACAAGCTGCTAAATTGAACTACAGATTGCGACGGGTTGCAGTCATACAGCCTGTCGGCTCGGCGATAACCCAGAGCGACTACTCATGCGTTCACACCGACCGTTCATGACACCCAGTCCGACAGGCTGCTAGGATGGCCTTCCGGTGCGTGACCGTCAAGTCTGTGAGTGACGAAAACGGGTGGCGAAATCCCCCCGACAAATTCATTTCTCCCCCCTTTGGCAAAGGGGGACAGGGGGGATTTGGTGACGGGGCGCGTCGAGGGGCGGAACAGGGATCGGCGGAACGTGGAGCAGGGGCCCCGTTTGCGGGGATGCGACCGTGCAGCCGATCAGAGGCGCGTCGTTCCAACGCCGATCCATGCGCGTCTCCGGGGTCAGATCCCCAAACAATCATTGGGGCCCCTCTTCCGCCCTACGACGCGCCCGAACTGGTTCGGGGATGTGACCCCCGGTGGCGCGCAAGGCGGCCGACACAATTGAGTCGATATCCTGCGATGACGGGTCGGAGGCCGCGGGTGACCGTTATTTAGGCGATTGTCTCGTAAGGGTTTCCGCTGCGCGGGACTCTTGCCAACTTCACGCATTGCCGGATGCCGGGGACGCGGGGCAGGGTGATATTCCACCTTGGAATCTAGCAGCTTGTCGGGCTTTCGCCCCCGACAAGCTGCTAAATTGAACAACACGTTCAGCCTGTCGGCTCGGCGCTATCCAAGAGCGAGTACCCATGCGTTCACACCGACCGTACATGACACCAATTCCGACAGGCTGCTAGATGAGTGAAGACGCGCGCGACCGGATTCGCGAGTCGGTGGATATCGTCTACCGGTCGGAGTCGCGCCGCGTCTTCGCGACCCTGGTCCGACTCCTGGGCGACTTCGACGCCGCCGAGGAGGCGCTGCACGATGCCTTTCGCGCGGCGCTGGAGCAATGGCCGCGCGACGGCGTGCCGGAGAATCCCCGCGCGTGGCTGGTATCGGCTGGCCGCTTCAAGGCCATCGACGGCCTGCGCCGGAGCGCGCGCTTCGACCCGCTCGGCGAGGACGCCGAGCAGATCGCGGCGCCCGACGATCCGGCTGCGTGGAGCAGCGAGGACATCGAGGACGACCGGCTGCGGCTGATCTTCACTTGCTGCCATCCTGCGTTGCCGCCGGACGCGCAGGTGGCGCTGACGCTGCGCGAGGTGTGCAATCTTACGACGGAAGAGATCGCGCATGCTTTCCTCACCGCGGCACCCACGCTGGCGCAGCGCATCGTGCGCGCCAAGAACAAGATCCGAGACGCGAAGATTCCCTACCAGGTGCCCTCGCAGGCGGATCTGCCGGACCGGCTCGACAGCGTGCTGCGCGTGATCTACCTGGTGTTCAACGAAGGCTACGCCGCGTCGTCGGGCGCGTCGCTGACGCGGCACGAACTCTCGGGCGAGGCGATACGCCTGGCGCGGCTCCTCACCGAGCTGCTGCCGGAGCCCGAGGCGATGGGGCTGCTCGCGCTGATGCTGCTGCACGAGTCGCGGCGCGCGGCGCGCACCTCGCCCACCGGCGACCTGATCCTGCTGGAGGACCAGGACCGTTCGCTCTGGCAGCGGGAGATGATCACAGAGGGCACGGCGCTGGTGGAGCGGGCGCTGGCGTCGCGCCGCATCGGTCCGTACACGTTGCAAGCGGCGATCTCGGCGGTGCACGCCGAGGCGCACGCCGCCGCCGCGACGGACTGGTCCCAGATCGTGGGGCTGTACGACGTGCTGGCACGGGCGGAGCCGTCGCCGGTGGTGGAGCTCAACCGGGCGGTGGCGGTGGCGATGCGCGACGGGCCCGCGGCCGGTCTCGCGCTGGTTGATGCCGTCCTCGCGCGCGGCGAACTGGCGGATTACCGTCTCGCGCACGCGGCGCGGGCGGATTTGTGCCGGCGGCTGGGCCGAGCGGCGGAAGCGCGGGCATCCTACCAGCGGGCGCTTGCCCTCACCCAGCAGGAGCCAGAGCGCCGGTTCCTCGAGCGGCGACTGGCCGAGCTCCCCAAAAACCAGTGACGAGATACGGGTGACGAGATAAGGGTGACGAGATTAGGGTGATGTACAACCCGCTATCTGTTGGCTGTGTTGCTCCGAAGGGACCAGTGAAAATCCGTCACCTGTACCTCGTCACCCGTATTCGTCACCTGCAATCGTCACCGGGTCGGATGTCGATTTGCCGTCCTGCCGAACGACTATTGGGCATGAGAAATCGAACCAACAACACCCCGATATGAACTTTTATTTTACATTCAAGGAGTTACTGTCATGCGGTTCATGGTCATTGTAAAAGCCACCAAGAATTCCGAAGCCGGTGTCCTGCCGAGCGAGGAGCTGCTGACCGCCATGGGCAAGTACAACGAGGAACTGGCCAAGGCAGGCATCCTGCTCGCGGGTGAAGGGCTGCAACCGAGCTCGAAGGGCGCGCGCGTGCGGTTTTCCGGGCCTAAGCGAACCGTGGTCGACGGCCCTTTTGCCGAGACCAAGGAGCTCATCGCCGGCTTCTGGATGTGGAAGGTGAAGTCGAAGGAAGAAGCGATCGAATGGGTCAGGCGCTGCCCCAATCCGATGCCGGGGGACTCGGAGATCGAGATCCGCCAGGTCTTCGAAGCCGAGGACTTCGGCGAGCAGTTCACGCCGGAGCTGAAGGAACAGGCAGAGCGCGTGTACACGCAGGTCTCAGCCAAGAAATAGTGGCGGCGCCACGAACCCGAAACCACAAGGAGACATTGCGATGCGATTCATGATCATCGTGAAAGCGAACAAGGACTCCGAGGCCGGCGTCATGCCGCCGGAGAAGCTCATCGCCGAGATGCAGAAATACCACGAAGAGCTGCAGAAAGCCGGGATATTGCTGGATGCTTCGGGGCTCCAGGCGAGTTCGAAAGGCTGGCGCGTCAAGTATTCCGGCGCGAAGCGAACGGTGATCGACGGGCCGTTTGCCGAGACCAAGGAACTGATTGCTGGCTATACGCTTATCAACGCGAAGTCGAGGAAAGACGCGCTCGAATGGACGAAGCGTTTCCCGAATCCCACGATTGACGGCGGGGATTGCGAGATCGAGGTGCGACAGTTGTTCGAGCTGGAGGATTTCGGCCCCAGCGAGGCGGTCGAGCGCTTCCGCGAGATGGGCGTCGGGACGAAGAAATAGCCAACAGGAGAGAGCCATTATGCCGAACGTAAAACCAATCCCGGACGGGATGCACACGGTCACGCCGCACCTGATTTGCGCCGGCGCGGCCGCTGCCATCGAGTTCTACAAGAAGGCGTTATTGCAAACTCGAAGACCCGTTCGGCCATCACTGGTCGGTGGCCACGCACATTCGAGATGTGAGTCCGGAGGAGATGCGGCAGGCCATACAGCAAATGGGCGGCTGACTGCGGCCCGCCATACCAACTTTGCATTGGAGAAGTTTATGCTTAAGACCGTGGGCATTATTATCGCCATGTTAATCGCCGGCGTTCTCATTTTCGCCGCCACCA
>Ga0184627_10000360_pt1 | contig 18308 bp, 21 predicted proteins | sample PLM3_127_b1_FD_133150 | JGI IMG/M metagenome (GOLD analysis project Ga0184627, IMG submission 133150) | Groundwater sediment microbial communities from an aquifer in East River, Colorado, USA - PLM3_127_b1 | ecosystem: Environmental > Terrestrial > Soil > Riparian zone | place: USA: East River...
CAGCCTAGGCCCGGAACTGCGTGACTGGTGACCAGTGACTGGTGACTGGGAATAAAAAGGGCGGCCTAGCCGCCCTTTGTTTTTGGTGATGAATCGTCCGCGAAGCGGGAAAACCTGTCACCCGGCGACCTCAGATAATCCACCGCAAGAAACAATGACAGTGGTGTCGGCCGCTCGTGCGCGCCACCGGGGGTCACATCCCCGAACGAGTTCGGGGCCCCTGCTCCGCCCCTCGACGCGCTACCTCGTCACCCGTATCTCGTCACGCTTTGTTCAAGGCAACGCCGAGGACGTTACACGCTCTCCAGGCCGTTGCCTTGATGGAGGACCAGACCGGGCGCTTGAATTCCTGCTCCAGTGGACCGACGATCGCGCGGGTCGGCAGCTGCGAACAGGCGATGAAGAGCGTGTCGCACTCGTCGTCCATGGTTTCCCGCGCCCGCGCCGCGACGGCATCCAGCCCGATCTTCCCCAGCTCCTCCACGTTTGCCGCCTCGAAGCTGCTCATCCGGCGCACGGCTATGCTCGAGCGCGCCAGCAGCGACTTCAACTGCCCGTTGACTTCGGCCGAATAGGGTGTCACCAGGGCGATGTCATGCGCGCGTGCCTCGCGCAGGGATTCGACCATCGAATTCGCCGTGGTCACCACCGGGCTGTGGCAGATAACCGACAGCGACCTGGCAATGCCGGCGTCGCGCTCCGGCCCGGCGAGAATGCCGGCAGCGGTGCAGCCGTAGACCACCAGGTCCACCGGGTCATCGGCGAACGCCCGCGCCAGGGACTCCGCTTGCCCGGCGTAGGCCGGGATATCGGCCATCGTCAGCAATCCCGGCTGCCGCGGTATGCGCAGCGTCCGGCAGGTGGCTCCCTGCGGCAGCCACTCGAGCAGTTCCCCCTCCATCGTCGTGTTGTTGGCGGGGACCATCAGCCCGATGCGCAGCGCCGCCTTATTCACTTGCCTACTCCATCACTTGGGAAATGCATACATTAGCAGACAGCGTGCCCGGCGCTGCCCCTTAAGGCAAAAGGGGAAAGGGGGGAAACAACCCAATACCCCGACTTTGGTTCTTTTCCTTTTCCCCCTTCCCCTTTCCCCTTTCCCCTTTTGCCTTTTCCCTTGATTTGCCTCCATACTAGGCAACGCCGGGGAATGATCCGCGTGCCCCGGCTGTTTACGCTGGTGGTCACGCTAACTTTAGGGGGGTATATGAAGAGATTCGGCATTATCCCGGCAATCGTATTTGCCCTTTCCCTCGCCGGTCTGCCCGGCCTGGCGGCCGCGGTGGAGGTCGGGGAAAAGGCCCCGAATATCGACCTGCCGAGTACCAAGGGCGGAAATTTCAAGCTGAGCGACCTCGCCGGCAAGAAGAGCCTCGTCATCCAGTTCTACGTCCTCGACTTCACCCCGACGTGAATAAAAGAACTGTCGTCCAGTAGGGACGACTATTCGAAGTTCGAGGCGGTCGGTGCCGAGGTCATTGGCATCAGTGCGAACGTGCGCTTCTCCCAGCAGGCGTTTGCCGATTTTATCAAGCTCAACTACCCGCTGCTCACCGACTTCCCGGACCTGAAGACGATCGCGGCGTACGGCGTGTTGAACGCCGAGCGCCGGTTGGCGACCCGCTCCTGGTTCATCGTCGACAAGCAGGGCGTCGTCCGCTACAAGAAAGTGCTGGCGCCAAAAGAGCCGCTGGTCTCGAATGAAACGCTGCTCGAGGAATTAAAGAAGATAAACCAGTGATAGATGACGAACGGCGTTTTGAGTTCCTCTCCTACGGCCAGCCGATTCTTCTGCTGGCCGTTGTTTTGTTCCTTGCCGGCGGGCCGCTCCACGCCCAGAGCGCCGGTGCCCCTGATTTCAAGGCAGTTCCCAAGCTGCAGGAAATCAAGGATCGGCAGGCCGCGCCGGACTTCACCCTGCCCAATCCGGGCGGAAAAAAGGTCTCCCTCAAGGACTTCCGCGGCAAGGTGGTGTTTCTGAATTTCTGGGCCACCTGGTGCGAATCCTGCCGGGAGGAGATGCCGTCCATGGAGCGCCTCTACCAGGAATTCAAGGGCAAGGGACTGGAGGTCGTGGCGGTGAACGTCAAGGACAAGCGGCAGGATGCGCTCGCCTTCGTCAAGGAACTGAAGCTGAACTACCCGGTCCTGATGGATCCCGAGGGCGAAGTCGGGCTGCTCTACGGCGCCTTTGGATTGCCCGTCACCTACTTGATCGACAGGAAGGGCGTCGTGCTGGCGCGCCTGTGGGGCCCGGCCGACTGGTACAGCCCCGCCGCGCGCAAGCTCATCGGCGCGCTCGTCGAACAAAAGTAGCGAACACGCTGTTCCAGGTTCGACGTTCAATGTTCAAGGTTCAAGGTTCAAAGTTCAAAGTTCAAAGTTCAAAGGCTTAGATCAAGCCATGAACCCGGAGCCTTGAACCCGGAACCCGGAACGCGGAACCCGGAACGCGGAACGCGGAACTTTGAACCCGGAGCCCGGAACGCTTCCGTCCACCCCCGTTCACAGGGTGGACGGAAGCACTGGCCAAGCGCCGCGCTTCGCAGTAAAGTGACCGGCCTGATTCCGCAACCGCCTGCCGCAGCCGCTGAATCCCGAACGCCGTTCATCCAAGTCCTTCCAAAGGGGGTCCCCAATGATCTACGAATTCAGAACCTACGATCTCAAGCCGCATTCGCTGCCGGAAGTCGAGAAGCGCTTCGCGGAGGGCTACGAGACCCGCAAGAAGTTTTCGCCGCTCGCCGCGTTCTGGCACACCGAGATCGGCCCGCTTAATCAGATCATCCACGTCTGGGGGTACAAGGACCTCGGGGAACGCGCGAGAATCCGCGACACCGCGGTCAAGGAAGGCGCCGGAAAGTGGCCGCCCAAGACCGCCGAGTTCCTGGTGCGCCAGCGCTCCGAGATCTTCGTCCCGTTCGACTTCTCGCCGGAAATGAAGCCGGGCAAGCAGGGTCCGTTCTTCGAGATGCGCGTCTACACTTACGCCGCCGGCCAGCTGCCGAACCTCACCAAAGCGTGGACGCTCGCGATCCCCAACCGGCTGAAGCACGGACCCGCCACCGCGATCCTCTACTCGGAGCTCGGCGGCCTCAACCAGTTCATGCACATCTGGCCCTACAAGACGCTCGACGAGCGCTGGGCGCTCCGCAACAAGATGCGTGAGACCGGCGAGTGGCCGCCCTCGGTCGTCGCCAAGAAAGCCGGGCTGCCGGACTACCACCTGGTCCAGCAGGAAAACAAGATAGTCATGCCCTCGGCGTTTTCGCCTCTGCAGTAACAGCAAGGTGCGTGGGTCGTGGGTTGTGGGTCGATTCACGATTCACGATTCACGATTCACGATTCACGATTCACGATTCACGATTCACGATTCACGATTTTTTATTTTTTTACGCATGGACGAGCAACGCAGACCACATCCCATCGCGAGTGTGCCGGGCGCATTGGCCGTTGCCGTGTGGTCTGTTTATGTGCTGTTGGCGGCCTTTTTTTACTTTCCTGATATCCCGCCGTCCGTGTTGACAATTGGCATCTCCGGCATCCTCGCGTGTCTGGCGGTGGTTCTGAATTTCGCGTACTGGCGTCTCGTCGTGATACTGGCGTCATCTGTCTATTTATCGTTCTATGCAATCCGGGTTATCCGCATGCTTGCGCTGACGCCAGATTTCGGCATATCTACGCTTCCTTCAGGTCTCGCCTTTTATTACGGTAGCTCGTGGCAAGTGACCGTCGGAATGCTTCAGGAGCGAGGTGCCGCAGGCGGTTTAACGCACGGCTATCTCGAGTACGCCATGCCGATTCTGAGCCTGGCGCTGATCGCTCTGGCTTTGATGTCCCGGCGCTCCCGGCGCAGCACTTGGCAAACTGGCTGAGCCCTGCCGGAAGCCGCGGCGCGAAACGCGTGGGTTGTGGGTTGTGGGTCGACCCACGATCCACGAATCACAATCCACGAATCAATAGAGGAATGAACCGATGCTGCTGGATGAAATGGTAGAACGCGGGCTGCCCGAGGATACCCGCATGATGCGGGACGTCACCCGCAAGTTTGCGAACGAGCACGTGATTCCGTTCACGCGCCAGAACTGGCAGGCGGAATGGAACATGAATCCCGACCAGCGCCTGCCGCGCAAGATTCTGGAAGTGGCCAACGCCATCGGCATCCGCACGCTCGGCGTACCGGAGGAATTCGGCGGCACGCCGCTCGATCCCAAGACCGAAACGCAGACGTTTGCCGTGATCTCCGAGGAAATCTCCCGTGGCGACTGCGGCCTGGCGGAAAAACTGGTGCAGATCTGGAAGGTCTCGGTGCTGCTTCGCAATATCGCGCCGCGCCACCTGCAGGAACGATGGTTCCCGGAAGTGGTGAAAGACCCGACGTTCCTGCTGTCGCATTGCCTGACCGAGCCGCGCGGCGCCTCCGACCGCTGGCTGCCCTACGACGTGCCGGAAGCAATGATGCACACCCGCGCCGAGCTGAAAGGCGACAAGTGGGTGATCAACGGCCGCAAGCAGTTCATTACCAATGCCTGGGACTCGAAGCTCTACGTGGTGTACGCCACCACCAAGCCGGGCGCCGGCATGACCAAGGGCACCTCCTGCTTCCTGGTACCGCGCGATACGCCTGGCTTCTCGGTCGCCCGCTGCAACGAGACCCTCGGCGGCCGCTTCATGAACAATGGCGAGATCGTGTTGGAAAATTGCGCGGTACCGAAGGACCACTGCCTGGTGCAGGACGTGGCGCTGGCCAAGGCCGGCGTCTATTTCCGCCCCGGCAAGATCATCCAGGGCTCCAAGAACATCGGCGTCGCGGTGCGCGCGTTCGAGGAAACCGCCAAGTACGTGCAGGAATACGTGCAGGGCGGCAAGAAGCTGATCAAGCACCAGGCCACCGCGCTGCGGCTCGCCGACATGGCGACCAAGATCTGCGCCGTGCGCGGCCTGCTGCGCGACGCGTCGCGCGCCGTGGACGAGAAGTCCCCCGAAGCCGAGGTGCTGTGCAACATGGTCAAGCTCTACGCTTCCGAGGCCGTGCTGGAAGTATGCAAGCACGCCATGGAGCTGCACGGCGGCAACGGCACCATGCTCGAATTCGGCATCGAGAAGCTCTACCGCGACGCCTCCATGTACCTCCACATGGACGGCACCGTGGACATCACCAAGTTCAAGATCGTCAAGAACCTGTTCCCGGACACGGCGGGGAAATATGCCGGGAACGACTGAGTCTCGATGAAGCGTGACTAATGACCAGTGACTGGTGACTAGTAGATAAAAAGGGCGGCCGGGGCCGCCCTTTTTTTATGTGCTTTTCCCCTGCCGAAGATACTCCGCCATGGCCTTGAATCTGCGCCTGGTTTCCCAGGCAAACAGGATCCCGCCAAGCCAATCGAACAACGCGCCTACCCATCGCGGCCGTAGTTTGATCGAGTATGTGTAGATTAGATCCGATTCACCGTCGGGTCGGTCGTGAAAACGCATAGAGGCAGCCCATTGCGCGAAGGGGCCGGACGGCTCGATCATCGCGGCCGACGCGTGTCGCGGGGGATCGTAGGATAGAAACCGCGTGCGCATCGTCATGCCGGTTTTCCATCCGCGCCCGCGGTTTGTCGAGATGGCGCCTGCGTACGGATGCGTTCCGCCGCCTTCTACGTAAGTCACGTTGAGCAGCGTATCCCACTTCAGTCTGACGGCGTGATTGAAGAAAGCCTCGAACGCGTCGGCGCTTGGCGCGGGCATCACGAATACGAGTTTCCCGTGAGCCATATTCAGCCGCCAGAGATTGAGAGCGGTTTGACGACCATCCAGAACGCCAACGCACTACTCACGTCGATCCCTCCTCAACCACCGTCGAGATATGCCACTTTGCGAACTCCGGCTCGAAGTCAGCAAGCTTGAGAAACCCCATGCAGGGATAAGCTCCGCGCGCCGATATCTCCGTCCGTGCCAGTTTGCGTGTCAGCAGGATTGCCGCCATGCAGGGAATCTCCGGGCCATGCCCCGCTTCCGCGGTGAGATGCCATTCGATGCGTGCCCTGCTCCCGTTATTACGCGTCCCGGCAAGGCTTACCAACATCCCGCCACGATCGCTGCCGAATATGTCGAGCCAGGTAGCCATTCTATTCAACGGTCCCGCCCACCGCTCGAGCGGTAGCGGAATCCCCACCCGGCGCAGCGCCGCTGCCACCCAAAGCGCAAAGTGCTGAATCCCGAGTTCGAGCGCAGCACGAAATTCCATTGTCTTTAGCCCCGGATAACGCCCTGGCAATAATACGAGGTCTGGAACGTCGCACGCGGCAGCCCAGCGCCTACCGAGTCCGGCAAACCGCAACTGCCGTAACTCTTGCCAGCCCCAGGCGTCAGTCCACCTCTCATCGCTTAGCCACTTGAAAGGCCTTCCTACGTAGCTGAAAACCGAAGCAATAGTCGCAGTTCCGCGTGGCGCCCGCTGGCCGGGAGCGATGGAAATCTGAATCTCCTCGATTCGATTAAAGCGTGCAGCCAGGCTGTCGATCACCGCGGACGAGAGAGCAGGTAACGTGCTTGCCCCAGTAATCGCCAATAATTTGGCCGCGCGGGCTGCGTAATCAACCTGCCCCTTGAAGCCAGCGACGAATTCCCGGCCATCGGCCAAATCAATGTAATGCGCGCCCGCGGCAATCGCCGCGCCTGCCACGCGATAATCCTGCCCCTGAAACGGCCCGGCACAGTGGATCACTACACTGGGGGCGAGCGCCCGCAACCTCGCCGGAAAGTCAGGAGAATCAAAATCAAGTTGGGTGTTCAAACCACCGCGCGCTGTACGGCCAACAGCAAGTACTACTATCTGGGGATCATTGGCCAGCGCGCGGCAGATACGCGCACCGAAGTTTCCGTGCCCGCCCAGCACGACGACCCGCATCAGGAACCAATATTCACTTCACCAGGCCCATCTCGATCAGCCTCTGCCGGTAGCGCTCGAACTGCGACTCCAGCGAAGCAGGAAGGTCGCGGTATCCCATCAGGTCCACGATCCAGAGATTCCGCTCGATGTCCTTCCGGATCTCGTCGGTCTGCATCATCCGGGTCAGCGTGCCGTCCCAGTACGCCGCCTGCGCGGGACTGATGCCCTTCGGCGCCAGCACCACGAAGGATACGGGGGTGATCACGTCCAGCCCCTGCTCGCGCAGCGTCGGCACTTCGGCGAGCGGTCCCGGGATGCGTTGCGGTCCGGCCACGCCGATGTAGCGCAGCTTGCCGCCCTGCACCAGCGACATCGGGCTGCCCGGGCTCGAGAGGCCGACGTCGAGATGCCCGCCGGCGACCTGCGCGGCCGCCATGGTGCCAGAGTCGAACACGACGGTTTTCGCTTTCTTCGGATCGAGGCCGGCCGCGTGCGCGACGTCCGCGATGGAGATGTGCAGCGGGCTGCCGGGCGCGACCGAGAACCCGAACGAAACCGAGTTCGCATCCTGCTTCAGCCGGTCGCGGACGTCGGTCATGTTGCGGATCGGCGAATCGGCCTTCACGTAGTACACCTGGTACTCCGTGAACAGCCGGGCGATGGGTGTGACGTCGCGATGCTTGACCTCGCCGCGCCCGCCCGCAAGCGTCGTGAGCCAGCTGGAGGATGCCAGCGCGAGGAAATGCGGGTTTCCCGCGTGCGAATTGAGATAACTCATCGCGATGGTCTGCCCGCCGCCCGGCTTGTTGACCACGCTCATCGAGCCCGGAATCAGGCGGTTGGTCTGCAGCGCGTTCTGGATCGAGCGTCCGATGCGGTCGTTCGCTCCCCCGGCCGCGGCGCCCACCACGAACTCCACGTTCCGGTCCGGCCTCCAGTCCGTTTGCTGGCCATGAGCGAAGCCGGCAGCGATCCATAGAGCCAATAGTGCATACCGCGCGCAGCGCATGGTTTCCTCCTTCATATATCGAGAATTACGTAACCGTGTGACCATCAAGAGCAGGTCGTGCGACGCAACCACCCCGTCCGCTTCGCGTCCACCCCTCCTTGAAAAGGAGGGGAGTAAAAATACCTTCCCCTCCTCTCACGAGGAGGGGTGCCTCTGGAGGAGGCGGGGTGGTGTGGTTGGGCGTCACGCGTATACGTAAAGCTCAATAGTATTGCCGGTCTCGCGGTCAGGGCGCGAGCCAGGTCATCTCCGAGCGATAACGGGCCTCGAAAGCGTCGATTTCCGCCAGATGCCGCAGCGTAACTCCGACGTCGTCGAGGCCGAGCAGCAGCCGTTCCTTCCGCGTCGGGTCGATCTCGAACCGGTACTGCGCGCCCGCGGGATCGGTCACGGTCTGTTTTTCGAGTTCCACCGTGATGCGCGCGCCGGGCTGGTCGCGCAGCTGTCTCCACAACGCCGTGACCGCTTGTTGCGGAAGCACGACCGGAAGCACGCCGTTCTGAAGGCAGTTTCCGAAGAAGATGTCGCCGAAGCCCGGGCCGATCAGGACGCGGATACCGTAGTCGAGCACCGCGTAAGCCGCGCCCTCGCGCGACGAGCCGCAGCCGAAATCGGCCGCCGTCACCAGAATTTGCGCACCCCGGTATGCCGGTTGATTGAGGACAAAGTCGGGACGCGGCCGGTCGTGCTCGTCGAAGCGCAGGTCGTGCAGGAAGGCGTCCGCGTAATCCGCATGGCCCGGACGGCGATACTGCCGGTTGAAACGGGTATGAATGATCATGCCGGTGTCGATTTTCGCGATCTCGAGGGGCGCGGCGACCGCCGTAAGCGTTGTGAGCGGCTGCATGGCTAGCTCGTAAGCGTGCGCACGTCGGTGAGACGCCCGGTGACGGCCGCGGCCGCCACCATCGCCGGGCTCATGATATGCGTCAGCGCGCCGCGGCCCTGGCGGCCCTCGAAGTTGCGGTTGGTAGTGGACGCGCAGCGCTCGCCGGGCGCGACCATGTCGCCGTTCGCGCCGCCGCACATCGAGCAGGCGGACTCGCGCCATTCGAACCCGGCTTCCCGGAAGATGCGATCGAGCCCCTCGGCCTCGGCCTGCCGCTTCGCGCCCGTGGAGCCGGGTGACACCATCGCCGGCACGACGACGCGCCGGCCCTTCAACACCTGCGCGGCCGCCCGCAGGTCCTCGATACGGCCGTTGGTGCAGGAACCGATGAACACGCGATCGATCTGGATACTGGACAGCCGGGTTCCCGGCTTGAGCTGCATGTACTCCAGCGCCCGCTCGATGCGCTGGCGCCGCACGCTTTCCAGGACCGTCGCGGGGTCGGGCACGCATTCCGTGATGGGCGAGCAATCTTCCGGGCTGGTGCCCCAGCTCACCATGGGCGCAAGTCCAGCTGCATCGAGGCTCAGCTCCCGGTCGAAGCGCGCCCCCTCGTCCGACGGCAGCGTGCGCCAGTAGGCGAGCGCCTTGTCCCATTGGGCACCCTTCGGCGCATGCGGCCGGCCGTGGAGATAGGCATATGTCGTGTCATCCGGCGCGATCATACCGATGCGCGCGCCCGCTTCCACCGACATGTTGCAAACGGTCATCCGTCCTTCCATCGACAGCGCGCGGATGGTCGAGCCCGAGTACTCCACCGCGTGCCCGGCCGCGCCGCCGATGCCGGTCCTCGTGATGATCGCCAGGATCACGTCCTTGCCAGTCACCCCGCGGGACAACACGCCGTCGATGGTGATGCGCATGGCCCTGGGCTTCTTCTGCCACACGGTCTGGGTCGCGAGGACGTGGCGCAATTGATTCGACGCGCCGATCGGCATGGCGAGCGCGCCGAGCGCGCCGTTGGTCGCCGTGTGCGAATCGTTGCACGTGATCAGCAGGCCTGGCTGCGTGAGCCCCAGCTCCGGCCCGATTACGTGAGCGATGCCCTGGCGGGGGTCGTGCATGTCGATGTGCTCGATGCCGAACTCGCGCGCGTTCTGGTCCTGCATCTCCACCACGCGCCGGATGTCGGCGTTTGAGATCACCGAAGGGCCGCCGGTGCGGTCGGTCGTCGGCAGGTAATGATCGGTGACCGCAACGTTCTGGCCCGGCCTCCGTACCTTGCGACCTTCGGCACGCAGCTGATCGAAGCCCAGGAAAGCGCCGCCTTCGTTGATGAAGTTCCGATCGACGTAGAGCAAGTCCTCGCTGCCAGGCTGGCGGACGACCGCATGGCGGGCCCAGACTTTTTCGAAGAGCGTGCGGGGAGTATCCATACCGCTTACTGGATGGGTGTCGGGGCCGGCCCACCCATACTATGACCGGAGGATACCTGTGTAAAGGCGTGATCGCAGTGGCGGAGCAATAAAAAAGGGCGGCTGACGCCGCCCTTGCCTGCCTCCACGCGAGAATTGCTAGCTCTTGGCGAAGATGGCGTCGAGCCGCTCGAGGTCGTTGATCACCTTCCACTCGGAAGCGCCGGCCGCCTGGACCCGTTTCTGCCACGCTTCCAGCCGGCCGAGGTAGCGCCGCGGATCGATGTTGTCGGTGTTGAGCTTGGTCACGTTGACCGCGACCACCCGGATGTTCTTCAGGTTGATCGGGAAGTTGCGGACCGTCACCTTGTCGAGATCCTCCTGCATGTCGGAGAAGATCAGGATGGTCTTCTTGCCCGCCCCGGTCTCGTTCAGGAAATCCGCGCCCTGGATCAGCCCACCGGTGATGTCGGTGTAGGCGCTGCCCTGGACCGTCTTGAGAAACGCGCTTACCTGGTCGCGGAATGCGCGCTTCTGTGCATTGGCCTGCGTCGGGCGCGCGTCGAACGTGGCTTTGGCGACGATGTCCTTCTCGCTGAAGCTGCGGCTTTTCACACGCGCCACCGCCAGTGAGTCCCCTGGCTGCAGTGTTCCCAGCAGGTAGTTGATGATGAGCTGGGCCTTCCCGGCCTCGTTCGCGTAGGTCCCGGAGGTATCCACCAGCACGTACACCGCGTGGGCCTGGCTGCGCGAGTCGACGCAGCCGGCAGCGGCCACCGTCAACCCGGCTATCAGCATGGCCGCTAGCAGTCTGTCGGACCGAGGTGTCCGACACGCTGCTAACAGCAAAACCGCCCGCAAATATCGAATGAATCCCAGGGTAATGACCCCAATTGGCTGTCGAAGGGCACGCGCGCAGGCTGGAAATAATGTTTTCACGGTCAATTGCTCCCGTTATCGTGCGTGCGGTTTTGCATTAGGAGTTTGTCGGACCTGAGTCCGGCAAACTCCTGGGAACGCTCGATTGAACATGATCGGCCTCCGTTAAAAGGGACTTACGCTCTTGTGTCAGTGGCATCCAGCGGGCGCGCCTTCACCCTCGGCGCGCGGCCGCGCAGCGACTTCACCAGCTGCTCGACCATCAGCGGCAGCACGATCAGGAGATCGTAGAAGTGCAGCAGCGCGCGGCTCGCCACCCGCGCCAGGCTGCCGAGCACGCGCAGCACGAAGCCGAGCACGTGGACGAAATCGACCGCCAGCACCCCGCAGACGGTCCGCGCCGAATGGATGAAGGATTCGAGCGGGATCGCGACGAAAGCCAGCGCAAACGGCAGGATGAAGCCCAGTACCATCTGGCCGGCCGTCGGGATGCGCGAGATCCAGCCGTCGCCGGACGCCGCCGCCGGCGCCGTGACGAGCGATTGCAGCAGCGCCTGCTTGTCGGCGATCAGCATGTCGCGCATCAGCGCCAGAGCCGCCTCGATCCCGGCCAGCGTTACCAGCAGCACGAGCGATATCCAGATCATGCGGCGCCGCGTGCGGTCGTTCAGGTTGGCGATGCGCGGAAAGAGATGCGTGATGCGCAGCGACTCCATCAGGAACAGGCCCATCGACGCCTCGAGCAGGATGATGACCAGCGCGGCCACCTCGGAAGTGCGCAGCGATGCGGTGAGGTAGTCGCCTGCGCCGACCATTTCCGACATCGGCAGCGCGATCAGCTTGAAGTTGATGAACGCGCCGCCCAGCGCTATCCACAGGACGATGATGGAAATCGTGAACTGGGTGTAGGAGGAGTTGGTCAGGGTGGTCTCCGCCTCGCTGGTACCGGCCACGATCTTCTTGTAATTCTCCATCTGCGCGTCCACGGTGGTCGCGCTTTCCTGCAGGTGCGCCACCTTCGTGTCGACCTGCTTCATGGTCGTGTCGAGGGACCGCCAGTACGGCATGAATCCCTCCAGGATGCCGTGCCGCGTCTGGTAGGCACGGCGATATTCGGCTATGGCCTTGTCGTGGATGCGCTCGATCGAATTGCGGATTTCCAGCAGGATCTTCTGCACCACTTCACCGCCGCCGGTCTTGATCTGCGCGACCGCGGCGACCGCATCGACCCAATCGGGAGGCGGCGGCGGCACCTCGCCGCATTTCTGGAAATCCTCCTCGACGCGCGTGATTTCCTCGAGAAGCTTGCGCTGCAGAGTCGGATAGCCATGCAAGTCGCGCGTGACCAGGATGCCTATGCGCTCGAACTCACGCTCGACACGCTGGCCCGTATCCCGGCGACCCTGCGCGAGCAGAACCTCCCGGTTCCGCTGCTTCATCGCTTCCGCCACGGCGGCGAGCCAGCGCGCGCCGAGGCGCATGGGTCCGCCGAGCGCATGGCCGGCGGCGCGGATGAGGCCGTGCATGGGCACGCGCGCCGCATACAGCACTATCATCGCGACGAGCAACACGACCAACACGGACAACACCGAGTGGTCCGGCCAGTTCATCCAGGTATTCATGTCCGTCATGGCAACCCCTTCACCTATCCGACTGCACTCACTACGATAGACCAGCCGAAGAATAGTTTCCCGCAAGAATCAGTCACCTCAGGACTAATGTCTCAAAACGTAATGCGGCGCGAGGAAATTGCCCGAGTAGTGAGGTGAAATTGAGACATTCACTCAGAGCTATTGCGAGCCGGATTGTCGCTGATCAACGACAAGAAAGATATTGAACCAACAAAACGCGAGGATAAAAGAGGAAAGCGATAGACAGGATTAACAGGATTAACAAGATCATTGAAACTAGACCCCTTCCCCCTTCCCTGGAAAACAGCGTGATCAGGGTCTGGACGCACGATTTTCTTCCGCCTACCGCCTTATCTCGGCATCCCTTACACCGCCATGCCGTGGCGGGCGATGAACTCGCGGGTCTCCCGGGCGCAGCGGTCGGGGTCTGTCGCCGCGGAGTGGAAGGAATCGCCCACGACGTAGTGCATCTGCACGCCGGGAGCGCATTCAAAAACGGGCACGGGGAAGTCCTCTCAAAAGCGGTGATGAGTGACGAGTAATGAGTGATGAGACTAGGGCGGAAGGCAGAGGGGCAAGAAACAAACGCTCCGCTAGACACAACTTCCTTGTCCCATTTTCCGTTTTGCCTTTTGCCTTTCGACTTTCGCCTTACTGTTGCTTGATTCCCGCCCGCTGTATCACCTGTCCCCACTGCTTGATCTCGGAACGGACGGTCTTGTTGAATTCCTCGGACGAATTGCCGATCGGCTCGAGGCCCATCGCGCTGAGCTGCTGGCGCACCTCGGGCACGTTGATGGCCTTCACGAAATCGGCGTTGAGCCTGGCGACGATGGGCCGCGGCGTGCCGCCCGTCACGAATATGCCGTACCAGACCGTCACGTCGTAGCCGGGGACGCCCGCCTCGGCGATGGTGGGCACATCCGGCACCACCGGCGAGCGCCTGGGCGTCGTGACACCCACCGCGCGCAGGCGTCCTGTCTGCACGTGGGCCAGCGCCTGCGGCACGCCGCTGAACACCATCTGCACGCGGCCCGCGATCACGTCGGGGATGCTGACAGCGCCCTTGAAGGGAACGTGCACCATGTTGATCCCAGCCATCAGCTTGAACAACTCCGTGGCCAGGTGCTGCGCGCTGCCGATGCCGCCCGACGCGTAATCGAGCTTGCCCGGGTTCGCCTTCGCCAGCGCGATCAGCTCCTTCACCGATTTCGCCTCGACGCCCGGATACAGGACCAGTATGTAGGGCGCCGCGGACGCCTGCGTGACCGGCACGAAATCGCGGATCGGGTCGTACGGCAGCCGCGCGGCCAGGCCCACCTGGATCGCGAAGCTCGGGCTCGACGCGAGCAAGGTGTAGCCGTCCGGGTTCGCCTTGGCCGTCATCTCGAACGCCAGCAGACCGCCGGCGCCGGCGCGATTGTCCACCACTACCTGCTGGCCCCACATCTCGGACAGTTTCCTGGCGATGATCCGCGCCGCGACGTCGGTGCCGCCGCCGGGACTGAAGCCGACCAGCAGCCGCACCGGCTTCGAAGGGTATGCGGGCTCGGCCGCCCCGCATACCGCGCCACCGCCTAATGCCAACCAGAACACGAGATGCAGCGCCAGAAGGTATATTCGGCCACTTCTCGACTTATCGGCGGCGGTGCTTAAGGGATGAGGGCGGAGGGATGAGGGATGAGGATTCATGCTGCCTTGTGTATCGGCGTTTATCGGCGTTCGACCCTCCCTTGCAGGGCGCGCACCGGCTTGCAAGCCGGTGCCGCTCGTCCGGCGTGGGCCATGGCCCACGAATTCCCGGTCTCGCCCCCCGCCCCTCTCCCGATCCTCACCCCCGCCCCTCTCCCAAGCTGAGAGGGGAGGCTCGAGCTTGCCCTTCTCCTTGGGGAGAAGGGGAAGGGATGAGGGATGGGCGGCTAAATTTAATTCGTCTTGAAAACGATACAGGACGGGCTGCCGGTCTCGATGATCTGGCCTGTAGGCGAGAGCTTGCCGGTCTTCTGGTTGATGCGAAACTCGACGATGGTGTGGCTGTTCTCGTTCGCGGCGTAGAGATGGCTCGCGTCCGGGTCGAGGCCGAAGAAGCGCGGCTTCCTGCCTTGCACCGATTCCCAGCCGATGGGCTCGATCATTCCCGTTTTGTGTTCAACGGAATAAATCACGACGCTGTCGTGCCCGCGGTTCGAGGCGTAAAGAAACCTGCCTGAGGGCAGGATGGCGATCTCGGACGCCATGTTGTCGCCGACGTAGCTGGTCGGTGTCGTCGGAACCCGCTGGAACGGCTTCAGCTCGCCGCGCGTCGTGTCCCAATGATAGGCGTTGACGGTGGAGTCCTGCTCGTTGACCACGTAGGCATAAGGCCGGCTGGGATGAAATGCCACGTGACGGGGTATCGCGCCATAGCGGGCTTTCACGAACGGTGGATTGCAGGGCACGAGCTTGCCGTGCACGGCATCGAACCGGAAGACGTGCACTTTATCCAGCCCCTTGTCGGGCACCACCACGAAGCGCCCTGTCAGGTCGAACGCGGCCTGGTGGGGGTGCGGCCCCTCCTGCTCGTCCCGGAACGGTCCGGGTTCGCCCTCGGGAATCACGAGGTCGCAGCGCGGCGCCAGCGAGCCGTCTGCGCCAATCGGAAAGACCGCCACGCCGGGACCGTTGGCGAGCACGACGTAACGATTGCTCGGATCCGGCATCACCGTCGATGAATTGTCGCCGCCGGTCGGCTGCTTGTTCAGAAACCTGAGCTTCCCGCTCTGCAGGTCGATCGCGTAGGAGCAGATTTCCGAACTGTCGCCGTGCGCCGAATAGAGAAACCGCTGCGTGTGATCCAGGCACACGTAATGCGGGTTCGGAACCGCGTCGCAGGCGTCCACGAACGACCACGCGCCGTTCGCCGGGTCTATGCTGAACACGGCGACGCCCTTGCCGCGCGCTTTGCGCTGTTCCGTGGTGAAGCACCCGACGTAGGCGAATCTTGGCTTTACGCCAGATCTTGATTCACTCATCACTCATCACTCATCACTCTTCGCCGGGCCGCTTCACCAGACCGAGCTGGAGCAGCATCCCGAGGTCGTCGCGCACGGCGGCGTGTTCCGCGATCTGCCCATCCCGAATGCGAAAGCTGTGGAAATGGAGCACCTGAACGCGCTTGCCGGTCGGAGGAACGCCCGTCAGCATGCCGCTGAAGACCTCGGGCAACGTCGGGGCGCCGCGATGGGTGCCGGTCATCGTGACCTTGCACACGACGCGGTCGCCCGCGGCGGTCGCATCCTCGATCCGGTAGTGGAAGTCGGGGAACGCGCTGAACAGCGATTCGAATACCCTCTGCATCCCTGCCCGCCCGACCGTTCGGCCGTGATTCTTGGCGTCAGCGGCGTAGAACGCCGCAGCAGCAGCGGCATCGCGTTGGTTCAAGCCTTCCTCGTACAGCCGTCGCACCAGCGCCGTGTTGTTATCGACCGACATGTCCCTCCGCCCTCATCTCTCAGTGCAGCGTCCTCACCATCACCGGCTCCCGTATTCCGACGTTGAGCAGAACAACCCGGTGGCCCCGCATCACCACGCTGCCCTTGAGGCGGTTGTCACCGGTGTCGCTGTACTCGAAATCGTAGGCGCGCTGCAGCGTGAGCCGGCCTTCGTCGTTACGCACCGGCTTCAGGCTGGAGATTGCCACGGTGTCGTCGAGGAACATCAGCCCCTCCGCCGCGCAAATCTCCCGCGCCGCCCGCACCGCCGCCTCCCGCGCCTTCAGGCTGTCGAGCCACAGCCACGCGACGGCTCCAAGTAGCAAAATACCGGCAATTTCCATAAATTCATCACTTGAGCAGGAGCGGCACGCTGCACGCCAGCAGCGTCACGCTCACGAGCCGCTTGAAGGCCAGCTCGGCGATGTTGAGGTGGATGCGGTTGCCGACATAGATGCCGAGCAGCATGACCGGCAATGCCGCCGCGAATACGATCAGCGCATCCTGCGTGAACTCCCCCACGGCGTAGTAGCCGATGCCGCGCACCACGGCGAGCGCCAGCAGCATCGCCGACATGGTAGCGCGGAAGGCGTGCTTCGCCAGCTTGCGCGCCTCCAGGTACATCACGAAGAACGGCGTTGCCATGGTGCCGAAGATGGCGCCAACCGCGCCGGAGATGGTGCCGGCCACCGAGGTGACCAGGCGCGCCGGCAAACGCCAGCCGGTCCCGGGACGGAAGGTGGACCATAGCGCATACCCGGCGTAGAGGAGCACGACGACGCCGAGGCCGCGGGCGAGCGTGTTCGCTTCGAGCGTGGTGAAGAAATAAAGACCAATGGCGATGCCCAGCACACACCACGGCAGGAAAGGCAGCACGTCGCGCCAGGCGACGTGCATGCGGTCGTGGCCCAGGATCGCGATCGACGACGTGATGCTCAGCAGCGTCCACGCCGGCACCATCACCTTGAACGGGATAACCACCACCAGCAGCGCCATGCCCAGCGCCCCACCGAACCCGGTACTGCCGCGGAGGCCATAGGCGAACAGCAGCGCAATGGCGCAGTACGCGAGCTCGAAAGGGGATAAGGAAAGCGCGCTCATATCATAGGGTGTCTGACCCCGCACTACCGTGGTCAGTTGATCTGGATCCCGGCCCGGACGACAACTTGCCGCCATTGCCCGATCTCTTTCCGAATCTGTTCGAATAACTGCTCGGGCGTGCCGCCGACCGGAGACAGGCCGTCGGACTGGAACCGCTCTTCCATGTCCTTCAGCTTGAGGATCTTCGCCATCTCGCCGTTCAAGCGCTCCACGACCGGGCGCGGCAACCCCTTGGGCCCGATGAGGCCGTGCCAGTTAGTGACCTCGTAACCGGGCACGCCGGATTCGGCGACGGTCGGGATCCCGGGCTCGGCGGCCACGCGTGTCGACGTCGTCACCGCAAGCGCGCGCAGCCTGCCCGCCTTGGCTTGCGGCAATCCCACCGGCGCGGTCGCGAACACAAGTTGTATATGCCCCGCGAGGAGGTCCGTCATCGCCGGCCCGCCGCCCTTGTAGGGCACGTGTGTCATCTTCACGCCCGCCATGTAGATAAAGAGCTCGGTTGTGAGGTGCACGATCGCGCCCTGCCCGCTGCTGCCGTAGATGATCATTCCGGGCCGCGCTTTCGCCAGGGCAATCAGCTCGCGCGTGTTCCTGACCGGCAGTGACGGGTGGACGACGATGACGTACGGACCGCGCGCGACCCAGATCACGGGCGTGAAGTCGTTGAGGGGATCGAACTTGATCGCGTAGAGGCTGGGATTGATCGAATAGCTTCCCGTGACCATGGTCAGCGTGTAGCCGTCGGGCGCCGATTTCACGCCATATTCGTAACCGATCGTGCTGCCCGCGCCGGCGCGGTTTTCGACCAGGACCTGCTGCCCCAGCGCTTCGGCGAGTTTTTGTCCCACCAAACGGGAAACGAAGTCCGTGCCGCCTCCGGGGGCGGCCGCCACGATGATGCGGATCGGCCTGGACGGATACACCGACTCTGCGGCGGTGGCTGCGCCGGCGCAGAGCGCGAAGGCAAAAGGCAAAAGGGAAGGCTGCAATTTAATGACCCTGAAGGGAAGTTCTGAATCCGATCACAAACGAGTCTCAGTGGTAGTCGTCCTCGCGCTGATGGCGAACGGCCAGTACGGTCACGGTCGAGG
>Ga0184627_10000362_pt1 | contig 18301 bp, 18 predicted proteins | sample PLM3_127_b1_FD_133150 | JGI IMG/M metagenome (GOLD analysis project Ga0184627, IMG submission 133150) | Groundwater sediment microbial communities from an aquifer in East River, Colorado, USA - PLM3_127_b1 | ecosystem: Environmental > Terrestrial > Soil > Riparian zone | place: USA: East River...
CCCGAACGCGTAGCCCAGGGCGATGCCTGAAATCGCGCCGACAGGAAAGCCGATGGCGATCTCTTCGAAGGTCACCCAGGTGTGCTGGAGCAAGTCGCCGTCGCGAAATCCGGCGATCAACGACGTGAAGATGCGGCCCGGGCTGCTGATCAGAAAAGGCTCGATCCACCTCCCCGAGGCGATTTCCCAAAGCAGAAAAAAACCGCCGATGATCGCAACGCGGACGATGGTCACGCCCAAGCCGCGCATGGAAGGCGCGGCGTCCGTCAACGGCGCGGAGGCGGTCTTGGCAGCGCTGGAAGCTTTTTGTTCTTGACTTAGTTCTTCAGACATCGTCGCAACCTAATGCGCTCCGATCATGAGCTCGTGGCGGAAGATATTCCACAGGCGGCCGTAGGCTTCGTCGAAGCCTTCCTGGCGGTGAATTTCAAAAATGTTGCGCGGCCGGGTCATCGGGACATTAATCACGTCTTTGATCTTGCCAGGACGGTGGGTCATGACCACGACCCGATCCGCCAGCGCCACCGCTTCCACCAGGTCGTGGGTGACGAAGACGATGGTCTGGCGCTTCTGCTCCCAAATTTTCAGCAGCTCATCCTGGAGCACCATGCGGGTTTGCGCGTCTAGTGGGCCGAAGGGCTCGTCCATCAATATCACCGGCGGTTCATAGGCCAAAGCGCGCACAATCGACGCTCGTTTGCTCATTCCGCCGGATAGCTGCGCCGGGTAATATTTTTCAAACCCGGCCAACCCCGCCAGGCTGATAAACTGGCTCACCTGCCGCTCGCGGTCTTGGCGCGAATAGCGCTTCGAGTCCAGGCCGAAGCCGACGTTTTCTTCCACGGTGAGCCAGGGGAAGAGCTTGCTTTCTTGCGGGACGTAACCCGTTTTGGTATTAAGGCCGCGCACTTCTTCCCCCTGAAAGAGAATCCGCCCCGCCGACGGCGCGGAAAAGCCAGCGATGAGCCTGAGCAGCGTCGATTTGCCGCAGCCGCTGGGTCCCACTACGGTAACAAATTCGCCATGGGAGATATTCAAATCGATCTCTTGGAGCGCGCCGATGGTCCCTTCGGTGGGAGTGCGAAAAAGCTTCGAGACGTTTTCGACGCGGATCACCACGCCGTCGGGTTGAATTTCCGAGCCGGTAGAAGTTGCCGTTTCCGCCATGAGCATTGATATTCGCCGCGGCGAGCGGTTGCGATCCTTTCAAGATAGCAAAGTTAGCCGGGTCAAAGAACCCTCGTTAAAGTCCGTTAGTCTATATCATATCTAGGCCGCATTTTCCTACCGCGCAATGGTATTGTAAACGGTGAATTATCTTGCCTTTGATCCGGGCATTCGGCTAACTTGAAGCGTAAGCACAAATTTTCTGTACGGAGGTTGCGGTGAGAATAATCAGCGAGTCGATCATCAAGAGCAATAGCGGGAAAACATTCGTCGTAAAAAGGGGCCAAACCATTCGCGTCATCGGCGAGTCCACCGCCGACTACGTCGTATTCAATTTGCGCAACGCCAAAGAGCGCTTCGATCAGGCCCGCACCAAGGTCGATCAAGGCAAGATCTACGTGACCACCGGCGACGTGCTGATCTCAAAATACAACAATGTCATGCAGACCATCGTTGCCGATACCTACCGCGGCAGCCACGACATGGAGAAAGGGATGTGCAGCACTTCTTTCTACAAAAAGTGGGGCAAGCAGATCTTCGGGATCTACGGCGGCGTTTGGAAACGGCTGGGAAGGAAACGCGGCGCGGCGCCCAAGCATGGCTGTTGGGAGAATCTCGCCAAGGCTTTGAAGCCCTACGGAGTCGCCAAGGAAGACGTCCCCAGTCCCCTCAATGTTTTCCAAGCCATGGTCATTAACGCCAAGACCGGCTCGATGCGCTACTCGATGACTCGGCCGCGACCCGGCGGGGATCACATGGACCTACGATCCGAGATGGATTGCCTCGTCGGCATCAGCGCCTGTCCCGAAGGCGGACGGGGGAAAGACTTACGAGTGGTGATCTACGAAGGGAAAGAAAATGGAGGATAGAAGATGGAGGATCGATCTTTTACCCTCCATCTTCGATCCTCGGCCTTAAGAGTGCGTAGCCTGGATGAAGTGAAACGGAATCCAGGGATTCGCCTCCTGGATTCCGATTGCGCTACATCCGAGCTACAGCGTTACATCGAATATAGGGACAACCAGCCGGTCGCCCCTACACGGTTTGAACGATTGAAACGGCTTGAACTGTTTGAACGGACGCTTCTATGCGGCAGCCCGCCAAGGCATGAGGCGGCGGTCAACGTGCTGGATAAGCGCCAGCAGCGCGACCGCGAGCAGCACGATCGTCAGGATCGTGGCGAAAAGCGCGGGCGAGTTAAACGATGCGCCGAAGGTCATGAGCATGGAGCCGAAGCCGACCACGGCGAGAATCATCTCGCTGGTGACCATGCCGAGCACGGCGCGTCCCATGCCGAGGCGGATGCCGGCCATGATCATCGGCAGCGCGGCGGGGAGGATGACTTTCAGGAAGAGCTCGCTCTCTCTCGCGCCGAATGATTTCGCCATTTCCGTCAACGTCGCGTCGACATTACGGACACCGGCGGTGGTGTTGACCGCGATGATAACGAAGGCGAAGAGAAATACGATCCACACCCGCGAGTGAAGCCCTAACCCGAACGCGATGACCAGAAAGGGGATAAAGGAAATCATCGGCACGGTTAGCAGCGCGGTCATGTAAATGTCGAGGAAAGACTCGAGCCGGCGATAGCGGCCCATGAGAAGTCCCAGCGGCACGCCGAAGATTACGGATAAAACGAAACCGATCGCCAGAGCTTGCAGGCTGATGGCGAGCGCTTGGAAGAGTTGTCCGGAGACAAGCAGTTCGATCCAAGCGGTTACGACTTTAGAAAACGGCGGCAACAGCCGGGCGTTGCCGGTACGCCCCGCGGTCTCCCAGATCAGCGCGAGAGTGATGAGGGAAAAGAGTCTGAGGGCGTTGGGTTTCATGAGCTGGTGTGGTGTCGCGGAGTTCGTTACATAATTCATTCGTCATTCCGGGCAAATCAGCCTGTGGTTGAGGCGAGCCGGAATCCAGGTGCCGGAAAGGGGACGGGCAACTTTTTGGAAGAGCAAAAAGTAGCCAGTCCCCAGCTGGATTCCCGCGGGCGCGGGCATGACGAATGAGAATACTACATAACCCGAAATTGGCCGAATCACCGCAGATCCGTCTGGGTTCGCCGCGGAAGCAACGGCCACTATTTCCGCCCGATCCTTTTGATCACTCGGTCCAGCGGTCCGGTGTCAAAGGCCTGTTGGAAATTCACGGCGCCTTTTTTAAGCAAGCCGGCTTCCTCGAAGAACTTGATGCTCGCCTCGCCGCGCTCTTTGCCGGCGCCGCCGTCGATGTCCCAGATCCTCAGCTCTTTGTAAGAAGCCGCGATGGCGTCGATCAATTCCGGTTTGGTTTCCGGCAGCAAGCGCAGCGCGTTTTCTTTGACCGACGCGGGACGCTCTTCGGCGCTGCGATGAGATCTGAGGACGGCTTCAAGCACGCGTTCTACAGTTGCGTTTTCCTTCTGCAGGTAATCGGCGCGGGTGAAATACATCGATCCGATGAGCTGCGGAAAGATTTTGGCGTAGGAGATCAAGACATGAAATTGCCCGGGTTTGGCGCTCAAGATGTTAAGCACATCGACGATCTCAGCCGGCGTGGCGTCCAATTGACCGCGCATGAGCGCCTCGGCGCGCACGTCGGAGCCGGGAATAATCATCCAATTGGGTGTAATCTTGTAATGTTGGGCCATCCATTTGACCAGCGCTTCGGTCACCGTGATCGGCGCGTGATAGCCGACGCGTTTACCGTCCAGCTGTTTGGCGTTCTTGAAGGACACCGGTGTCACCAGTTGCCATTCGTTGCGCACCTGCTCGGCGATGATTCTTACATTCAGGCCGCTCTCCACGGCTTTGACCACCGCGATGCCGGCGGCCGAGCCGATGTCCACCTCGCCGGCGACGACCGCTTGGACGGCGAGGTCGGTTTTCGGAAAGAACATCGGCACGACCTCGATGCCCTGTTTTTTGAGTTGCTCCCAGGCGAGCAGTGACGGCACGTCGCCCATGTCCGCCGAGGATGGATAGGCGAAACGCACTTTCTTCTGCGCCTGGGCTTCGCCGCCCCCGATCAACCCGAGGGTTAGAACCGCAAACAACGCCGCTATTCTCGCGAACGACTTGGTCATAAAAATCCCTCCTTTAGTGAGTTCGTTATTCGATGGCGATCTCCACTTTCCATCCGGTCAGACGTTGGTCGACTCTCTGTACCAGTTTCGTAGTTATCATGGCGACGGTTAAAATCGTCAAAATAAGGGCGAACAAGGAGTCGGTCGCGAAAGCCGAGCCGTACTGCATGATCATCCCGCCGATGCCGGTGAGGGTGAGCAGCATCTCCGCCGTGACCATGCCTTTGACCGCCCGCCCCATTCCTAAGCGAACCCCCGCCATGATCGCCGGCAGCGCCGCCGGCAGCAGGATCTTGAAAAACACTTCCTGCTCTTTGGCGCCGAAGGAACGGGCCATTTCCACGAAAGTACCTTCCACCTGTTTCACGCCGGTCATGGTGTTGATGATGATGACAAAGACCGCGAACAGAAAAACCACGGCGATGCGCGATTCGATGCCGAGGCCGAACCATACGATCAGTACCGGCACGAAAGCCGTGGTCGGCGCCGACATGAGCGTGTTGACGTACAGGTCGAGAAAATGTTCGACGCCGCGAAAGCGGCCCATCAGGACGCCGATTAAGACGCCGATGAAAACCGCCAAGAAAAAACCGGCTGCCAGGGTCCACAGGCTCAGGGTTAGATTGGCCAGGAGCTTGCCGCTCAGCAAAAGCTTCCACCACGCAGCGCCGATTTTCGAGAGCGGCGGAATCAACATGGAATCGATCATGCGCCCGGCGACTTCCCAGAGGATCGCCAGCGTTAGGATCGACAGGACGTTAGTTTCGAACCGGCTATTCAACGGCCGTTCTCCATCCCCTTCTTGAGACTGTGCCAAATATAATTCGTCAGTTCTGCGAACCTGGGATCGCGCCGCACTTCCTCGGCGCTGCGCGGGCGCGGCAACGGAACCTCGAGAATTTCGGCGACGCGCCCCGGTCGCGGCGTCATGACCGCGACCCGATCGGAGAGGTAAACCGCTTCGTCCATGCTATGGGTGACGAAGATCACCGTTTTCCGCTCGCGCTGCCAAAGTTCCAGCAGCTCTTCCTGGAGCAGTTGGCGCGTCTGCGCGTCAACGGAGCCGAAAGGCTCGTCCATCAAGAGAATCGTCGGGTTGACTGCCAGCGCCCGAGCCAATCCGGCGCGTTGTTGCATGCCGCCGGACAGCTCGTGGGGGTAGTGGTTCTCGAAATCCGCCAGACCGACGTTTCTTAAGTGATCCCGGGCGGTGGCGATGCGTTGCTCCTTGGGAACTTGGCGAAGCTCGAGACTGAACTCGACATTAGCAAGCACCGTGCGCCACGGCAGCAGAGCGAAGGTTTGAAAAACCACTGCCCGGTCCGGCCCTGGCGCGGTGACTTTTTTGCCGTCGATGAGAATCTGACCGCCGTCGAAAGGGATCAGGCCGTCGATGATCTTGAGCAGCGTCGTCTTGCCGCAGCCGCTGGGACCGATGATGCTCAAAAACTCATTCGCGCGGATCGAGAGATTAACATCAGACAGCGCCCTGACCTCCGAGGTGCCGTCGTTGACGGACTTCTTAAAACTTTTCGAGACCCGCTGGATTTCGACCATTCTTGTCGCCTATCGGCTCCCGTTCATAACATTCAAGGCGTTCAAGCCGTTCAAGACGTTGCGGAGCCGAACTTCCGAAGACGATTTGAACGACTTGAACTGTTTGAACGTCTTGAACCTCTTCTTCCGATCTACTTTCCGGTGATGATCCGGTCGTCCTTGCCCGGCTCGTAAGGCCGCGTATCGTGCGCGAGATCGACTTTGTTCAGCACCTCGTCCGGCGCCTGCGCCTCCTTCGGGAATTCGTAGGGCGGCAGCGGCTTGGTAGCGTCGAAAATGAGCTTGGTTTCCATCGGCCCCTTTTCCATGCGGTTGTAGCCGTAAGCGGTCGGATTCAAGTGCGAGCCGATGATGTTGGGAATGATGACCAGGTCGCGGTCCGCCTGAAAGCGCATCGCCAACGCCCAAAGCACCTGGGTCTCGTTGAACACGTCGACGTCTTCATCGACCACGATGACAAGTTTGATGTTCGGATCAGTTACAAAGGCCGCAAGCGCCGCCTGCTTCGGTTCGCCCTCCGCCCGCTTCTTAACCGAGATGTAGCAATGAGCGCGGGCGGCGCCGGAGATCGGCATGTTGACGCCGGTCGTGCTCGGCACCGCCTCTTGGACGCGCTTTAGCAAGCTGCCGAGCCGCGGCGCGGCGCCGATGATGTTGTGCTCGAAGTGGGCGCTGTGAATGCACTGGTAGATCGGGTTTTTCCTCATGGTGATCGCCGTTACCTCGATGTAGGGCTGATCGCCTTCTTTGTAATAGTAATGGGGCCACTCGCCGAAGGGGCCTTCGTAATGGCGCTTCTTCGGCGGCACGATGCCTTCGATGATAATCTCGGCGCGCGCCGGCACCATCAAATTCACCGTCTCGGCCTTGACGACTTCCATCGGTTCGCCCAAAAATGCCCCGGCGATTTCCAATTCTTGGCCGACGCCGGCCTGCTTGCTGACGGCGGCCAAATTCAACGCCGGGTGATGGCCGATGGCAAGCGCGACTTCCATCGGCTCGTTGTGATCTTCGTATTCGGCGCGCACATAGTTGCCGTGATTGGCCGGATTGATCATTAGACCGAGCTGCCGCTTGCCCTGCTTTTGATGGCGGTAGATGCCGACGTTGACAGCGTTGCCACCGCGCTGTCTGCAGATCAGCGCCGCCGCGTTAATATAGGCGCCGGCGTCGCCTTCGTTGAGCGTCAGCACCGGAAGTAAATCGAGGTCGGCGTCGTTGCCCTTGAGAATCACTTCCTTGCAGGGCGCATCTTTAGCCGGAATCTCTTTCACCGGAAGCGGATGGTGCTCCCGGTAAGCCAAATCCCTGACCATCTGCGGCACCGTGGGCGAGCCCAACGACAGTGCCAGCCGCTCGTAGGTGGCGCCGAGATTGATCACCAGCGGAATTTTCGAGCCCCGGATTTTCTTAAAGAAGACCAGCGGAAATTTATTCTCGCGCTCGAATTTCTCGACGATGGCGCTGGCTTCGTAGCGCGGATCGACTTCCTTATCGACGACGACCACGTCCTTAGGACGCTTCTCCAGTAAATCATCCAAATAGCTGCGTAGATCTTTCGCCATGGTGAGCTACCTCCGAGGCTTTTTATCTGCTTCCATGTCGTGTCCGGCTTGAATCTCGTTTGCGGTTTTACTGCGTTGAGCCAAGTCCGACAACCTCCTCGCCCTCCTTTGGAGGGAGAGGATAGAGGTGAGGGTGGTGCATTTCGATTCGGCCCTCACCCTAACCCGCAGCCGCCTGAGGCGGATCAGCCTCAGCCAATCAAGTTGGGGCTGATCCGTCCTTTGGCGGATTCGGCTGAAGCGGGCGAGGGGAAAAACGCTTCCGCGGTTAAAAAATGTATTTCGGATCACGGTTAAAACCAACTGTTTGCTATATCCTGCAATTAGACTGTGCCTGTCAAGGACATCGTTGCTTGACAGGCTTTTTGCCTTCTTCTAACACTGGCCTGTGGGGTTGGCACAATGCGTGACTTGCCGGTGAAATGGGGCATCAGCCTGGCCAATCGCGGCGCGCTCTTCGGCTTGACCGACGTCGATGAGCTGATCGAAACCGCGGTGGCCGCGGAGCAGTCGGGTGTTTTCGAATCGGTTTGGGTCGGCGACAGCCTGATTCACAAGCCGCGCTTGGAAGCGATCACCATGCTCGCCGCCCTGGCGGCTCACACCCAAAAAGTTCGGCTCGGCACGATTTGTCTGGCGTCATTTCCCGTGCGCCATCCGGTTCTCTTGGCGATTCAATGGGCCACCCTCGATCAAATCTCCAAGGGCCGGTCGCTCTTGGGTGTTTGCATCGGCGGCGGCCATGAGGCGGAGCTCAGAGCCTTCGGCGTCAGGCGCGAGGAGCGCGTCGGCCGGATGAAAGAGGGCATCGAGCTGTTGCGCGAGATTTGGAGCGGTAGCGAAGTCGTTCACCGCGGCAAGTACTACACCCTAGAAAACTACAACATCGAGCCCAAGCCGGTGCAGAAACCGCCGCCGATCTGGATCGCCGTGAGCCCGGAACGAGAGCAAGTCGGCGACAAAGTCGTCGATCAGGCGATGCGCCGCGTCGGCCTTCTCGCGGACGGTTACATCACGATGGGCGTGACCGCGGAAGAGTTTTCGAAGCGTTGGCGGGTGATCGAACAGGCTGCCAAAGAGATAGGGAAAGATTTATCCAACTTCGAGTGCGCCATCCACGGCATGGTGAATATCAACGACGACACGCGGGCGGCGTACGCGCAAGCGAAAGACTATTTCAATCATTATTACGGTCCGGCCTACCCGCCTGAGAGTTTGATCAAAGTCTGGCTGGCCCACGGGCCACCGAAAGATTGCGCCCGATTGATTCAAGATTGGCTCGACATGGGCATCACCTCGCCGGTGCTGCGCTTTACCTCGAACGATCAGTTGGGACAGCTGCGACGATTCATCGATGAAGTCCTGCCGCGCCTGCGGTTGAAGTGACGGCGCGATGGTTGATAAAGATAATGTTGGAGTAATGGAGTGATAGAAGATTGTGGTGTTGGAGTGACGAGGATTGGAGTGATGGAGTAGTGGAGTGATGGAGTGTTGGGTCCGAACTCCGAAACCCATTACTCCAGAACTCCAATACTCCATTACTCCAATTGGATCTGAGAGGTTGTCTCATGTTTGAAGATCTCAGAGGTTTTTTGACTCACCTTGAAGGTCAGGGGCAGTTATTGCGCGTGAAAGATGAAGTCGACATCAAGTACGAGATCGCTGCCGGCATGCGCAAGACTTCGGACATCGAAGGTCCGGCGCTGCTGTTCGAAAACGTCAGAGGCTATCCGGGCTGGCGCGTTCTTGGGGGACTTTTCGCGACGCGGAAGTTGGTTGCGCTTGGGCTCGGTGTCCCGCGAGAGCAGATGCTCGAACGCTATCTCACTCTGGAGGATAAACGGATCGCGCCGGAAATCGTTTCGACCGGTCCCTGCAAAGAAATCAAATGGACGGGCGATCAGATCGATCTCGCCAAGCTGCCCATCGTCACCCACGCGAGCAAAGACTGCGGGGCTTACGTCACCATCGGCGTGCAGGTCGGCAAAGACCCCGACACCGCCGTCCGCAATCTGTCGATTCACCGCATGCTCGTGCTCGGCAAAGACCGGCTGTCGCTGTGGGCGCCGGCGGACCACCATCTCGGCCGGATGATCTTGAAGGCCGAGGAGAAGAAAAAAGGGCTGGAAGTCGCCACCGCCATCGGCGTCGAGCCGGCGATCGTCGTCGGCTCCCAGGCCAAAGTTCCTTTCGGCATCGACGAGTTTTACGTCGCCGGCGGGCTGCGCGGCGCGGCGGTGAAGCTCACCAAGTGCGAGACCATCGACGTCGAGGTGCCGGCCTGCGCCGAAGTCGTCATCGAAGGCGTCACGGTTCCCGGCGAGCGCGTCGCCGACGGTCCCTACGGGGAGTATCCCGGCTGCTACAGCGAAGCCAAGCAGGCGCCGGTGCTCAAAGTTACCGCGATCACGATGCGGCAGAATCCGATCTGGCAAACCGCGCTCACGGGCATGCCCGTGACCGAAAACCACACGCTGATCGAATACGGCAACGCCGCGGTGGTGTATCGCGAGGTGAAAAAGGTCGTGCCAGAGGTGCGCGGCGTTAACATGACGCCCGGCGGCACCTTCCGTCATCACGTCGTGGTGTCGATCAAGAAACGCGCCGAGAACGAAGGACGCAACGTGATTTTGGCGCTGCTGTCGATGGGCATCGGTCTGAAGCAAGTGATCGTGGTCGACGAGGATATCGACCCGTTCGATCCGATGCAGGTGGACTGGGCGATGGCGACGCGCTTTCAAGCGGACAAGGACGCCATCATCATCCCGCGCATCGCTTGCTCAACGCTCGACCCTTCTTGTCCCGAGGCTCGCGTCACCGCCGGTTTGGGCATCGACGCCACCGCGCCGATGAAAGAGCATTGGCGCTTCGAGAAGGTGGAAATCCCCGGCGTCGATAAAGTGAAATACATCTAGAAAATGGGGAAAATTCGAAATCCGAAATCCGAAACTCGAAACAAATTCAAATGACCAAAAAACATAATGTTCCAAACGATGCTGAGTCGGATTCGAGGTTTTGGATTTTCCGGGTTGGGATTTATTTTGGCCCCGTTTGTTTCGGTCCGCGGGGCTTCTTTCGATATTCGGATTTCGGATTTTCGTGAACGGCGCATGAGAAACTTCGACTATCTGGAGCCGGCCACGGTGGCTGAAGCCTGTGCGCTGCTGAAGCAGCACGGCGGCGAGGCGAAGGTCTTTGCCGGCGGCTCGCACTTGACGATTCTGATGAAGCAGGGGCTTCTAGCGCCCAAGGCGCTGGTCAACATCAAAAAAATTTCTGAGCTTAAGGGCATCAGCTACGATGCGAAAGAGGGTTTGAGCATCGGCGCGCTGGTCACCCATCGCGAGATTGAAACGTCGGCGCTCGTGAAAGAAAAGTTTCCCGTTCTTGCCGAGGCGGAAAGAGAAGTCGCCAACATCCGCGTGCGCAACATGGGAACAGTGGGTGGCAATCTCGCCTCCGGCGAGCCTCTGACTGATCTGTCGCAAATATTTATCGCATTAGATGGCAAAGCGAAGATCACCGGGCCGAACGGCCAACGGACGATTCCCATCGAAGAACTATTTCTCGATTTTTACACGACCAGCTTGGCCGAAGACGAGATTCTCACTCATGTCTTGCTGCCGCCGCTGCCGCCGCGCTCGGGTGTCGAGTACATCCGTTTTTCGAGCAGCTCCGTCGTTGATAAGCCGTCGGCGGGTGTGGCGGTGCGACTGACATTAGAAAGTACCGGTGAAAAGATTCAAACCTCGCGCATTGTCCTCGGCTGCGTCGGCGCGACCCCGGTGCGCGCGCGGAAAGCCGAAGCATTAATTGCCGGGAAAACACTTACGCCGCAGTTGGCGGAAGAAGCCGGCAACTTGTCGTCACAAGAATGCAGCCCCACGAGCGACCTGCGCGGCTCGGAACATTACAAGCGCGCGATTGTGAGGACGCTGGTGAAGCGCGCGACGGGGAAGGCTTATGAACGAGCAAGATAATTTTGGATTTTCGATTTTGGATTTTGGATTGATGAGGAAAAACAGATGAGTGATTCATTTCAGATTCGATTCTCGGATTCCGATTCCGGCAATCGAAAATCTAAAACCTGTACTAAGTTAAGTCGAAGCATCCAAAGTGCCAGTAGTTTCCTTCCGACAATCGAAAATCCAAAATCTAAAATCCAAAATGCAATGGTGGGGTTTCTTGCCATCGTAGTCACACTCACGATTGGTGGGGCGGTGGTAGAGGCTCAGCAGCAGGCAAAGGTATTTAAGATTGGCTGGCTCTCAGGCTCTTCAGCTTCCAGTCTGGCCTCCCTGCACGAGGCAATTCGAAGTCTGCTCCGTGAGCTCGGCTATATTGAGAGCAAAAACATAGCTTTCGAGTATCGATACGCTGATAATAAGCCCGACCGGCTCCCTGCGCTGGCTGACGAGTTAGTCCGTCTCAAGGTCGACGTGCTCCTCGTTGGCGGGGTGCCTGCCGCCTTAGCCGCTAAGAACGCTACCAGAACGATCCCCATCGTTTTTTATAGCCTAGCTGATCCCGTTGCGGCTGGGCTGGTTGACAGCCTGGCGCGGCCCGGAGGAAACATCACGGGGTTCACCGTCATTTCGGAGGTGTTGGCTGGCAAACGACTGGAGTTGCTCAAGGATACCATTCCCAAGCTCTCCCGCGTTGCGGTGCTGTGGAATCCACAGAATCCAGGCAACGCGCAACAATGGAAGGAAAGCCAACTGCCGGCACGGGAACTGGGGTTGCAACTTCATTCCATGGAGGTAAGCAGCGCCGACCAATTGGAGAGCGCGTTCAAAGAGGCAATCAAGGCGCGTAGCGCCGCGCTGGCCGTGACAAATTCCGGGATTAACAATTCTAACCCTAAACTGATCGCGGACCTGGCGGCAAAACATCGCTTGCCGGCGATATCCTGGCGGGGAGATTTTGTCGCCAGCGGAGGCTTGATGTCCTACGCAGCCGACGAGGCCGAACAACCCAAGCGCGTCGCTTACCTCATCGACAGAGTCCTGAAGGGAACCAAGCCCGCCGAACTGCCGGTCGAGCGACCGATGGGGTTCGAATTCATTCTCAATCTCAAAACCGCCAAGGCTCTGGGCCTGACGATCCCGCCGATCATGCTGATGCGGGTGACGAAGGTGGTCAAGTGACGAATGCGGTGAGGCGTGAAGGGTAAGGAGTAAGGCGTCACGGAAGAATTTTGGATTTTCCGATGAGAAAATTATATCGGGCTCGACATGATCGGTTGGAAGGTAACCTTTCGAGTATGGTCGTTGAAGCAAACCTCAAACTGGTTGAACACTCCGGTGCGGCCGAGGAGATTGAACCCGACGCCAAGGCGCTCCGAAAAGCCGATCGGAATAGTGATTTGGGTGTTATCGATCTCGATGGGGACATTATGAATGAAGACCGGAATGAAACTGCCATCGCCAACGACCACCATCTGGCGCCGGCCGTTTCGCCAGTCGATTCCCAAATCGACGGCCTCAGCGGCGTTGATCATGCTGAATGTGGCTCCCGAATCCACGTAGACCCAGACCTTATGCTTCTGGACCATGATCGGGATGATCGGCATCAAGTACCCTTTGTGAAGCGTGTAGGCGAATTCGATAGCAGGCACACCATATCCTCTTCGCGCGGAACGCGGAGCACCGACGGTATCTTAGCGGGTTCGACTTCACGCGCCTTGCTTTCGACATCCCGACGGGAGTCGCCAACGGCGACGAGTGTTTCGTTGACAACCGCAACATACCGGCCGGCGTATTTCGTCACCAGTTCGCTGAAGTGTTCGACTATCCAAAGATCGTCTTTGTCCATGATTTTTTCCTATTGCTGTCACCGGCTTTCGACCCTTTTAACACTAAACCGACTGCTGCTTGCGAGTCAAACTTGCCCTCGGTCGATTGTAGCTTTTTAATTCACGTGAGTCTATGAAGAGAAAATTCTTGATCCTGTCCCTCGGCCTGTTGATGCAAACCCATCTTGGTTTGGCGCAGGCGCAGCAGCAGGCAAAGGTATTTAAGATTGGCGGGCTCGTCACCACTACTGATCAATCATTGTCCCCGATTGTCCATCAGGGGCTCCGTCCGCTCGGCTATGTTGAAGGCAAAAACATTTTCATCGAGTATCGATCCGCGGAGGGCAAGCTCGAGCGCCTGCCGGCCCTGGCTGATGAGCTGGTCCGTCTCAAAGTCGATGTATTAGTCGCGATAGGGACGGCCGTTGCTCTAGCCGCCAAGAACGCTACCAAGACGATTCCCATCGTTTTTACAAGTGGGGGTGATCCGGTTGCGGTTGGGCTAGTCGACAGCCTCGCGCGGCCTGGCGGGAACCTCACGGGTCTCAGTACTATCTCCGCGGAGTTAGCCGGCAAACGGCTGGAGTTGCTCAAGGAAACGGTTCCCAAGCTCTCCCGCGTCGCGGTGCTGTGGAACCCGCAGGCTGCAAGCTCTAAGCAAGAATGGAAAGAAAGTCTTCACCCGGCACGGGAACTGACTCTGCAACTTCATTCCATGGAGGTAAGCAGCGCCGACAAACTCGAGAGCGCGTTCAAAGAGGCCATCAAAGCACGTAGCGCCGCGCTGGCCGTGACGTCGAGCCCAGTTAACAATTCTAACCACAAACGGATCGCGGACCTGGCGGCAAAACATCGGTTGCCGGCTATATCCAATCGGGGAGAATTTGTCGCCAGCGGAGGCTTGATGTCCTACGGACCCGACGAAGCCGAGCGTTTCAGGCGCGTCGCTTACCTCATCGACAGAATCCTCAAGGGCGCCAAACCCGCCGATCTGCTGGTCGAGCGACCGATGGGGTTCGAATTCACTATCAATCTCAAGACCGCCAACGCTCTCGGCCTGACGATCCCGCCGATCGTGCTGATGCGGGCGCAGCGAGTGATCAAGTGAAGAATGCGGTGAGGGGTGAAGGGTAAGGAGTAAGGTGACAAAGAAATCATTTCGGATTTAGGATTGCGGATAGAAAGACAAAGATACTGACGGAGGAACGCGGAAAATGGCTCCTGACCCCTTTTTGGTTTCAGTAGCAACAGTGAGGGAATTTTTGATTGCTGATTTTGAGTCAGCGGTCGCGTTCTGCGCGATCTGTTATCATTGACACCATGGCCCCTCGATGCCATCTTTCGCCAGGAGGTTAACTTATGGGACGGCCAATGAAGTCTGCGCGCAAGCGACCGCGGATCAGCGTTGATGTCTTACCCGAAGTGCGTCGTCGCCTTCGTCGGGCAGCGGCAAAACGCGACCTTAGCATTCGGCAATACGTGCTTGAAGCGATTGAAGAACAGATTCGGGAAGACCTTGGGGAGGAAGACGAGGAGATGATGACCTTAACGGCAAAGGCTGACCCGGTGCTGGCCGAGCTGTGGGACAATCCGAAAGATTCCGAGTATGACCGCTTATGACCGAGGAGACGTCGTGCTCGTCAGTTTCGTCTTCTCGGATGAATCAGGGAAAAAGCTCCGCCCAGCTGTTGTCATTAGCTCAGCCGCGTATAACCGGTCGCGGCAAGAAATTGTTGTTGCAGCGATCACGAGCAATGTCAGACGCCGACTCTTCGGCGATCATCCGCTGACTGATTGGAAAGGGGCCAGCTTGCTGTTCCCGTCGGTGGTGACCGGGATCGTCCGTACGATCAAACAAACGATGATCGACCGAAAAGTCGGCAACATGCCGAGGCCGGAGATGGTAGCCATCGACGTAAAACTGCGCCAATCGCTTGGCCTGTGAACGTCGGTGGGGACGATTATAGAAACTTTAAAACCGCGAAGACTCTCGGCCTGACGATTTCACCGATCGTGCTCATGCGGGCGGAGACGGTGATTAAGTGATATTTTGGATTGAGGATGGTTCTTGTGTAAAATCTCCCCTGACCCCTCTTTTTCAAAGAGGGGAAATTTTAGTTGGTGGGCAAATTCCCCCTTTGAAAAAGGGGGATTAAGGGGGATTTTTAGACGCGGAGAAAGGTTCCTGACACCTTTTTAGGTTTTTTCAATGAGTAATTGTGAGCGATAGGCAAGACAAACTCGATCATGAAGAAAACGATCTCACTCAAAGTCAACGGCAGCGAGCGTAGCGTCGAAGTCGAGGCGCGGACGACGCTGTTGGACATGGTCCGCGAGCAGTTTGGGTTGACGGGCGCCAAGCTTGGTTGCGATATACAAGTGTGTGGCGCGTGCACATTGCTGCTGAACGGCAAGCCGGTGAGCGCCTGTTCGGTCTTGGCTGTGGACGCCGACGGCGGCGAGGTATTGACCCTCGAAGGGCTGGGCGGCAACGGTTCGCTGCATCCATTGCAAGAAGCGTTCATGGAGTTCGGTGCGTTGCAGTGCGGGTATTGCACGTCGGGATTTATTTTGACCGCCAAAGCGCTGCTCGATGAGTGTCCCAATCCGTCTGAGCAGCAGATTCGCGATTACCTGGCGGGGAATTTCTGCCGCTGCGGCTGTTATCAGGAGATCATGCAGGCGATCAACTCGGTAAGGAGTAAGGAGTAAGGAGTAAGGAGTTTAGGGAGGAGAGGTGGGCTACTAACTCCTCAACCTTTACTCCTTACCGAATTCAACATGGAACTAGCAGATATCGGAAAAACATTCCGGCGGTTGGATTACGAAACCAAAGTCACCGGGAAAGCGCAGTATCTCGCGGACATGATCGTTCCCGGCATGTGCCACGGGAAGATTCTCCGCAGCCCGTATCCACATGCGCGGATCAAGAGGATCGATGTGGCGAAGGCGCTCAAAGTTCCCGGCGTCTTGGCGGTGCTCACGCGCGACGATATTCTCCACGACGCGGGCATCGAGCCTTATTACGGACCGGTCTTCAGAGATCAAACCATCGTCGCGGTGGAAAAAGTGCGACACGTCGGCGACCCCGTAGCCGCAGTCGCCGCATTGACCGTCGACGCCGCCGAGGAAGCTCTGCGCCTGATCGAAGTCGAGTACGATGAGTTACCTGCTATCTTGGATGTTCATCAGGCCTTGAAGCCGGGCGCGACGCTGGTCCACGACTCGATCAAGCTGCCGACTACCGGTTTCGCCGATCTGGTCGAGATCAAGCCGGTGGAAGGGACAAATATTTGCACCCACTTCAGGCTCAATCGTGGCGATATTCAAAAAGGCTTCGCTGAATCCGACCATGTCTTCGAAGACACCTTCACGCTGCCGGCCACGCAGCATAGTTTTCTCGAAACCCACGCCTGCATCGCAGCTGTGGAACCGGGCGGGCGCATTACCGTCTGGGCGACGACGCAGAATCCGTTTGTCGTGCGCACGCAGCTGGCGAATATTTTCAAAGTCCCGGTCTCGAAAGTCCGCGTCATCGTGCCTTACCTCGGCGGCGGCTACGGTGGCAAAGTCTATCCGAAAATCGAGCCGATCACCGTGGCCCTGGCGCAAAAAGCCGGGCGGCCGGTGCGCGTCGTGCTGTCGCGCGAAGAGGTTTTCTACACGATCACCAAACATGCGGCGGTGATCCGCATGAAGACCGGCGTCAAAAAGGATGGGACGCTGATCGCCCGCGAATGCGAGATTCACCTCGACACCGGCGCCTACGCCGAGATCGGCCCGCGGGTGGCAAAAAAATCCGGCTACACGGCGGCGGGGTCCTACCGCATTCCCAATCTCAAGATCGATTCCTACTCGGTCTACACCAATAAACCGCCGGCGGGCGCCTTTCGCGGCTTCGGCGTGTCTCAATCGGCCTGGGCCGTCGAGTCGCAGATGGACATCATCGCCGCGGCGCTGAAGATGGACCCACTCGAAATCCGGCTAAAGAACGGCTACGTCAACGGCGACAAATTCGTCACCGAAGAAACGCTACACAGCGTCGGACTCAAGGAATGCCTCGACGAGGTTGCGAAGTCGATCGGGTGGGAGCCGAAAGAAGAGTTCAAGGGTTCAAAAGTTCAAGAGCCTGCCCTGAGTCCGTCGAAGGGTTCAACGAGCGAAAGCGTTAGGAGAGGGAAGGGGCTCGCGTGCATGATCAAGGCGACGATTACGCCGTCGGTGTCCTGCGCCGTGGTCAAGCTCAACGAAGACGCCAGCCTGTCGATTTACTCCGGCACCGTGGAGATGGGCCAGGGGTCGGAGACCGTGCTGGCGCAGATCGCCGGCAAGGAATTGGGCATTCCGCTGCAAATGATTCAAGTTCTCGGCGTCGACACCGACGTCGTGCCCTACGATCTGACCACTTCTTCCAGCCGCTCGACTTTTCACATGGGCAAGGCGGTGCAGCTGGCGGCGCAGGACGTCATGCGCCAGCTCAAACAGATCGTCGCCAAGGAATATGGCGTGCCCGAAGACAAGATTAGTTTCGCCGACGGCAAAATCCGGCTGCCGGAAACCGTCTTGGATTACGCGGAAGTCATGTTCAAGCGTTTCGGCATGCAGGGCGGCACGCTGGTCGGCGACGGTCAGTTAAAAACTTCGGTCAAGGACGAATTCGGCGAGAAAAGCACTTCGGCCTTCTGGTTTATCGCGGCGGGCGCGGCGGAGGTGGAAGTCGATATTGAGACCGGCAAAATTAAGTTGCTCAAGTACGCCAGCGCGGTGGACGTCGGCCGGGCGCTCAATCCGCTCGGTTGCCGCCAGCAGCTTGCCGGCGCGGCGATCACCGGCATCGGCCAGGCGTTGTTCGAGGAGATCGCCTACGACAACGGCCAGCTGATCAATCCCAATCTCGTCGATTACGTTTTGCCGTCGCTCGGGGACATGCCGGCGGTGATCGACCCCATCACGATCGAAATCCCCGACCGCAACGGTCCCTTCGGCGCCAAAGGCATCGGCGAGAGCGGGCTGATTCCCGTGGCGCCCGCCATCGCCAACGCGGTCTTCGACGCGGTCGGCGTGCGCATCAAAGACCTGCCGATCAAGGCGGAGAAGATTTACCTGGCGTTGGAAGCGACAAGGGGAAAGGTTTAGTTCTCTGATGGCGCCTGCTGA
>Ga0184627_10000363_pt1 | contig 18297 bp, 15 predicted proteins | sample PLM3_127_b1_FD_133150 | JGI IMG/M metagenome (GOLD analysis project Ga0184627, IMG submission 133150) | Groundwater sediment microbial communities from an aquifer in East River, Colorado, USA - PLM3_127_b1 | ecosystem: Environmental > Terrestrial > Soil > Riparian zone | place: USA: East River...
AATCATCGCCACCGTGGTCATCACGATCGGCCTGAGCCGCACCGGGCCCGCCTTGAGCAGCGCGTCGCGCAGCGGAAGTCCCTCCCGTCGAAGCTGGTTCGTGTAATCCACCAGCAGGATGGCATTCTTCGTCACGAGGCCCATGAGCATCACCACGCCGATCATCGCCGGCATGCCGAGGTTCTTGCCCGTGGCCAGCAGCAGCAGGAGCGCGCCGACCAGCGCCAGCGGCAGCGAGAGCATGATGATGAACGGCTGGAGGAACGACTCGAACTGGGACGCGAGGACGATGTAGATGAACGCGATCGCCAGGATCATCGCCAGGCCCATGGCCGCCGCCGACTCCTGCATCAGCTCCACGTCGCCCGCGAAGCCCCACTCGAAGGTGGGCGGCATGGAGATCGCGTCGACGGCCTTCTGCACTTCTGCCGTGACGTCGCCCAGCGCGTAGCCGGACGCGAGGTCGATGCCGATCTTGGCCTGCTTGCGCCGCTGCTCCCGGTCGATGTTGCTCGGCCCGACGGCGGGCGCAAACGCGACGACGTCGCCCGTCCGGACGGCGGCACCGCTTGGGGAATACAACGGTGTTCGCAGCATGGCCGCGGGATCGTTGCGGTACTCCGGCGCCAGCCGCACCCGGATATCGTGCTCGCGATCGCCGTCACGGAGGCGTGTCGGCACGACGCCCTCCACCATGCCGCGGAGCTGCGTGGCGATGTTGCCGACGCTGAATCCAAGGTCGGCGGCCAGCGATCGATTGATCCGCGCCACCACTTCGGGTTGACCGCTCACGAGGCTGCTGCTCACGTCGACCGCGCCTGGGATCGCGCGGACCTTCGTCTGGATCTCGTTCGCCACGCGCTGCAGCCCGGCCAGGTCGTCGCCGCGAACGAACACGTTGATCGGCGGCTCGTACGGCGCGCCCTGCATGAACTCGGGATCCGCCACTTTCCCGTCGACGAACGGCACGTCCGCGAGCATCGTCCGGACCTGTTCCTTGATCTCGCCGATGCCCCGCTCGCGCTGATCCTTTTTCGTCGTGCGGACGCGCAGGTTGGACGCCCGGACCTGCCCGCCCACGCCGACGGTGCTGAACACCTGCGTAACCTCGGGAATGGCCAGGATGTCGCGCTCGACCCGTCCCACGGTCGCCACGCTCTCGTCGAACGACGTCCCTGGCGGGAGCTCCACAATCACCTGGAATTCGCCGCGATCCTCGACCGGCACGAACTCCGTGCCCATCACCGTCGCCGCGCTCAGGCTGGCCACGAACACCGCGGCGGCAATCCCGAGCGTCTTCCACGGATTGTTCAGCGCCAGGCCGAGGACGCGGTGGTACCCGCGGTCCAGGCCGTCGTACACACGGCCCATCCGCTCGAACAGCCGGCCCATCCGGGTGCGCGTGCGCTCCTCGGGCGGGATGTACCGCACGAACCGCGACGAGAGCATCGGGTCGAGCGTAAAGGCGACGAGCAGCGACATCGACACGGCGAACGCAATCGTCAGCGCGAATGACTTGAAGAACTGGCCGACGATGCCGGTCATGAAGCCGACCGGGAGGAACACCGCGAGGATCGTGAACGTGGTGGCCATGACGGCGAGCCCGATCTCGGCCGTGCCGCGGTGCGCCGCGGTCCTCGGATCCTCGCCGTGCTCCATGTGCCGGAAGATGTTCTCCCGCACCACGACGGCGTCGTCGATGAGGATGCCGATCACGAGCGACAGCGCCATGAGCGTCATCATGTTGATCGTGAAGCCGGCAATCCACATGAAGAAGAACGTGGAAATCACGGACGTCGGCAGGGCCAGCGCGGTAATGAGCGTCGATCGCCAATCGCGCATGAACACAAAGATGACGAGCACCGCCATCAGGGCGCCGAAGATGATCGCCTCACGGACCTGCGCCACGTTCTCCCTGATGAATTCGGAGTCGTCGTGCACCGGCCTGATCTGCAGATCCGGGAAGGTCGGGCGCACGCGGTCGAGCGTCGCGTGCACGCGTTCCGCGATCGCCGCGGTGTTCGCGCCCGACTGCTTCTTGATGGAGAACGAGACGGCATCGGCGCCGTCCAGCCGCGTGGTCGACGTCCGCTCTTCGAAACCGTCGACGACGCGCCCCACGTCGCGGAGTCGCACGGTGGAGCCGCCATCGGATCGCAGGATGATGTTCTCGATCTCCTCCATGGTCTCGAGCTCGCCTTTCGTGCGCAGCGCGATCGTCTGACCCGGCTGCTGCATCTGCCCGCCCGGAAGGTCGAGGTTTTCCGCCGCCAGCTTCTCGGCCACGATCGCGACCGGCAGGCCCAGCGCTTCGAGACGGCCGGGATCCAGATCCATCTGGATCTCGCGCACGTCGCCGCCATTGACCTCCACGGCCGCCACGCCATCGATCTGTTCCAGCAGCGGTTTCAGGTCGTCTTCCACCTGCCGGCGCGCGACGTCGGATCGCTGCGACGAGCCCACGGCAAACGTCATGATTGGCAGCGCCGCGACGTCGAAACGGACGATGGTGGGATCCTCGATTTGCTCCGGCAGCCGGCCGCGGATGGCGGCCACCTTCTCGCGGACCTCGGCGGCGGCGGCCTGCGGGTCGATCTCGAGGCGCAGCTCCAGCCCGACCAGGGCGCGCGACTCCAGCGAGCTCGAGATGACGCGTTTGACGCCGTTGATGCCGGCCACCGCGTCCTCGATGGGCCTCGTCACCAGCGTCTCGACTTCCTCCGGCGACGCGCCGGGGTAGACGACGCTGATGTTGACGAACGGGAAGTTGACCTCGGGGAAGAGGTCGATGCCGAGCCGCGTCATCGACACGACGCCGAGCACCATGAAGCTCATGATGATCATCGTCGCGAAGACGGGACGGCGGATGGAGATGTCGGAGATCCACATAAGCGCCTACTTCTGTCTAAACCACGAAGTTCACGAAGAACGCGAAGAACACGAAATCTCTTAACCAATAAACGCTTCGTGGCCTTCGCGGCCTTCGTGTCTTCGTGGTTGATCGTGTCTACTTCGCGAAAATCGCGTTCACTTTGCTGCCGGCGGGCACGTCCTGACGCGCGTCGCTCACGATGATGTCGCCCGCCTGGAGGCCGCTGGCAATCTCGACCATGCTGCCGTCGGTGAGCCCTTCGTTCACGGGCACTTCCTGAATGAGGTCCTTGTCGATGCGCAGCGCGACGCGACGGCCGTCGCGTGTCGTCACCGCATCACGCGGAACGGCTACGGCCTGTGCGGCGCGCTCGAGTGGAATCGTGGCGGCCCCATACATGCCTGAGAGCAGGGTGGCGCCGGGGTTCGCGATACGGACCTCGATCTGGAAGTGGCGGTTCCGCGCATCGACCTCGGGAGCGATGGCCGCCAGGCGCCCGTCGAACACCTCGCCGGGCCGCGCCTGCGCGGTCACGCGCGCCGGCATGCCGACCTTGAGGCGTCCCGCCTCGAGCTCCGACACGCCCGCCTCGAGCTTCAGGATCCGCAGGTCCGCGACCACGACGACCGGGTCGTCGCCAGGGCCGACGAGGCTGCCGGCGTCGTAGTGCCGCTCGACGATGACGCCGTCAATCGGGGAGGTGAGGGTCGTGTCGCGCAGCACTTCGCGGGCGCGACGCAGTGCCGCCTCTGCCTGCGCAAGGTTCGCGTTCGCGAGATCGCGCTGCGCTGCTGCCGAGCGCCTGGCGCTCTCGGCGGCGTCGAGCCGCTGCTTCGGGACGGCGCCCCGATCGAACAGGTTCTGCGCGCGATCCCGCTCGAGGACCGTGTTGGCAAGCGCCGCCTCGGCGGCCTCGATGCCGGCGTGCGCGACGTTCACCGCCGCCTCCGCCGCATCCACCTGGGCGTCGATCTCGCGGCGGTCGAGCACGGCAACCACCTGTCCTGCGCGCACGCGATCGCCAATGTCCACCTTGATGCTGGAGAGCGTTCCGGGAAGCTTCGCCGTTACGGCGACGCGCGTCTGCGGCATCAGGTTGCCCGAGATCTGGAGCGTGGACTCGAGGTCGGCGACGCCAACCGTGACGGCCGCCACGTCGACCCGGTGCTCGGCCGGTGAGGCAGCGGCCGAGGCCGCCGGTTCAGCGCTTCCGCACCCGGATGCGGCAAGCACGAGCAGGGCACAAAGCCCCACGCTTGGCAGCCGGAGACCTTTAGGTTTCCGGAACGACAAATCAAGCGAGCGAAACAAACGATTACGCATTGGTGTGTGCCACTTTCGATGTGATGCCGTCCGTCGCGTGAAACGGGCAATCGGATGCCACGAAGGTCGTGCCGATGTTCGTCGTGAATCCCGCGAGCATCGATTCAAGAAGGTCGTGAGCGAGGGCGTCGGGGTTCTCGCCAGGCGCCAGGCGCTGAGCCAGGCCGATCGTGGCGGCACCGAGCATGCCTACCCATAGGACGTGCAGTGCCGCCGGCGGGTTCAACGCCTTTGAAAACTGCCCGCGCTCGATGCACGCACGGATGTCCGCTTCGGCGCGCGCGGTCGTCTCCTGGAAGAATTCGAACCGCTGGAAGTCCTGGCTGAGACTCGGGACCGAGCGGTCGACGAACATCAGCTCGAAGTATCCCGGGTGGGCTTTTGAAAACTCGTAGAAAGCCCACAACCCGCGCCGCAGCCGTTCCAGCGGATCCTCTGCGCCCTGCGCCGAGGCCATCCCACAGTCGGCGAGCAGCCGGAAGCCTTCCTCCGCGAGCGCGAAGAAAATGTCGTCCTTGCTGGCGAAGTAGCTGTAGATGGCCGCCGGACTGTATTCGATGCGTTCGGCGATCTTGCGCATCGACACGTTGCGATAGCCCTCGGCGACGAAGAGCTCGCGCGCCGCGGTGAGGATGGCCTCGCGAATGCGGTCGCGCTCTCGTTGTTGACGTTCCTTTGTCCCCATGAACACCGATCATAGTCCGAACAGTGTTCGGAGTTCTAATGGCGTTAGACGGCAGCGTCCTCGCAAAGTTCCCGCCTGGCAGGACCGCGCGGGGCCCGTGCACCGTATCTGACTGATTTGCTGTGGGTTACGTGCGAAACAGCGTGGCTGACGCGACGCCGTAGACGAGCGCGGCCGTCGACAGAGTGACGGAAAATCCCCAGTTCATCGCGATAAAGACGGCAACGGTCGCTCCGACCACGGAGAACGCGCCATTCATTCCCCAGCCCCACGGAATGATGTCGGGGCGTGTGGACGCCACCAGCCGCATGCCTGCCGGAAGCGGAACCCCGAGCAGCACGCCGGTCGGCACCAGGATCGCCACGGCCACGGCGACGCGCAGCGGCAACGGCCACGGGATCGCGAGGTCGATCACCTGGGGCAGGACGATTGTGCTGAGGAACGCCAGACCAATCACCGCGCCGAGCGCCCGCATCGCGGCCGGCTTGACACGCTCCGGGCGGACGCGACGGCTCAGGAGGCTCCCGAGGCCCGTGCCGAGGAGAAGTGAAAACAACGTCACGGCCAGCGAGTACACCGGATGCCCGAGCAGCAGGACGAACCGCTGCAGCAGCGCGACCTCGAGGAGCATGAATCCGGCGCCGAGCGCGCCAAAATACACGAGCCACCTGCCCCATCCGGCAGCCGGACGCCCGCCTCCCACGAACAAGGGCAACGCGATGAACAACACGACCAGCATGGCGGAAATTCCCATCAGCGTCAGGAGCGCGCTGAGGCCGTTTCCAAAGAGCATGGATCGCCCGAACGCCACGGCGAGCTGGTCGCGCAGCCGCGTCGTGTGGAAGAAGAAGGGGCGATCGTCGGTCGTCGCCGCGATGTCGAGCGGGTACGTCGCCACAAATTGCTCGCGGTCCGCGGCCAGGATCAGTCGCCGGTAATCGGCGGCGCTCGTACCGGTCCGCTCCATCTCCACGGGGTCCTGTGATGTGTCTCCGGAGGTGCCGCCTGGGACATACAGGATTGAAAAGCCGAGCTCATCGGCCAGCCGCGCGAGGCGCGAGGCGTCCTCGGCCGTGAATGGCGTCTTCTTCAGCAGGAACGTCGCCACGCGGTCGAATCGCACGACGGCAAGATGCCGAGCGGCATCCAGTCCACGCTCCGCGCAGGCCTGCTGCGCAAGCGAGACGAGGCGGAGCCCGTCGAAGACCCACCGCGTAATCGTCAGCAGGCCGTCGTCGGACAGGTGGTCGATGTACTCGCCGAACGCCTCGGTCGTATACAGCGAGTTCTCCGTGAGCGTATACGCGCCCGCCGCCGTGGCCGCCCACGTATCGACGAGCGATGCCTGGATGACGTCGTACTTCGATGCGCTCCGCCGCACGAAGCTTCGCCCATCGTCCACGTGGATCGAGACCTCTGGATGGGCATACACGGCGCCCGAGTACTCGCGAAAGCGACCGAGCATCACGTCGCGCGCGATGATCGGGTTGATTTCGACGCCGTCCACGTGTCGCGCACCGAAGACAAGCGCCGACAAGAGATCGCGGCCGCCGCCGGGGCCGATGACGAGCGCCGTAAATCCGGCTGGACGCTCGACCAGGTGATACGCGAGCGCCGTCAGCTCGTAGCGGAGGTATCCGAATCCCTGCGGGGTTCCTTTCAGAATCGGCGTCGAGGCGGCCGAGTCGATGTCCATGAACAACGACTCGCCGGGGGAGCCGGTGAACCGGGGGCTGAGCGACCAGTCGCCGTGCGCGCGATCGTAGACGGCGACCCGGGAGAACGAATTCCACTTGCTGAACAGCACGCGGTCGCCCTCGTGCCCCTTGGTGTTGGCCACGTCGAACGGGGCGCCGCCGAAGGTCTGGGCGCCGGCGGGTACGCCGAGCAGGAAGACGCCGGCCGCGGCGACGTGCCGTCGCGTGGCGCGCGGCGCGAAACACGACGCGGCACCCACCGACAGGGCGGCCGCCGTCAGGACCACGCCTGGTGCGCCGAGCTGGTTCAGCAGGGGAATCAGCGCGAGGCATCCGGCCGCGGCCCCGAGCAGGTCCGCCGCGTAGACGACATTGATCCGATCCGTCAGCCTCGCAAAGGCGATCGAGATGACCGCCCCGCCCGCGAAAAAGGGGAGCGCCGCGAGCGTGTAAATCGCCAGCATCAGCGCGAGATTCGACGGCGAGTAGTTCAAGCCGACGCGGATACGGACGAGGCAGGCCAGGGCCACGACCGTGACGACCGCATGGGCCAGCGCGCCGGCCGTCAGCAGCTCGCGTGTGCCGATGGACGACAGACGGCCGCGCATCACGTAGACAAAGACGCCGCTGGCGCTGAGCCCGAACAACGCGATCGAAATCGCCAGGAACGCGAAGTGGTAGTACATCGTGACCGAGAAGATGCGCGTCAGCGCGAGCTCGGTCATCAGCAGCGCGGCGGACACCGCGGCGATCCCACCAAGGGTCAAACGATCGGCATCTTTCGAAGACGTGGCGATTTCCGTCACGTCACCTCCCCGTCGTGACGCCTCGCTGAGCGTTAATAGCCGTCTTCCCCTTCCGGTGTCGCGCCCCCGCCACATGCTGCTTGCTGGTCCGGGGGCATCTGCCGGATGAGGCGCGCGAAATCATGCTTCGGCGGCCCAATGTAGAACTGGTAGGCATATCGGGTGGCCTGCGTGGCGTCACGGGGGATGCTCGCGCCGTGCGCCATCCCGAGCGCGTTCAGGAAAATGAGCGCCGCATTGCCGACGAACGGGACCGACCGTGCAAGTTCGGCGCGCGCGCCACACGACTCCGGGTAGAACGTCTTCATTGTGGGCGCCTGTTGGTCGTTTTCAATGCGGTACAGGTCGGTGCCGTAGTCGGCGCTGTCGCCCGGGCGTGCGAAGTAGATCAGGCCCGTCAGCGCCGCGATCCTCATATCCCGGTGGGGCGTGAGCCGGTAGCCCGGGCGTCTCAGCATCAGGCGGCCGCGAAACGCGTGTTGGGGGAGGCGCATCCCCTCCTCGGCGAGGTCGGCACCAAAGAGGGCCCGGTAGGCCGACCCGAGGTGGGGCTGGAAGCGATCGAGCAGCAGCGGCGTCAGCACGCCGTCGATCACGTCGCGCTGGAACCACATCCATGTCTGGCGCGAGCGTTCCGGTGCGATGGTCGTCTTGTCGGGGTCGAAGTTCGCTTTCACCCTGTCGGCGATGTCGAACCCCTCAGGTGGCGGCATCGTTTCGAACAGCAGCGCATAGATGTCGGCCGGCAACACGTCATGGATGACCAGATGTGGCCCGGGATCGGTGGCGAGCGTTGCTGCGGCAACCGCCTCGCGCAGATGCGCAATATGGGAATCCGATATCACCGCCAATCGTGCCTCCCGCGTCGAACAGTGTACCCAGTCAACCACCCTCGCCGACCCGACCCGTCGGAATAAAGGTACCCGTCGGCAGTTCAATGATCCCGATCCGCTCGCCTTGCGCCTTCTGATAGAAGCGCGCGCGCTGCCAGTCAAAGGCCTGTTCATCGCGGAGCACCGTCAGCCTGGAGACAGGAGCATTGAACGCCGACTCATACATGGCACCCAGGGTTCGCAGCGCGTCGCGGTCCGCAGGGGCAAGCACCGCGCCGTCGCGCAGCCCATCCACGGCGTCGGTGAGGGTATCCATTGCCTTTGGCAACGTCCGCAGACGATCGGTGACATCCACGTTTTCGCCGGCGTTCGCGACGAGGTAGCGGTACATGCGATATTTCCGACTGACCTGCCGGTCGAAGGCGTCGGTCGACGCCCAGGTCCAGGAATACATGCCGTAGTCGGACACGAAGGGTTCAACCTCTACGCGACGCGCGGACGCGAACATCTGGATGCAGACGATCGCCGTCACGAACACGATATGGCGAGGGCGGATCGCGGGATGAAACGCGATGGACGGTTGTGCGCCCGGCAGCAGCACCCTCGCGAGCGGATCCCAGGGCACGAACGCAAGGAGCATGACCCACCACAGCGGCCACAAGTGACCCTGCAGCAAGTACAAGCCCGCGAGCAGCGACATGGCCGCCGCGCCGAGCACCGCGCGCACGAGCCACTGCCGAAAGAAAACGTGGAAAATGAGCAACGCCTCGATTGCCACTGCGACAAATGACGCCGCCACGGCCCACGCCGGATGCGTCGCAATCCACAGACCCCAGGTGGTGGGCGCGCGCTGGAAATCCTCGACGAAGTGGTACTTGGCCGCGCCCCCCAACACCCACTCGACTCCGCTCGTGTCGAGCTTCGCGTACGCGGCGGCCAGGAGCCCGATGCCCAGGACGGCTCCGGGCCACCAGACCGCGTACCCGTACGCCTCGGCGTCATTCCCACGCTGCCACCGCGGCGGCGCGAGCGTCAAGGCGGCGTCCCACGGCACGAGCACAAGACCCCAGAGCGCGACGAGCGGAAGCCCTATATCGTGCACGGATCTGTACTGGAGCACGACGAAGACGCGTGCGGTAATCGCGATGAGCGCGATGCCATAGGTCGCGCGCGGGAACACGCCGGCGGCAAAGAGCGCGAGCGCGCCGAGGGCAACCGTCAGCACGAGCCAATTGACGTCGGGATGCAACGCCATCCAGTGGACCCAGGCCCAATCAGCGAACCAGTCTCCTGCGCGATGCAGTTCCACGGGCAAGGGGGTTCCGGGCAACTCGACGACGCCTGGAAGGCTGACGAGGAGGGCGAGGCCGAGGGCGATGCGAAACAGGCCCATGCCCATCGGCGACAACGGAGGAATCCCCCGGAAGAGCGCCGCCCTCACCGATGGCCGCGTGACCGCAATCAACCAGGCCAGAGTGAGCGCTGCAGGCCACGTGTTCTGCAGCGAGAGCCACTCCCGGAAACCGGGCCCGGCCATTCGCCCCAGTACCGGGAATTCCGTCGTCAACCATTCGGCGATCGTCACCTGTGGGACCGCAATCCGAAACTCCCGCCGATCGAGACCGTCGGTATCCTCCACGGCGGGATCGGTGACGATGGCACGTATGTTGTCCGACGAGGTATCGGTCAGGTTGTAACTCCACGTCCGATCACCGTGCGCCTCGCCGCGCCGCAGGCGGAACGCGGACTCTCTTGACGCCCGTTCTGCAACGTCGACTGAAGGCGTCCACCTCACCCTGATGAGCGGCGCGCCGGTCGGCGGCGGTGCGGAGACGCGTACGGTCAGGACCACGAGGACAACGAGCAAACAGGCGCCCGCCAGGATCGGATAGCGAGCGCGGTGAATCGACGTAAGCGACTCGGACACTTCGCTGATCATCGCAACCGCGGCGGACCTGTTCAAGGAGTTTTCCTCGCCAATGCGCAGACGTTCTGAACACCCGAACGACCCGCCTACGCTTTGCGCTCACGGATGGCCGGCGCACAGTCGGGTCGCTATGCGACCCGACAAGCCAGTGCTGGCTGGGCGGTCCGCATTGGCGGACCGCCCCGGCGAGGCCTCGCCGAAGCTCGCCGCAAGATACGACGGCGAGCGACGGCGGGTCCGAACGATAATGAGGCCGATGCCTCGGTCGATCACCAGCACATACCTGATCTGCGCGGCGGCGTGGGCGGTACCCGGCGCCGGCCATTTGTGGCTGGGTCGCGTACAGAAAGGCGTGATCTTTCTCATCGCGCTCCCATTGATGTTTGCAACGGGCCTCTGGCTCGAAGGCCGGTTGTTTCCCTTCGAGCTGACGCAGCCCCTCGTCGCGCTGGCCGCCTTCGCCGATATCGGCATTGGCGTCCCGTACTTCGTGGCAAAGGCGATGGCCGTCGGCGCCGGTGACGTCATTGCCCAGACCTTCGAGTACGGCAACGCGTTCCTGATCGTGGCCGGACTCCTCAACATGCTGGTGGTGCTCGACGCCTTCGATGTCGCGGAGGGCCGCAAATGAGCACCCACCTTGGCGCGATGGCGGTGTTTGCACTCTTCGTGTCCGTGGTGTTCGCCGCGTTGATGCGGGACACTCCGGCCGATCAGCTGCGGCTGGGCGTGCGGCTGTTTGGCGGGCTCGTCGGCGGGGGCATCCTCGTCGGCTGGCTCCTCTATCCGCTTCCGTTCTGATCCAGCCAGGCCACGGAGGCACGGAGTTGAGGCAAGCACTCCCAACGCCCAACTCCACAACTCCCAATGTGGGAGTTGGCGTCTTGGGAGTTGGGAATTGTTCATGTCCCGTGGCCCGTCTCTTCGCCTCTGGGCGCCCGTCGTCATTTACATGGCCGCGATCTTCTTCGTGTCGGCCGATCCCGATCCTGGAATTCCCGCGGGCACGGACAAGACGCTGCATTGGCTGGCCTACTTCGGCCTGGCCGTCCTCGTCCTGCGAGCAGTCGCCGGCCGTCTGCCGGTACAGCTTGATCTGCGGACCGTGGCGATCGGGATGCTGATCACCGTCGGCTACGGCGTGTTTGACGAGGTGCATCAGATGTTCGTTCCTGGCCGCGTCGCGGACCTGAGCGACGTGCTGGCCGACGCAGCCGGTGCGCTCTCGGGCGCGGTCGCGTGTTGGGCCTGGGGTATAATTTCGCCAGCCTCGCGCGATGAGCGTTGAAAACCTCCTTCTCGATCGAGATGGCGCGGTTGCCGTCCTCACCATCAACCGTCCGCAGGTCCTGAACGCGCTCAATAGTTCGACAATCGACCAGTTGCGGCGCGCGGTGCTGGATGTCAAGCACGACGCCACGGTGCGCGCGATCGTCATCACGGGTGCGGGCGAGAAATCGTTTGTCGCCGGTGCGGACATCAACGAGCTGGCCGTGCAGCGGCCGACGCAGGGCAAGGAGCATGCGCTTCGCGGCCAACACGTGTTCGATCTGATTGAGAACCTGGGCAAGCCGGTCATTGCGGCCATCAACGGCTTCGCGCTGGGCGGTGGCTGCGAGCTGGCCATGGCGTGCACGCTGCGCGTGGCGGCCGACACGGCGCGGATCGGTCAGCCTGAGATCAATCTCGGCATCATGCCCGGGTACGGCGGGACCCAGCGGCTCGCGCGGCTGGTCGGCAAGGGGGTCGCGCTCGAGTTGCTGCTGACGGGCCGGCAGCTGAAGGCTGACGAAGCGCTGCAGATCGGCCTCGTGAACCGTGTCGTGCCCGCTGCGGACTTGATGCCGGAATCGAAGACACTGGCCGCCGAGCTGGCGACAAAAGCACCGGTCGCGATGCAGTACATCATAGAAGCCGTCAACCGCGGGCTCGAGGTGTCGTTCGACAAGGGACAGTTCCTGGAGGCCACGCTGTTCGGCCTTGTCGCGTCGACCGACGACATGCGTGAAGGCACGACGGCGTTTCTCGAAAAGCGCAAGGCGGACTTCAAGGGCAGATGAATGAGCTCCGAGGATCGGGCACCGCGTCCGGTTGCCGCTTCGCCATTGTCGTCTCCCGCTTCAACGAGGAGATCACGGACGGCCTGCTGAGGGGCGCCCGCGCGGGGCTCGCCGAAGCGTCGGTGCGCGACGAGGACATTACGGTCATACGCGTGCCGGGCGCATTCGAGATTCCCGTGACCGCCTTGCGCGCGGCGGAAACCGGGCGCTTCGATGCCGTCATCTGCATCGGCTGCCTCATCAAGGGTGAGACACCGCACTTCGAATACATCGCCGGCGCGGCGTGCCAGGCGATTGCGGCCGCCGCCGCCGCGACCGGCGTACCGATGGCGCTCGGCGTGCTGACGACGCTCACGGAGGAGCAGGCGATGGAGCGCGCCGCCGACGGCCCCGACAACAAAGGTCGCGAAGCCGCGTTGGCGGCGGTCGAGATGGCCACGCTGTTCCGTCAGTTGCAAGAGGGGATCGGCGAGTGACAACCAGGGCGGAGCGTCGCTCGGCGCCCCGCACGGGCAGGGAACCGCGCCACCGCGCGCGCGAAGCGGCCGTGCAGATGCTCTACCAGTGGGAGGTCGGCCGTTCCTCCATGCCGGATGTCACGCAGACGTTCTGGCTGCACGATCAGCCGGCGGCCGAGAGCCTCGCGGAGGCCGGCCGCGCGTTTGCGGACAAGCTCGCCACGGGCGTCGCGGACACCGTGGGTGCCCTTGATCCCGTGATCGTCGAGGCTGCCGAGCACTGGCGCATCGAGCGCATGAACGTGATGGACCGCCTGATCCTGCGGCTGGCCGTGTACGAGTTCCTCCACGAGCCGGCCACGCCCTCGCGCGTCATCATCAACGAGGCGTTGGAACTGGCGCGCACCTTCAGCAACGACGATTCGGTGCGATTCGTCAATGGCATCCTCGACGCGATCCGCCGCCGGCTCGAACGCGAATGACCACCACCGAGGAATCCGATCAGGTCGTACAGCGGCGCGCGAACCTCGAGGAGCTGCGCAAGCTCGGCGTGGATCCGTATCCGCACCGGTTCGATCCGCAGGCATCCATAGAGGAGATCGTCCAGGCGCATGGCGCGAAAAGCGGCGACGCGCTCGACGCCGAGCAGGTCACGACACGCACCGCGGGAAGGATTCTGGCGATTCGCAGCTTTGGCAAAGCCAATTTCCTGGTGCTCTCCGACGGCAAGGCCCGAATCCAGGTCTACATCCGCCAGGATTCGCTCTCCGAGCGCGACTTCCGGATGTTCAAGCTGCTTGATTTCGGCGACTGGGTCGGCGTCGAGGGCCGGCTGTTCCGGACCAAGACCAGGGAATTCACGATCTGGGCGTCGACGCTCGAGTTCCTCGCCAAATGCCTGCTGCCGCTGCCGGAGAAGTGGCACGGCCTGACCGATATCGAAATCCGCTATCGCCAGCGTTATCTCGACCTGATCGTCAATCCGGACGCGCGGCGTGTGTTCGAGATCCGCAGCCGCGTCGTGGCTGCCACGCGGGAGTTCCTGACGGCACGTGGCTTTCTCGAGGTCGAGACGCCGATGATGCAATCGATTCCCGGCGGCGCGCTCGCCCGGCCGTTTGTCACGCACCACAACGCGCTCGACATGCCGCTCTACATGCGCGTGGCGCCGGAGCTCTACCTGAAGCGGTTGACGGTCGGCGGCGTCGAGCGCGTGTTCGAGATCAACCGTAATTTCCGGAACGAAGGCATCTCCACCCAGCACAACCCCGAGTTCACGATGCTCGAGTTCTACTGGGCGTACGCGGACTACACCGACCTGATGCCGCTGACCGAGCAGCTGCTGGCCGACGTCGCGCACAAGGCGATGGGGACCGACGAGATCCAGTACGGCGACCACGCGATTTCGTTCAAGGCGCCGTTTCGCCGGCTCTCGCTGCGGGAGGCGGCGCGTGAGGCGGCCTCGCGGCGTCTCGGCACGGCCGTCGACGCAGGCGATCTCCGATCGCGCGATGCGGCAGCGGCACTCGCGGCCAGGCTGAGCGTCGGCGTGGCTCCGGGCACGGGGGCGGGGAAGATCACGGCCGCGATCTTCGAGGCGCTCTGCGAAGAGGACCTCATCCAGCCGACCTTCGTCTACGACTTTCCAACGGAGGTGTCGCCGCTGTCGAAGCAGAAGGCCGACGATCCCGACACCGTGGAGCGCTTCGAGCTGTATGCGGCCGGCTTCGAGATGGCCAACGCCTTCAGCGAACTGAACGATCCCGCCGAGCAGCGGCGCCGGTTCGAGGAGCAACTCCGGCAGCGCGCTGGCGGCGACGAACAGGCGCACGCGATGGACGAGGACTACATTCGCGCCCTCGAATTCGGCATGCCGCCGGCCGCGGGTGAAGGGGTCGGTATCGATCGGCTCGTCATGCTGTTGACGAACAGCCCGTCGATCCGCGATGTGATTCTGTTTCCGTTGATGAGGCCGAAATAGTTGGTAGTTGGTGGTTAATGTCGTTTGAGCTCTTCATCGCCCTCCGCTACCTCCTTGCGCGCCGCAGGCAGGCCTTTATCTCGGTCATTTCCCTGATCTCGACGATCGGCGTCGCGGTCGGTGTGATGGCGCTCGTCATCGCGCTGGCGCTGATGACCGGTCTGCAGGACGAGCTGCGCGATCGCATCCTCGGCTCGACCGCGCACGTGTACGTCTGGAAGACCGGAGGTATCGAGGACTACCAGGCGGAAGTCGCGAAGTTGCGCGGCATCGACGATGTGATCGGCGCCGCGCCGACCGTCCTCGGCCGGGCACTCATTTCCAGCGACCGCGCGGACGCGTTCATCAGCTTCAAGGGGATCGATCCCGTGCTCGAGCCCAATGTGACCGACATCCAGCGGACGATGCTGCGCGGGAGTGTCGAGGGGCTGGTACCGAAGTCAGAGGAGGAGCTGCCGGGCATTCTGATTGGCCGCAGCCTGGCCGAGCAGCTTGGCGTGGAGGTGGGGGACTCTGCGACGCTGGTGACGCCGCAGGGAACACTGTCGCCGATGGGCATGATCCCCCGGACGCGCCGCGTGCGCATTGCGGGCATCTATGCACTCGGTCTGTATGAGTTCGACGCCGCCTACGGATTCGTATCGCTGGAGTTCGGGCTGCGCCTGATGGGCAAGGCGGCGCCCGATCTGATCCAGCTCCGTGTGGCCGACATGGACCGCGCCGGGGAAGTCTCGGAGCGCGTCGTCGACGAGCTCGGGTCGAACTACGTCAGCCAGGACTGGACCGACATGAACCAGCAGCTCTTCTCGGCGCTGTGGCTCGAGAAGATGGCCATCTCGATCACGATCGGCCTCATCGTCATGGTGGCCGCACTCAACATCATCGCGTCGCTCGTCCTGCTCGTCATGGAAAAGAGCCGCGACATCGGCATCCTGAAGACGATGGGCACCTCGTCCAGGCGGATCATGACGATTTTCATGATGCAGGGGCTCATCATCGGCGTCGTCGGCACGGCCGTCGGGGCCGCATGCGGTCTCGCCCTTTGCTGGGTCCTGGATACCTACAGGCTGGTGCGGATCCCGATGGAGGTGTATCAGGTGGCGTACGTCCCGTTCGTCGTCCAGCCGCTCGACTTCGTCGTCGTCATCGTCTCGGCGGTCGTGATCTGCTTCCTGGCGACGATCTATCCCTCACGCCAGGCGTCCCGGCTCGACCCCGTGCAAGCCTTGCGGTTTGAATAATGCCAATTCCCAACTCCCAACTCCCAACTTCCAACTCTGGTGCGAAGCAAAGCTGGAATTGGTCGGTTCGTTTTGGGATTTGGGATTTGGGCTTTGGGATTTGACATGGCCGCGTTCGTAACCGTCAGCGGGCTGAACAAGTCCTACATCGTCGGCAGCCAGCGCATCCACGTGCTTCGCGACCTCGACTTCGAGGTGGCCAGCGGGGAGATGGTGGCGGTCGTCGGTGCGTCCGGCGTCGGCAAGAGCACGCTGCTTCACCTGTTAGGCGGGCTCGATCGGTCGGATTCCGGAGCGGTTCATGTCGCGGATGTCGAGCTGACCGCCGTGCCCGATCCGTCCCTGGTCGCCTTTCGCAACCGCAACGTCGGCTTTGTCTTCCAGTTCCACCACCTGCTGCCCGAGTTCGACGCCGCGGAAAACGTGGAGATGCCGATGCGCATTGCGCGGATGCCGCGCGACGAAGCGCGGCGCCGGGCGGCCGAGCTCCTGGCGCGGGTCGGCCTGGGCGAGCGTCTTGCGCACCGGCCCGGCATGCTGTCGGGCGGCGAGCAGCAGCGCGTGGCTGTCGCCCGGGCGCTCGTCATGAGGCCGGCGCTGCTCCTGGCTGACGAACCGACCGGCGATCTCGACGAAAACACCGCCGACTCACTGCACCAGCTGTTGCGCCAGATGCACGCCGAGCACGGGCTGACCTCGATCATCGCCACGCACAATCCCCGCCTTGCCGCGGCCTGCGACCGCGTGCTGCGCATGGAGCAGGGCCAGCTTCGTCCGGCGTAGCTACGAAGGCTACAACGACGGATTCGCCACGACGCACACAAAGACGGTTTAGCCACACAGGTCACAAAGGTCTCTAAGGTTGGTTTGACGTACGACGGACGTAGGCCGGGTCTGGCCTTTTAGACTGAGTTTGTAGCTGGTAGTCGGTAGGTCTCTGTTTAGCGGGTCAGTGTACCGCAGAGGCTGGCTGAAGAGCGTCGGGGACGGTGGGCTTCGGCGCCTTGAGTGCGTGGCGACGACGTCGGTGGTGTCGAGGCCGCGTTGCTGCGCGGTGCGGAGGACGGAGGCGAGGACCTGTTGGGTCTGCGCGCCGCGTGCGGTGCGATTGCCGCCACCGCACGTCTTCCGCGTGATCACGGCGGGCCGCTGCGCGTGCTCGGCGCGCCAGTTGGTGGCGTCGAGGGTCGGATCGAAGAGAAAGCTGAAGACGGCGTCGTATTCGGTGGTCAGGTGAGCGGCGAAGCGCCGGGCGTCGGCAAGGCGGCTCGGCCGGCGGTCGAGCCGGCGCCCGAGCCGGCGCCCGAGCCGGTTGATGTAATGGCCGCGCGCGATGGCGAGCCCATGAGTGGAGACGTCGCCATCGCGGTGGCGATCGCGGGTGGCGAGCGCGGCGCGCAGCAGCGCGTTGACCTGCGGGGCAAACGGATGATGGGGATAGTCCAGCATCATCGTGTGACAGCGGCGCAGCAGATGCGCGAGACAGGTCTGGTGCCCGGCGTGGACAAATTGCCGGTACGGGGCCCAGCCGTCGCGCTGCACGACGCCGGCGTAGTCGGCACCGAGCACGGTGGCCGCCTGGGCAAAGCCGCGGCCGTCCTGAATGGCGTAGACGGTCGTGTCCGGGGTCACAAAGGCCCAGAGCCACTGGAGATGGCCGCCGACCTTCCAGCTCGTTTCATCGGGGGTGACGACGGGGTTGCCGCGCACCGTGGCGCACAGCGCCTCGTACGTCGGGTGGGCCTGGCGCGCGGCCCGGTGGACCGCGTGGACGAGACCCCCGCGCGTGACCGTGAGGCCGAAGCGATCGCGCAGCAGCTGCGCGATCTTCCCGAAGGAGAGGCCGAGTTGTTTGTTGAGGATCACGGCCAGCGCCACAGTCTGTGGCCCCAGCTGTACCGCGGCGGCCCCGAGCGCGTCCGACGTTTGCAACGCGTGCCTGCCTTGAATGCGCCGGTGGCAGCGTGTGCAGTGCCCGACCGCGACCCGAAACTCGTGGACGACGGGGCGCTGGACGGGGAGGTCTTCTTGATACTGCGAGACGACGCGTCGCCGGCGCACCGGCCCGCCGCAGTCGGGACAGTGCGCCGGCAACGGCGCGTCATAGGTGACGTCGATCCGGGCGGGAGCCGACCGATGGGCGCGGCGGCCGTAGGCGGCGCCCGCCTTGCGGCCCGGACGCTCGGGGTTCGTCTTCGGCAGCCCTCGCGAAAACGGCGCGGCTTGCTGATGGGCGCGGCGGCGCGCGGCGGCGAGCTCTTCCTTCAGCCGCTCGTTCTCGCGCCGCAACCGGGGCGCACGTCAGGATTGTGAGATGAGGTCATGCGACCGCCGCCCTGGCGGATGACCGCCGCTCCCAGAAGTCCTCGAAACGCCCGCTCAGCTTGCAGCAACGCAGCGCGATAATCGCGTCG
>Ga0184627_10000364_pt1 | contig 18294 bp, 13 predicted proteins | sample PLM3_127_b1_FD_133150 | JGI IMG/M metagenome (GOLD analysis project Ga0184627, IMG submission 133150) | Groundwater sediment microbial communities from an aquifer in East River, Colorado, USA - PLM3_127_b1 | ecosystem: Environmental > Terrestrial > Soil > Riparian zone | place: USA: East River...
GAAGCGGATTGAGCAAATACTTGCAATAACGAAACGCTATCCGGATGAGAAAGAGGCATTTTATTTATTAGGAAATTGGTACCGAAACAGGAAGCCCCAAGAAGCCATTCGCTTTTACAATAAGACAATAGAGATAGACCCGCTTTATAAGCCGGCGTATAACTTGCTGGCTTATGCTTACAATGACTTAGGCGATTTTGAGAAATCCATCTGGGCTATCAACAAGTATATCGAGATAGCCCCGGATGAGGCCAACCCGTATGACACGCGGGGAGACCTGTATGCTTGGAACGGCAAATTGGACGAGGCGATTGGGTCCTACCAAAAGGCGCTGAAAGTAAAACCGGACTTCTACGCCTCATTGGAAAAGTTGGGGAATATGTACCTGTTCAAAAGGGAGTATGCCAAAGCCGAGAGCTGCTACCGGGAGCTTTGCGTCAGCAACGACAAAGGCAGTCGAGCAGATGGCAGAACCCTTCTGGCGCAAACTCCCCTCTACCGGGGGCAATTTCGCAAGGCGCTGGAAGTTCTCGATCAGGGAATAGCGGCGGATAGAATGGAGCAGGTTGAAGGTTGGAATCTTGCCAGTAAGTATTCGCACAAAGTCGAAGCCTACGAAGCCACGCGAAACTATCCTTTGGCTTTAAGGGAACTTGAACTGGCCCAGGAGATTCTGGACAAGTCTTCCCCCGATGACCCGGTGGGCCAGCGGGGTTACTTAGTCGAGATTTTAGCGAAGAACGGAAATTTTACCAAAGCCGATTCAGTCGCCCGCGCCTTAAAAAAGCGCATCGAGAAAAAGGCTCCCGACCAGATGTACGTTTATTGGGCAGCTATGGGCTTCATCGAACGGGCCAGGGGAAATAAAACGGCCGCCGTGGGCTACTACGAAAAAGCGGCCAAGCAAGCCCCCGCCGAATTCTGGTTGCGCTATCTATTGGCCGAGGCCTACTTTGAAGCGGGCAATTTGAGCGAGGCGGTGAGCGTGTTAGAAAAAGCTCTTTTAAGATACGACGGGAGTAGAGCGTGGGAAAACTTCAAAGGGGTGATGGCTCACTACCTTTTGGCGCAGGCGTATGAAAAGTCGGGCTGGAACCCAAAGGCGATAGAAAAATATCAGGAATTTCTGGAAATCTGGAAAGAGGCCGACCCAGGAATTGTGGAGGTGGAGGATGCGAAGCGGAGGTTGGCGAGGTTGAAGGGGAAGGTGTAGACCTCACCCCCTAACCCCCTCTCCGATACGGAGAGGGGGGATGGACACAGCACGCCGTGCCCCTACAATTGCGCTACGGCATTGGAAATGCCGCCTACGAATCGGAGTTTAGGCTTTACTTTTACCTTGCAAAGGATGATAATTAGGGCGACAGAATGATTGGACAGACGGTTTCGCACTATAAAATCCTCGACAAGTTGGGCGAGGGGGGTATGGGCATTGTTTATAAAGCCCACGACACCAAGTTAGACCGGGAGGTGGCTTTAAAGTTTCTGCCGCCGCATTTGGCCTCCAACCCTTTGGAAAAGGAACGGCTCCTGCGCGAAGCCCGTGCCGCTTCGGCGTTAAATCATACCAACATCACCACCATTTATGAAATAGACCAGTATTACGACCAAATTTTCATCGCTATGGAGCTGGTGGAAGGAAAAACCTTAAAACAGCTTATTAAAGCGGAGACCCTTCCGGTAAAAAAAGTATTGGAGATAGCCATCCAGGTTTGCGACGGGCTGACGGCGGCGGCCGAGAAACAGATCGTTCACCGGGATATTAAATCCGACAACATTATCTTAACCCCCAAAAATCAGGTCAAAATAATGGACTTCGGTTTGGCCAAATTTAAAGGCGCGGGCCAGCTGACCCAGGCCGGCTCCACGGTGGGGACGGCGGCCTATATGTCGCCGGAGCAGGCCTCGGGCGAGGAAGTGGACCACCGCGCCGACATTTTTTCTTTTGGCGTGGTTCTCTACGAACTTTCGACCGGGAAGCTGCCTTTTAGAGGGGAACATCCGGCGGGTTTGGCATACTCTATCCTAAACGAAGAGCCTCAACCCTTGGCCCGTTTCAACAATGCCGTTACGCCGGAGCTGCAAAGGATTGTTTCCAAAGCATTGGCCAAGGATAAAGCCGAGCGGTATCAGCACATCGACGATTTGGCGGCGGATTTGCGGCACGAGAGAAAGAATTTGGAGTATGCCAAGTCCTCCACCATTCCCAAAGCAGAAGCGGTTCCGAAACCAAAGAAAAAGCTGCTCAAGATTTTGGTTCCGACTTCGGCCGCGGCCATTCTGGCGCTTCTGTTTTTCATCTTCAATCCGTTCAAAGTAGAGGTTTCCCGCGACCAGACGGCGGAGGCTTCCCAGAATTCTTTGGCGGTTATGTATTTTGAAAACATTCCCGACCCGGAGGATAAGGACCACACCGGAGAGATGCTGGCTAATTTGCTGATAACCTCGCTTTCCCAGGTGCAGGGATTGGAAGTCATCAGCCGGGAACGGCTGTATGACATTCAAAAAGAAATTGGACAGACGGATGCGAAAGGTATAAACCCATCGCTGGCTTCGCAGATAGCACAGCGGGCCGGAGTCAAAACCATGCTTTTGGGCACCATTTTGCAAAAAGAGCCGCAGCTGGCGGTTACTTCGCGCTTAATTGATGTGAAATCGGGGCGGATATTGAATTCCCAAAGGATTAGTGGATTTACGGCAGCCCAGATGTTTCCGATGGTGGACAGTTTGGCGATTTTGGTTAGAAGCGGCTTGAACGTGAAGCCGGCATCGGCGGCGGAAGCGAAATCGGTGGCGGAGGTTACCACCAGTTCCCCGGAGGCCTATCGTTCCTATTTAGAAGCGGTTGAACTGGCCAAGAAATTTTACTTTTCCGAGTCGGAAGCCGCCATTAGGCGGGCCATAGAGTTGGACAGCAATTTTGCCATGGCCTATTTTGGCTTGGCTCGAGTTCGGGACAATTTTGGAGATAACGCCGGCCAAAGGAAAGCTTTACAGAAGGCCTGGCAGCTTAGAAAAAAAGTGGCGGAAAAGGAGCGTTTGCAAATCGAAGCGGCCTATGCACAGTCTGTTGAGAACGACTTTGTCAAAGGGACGGAGATATTGGAAAAGCTCCTGCAAAAATATCCTCATGAACAAGGCGCTTATGAAAATGTGGCTAGATACTACGTAATGAACGATGAATACGAAAAAGCCCGCCAAACTTATTTGGCCGGCTTGAAGAATGATTCTTTGGATAAGAGTTTATGGAACTCTTTGGCTTACTTATACACCGGCTTGGGCAAAAGAGAAGAGGCAATGAAAGCGATTGACCGATACTTGCGGATAGCACCGGGGGAGCCGAATCCCTACGACAGCAAGGGCGAAATCCACTTTGTTTTTGGAGAAGTTGACTCGGCTTTGTATTGGTATCAAAAAGCGGTCAATTTCCGCACCGATTTTATAACCATTGAAAAATTAGGGTTTAACGCCCTTTTTCGGCAGGATTATGCCGGCGCCGAAAAGTATTTTCGGCAATTTGGCTCCACGCCGGAGAAGGCCCAACAGGCTTTGGCGGAAGGCGACCTTCACTTAATACCCCTCCATCGCGGGCAGTTTAAACAGGCGCAGAAAGGATTATTGGGCCTTTTATCTTCATACCAAAGCCAGAAGCTTCAGGAACCAGTCAATCAGGCTTACGACGCTTTGGCTATGCTGGCGGCTGAAACGGGGGATTATGCAGCGATGTTGGAATACGCTAAAAAGCGTTCCGTGGAGCGCAAAAAAGAAAACCCGTCCGGTTTTTTCAGCTGGCGGGATATTTTGGCTTTGGCCTACATCAAAAACGGCAATCCAAAAATGGCTTACAAGGTTATGGAAGAGCTTAAAAAAGATTTGGCGAGAAATCCGCGACAATGGCAACCGGAATACGATTACCTTTCAGGCCTTTTGGCTTATGAGGAGAGAAAATACGCGCTGGCTTTGGAAAAGTTCCAAAAGGCCCTGCGACCGCTTTTCCCCAACCGGGCGCCCCTATACCACTATGCCGTGAGCCTGTTGAAAACCGGCCGGCTTCCGGAGGCGATAGCCGAGTTGGAACGGATGACCTGGTGGTCGCCGATTTCCCTGCCGAACATAAGCTTATTCTTTTTACCTGTTTCGGGATACTGGCCGATTGCGGCGGTGAAGGCGCACTACTGGCTGGGAGTGGCGTATGAGCAGCAGGGAAACAAAGCAAAAGCCAAAGAAGAGTATGAAAAGTTTTTGGAAATCTGGAAGGATGCGGATTTCAATTCGCCGGAGATGGCGGATGCGAAGCAGAGGTTGGAAAAATTGAAGGGGAAGGTTTAGAAAAATGGCGTATTGCAATACGCCCCTACGAACCTCACCCTTAATCCCTGGCCGTAGCCAGAGGCCACGTCTCGGGCAGGCCCTCTCCTTCGAAAGGAGAGGGAAAGGGCGAACACAAGATTCGCCCTTACGGTGCCGTATTGAAAATGTCGGTTATGACTCAGCGTTTCGGCTTTACTTTGGCCTTGCAAAAGGTGATAATTAGGACGACAGTATGATAGGGCAGACGGTTTCTCATTATAAAATCTTAGACAAGTTAGGCGAGGGTGGAATGGGTATTGTTTACCGGGCCCACGACACCAAGTTAGACCGGGATGTTGCCTTAAAATTTCTGCCTTCTTATTTGGCTTCCGACCCGTTGGAGAAGGAACGGTTCTTCCACGAGGCCAAAGCCGCCTCGGCATTGAATCACTCCAATATCACCATGGTTTTTGAAATCGACGAGTTTTACGACCAGATTTTTATCGCTATGGAGTTGGTGGAGGGGAAAACTTTAAAACAGCTTGTCAAAGCCGAGCCGTTGCCGGTGAAGAAGGTATTGGACATAGCCATACAGGTTTGCGATGGGCTGACTGCGGCGGCGGAGAAAGGCATTGTTCACCGGGATATTAAATCCGACAACATAATCTTAACCCCTAAAAATCAGGTTAAGATAATGGACTTTGGGCTGGCCAAGGTGAAAGGGGATGCCAAGCTGACGCGGACGGGGTCAACGGTGGGAACGGCGGCCTATATGTCGCCAGAGCAGGCCTCGGGAGAGGAAGTTGACCACCGCGCCGATATTTTTTCTTTCGGGGTAGTATTGTACGAACTGCTTACCAACCATCTTCCCTTCAAAGGAGACCATCCGGCGGGGCTGGCGTACTCCATCCTGAATGAAGAGCCCCTGCCCCTGGCCCGGTTTAACGACAAAGTGCCGCCGGAGTTACAGAGAATTGTCTCTAAGGCTTTAGCTAAAGACAAAGCCGAAAGATACCAGCATATTGATGAGCTGGGGGCGGATTTGCGGCGGGAACGGAAAAATCTGGAATATGCCAAGTCATCCACCGTACCCAAAGCTGAAGCGGTTCCTAAACCAAAGAAAAAATTGCTCAAGATTTTGGTGCCGACTTCAGCGGCAGCAATTCTTGCCTTGCTGTTTTTCATCTTTAATCCATTCAAGGTTGAAGTCTCCCGCAACCAGACCTCCGCGGCTTCGCAAAATTCTTTAGCGGTGATGTATTTTGAAAACATTCCCGACCCGGAGGATAAAGACCACACCGGCGAAATGCTGACCAATCTTTTAATCACCGCCTTGTCGCAAGCCAGCGGCCTGGAAGTCATCAGCCGCCAAAGGTTATATGACATTCAGGAAGAGATGGGGAAAGCGGACGCTAAACGGATAACCCCCTCTTTGGCTTCCAGAATTGCCCAGCGGGCCGGCGTGCGGACGATGCTTTTGGGAACGGTTCTGCAAAGCCAGCCCAAGCTGGCGATTACCGCGCAGCTGATTGAGGTGACGAGCGGCAAGATATTAAGCTCCCAGCGGTTATCCGGATTTTCGACCGACCAGATGTTTCCAATGGTGGACAGCCTGGCGTTTTTGGTTAGAAGCGGTTTGAAAGTAACTTCTGCACCCGCCGCCGAAGCGAAATCGGTGGCGTCGGTTACCACCAACTCGCCGGAGGCCTACCGCTCCTATCTGGAAGGAGTGGAGCTAAACAATAAGGTATATTCTGATGAGGCGGAAGCAGCTTTCAAGAGAGCCATCGAGTTAGACTCTAACTTTGCCATGGCCTACTTCGGCTTGGCAACTGTCTGGCGCCCAGGACTGGGTAACGTTACAGCTAATAGAAAAGCCATGGAAAAGGCCTGGCAGTTGAAAGACCGGGTTACCGAAAAGGAGCGTTTAAGAATCGAAGCCCAGTATGCGCAGGACATCGACGTCAACCCATCACGGGCAGCCGAAATAAGGGAAAAACTTTTGCAAAAGTATCCTCACGAACAGAGTGTTTATGATGGTCTCGGCAGAACCTACCAAAACTTAGGAGATTACAAAAAGGAGGAGCAAACCTACCTGAACGGCTTAAAACAGGATTCACTGGACAAACTTTTGTGGAATGTGCTGGCTTACTCTTATGCCAGCTCTGGGCGCAAAACGGAAGCCCTGCAAGCGATAGACCACTATCTTCAAATAGCCCCGGCCGAGCCGAACCCCTATGATTCCAAGGGGGATATCTACTCCGCTTTCGGAGAACTGGACTCGGCCTGGTATTGGTATCAAAAGGCGATTTCCTTCCGTTCCGATTTTGCGAGCGTTGAAAAACTGGGCTATATTGCCCTCTCTCGTCAGGACTACGCCGGTGCCGAAAAATATTTCCGGCAGTTCGGCTCCACGGCGAACCAATTGCAAAAGGGCGAGGCCGAAGCCAGCCTTACCAGCATTCTCCTTCACCGCGGACGGCTAAAACAGGCCCGAAAAGAAGTGGAAAATAACCTTTTGTCCCATCAGGCCCAAAAGCTGCGGGAGTTGGTGATGCAAGACTATTCTACATTGGGTAGATTGGCCTACCAAATGGGGGATTGGCCGGCTATGCTGGATTTTGTCAAAAGGCTTGTGACTGAAGCGAAAAAAGACCCGACCGACAAAATTGCCGGGCGGGACCAGCTGGCCTGGGCCTGGTTGAAAAATGGCAACCCCAAGATGGCTTACAAGCTGATGGAAGAAATCAAAAAAGAGTCAAGCGAAAAATCGCCGCTCTGGCTGAAGTATGCCTACGACTACGGTATGAGTAACTTGGCCTACGAAGAAGGAAAGTATCCGCTGGCCATTGAATTTTACGAAAAAGCGATAAAATCGCTCCAGCCAAATAATCGTTCTTCAGAATTCTCTTATGGTCTTTCTCTTTTAAAAACCGGCCGATTGGAGGAGGCGGTAAAAGAACTGGAAGGAGTGACCCGCTGGTCTTATAACAGTTGGGGGCCTATTGACGGAGTTAAAGCGCTGTACTGGCTGGGGGTGGCGTATGAACAGCAAGGGAATAAGTCCAAAGCCAAAGAAGAATACGAGAAGTTTCTGGAAATCTGGAAGGATGCGGATTTTAATCCGCCGGAGATAGCCGATGCGAAAGTGCGGTTGGAGCGGTTGAAGGGGAAGGCGTAACCCCCTGTCCGCCTGCGGCGGACGTCCCCCTTTGTCAAGGGGGACAAAAAAATAACAATTGAAAAAGGGCAACCACAGAGGGTTGCCCCTACAGAAAATTAACGAATTGTAATATCCACCCCTTCGGTTTCGAAGCGGGAGCGGACGAAGATGGTATCCGGATAAAAGAAGGCGGGCTCGGGGAAAGCGAAAGGTGAAAGAGTACCTGCTTCTCGTTTTTGATCCCCATTCTTATCGACAAAACCAAAAAGAAAATACTTGCCCGCCAGAAGTTGCACCGAAAAAGCGGAATCGGTAACTGCCGCTTTTTTGCTCCAACCCGAAAAAAGCTCCCGAAACTCCAAAACGATTTTATCCTCTCCCCTATTTTCCACCCGTCCGTTGACCGTTCCCAAGGAATCCGGGGAGTAGGTTTGGAAGAGAGTCCAGAGCGAATCGGGCCAAGAGTTGCCAGTTCGGTCAACTGTGCTGCCGGCTGGAAAACGGAAGCGATACCACTCCGCCGGGCTGAGGTTTTTTTGGGGCACAAATAAAAAAGCGTCGGCCTGCGGTTGCGACCAAACCACTGAAACGGCGGCGTTCAAGGAATCATACAAAGTCGGCACGGCCGTTTCCGAAGCAAGGGTAACCGGTTCGGAAAAGTAAAACTTTAAGGTATCGGACAATCCAAGTCTTCCCTGCCGGTTTTTTGGTTCTGACCAGACCAATCGGGGCGGAGTTTTGTCGGGAGAAAAGCTAATCAAGAAATCGGAGCTATCTAACCTGGTTGCTTTTCCAGAAGCAGTGGGATAATAAATTTTTGACTCCAACTCTTTCAAAGGAAAGATGGCTGTTAGATAAAGTTTATCTTTTTCGTTTGGGTTGATAAAAGCGCTCTGGAGCCCAACGCTTTCCGGTGCCGCTACCCGAAAATTCGTCAAAAGTGTATCGGAAGAATTGAGCGGGCGGTTGAAAGTTAAAACCAAAAGCCGATCGCGGCTGAATTGGGCGCTTAAAAGGGAGAGACCCGCCGTATCGGATGGCTCAAGAAATAATTGGAAGGGAATTTCCTTTGCTCCGACTTTGGAAGCCGTTATCTCCCGATGGTAAAGGGCAAATTTTTCCCCGGCCGAAGCCAACAACCGGTAGCGGCCCGATGGAAGGAAGGAAAATTTAAAACGCCCGTCGTTGCCGCTGGTGGTTTGGTAGTCCGGTTTTTGCCAGTCAAGGGCTGCCGCCGAATCTGAAATCCGAAACGCTTTAACCAAAGCTCTGTTAACCGGAGAAGTTTTTTCAAACAACTGGCCGGCGATTTCGCCGGAGTCAATGGTCTGGCCGGTGGAAAAAGAAAGAGTATAGGCTTGCGCCAAAAAATTGCCGCGCAGGTCGCGAAAGCCCGTGCCCAGGGTAACCACATAAGTAATATTTTTTTTCAAATATCGGTTTGGATAAATGCGATAGATTTTTCCGTTCAACTCATCGTGAAAGGAATCGACCAAGGCGGGCGAGATGAAAACGTTTTTAGCCAGGCTGGTCCGCTCGACTTTTTTAGTGAAGCTGAATTCAAAAAAAGCGGAAGTGTCAACGCCGGTGGCGCCGGACGGGGGAGAAACGCTGGTGATTTCGGGCGGGGTTTTATCTTCCGGCCCGCCGGGCGGGGGACCAAATTTGGCGCAGTTTATAAAGAGAAAAAGAAAAAGGAAAGCTTTTTTCAACGGGAAAGTTTTTCTTTCAGCGTCAGATTGGCTGGGTCAATTTCCAAGGCTTTTTGATACTGCGCCCGGGCTTGCGCCTCCTTTCCCTGCGCCCGATAGATATCCCCCAGATGTTCGATAATTGTGGCATCCTGGCCATTTTTTTCCAGGGCCTTTTTAATTTGAACCTCGGCTTCAGCTAACTTTCCCAGACGGTAAAGCACCCAGCCGTAGCTGTCGAGATAGGCGCCGTTGTCAGGGTCTTTTTCCAGCGCCTTTGCTATCATATTTTCCGCTTCCGCCAAATTTTCGTTGCGGTCGGCCCAGGTGTAGCCGAGATAGTTCAAAGTGGGGGCATCGTCGGGCTCCAGGGAGAGAATTTTTTTGAAAACCACCTGGGACGAATCGAAGTTGCCGCTCCGCTCCAGAGAGGCGGCATAAGAGTAAAGATAGCGAATCTCCTCCGGATATTCGGAAACCAGCCCGGCGAAAACCGCGGAGGAGGAATCGAATTCTTTTTTGGAAGAGAAGGCCTGGCCCAGCCAGAATCGCAGGGAAGGGTTTTGCGAAAAACGGGTTAACCCCCGCCGGGTCAAAACCACCGCGCTGTCCGGTTTCTGCATCGCCAGATAGGTAAAGGCCATACCGGCAAAACCATCGGCCAGAGTATCGGCAACGTGCGACAATCTATCGAAAAACCCGAGCGCTCGCTCGTAATTCTTTTGCGCGTAGGCAATTTGAGCCAAATAAAAAACCGACGTATAATCGCTGGAATCTTTGGCAAGGGAAGTGAATACGGACTCGGCGCGAGGGTACTCTTTGAGCTCAAAGTAAAGCACGCCCAAATGTATTTTTATTTCCGCCAGGTTAGTATCGGTCGTTAGAACCTGGCGATAAACCTCGACCGCTTCGGTAAAACGCTCCTCCCGCTCCAGGCTTTCCCCCAAGAGGATGTAGCCGCGAAAATCGCTGGAATCGCGGGAGAGGAACTCGGCCGCACGGCTGGAAGCTTGCGCATTTTTTCCCATTCCCCAGAGCATCTGCACCCACTTCAAGTAATTGGGATAGGAAAAAGAGAGCTGGCAGATTTTTTCCTGTGCCGCCAGGGCGGTAGCCGAGTCCCCTATCCATTCGGAGATGCGCGCCAAATACCACCAGGTAAACGTGTTGGTGGAGTCCATATTTAAAGCTGATTGATAACGTTTCTGGGCTTCCGGCAGATCATTCAAGGCGCGGGCGCAATCGGCCAACAACAGTTCCCGGTCCAGGGTCTTGATGGTCAGTTTTTCGGCTTCCTTCCGGGCGGAAGCGTAACTTCCCAGACTGTAATAAGTCTGGGCCAAAGCAAAACGAATTTCATACGATTCGGGGTCGTAGCTTAAAGCCTTTTCAAACTCTTCGGCGGCGTGCTGATAATCGCCGGCATAACGGTACAGGTCGCCGTTGACAAAATGTTCGAAAGCTTCGGGGCTATGGACGATTTTGATATTGGTGGGTTTGCCGATTTCGACTTTTCCCTTTTGAGAAGCACAACCGGCGATCAGGGAGGCAAGGACATAGAGAAAAACAACCCGGGTTAGCAATCCAATTTTTTTCACCGCCGATTTTTTTCGCACTGTCATATCCACACTAATTCTAACCAATTAAGATTTAAGAAAGTTAAACCATTCGGGCTATAACCACCCGCTCGAAACCAAACAGGTCGGCAAAAACCTGCGGCTTTTCATAAATACCGGTCTGTCGTATCAGCCGAGAGACCGTCCCTGCTTGTCGATTGCCGATTTCAAAAGCTAAAATTCCACCCGAACGCAACAAAGCCCCCCCCTGCTGGCTAATTTGCTGGTGAAACCAGGTTCCTCCCTGCGGGCTTTCGATGGCGATTCTGGGCTCAAAATCGCGCACCGACCGGCCCAAAGAAGCTATTTCTAAGGGATAGATGTATGGAGGATTAGAAATTATCAAATCAAATTTTTCTTTCCGTACCATAGGCGCAAAGAGATTACCTTGAAAAAATCCAATCCTCTCCCCCAGTCCCAATTCTTTCGCGTTTTCCCAGGCGACCTTCAGGGCTTCTTTAGATATATCGGTAGCAATAGCCGTAGCTTGCGGAAGCTGGGAAAGCAGAGCCAAAGCAATGCAGCCGGAGCCGCTGCCAACATCCAAAATCATAAAGGGATAATCGGCCCCTTTTTCCGATATAAGTTGCTCCAAGACTTTTTCAACCAGGGTTTCGGTTTCGGGCCGCGGAATCAAAACCGACGGGTTAACTTTAACCTTCAAACCATAAAATTCCGTTTGGCCGGTTATATAGGCCAGCGGCCGACCGGTCAGACGCTGGGCAATAACTTCCTCCACCCTCGAACTGATGATATTCGGGGCCGGCAAAGATAGTTCGGCGGCTAATTTTCCGTTTTTTTGCCCGGCGGCAAATTGCAGAATCCACCAGGCCTCCTGTTCAAAGTTGGGCACTCCGGCGCGCTGCAACTTGATAGAAATTCTTTTTAACAGTTCCGCGTAAGTCATTTTAGCACGCGACCAATCAAAAGTCGGTGTTTTTCAGCCGTTCTTCCTGTTCTTTGGCGCGCAGGGCATCTACGATTTCGTTAATTTTACCGTCCAGAATGGCATCCAACGAGTGCAGAGTAAGGCCAATGCGATGGTCGGTCATCCGATTCTGGGGAAAATTGTAGGTGCGGATTTTTTCGGAGCGGTCACCGGAGCCGACCATTGAACGGCGGGCGGTGTCGATTTTTTCTTTTTGCTCGGTTACGGCCTTGTCCAAAAGGCGGGCGCGCAGGACCTTCAAAGCCTTGGTCTTATTTTTCATCTGTGACTTTTCATCCTGGCAGGTAACCACCAGTCCGGAGGGGACGTGGGTAATGCGCACGGCGGAATCGGTGGTGTTTACCGACTGCCCCCCCGGGCCGGAGGAACGGAAAACGTCAATCCGCAAATCGGCCGGGTTAATCTGGATATCCACATCCTCCACCTCCGGTAAAACCGCTACGGAAGCGGCCGAGGTGTGAATCCGCCCGGAGGATTCGGTTGCCGGCACGCGTTGGACGCGGTGAACGCCTGATTCGTGCTTCAATTTGCCGAAAGCTCCCTGCCCTTCGACTAAAAAAATGACTTCCTTATAGCCGCCGATACCGGTGGGGTTGGAGGAGAGCAGCTCCACTTTCCAGCGCTGACGCTCGGCGTAGCGTTGATACATACGATAGAGCTCGGCGGCGAACAGAGCCGCCTCTTCCCCGCCGGTGCCGGCGCGGACTTCGACGATGACGTTTTTGGAATCGTTCGGGTCGCGCGGCGCCAGAAGCAGTTTCAATTTCTCTTCCAACGATTGCCGTTCCGGCTTCAACTCTTCCAGCTCGGTCTTGGCCATTTCCGCCAACTCCCGGTCGGAGGAGCTTTTCAATTTTTCGTCCTCCTCGATTTGAGCCAGAACCTGCCGGTAGCGGCTGGCGGCCTGGACGACTTCTTCCAGCCCGGCCCGCTCGCGGGCAATTTTTGAGAGACGAGATGGTTCACCAAGAACCGCCGGGTCAGAAAGCAAATCGGTCAATTCGCGATATTTGTTTTCAACTTTTTCTATAAGTTCTAACATTATCTTCCAAAATATAAACTTTTAGGCAAAATAAAAAGTTTCAATTAGAAAAATGGAGCTGAAACGCTAAGAAGCGGCAGCCGGAGCCAACTGGGGGACTGCACCTTTTAAAGCAGAAACGGCGACTTCAATCTGGTCGTCGGAGGGGGGTTGGGTGGTAATCTTTTGCAGCCAGATGCCGGGGGCGATGATGATTTTGCCAAGGGTGGAGTCTTTAAGCTTGGCCGACCATTTCAAGACCTCGTAGCTTCCTCCGGCCACCAGGGGCAAAAGCAAAAGATGATACCCAAACCGCCGCAAAACTCCGGGGGGAGTTTTGACCACCAAAAGATAGATGGCATCGGAAACCGAGTAGATAAGAATTGCCAGAAGCGCTACTAAAATTAAAAACGAAGTGCCGCAGCGGGGATGCATAGTCGGATATTTGCGGATGGCGGAAACTTCCAAAGGGTCGCCCGCTTCGTAGGCGTAGATGGTCATATGCTCGGCGCCGTGATACTGGAAAATCCGCTGAAAGTCTTTAAAGCGCGACAGAAAAAACAAATAACCGAGAAAGATGGTCATCCTGAAACCGCCCGCCAGAAAGTTGAAAGCGATGGCGTTGCGATTGACTCCGAAAAGGTTGGAAAGCCAGATGGGAACGAAAAAGAAAAGCAGGATTCCAAACCCCAGGGCAATCAAGGTGGTCAAGGCGAGCATTAAATCGGACTGCTTTTTTTTGGCTTTGCGCTCTTTTTCCGGACTTTCCTTGGCTTTTTTCTCTTCTTCCGCTTCCATCGCCACTTCAGCGGAGAAGTTCAAACTCTTGGAGCCGATATACAGCATTTCAAAAAGGCCGATGACTCCTCGAGCTATGGGAATGTTCAGCCATTTAATCCGTTTGACGATGGGCAAAAATTCCCGGTCGGTGGAGACGATTTGGCCGTCCGGATGGCGCACGGCGGTGGCGACTTTGGTCGAGGAGCGAATCATCACCCCTTCGATGACCGCCTGGCCACCCACGTTTTTGTCCGGATTATTCAGCAAACACACGCACATGATTCTTTACCTTATCCCCACACTGAAATGTCGGTTACCAAAGGGATATCGAATGAAAGAGAAAATTCACTCTTTAGAAGCCGCCCGCCAGTTTAAAATCGAAAGCAGGCCGAAAATCGGAAAAGCAAGATAGGAGATCCAGTGGGGGATGACTAAGCTGCCGATTTGCGCCTCAAAACGACAAAAAATCCGATACAGATGCAAAAGCGACATCAAACCGAACAATATCCCGGAAACAACGAAGAGCGGTCTTTTCATAGCTTACGAGCCGGTTTCGGCAACCGTTGGCGGGGTTTTCTCTTTTTTTACGACCATCTTCTCGGAGCGGCGGCGGAACTTCTCCACCCGTCCGGCGGTGTCAACGAACCTCTGCTTGCCGGTGAAAAAGGGGTGGCAGACGGAGCAGATTTCAACGTGAATGTTTTTGACCGTCGAGCGGGTGGCAATGATGTTGCCGCAGGCGCAGGTTATGGTCGTGTCGTAATAGGCCGGATGAATTTTCTCTTTCATTTTAACTCCCTTCAGAAAAATAAAAATAATACATTTTAGCCGGAAAAGCAAGGATTGACCCCTCCCTTAATCCCTCCCCTCAAGGGGAGGGAAAGTTAGGAAGGCTCTCTCTTCCCATTCCAATAAGGGAGGGCGATTCGTGAATCGCCCCTACAGAAACAAAAAGAAAAAAAGGGAATTGGTGAGTTGATATAAAGGATTAGCCTTCCTACCGGCGGGTTAAAGGGACGAAGCGGACCGGGACGCTCTTTTTTTTGACTATTCCTTCTTCGGTTTTGATGAAAAGATAAAGGTACTGCTCCTGGGAAGTTCCCAGGGGAGCTACCAACCTCCCAGCCATTTTCAATTGCGTCAAAAGCGGGGGAGGCAATTCGAGGGCGCAGGCGGTAACGATTATGGCGTCGAAAGGCGACAGCTCCACCCAGCCCTCGTATCCATCCGAAGCTTTTATCCAGACGTTGGTATAGCCGAGAGAGGTGAGCAAATCCGCCGCCCGCTCGGCCAGCTCCGGGATTATTTCGAGTGAGTAAACCTCGGACACCAACTCGGCCAAAATTGCGGTTTGATAGCCGGAACCGGTACCGATTTCTAAAACCCGGTCTTTCGGTTTAAGCACCAAAAGTTCGCTCATCACGGCGACGATAAAAGGCTGGGAAATGGTCTGCTCTAAACCAATTGGCAAGGGGTCATCGATGTAGGCTTCGCCCTTTTCTTCCGGAGGGACGAAAAGATGGCGAGGGACTTTGCGCATCGCCGCCAGAACGCGCAGGTCTTTGACGCCGCGGGTTTCAATTTGCTCGGCGACCATTTTGATGCGGATTTTTTCGAAGGGGTCCATAGGAACAGCGGCAATATATGAAAAAGAAGAACGGGCGAACATCCCTCGACTTCACTCGGGACGAGCGAGGTTTGCCCCTACGGCATCACCCCTCTGTTCCCTCTCCATCCGATGGAGAGGGAACAGGCGATTCATGAATCGCCCCTACAAAAAAAGAAATTGGACAAAAACCTCTTGCTGAAAAAATTTTTTGGCTTACTTTTGCGCCCGTGGAACTGGCGTTCCTGAAAGCGCGCGAAATTTTAGATTCCCGCGGCAATCCTACTATTGTGGTACTGGGCGGCACCACCGATGGCTACATGGCCACCGCTTCCGTTCCTTCCGGCGCCGCCACCGGCACGTATGAGGCGGTGGAACTGCGCGACCGTGACCCCAAGCGCTATCGCGGGATGGGGGTCAAAAAGGCGATTGACAATGTGGAACGGGTAATTGCTCCCGCTTTGATGCAGGCCAACCTGGATTTACTGAACCAGACCGAAATGGATAAGTTCTTCTGCGAGCTGGATGGTTCCGAAAACAAACAGAAACTGGGAGCCAATGCCATTTTGGGGGTCTCCCTTGTTTGCGCCCGGCTGGCGGCCCGGACTTTAATGCTGCCGCTTTATCAATACATTGGCGGGGTTTATGCCTCTCTCCTTCCGGTGCCGATGATGAACATCTTAAACGGCGGGAAACATGCTGATTCCAACGTCGATTTGCAGGAGTTTATGGTGGCTCCTGCAGGTGCCCCAAATTTTAAGGAAGCTTTGCGAATTGGCTCGGAAGTTTTCTGGGCGTTGAAGTCGGTCCTGAAAGAAAAGAATCTTTCCACCGGCGTGGGAGATGAGGGCGGTTTTGCGCCAAACCTGAAATCGAATCGCGAAGCACTCGATTTACTTTCCGAGGCGGTCAAAAAAGCCGGTTTTGCCTTGGGAGAAGAAGTTCTTTTTGCCCTTGACCCGGCCGCTTCCGAATTTTTTGATGCCGGCAAGAGCCGCTATGTTTTGAAAGGGGAGAAAAAAGAGCTTTCGCCGGAAGAGATGGTGGCGTATTATGTTGACCTGTGCAAAAATTACCCGATTTATTCCATCGAGGACGGGCTGGCGGAAGATGATTGGGATGGCTGGAAGCTCTTGACCGAGCGGCTGGGGGAAAAGGTGCAATTAGTCGGTGACGATTTGTTTGTTACCAATCCCAAACGGCTTTCGCTCGGTATTCAGCGCAAAACCGCCAATGCCATTTTAATCAAGCCGAACCAGATTGGGACGTTGACCGAAACTTACGAGACCGTACAGATGGCCCGTGAGGCGGGTTACGCCTCGGTGATGTCACACCGCTCCGGCGAAACGGATGATACTTACATTGCCGATTTGGCGGTCGGCTGGGAAACCGGCCAGATTAAAACCGGCGCGCCTTGCCGCGGGGAACGGGTGGCCAAATACAACCGGCTTATGGCCATCGAGGATGAATTGGGCAGCCAGGCGGTCTATGCCGGGCCGAAGATTCTGGAAAAGTTTCAAAAGGGGAGAAATGTTTAAACCGGCCCGCCCGGAAAATTCTTTTTTCAATCGTGTGCGCGACCGCGCCCTGGGTTCGCGCAAATCCTTCCGACTTTTTTTGTGGATGGCCGGTTCGATTGTTGTCGTGTATCTTTTTGCCACCGGCAATTTCGGCTTTCTGCGGATTATTTCGCTCTATGAAAAACGGGAAAGTTTGATTCGCGAAAACCGCTACTTGATGGCGGTGGAGGCCGATTTGGAGTGGAAGAAACGGGAGCTGGCGAGAAATCCGGCTTTGGTGGAAAAAATCGCCCGCGAAAAGTTTAGTCTGGTGAAAAAGGGGGAGATTTTATACAAGATTATTCCTCCCAAAGATTCTGTCGGAGGGGCCTCTGCCCCTTTGCAAAAGTAACGCGGTCATTTTAGGCGGCCGACGCTTCGGCGATAGTTCCAAAATAATCTCCGCCTACACGGCTGACTTTGGCAAGCTGCATCTTTTGGCCAAGGGGGTTCTGGCTCCCAAAAGCAAATTTCTTTCGGCCCTCGAGACTTTTTCTGAAAGCGAACTAATTTTCTATCACAAGACCACCACCGAGCTTTTTCTGCTTTCGCAGGCGACGCTTTTGAAATCGCACCTCCGTTTGGCCGACCGGGCCGAAGTTTTCCCCTATGCCGCGGCGATTTGCGAAGTGACTGAAGAGTGGATTAAAGGGGAAGAGAAAAACCTGGCTTACTTTCAATTGCTCGTAAAAACTTTGGAAAACTTGGAGAAGGCCGAGGTCAATCAAGCTCCCAAGCTTTTCTGGTTTTTCGTTTATTTTGGCGCTTCGATTTTGGGCTTTCGCCCTAATCTGGAAACCTGTTTTCGGTGTGGCAAAAAGGAATGGTTCGACAAAGCTCACCACCTTCGGGAAAGCTATCTTTTCCATCCCGAAAAAGGGGGATTGGTCTGCGCCGAAGACGCCCGCGAAAGCGAGCGATATTTGAAGGTCTCCTCCGAACTGAAAAATCTGGCGGGAGCGCTTTCCAAATCGGACTTCGAAACTGCGGCACAGTTGGAAATTCCCTCCAAGCTGGTCAAAGCGCTATCCGAGTTTTTGAAGGACTTTCTTTTGGTGCAGGAGGTGTGGAAGGAAGTACCGAGGAGTTTGGGGCTTGGCAAATCTGGTTTCTTGACAGCCTGTTGAGATAGGCATAACTTGGGCGTCGAATGGGCAAGAAAAAGGATATCATTGTTAAACTTCTGGACTCCCTTATCAAATCTGAGAGTAAAACCTTAGAATTTGACAACAAAATGGTAAAAGCAATAACTGGCGAAGCCTTTGCCAATCAATTTGACGCCACAAAGTTTGACAATACCGATAAACTTCCACAAGCACTGAAAGACAGAGATTTCTTTGTCGTACATCTTGGCTCAGGAAAACACCGCTTTGTAAAAGGCATAAAACTCTGGTATCATGCCTTTGAAAAGATACCCGCACATTCTATATTTGATTGGAAATACAGAAAAAGTATTCTAAATGAAACTGATACCAGCGAAGCAAGCATCCTTTCACTTGCCGTGCCCCACTTAAGATTTGGACAGGTATAATCGTATAAGGAGGATTGATGGAAGCAGCGACGATGCCTGTGCAGTCCCGAAAGGTTTCGGGGCGGAAGCGTTGGGATGTTGAGCAAAA
>Ga0184627_10000365_pt1 | contig 18250 bp, 17 predicted proteins | sample PLM3_127_b1_FD_133150 | JGI IMG/M metagenome (GOLD analysis project Ga0184627, IMG submission 133150) | Groundwater sediment microbial communities from an aquifer in East River, Colorado, USA - PLM3_127_b1 | ecosystem: Environmental > Terrestrial > Soil > Riparian zone | place: USA: East River...
AATCTGGCCAACAAGTACCCAATGGTTCCTCCGAGGAGGATAGCCACCAACCCTCCGATGACCACGGCGCGCGATCTGAACGAGGCCTCTGCCTGCCCACTGTCGTTCGTGTCTTTGGCGATCTCCCGAATCGTGGACAGCAGCTCGCGGACTTTGCTCGACGCCGCGTTGTATTTCGTAGCCACCTCGACGGAGATGGCCAGAGTCCCAAGGTCTCTCATCATCTGGCGCTGCTCCTCCGTCAGGCCCGGCGAATAGCTGTCCTGGAATGCGCTGATGGCTCCGTCCGTTGAGGCGAAATAGGACGACAGCGCATCATTGAGGGCCTGCAGGTCTTTGGCTTCGTCGCGACCGCTCACGGAGACACGCAACTGCGTGCTGCCATAGGTCGCCAGTGGTTCCAGGATGTCCTTCTTGAGATCGGCCAGCGGCTTGAGCGCGTCTTCGAAATCGGCCTTGCGCGTGTTCCGGCCGGCGTTCAGGGCGGCATCGTGGTACAGACCCAAGCTGCTGCTACTGGTGCCGATGTTGGCCAAGGAGAGCGTTGACCCTTCATACACGGTTCGAAGCTCTTCTCGAAGCTGTTGGAGCCCGAACAGACCGATCATACCGACTGCGACCATGATGATCCCTACGGCCGAGAAGCCGAGGAGCAGCTTGGTCAATGTCTTGAGATTTCTAAACCAAGCCGCAATTTCCCACTTAAACATGACGCTCCTCCTTCATTATGCCTCTATGCGCCAGTTGGGCTGCCAATTGGTCGGCCCAAGCCGGACATGGTGTGGCCCGAACATCGCCTCGTTACTCAGTGTTACCCTCCAGATTGCACGTATGCCAACAGCGTCGGGACCTCCACGACGCCGCTCATGCGGTCTTCAACCCGTAGGATGGAAGAGACGAAGGGTTTGTTCTCATTGGATCCGGTTGCCGGCGCAGCAAGAAATTCATCCGTATAGACGGTTCGGATTTCTGGCACCTGGTCCACCAACACGCCCATCTGGTGTGACCCATGTCGTATGATCACACCGAACTTGGGTGCAGGGCCGGTGATGGAGAGCCCCAACATCGGACGCAGGTCGGCAAGCGGAATGACCATCCCCCTGAGGTTTGCTACGCCCGCAAGGGCCCGCGGCATCCCGGGAACGGAAGTGACCGATTCCACCACGAACACCTCCCGGATATGACGCAAGTCAATGGCAAAGAGCTCGCCCGACAGGCTGATCAGGCAGACGCGCGTCGCCGTCGCGCCTTCCATCCGCTCAGGAGAGGGTGTCACCGGGGCGGTGGAGGCTCCGCTGCGATCCTTGCCCTCAGCCGTCACTATGTCGCGCGAGTCAGGCATCGGGTTAACGCATGGCCCGTTTCACGGCGGCAAGCAGATCTTCCGGCTTGAAGGGTTTGACCACATACTCGCTGGCCCCCTGCTGCTGCCCCCAGAATTTGTCGCTCTCCTGGCTTTTTGACGTCACGAGTACGATAGGAATGTTTTTGAATCGCTCGTCGTTCTTGATGTCCCTGCAAGCTTGAAACCCGTTCCGGCCTGGCATGACCACGTCCAGAACGATGCAATCAGGTTTCTCGGTCAACAGTTTGTCCTCTAACTTATCGGTATTGGCATACGACACCACGGTGTAGTTGGCGGATTTCAAGTACCCTTCCAGCATCTGCAACTCCGAATAGGAATCATCGACTACGACGATCTTGCTCATTGGTCGCGCCTCCTTTTGCGAGGAATCAGGTTATGACGAACTGCCAAGTTGAGCTCTTGGTTGCTACTGGATCGGAAGCACCAGGCTGATCGCTCCGGCCAGATCGCCCTCCTTCCAGCCTTCCCTCCGTCCGCCCGTGATATCCCGTTCACCCCTCGGCTCCCCATGGCACTTCAGGCATGAGGCCGCCGCGTATTCAGGCGACATCAGGCGGAGGACCGGTTTTCCGTTCACCATGGTGGATTTGGAATATTCCTGCCCTTTGGGGTGCCGCGGGTCGGCAAACATCTTCAGCACCTCGAACTCAAACTCGTCCGGTTTGTTTCCAGGGTATCGGTAGTCGATTCCCGTCAGCTTCAGCCTGATGCCGGTTTTCTGGTAGAACCTTTCTCCTGTCTTTCGAGCATACACGGCAGGGAGAAATCCTTTGAATCCCAGCCCCTGCTTGTTGATGATCGGCTGGGATTCCGTGACCACCTCCTTGCCGGACTGCAGCAAGATATGAAGAAGCTTTTCCTGTTGCGTGGTGGGGGGCTTACTTAAGTCAACTTTCGTTTGCTCTCGGTACTTTGGAATGATCGCGGTCTCCAGAGACTCGGCGGTGAAACCCTTTGGTCCTTTGGTGGCGTCGTTGATCAAGTCCTGATTCGCTGACACGACTCCGCGACCTGTCTTCAACAGTTTAACGAGCAGGTCGGCGGTTTCGGCTTCGTTAGCTGCCGTCGCGGGCCCTGCAAGAAGCAGAAGTCCGACGAACAGAGTGGCCCCAATGCCTAGAGCAAGAGCAGCGATGTGAACTCTCATGATTCTCTCCTCCTTGCCAGTACGGTTCAGACCTCGATGGTCAGGTCGGTCAGAAGAGCTTGCCCAACCCCTCTTTCTCATCTCATTTGCCACCGACGCACCATCTCCCTCCCGATTCGTGATCGGACCATAATCTGGCGCAGCACGACGGTTGGCAAGAAAACCCTGGAGGCAAGGTTGCAACTACAATGCCGAGCTAACTATAGGCGGGATCATGGTTTCTGGGCAAGAAGCGGGAAATGACAAAATACTGCTTTATCACGCCTTTGTAAGGGTGTATGAGTGTATCTTGGGGTATCGGATAGCAGGTGAGCAAAAAGAACAGGGAATGGACCAATCAGGTGCACTGTTGTGCAATCGGTGACAAAAATTGGAACCAGCATTGACCGCTATTTCTTGCTAGTTCGTTCCCAGAAAAACTCTGCCTCTCCCTGCGTCTTGGCTATCCAGCGAGCTAAGACGAACAGCGCGTCACTCAGACGATTCATGAATTTGATGTTGATGGGATCCACCGGCTCTTCGCGTGAGAGGCGCACACAGACCCGTTCTGCGCGTCGACAGACCGTTCTGGCCTGATGAAGCAGGCCTGAGATCTTGCCGCCGCCGGGCAAGATGAATTCCTTCAAGGGGGCGAGATCTTTCTGGCAGTCATCAATCAACTGTTCCAACCTGGTGACGTCTTTGGCGGTGACCTGGGGCATGTTCTTGAAAATCTGGCCTGGGGCTGTTGCCAAAATGCCGCCCGTGTCGAAGAGTTTGTTTTGAACCCATCGGAGTTCTTCCTCCAAACGGACAGCAGCGGGATTACGTGAAGCGAGCTCGGCATTGAATGCCCGCACCACCCCAAGCGAGGAACTCAACTCATCGACCGTCCCGTAGGCTTCGACCCTGAGGCTGTCCTTCCAGACCTGCTGCCCTCCAGCAAGCCGGGTCCTCCCCGCATCGCCGGTCCGGGTGTACACCTTCGTAATTCGCATTGCCGTGCTCCTTTGGCCAAAACATCGCGCTCCCACTTGACCCGGCTACGGTCCCGGTTGCATATGCCCTGAAGAAATCCTCCCCTCCAGTCATCGCATGCCTAGAAACTCTCAAAGCGGTAGCTGAGCCCGCCATAAATCGCGAACGTCGGCGCAGGCACGACAAACTGATCTTGAGCTCCTCCGCCGGTGAGCGTATTCGCCGCGATAGTGCCGGAGGTGGAGTATTTCTGGTTGAGTATGTTGTTGAGCATCAGGAACCCGTTTAGCCGTCCCCCCGGCACTGGCCGCTCATAGTCAAGACGGCCATTGAGCAGAAAGTAGCTGGATAGGCGCGGTTGGGAGTTGGTTTCATCGTTCAGGTAAAACTGCGAGCTGACATATAATCCGATCAGGGACAGGGTCAATCCCTCCACGGGGTGAACCCTTCCGGTTACGCTTAAGCGGTTCTTGGGGACGAGCGGAATGGTGGCCCCCGGCATCACCGTTTTCGTCGCGGAGACGTTGAATGTGGACTGAAAGGTGGCCTCCGTGAACGTATAGTTGATGATTCCGTCCAAATACTGGTTGTACCTGCCTTTCAAGCTGGCCTCTACCCCTCGACGTCTCGTGCTGTCCACGTTGCGATTCAGTCCGTCGAACCCGGCACTGAATATGTCACAATTCGTGCAAGTGAAGTAAATTTCGTTCCGGACATTGGAGTTGAAGAGTGCCAGGCTGGCCTCTCCCCAATTCCACAGCCCAGCCTTGCCGCCAATCTCAAAATTGTCAGACGTGACCGGCTTCAAGTTGGGGTTGGACAGACCCACGACCGGAAAGAGCTCAAAGAATGTGGGCACTCGAAACCCCTGGCTAAAGTTGAAATACAAGCTGGAGCCAGGAGTGATGAGATAAGTCAGACCGGCGCGTGGGTTGGTTCGATAAAAAGTTTTTTTGCCAGATCCTGGCGGGGTAAAGGTGTCTTCAAAATCCGTCGCGATACTGTCCTGATCGTACCGAACCCCGGTGGTCAATATGAGGTTCGGGAGCAGACTCAGCATATCCTGGGCATACAGACCCAGGATGTTCTCATTGGTGTCCGTATGGCTATTGAACGGTCCGAAGCCTGAGGTTGACATAAGACGGCTCTCAAATTCGTTGCGCTGGACGTCGGCACCAAGCACGAGACTATTTTGATGTCCAAAAATTGGGGTGCCTTGTGTCAACTGCACCGTGCCGCCCCAGGACTGAGTCGTAGAATTCGTCTGGGCTGTGGAAAGGATCGACCCCGGGAAGACAGGCTGCCCGACACCGAACTGCTGCTCGTCCAGATCTCGATAGAAACCGTTGACGTTGAGCGAGAACCCCCAAGGCAGGCCCTGACGACCGGTCAGCCTGACCACGTTGGTGTCGTGGTCAACAAAATCGCCAGGCGTAAAGTTGGCCCTCGGATTCACCTCGGCCACGCTCAAGGGCAACGCGCCGGCCTGTTGGAGTTTATCCTTCACAAAGGTGTACGAGACCGTCACATCGGTCTCGTCGGCCGGATGATAGCCCATTCTCCCGTAGACGCGTGAGATTTTGGCGCCTGAGTCGTCGCGGTATCCGTCTTCCATTTCCCTGGCGAAGTTGGCGTAGTAGTCAAACTTGCCGATCGGCCCGCTCGCGTTGATGGTATAACGCTGGCGCGCCCAACTTCCGCCCATGGCCTCGCCTGTGACCTGATGCTTCTTACCACCACGTTTGGTGATGATGTTGATCACCCCGCCCATCGCATTCTTTCCATAAATAGTCGCGGGGCCTGGGATGATTTCAATCCGTTCAATCGTATCGAACGGGATGAGGTCGAAGTTGACGGTGTTGAAATCAGGCTCATTGATTCGCTGACCATCCACGAAGACGCTCGTGGATGGAACCGGCTGGGCGTTAAACCCGCGCAGATCGATAGTTTGCTGGAAGGCATTGCCCAGTAGATCGTACATGACGATGTTGTTGGCCCATTGAATCGCCTCCTGCACGGTCTTGGCGCCAGACCTACGGATGTCTTCGGCTGTGATGATGTTAACTTTGGCGGGAAGCGTGCGCGCGTCAACGGGAGTGTCCTGCAACCGGGTGCTCGACACTACGACCTCTCTTGTTTCGACCGTCTCTTGCTCTTCGGCATACGCGCTGAAAACCGATGTGCAAAGACAGAGACCTGCCAACAGAACGGCCCAGAGGCCAGCAAGTAAATTCCTCACGACCCACCTCCCTTATGCTCGAAGGGCTGAGTGGAATGGTCCGACAGCCGGATCTCCTGACTCGCGGATCGTTGCTTCCCTGCGCCTTCCCATGTGCTCATCGCACACAGTGGCTGAGTTGCAGGGTCGCTCCCCGCTTACAGTGGCGGCACCGTGATGGCTTTGCACCATCTTCCCCTTGCTGTCGTCCTCTCCTCTGAGAATCCCTCCCTTGTAATTTCCGAACGTACCCCCTTTACACAGCGGGAGGATCGGGTACGAGATCCGTCCCGCCACTTGGAATCATTCACTGCTCAGTGACATGAGGACGAACGGGCGACCGGCCAGGCAGCGTCACCCTCGGCAGACCAGACATCGGATGGCGGTCCACCAAGACCTCGCACCTATACACGGCTGCCAGCACGTCCGGCCGGATCACTTCCTCCGGAGGTCCGAGCCGAAAGATCTCGCCTTCCTTTAACAACATGAGTCGGTCGCAATACTGACTTGCCAGGTTCAAGTCATGGGAGACCAGCACCACCGTTAATCCCCGTTTCTCGTTGAGACGACGCAGGATCGTGCAGATCTCCAGTTGATGGTTCAGGTCCAGGAAGGCAGTGGGCTCGTCCAACAACAAGACCTGAGGTTGCTGCGTAAGCGCACGGGCAATGATGGCTCGTTGGCGCTCGCCACCTGATACGTTATCGATCGACCGGTGCGCGAGGTGCGCTACGTCTGTCTCCTTCATCGCCTGTGTTGCCAGTCGAATATCTTCAGGCCCTTCCCACCCAAAGCCGAAGAGGCGCCCTCTGCTTCGATGGTGGGGAAAGCGCCCCATCATCACTGTCTCAGCGATCGTGAATGGAAAGATCTGCCGGCTATCCTGAGGGACGAGTGCCACCAACCGTGCGATCGCATCCTGCGACATCTCTGCAAGTTGGGAACCGAAGAGGTAAATCTCCCCTTCCTGAGGTCGTAGCACTCGCGACAACAACTTCAGCAGGGAAGTCTTGCCGGAGCCGTTCGGGCCGATCACACCCAACACCTCACCAGACTGGACTTCGAAACGGAGCCCTTTAAGTGCCCATTCGTTGCCCTTACCGAACTGCTTGTCTCTGTCGTGCCGGTATCTGAACCTCAGGCGCTCTACTCGGTAAGCGCGCCCATTGCCCAGTCCCTCTGTCTCTCTCATAAAGCAAGACCGCTCTTTCGGTACAACAGCAGGTATATAAAGAGAGGTCCTCCTCCCAGTGCCGTGACGATCCCCACAGGAATTTCCGCGGGAGCTAACACGGTCCGCGCCACCGTATCTGCAGCCACGAGGAACGTGCCGCCAACGAGTGCTGAGGCTGGCAACAGCAGCCGATGATCCGCACCGATGACCATCCGGACTGCATGTGGGATGACCATCCCGACGAAGCCGATCATTCCGCTCACCGAGACAACGGCCCCCGTGAGCAATGCCGACGTAAAGAACACAGTCTTCTTGACTGTCTCAACCTCGACACCAAGGGACCTCGCTGACTCTTCCCCAAGGGTCAGGAGATTGAGTGACTGGGTCTGCCACAACAGGATCGACCCTCCCACGACGAGATAGAGTACCAGGGCGACCATTGCAGGATAGCTTGGCGCGGTCAGCGTCCCCATCAGCCAAAACATCATGCCGAAAGAACGATTCGGGTCCATGATCGAGGTGATGAACATGATGAACGCCGAAAAGATGGCGTTCAGGATGACTCCTGCAAGCAGAAGTGTGTGGATAGGAAGACGTCCGTACGAAGCTGCAACCCGATACACGATTACGATTGCCATGAGGCCCCCGACAAAAGCGCATAGTGGCAACGTGGTGATTGCCAATACAGTCGTTCCGATACCAAAGAGAATGGCCACCGCCGCTCCTAATGCCGCCCCGCTTGAAATGCCGAGCACGTAAGGATCGGCCAAAGGGTTCCGCAGCAGGGCCTGGAGCCCCACCCCCACTGCTGCGAGAGAGCCGCCCACCATGAAGCCCAGCAGCACTCTCGGTAGTCTGACTTGTAGAATGATGACGCCGGACGAGCCGAACGAGTCAGTCCCAGCTTCTCCATACCGGAGTGCCTGAAGGAGGATTCGCGCCGAGTCGGCAAGTCCAATCTCTTCGGCGCCGAACCGCAACGAAGCCATCATGACCAGGAGGCTGGCGACGGCAAGGGTCAGCATGGTGACGACCCAGCGCCTGGCCGAGAGTACTGATTGTTCAATCGAAGCGGTTACCGTCGATTGCTCGACCGGGTTTCCCACACTGAATACGGCGGCACTGCCTTCGGTCTCTTTGCTGCTTTCATTCTTCCAGCCAGTGATGCGCATCAGGGTGTCTGTTTGTCCTCGAACGCGTTCGGGTGAATGGTCCTCGCAAGGGTTTCAAGCCCTTGGACAATCCGGGGCCCGGGGCGGTTCAGAAGATCGCTAGGAATGTGATGGAATCGTCCATGCTTGACTGCCGAGAGGGTGGCCCATCGCTTCCAGACTTGCTGCTCACTGTCTGGGATTCCCTCGGCCGTGCCAACCGGAAAGATAAGGAGTTCTGGATCTTCTTTGAGCACCTCTTCCATATTAAGTCGCGGATAGGGTGTCTTGGCACGGGCTGCCACGTTGGTTCCGCCGGCTAGCTTGATCAACTGATCGATGAAGCTGCCGGGCCCGACGGTGATCAGGGGCTCGCTGTTCAGCACATATAGCAGGCGCGGATGAGGCAGGGTCGCGGTGCGGGTTTTGATCTCCGTGATCCGCTGCCGCATCTGGGCGGCCAGTGCGTCCGCCGACGCAGAACGCCCTAGCATGCGCCCGAGTGTTTGGATGTGGGAGAGGACATCCTCAATGGTCTTCGCGTCAAAGATGAAAGTCGAAATCTTCAACTGTTCCAGTTTGCCGAGGAAATCCGCGCGGAGGAATTCCCTGGGTGCCAAGACGAGGTCCGGGTGCAGGGCCACAATGGATTCAAGATTCGGATGCGTGTACCCGACCTTGGGTTTGAGTCGGGCTTCAGGGGGATAGTCGCAATACTGCGTGACGCCGACCAGTTCCTCACTGCTTCCGATCGCGTAGAGGACTTCCGTGATACTTGGCGCCAAGGAGACGATGCGCGTCGGTGCTTTGGCCAGGTAAATTTTTCGGTCCAGATCGTCGACAAAGGTACGCGGCGCCAGGTTGGCCATGAACGGCATGCCGGTCAGAATGCCCTGCTGCCGTCGCTTCACTGGCTGCTGCTCCCCTTCATGCGCCTGGGCAAGACCCGCGATCAGGAAGGTCGCGATTAGGCAGGCCCAAGCAGCCTGAATCTGCCGGATTTCCTGGGAACACCTTCGGGTTTGTTGATCCCTGCAGAGCAAACAAAAAATCCTCAAGGCCTGTGAGACCCTGAGGATTGCACCCGTTACTTCACCCTCGCCCTTTCCCCAGCCCTCGAGGGAAAGAAGGTCTTTTGCCCGGGTAGGTCTTCTGGCTTATAGGGTCTTCTGCCTACTCCCCGCGCCTTCCCACCCACCTCCGGTGGGCAGTGGCTTCAGCGGGTTTCGTCCCCATTCACAGCGGCGGGACCGCGAGGGAATTACACCCTCTTCCCTTCACCCGGAGACATCTGTTCTGCGACGTCACTCTATGGGAGCTCGCGGAGCCTTGTCAAGTTCAAATTTGTCCGTTCTAGGTACAGGTGGTGGTCACCCCCAGGTGCCAATCGGGCTGCGACGGCCAGATTACGGTGGTCAGCGTCATCATGGATGGCATGGGCCTTGCTCGATTTACTCAGAGAGGAAGTCCTTGCAAAGAGCCTGAAATTTCATGGGCTTTCGTGAAAATGCGTAGGACTCCAATAACCTGGGAAGGGGCTCAATGCGAAACCTGCTGATCGCCATTTGCACTATCGTGGTGTTCGTAGAAATCGCCGGGCTGGTCCAGTCCGGAATCGGGGAGAAGCCTAGCGCCACGGTAACCGCCTTGTTGGAACCGCCGCCGCGGACCCTGGAGTCTCCCAAGAAGAACGGCTATTTCCTCCTGCTCGGCTTTTCGGCCACTCCCTCGCTTGACCCTGTCGAGACCGGGCATGCGATGTGGTCGGAGGCTGAGCTCGACCGCGGGCATCGGGTCTTTAACTATGACAAGGGAGCACGCGCAGAGCTCCGGGTGACGCCGGATACCGTTCACGCTCTCCAGGCCTGGGTGAGCCCAGACCCTCTCGCTGAGTTCCAGATCCAACACGAGTTTGTCAGAAACTCGGTTACTCAGTATGCCGTCCTCATGAATCGCTATCGGCGTTGGCTGGCGATGCCCTTTGAGGACTGGGGGTACGGTCATCTGGGGACTCCCCGCTTTACCGATCTACTGGTTACGCACCGGCTTTTTGTCGCAGAGGGGTTTTCGCGAAATGTCGCGACAGGGGTCGATCGGTTAGAGAAGGATCTGGCCGTCTGGCGGATGGTCCTAGCCAAGGCCGAAACGCTGCCCACGAAGGTGATGGCGGCTGTGATGATTGATGATGATGTGATCCTCTTGTCAAAGGTGCTCAGCCAGCGGCACCTCAGCAAGACGATGGTCCGCCGTCTCGGCAGGCTTGTGCGGCCGCTTGACCGATCCGAGCGCTCGATGCGGTGGCCGATCCAGAATGAATTCGTCGTAGGGATGAGCCGGTCCAAGAGGCTGTTTCACGGAGAAGCCGTGGGTGGTCCGGAGGAATTGGAGACAAACAGGCAATGGGTCGCGATTAGGGCTGGGCTGAACCCTGATGCGTTTGAGAAGGTCGGCCAGCCTCTCTCCACCAAGATGTTGGGAGTAAGCCTCCAAACACAAAGCACCGTGAATACCTATGCCACCTATTATGACGCCATCATGAAGGCTGCTGACACCTCGCACGGCCCTCTGCCGAGGCTCCAGGACGTGGTCCGCACGTCGCCGCGAACGTTCGTGGACATGGTCGTGAATCCCATTCACGAGGAGCCGAGGTGGGAGCCGTTCCTCCAGCGGATCATGGAGACTGACGCTCGGCTGCGGTTGGCGGCCCTGCAGCTGAAGGTACGCAAACCACCGCGCCCGCAGGATCTGCCGGCACGCATTGCCCAGGCCGGAACCGCTTACTTTGATCCCTTCACCGACCTCCCGATGCTTTGGAGCCCGACTCAAGGGAAGCTCTATAGTGTTGGGAAGGATGGGCTCGACGATGGCGGGGACAGTACGTTTGATATCAGTGTGCCGACTGTCTTCGCGTCGAACACCATGCCATCCGTAACTCCCAAACTGGGTATCAAGGCGAAATCCACCGCACGCAGGCGGTAAGAGGGTGCCCTGTGTTCCAGGACATGCCTGGGTGGTGAGAAAGCTAGGTTGGTCTCATCACAGACGTGTGATTTTGTCGCACGTCCCGATTAGGAAACCGAGGGCACGAGGAAAATTATGCTCCATCCCGTATTCTCAAAATCGAAATCGCCATTGCCAGGATGAACGTGATAAGGTTTGCAAGAATGACCGGTAGAGAATGGATGAGCGTTCCGTAGACGAGCCAGAGGAACACCCCCATACAACAAGTTACGAGCATCCCCGACGACGCATCCTTGGCCCACTTGGATTTCCAGGTCTTCATGAGCTGAGGCCAAAACACGATGGTCGTGAACGAGCCTGCCAGAAACCCTAAAACTGTAATTGGGTCCATTCACAGAATATCCTGCCTCCTTTCAAGCTTCCTCATAGGAACTTGAAGATGCGCTGCTCTTAATCCATTGCTTCCCCATGGCGGCTCCAATTGTCGCGCCGAAGACATTGGTGCAGATGTCCGTCATCGAAGGAATACGGTTATGACTGAAGACTTGAGCCAATTCAACGGCGGCAGACAAGAGTGAAGCCAACAAAGTTACACGCAAGATGACAGCTCTGGGCTCGGCGACTTGTGATCGAACGAAGAGATAGCCGAAGGGCAGGAACACGAGGAGATTGGCCACGATGTCGAAGAGGAAGCGCAAGGAGAGCGATTCAGCATAAAAGGGAATCCAGAGGACTCCATCCCAGTGCGAGTGGTCTTGAAAATCGCTCCAGGGCATCGTTGTGGCAAAGACGATCACCAGAATCCAAAGAATCAAGAGCTTCCGCCACCTGAACATCATAGGCATCCGATGAGGAACTGCGGGAAACCTACTCCGGTAATTCAATCAAAGCGAGGGGAACGTCAAAGCTTGGGAACAACCAAACCCGACGTTCCTGCAATGTGTGTTCTCTTCCTGGGTCCCCTCCTGCACCGTGCTCCAGTTTGTCCATTAACATCATGAGTGATCATACATGTCTGCTTTTGCTTGTACCTGGACCTCCCTCAGATCCACGTACCCCTTAAAGTGAGGCTTGTTGCCTAAGCCCTGTCATTTCCAGATGTTTCTCCGCGAGCCTTAGGTAGGCCCCCCTCTTTTGGGGGGATACTTTCAGGTAATGGCAGAGCAGGGCAACTGCCCTATACTTAAGACTGTTATGCAATCCTCATTGTGTTAGCAACGAACGCGGGGCGCATTAGCTCATTAGCTAGTGCTGCGCGTGCCCGGGGGGCTACATGCTGAAGACGCCTACCAAACCGGTCGACATCCGGAAGTTCGATTACCTTCTCGCCAACAACATCATCACCAAAGCCGAGCTGGAGGCCGCTATTGCAGATGCCTCAAAGGGGCCACAGGATCTCGAATCGGTCCTGATCGACAAGTACAGGATCCGCAAGGTGGATCTCGGTGTCTCTCTGAGCGAGTTCTACCAATGTCCATTCATCGAATATAGCGAGCGTACGCTCGTAGACCGGGAGTTGCTCAAGGATTTGAGCCTGGACTATCTCAGAAAGAACTATTGGGTACCGCTGCGCCGAGACGAGCATTCCATTGATATCCTGATTGACGACCCGCATGACATCGACAAGGGCTTGGATATTAAGCGGGCCTTCCCTGGGCTGAGCATCCGGTTTGCCGTCAGCCTGCGTCGCGATATCGAACAGTTCCTGTTGGCAGCGACTACCAATGCTCATGCTGATGGCTGGTCTATTAACGAAATCCTTGGCGAGTTGGTGAGCGAGGCCAAGCAGGAGGAAGAAGACTCAAGCGTCGGACACGTCGATGAAAACGATAGCGCCATCGTCCGCTTCGCCAACCAGATCATTGCCGACGGCTACCGCTTGGGCGCTTCCGACATCCACCTCGAGCCGCAGTCCGACCGAAAGGAAACGGTCGTGCGATTCAGGGTGGACGGTACCTGTTTTCCGTACATGAAGATACCCGCGAGTTACCGCCGGGCCATTGTGTCCCGGTTGAAAATCATGGCGAGCCTGGATATTGCGGAGCGTCGCAAACCTCAGGACGGCAAGATCAAGTTCAAGCTGGCGGGGAACCGGCAAATTGAGCTCCGCGTGGCTACCGTTCCGACTGCAGGGGGGAACGAGGACGTGGTGATGCGCATACTCACCAACAAGGCGCCGATGCCACTCCAGTCTATGGACTTTTCGAAACGGACGCTGAGCGAGTTGCAGAGGATCGCTGAAATGCCTCACGGCATCATCCTGTGCGTCGGACCGACCGGATCAGGCAAGACTACAACTCTGCATGCCCTTCTTGGTTATATCAATACTCAGGAGCGGAAGATCTGGACAGCCGAGGATCCTATCGAGATCACTCAAGAAGGGCTTCGTCAAGTACAGGTCCAGCCGCAAATCGGCTTCACCTTTGCGACGGCCATGCGAGCCTTCCTCCGGGCTGACCCGGATGTGATCATGATCGGGGAGATGCGGGACAAGGAGACAGCCGATATCGCATTAGAGGCGTCCCTCACCGGTCACCTTGTGCTCAGTACTCTCCACACGAATAGCGCGGTCGAGACTGTGATCCGCCTGTTGGACCTGGGATGTGATCCCTACCATTTTGCAGATGCAATGCTGGGCGTCGTTGCCAAACGGCTCTGCAAGCTGATCTGCAAGGAGTGCAAGGAGGGATATCACCCGTCAAAGAAGGAGTACGACGAGTTGGTGGTTGGCTATGGTGCTGACTACTGGGAAAGACTAGGGATCGAGTACGACGACGCGTTAACTATCTACCGCGGGCGAGGTTGCGACGCCTGTAATCACACTGGGTTCAAGGGCCGAATTGCCTTGCATGAGCTCTTGGTGGGCACCGAGGAGATGAAGGAACTGATCCAGTCCAAAGCAAGAAGCAAGGCGCTGCTCAACCTCGCTCTCCAACAGGGCCTGACTACCCTGCTACAAGACGGAATCGAAAAAGTCCTGCAGGGTCATACCACGCACAAGCAGGTCAAAACGGTCGCGATGAGATAAGTAACCAGTCTTGCCTCTGCTGGCATCGCCGTGCGCCTCGCAGTATTTCTTCAAGAGCCGTGACCTGCCTCGAGGGTCTTGACAAATTGTCGCAGTCGCTCTTGCTCCTCAGCCCTTATGCCGATAAACTCGAGTCCAAACTCCTGCCCTTCTGACCACCGCGCTGCTGACAATTCCACCTCTATCGGCAATTCCTGTTGAGACGTCTGAATGCGCAACTGAAGGTAGGAGCCTGGTTGGATACTCGTGTCGCTTCCGACCGCACAACCTTCCAGCGAGAGATTGAACACGACGCCCTCTCCAGCGATTTTGTCGTCTTTAAAGGAAATAGGCAGTTGAACCGCGAATCGCAGGTTCTTGCGCGATTCCATCGTATCCTCACTCAGGAAACTGACGAAGAAAGTCTAGCCCGATCAATCAATCCAGGCAAGAGAGCCTGTGAAAAGGAGCTAGGTACCCAGGAAGAATATCTTTGTAGACCAGGGCTTTCACCAAGAAATTGATTTCAGTGGCCATCGTGTTCAGCCAAGAGGTGGTTTCAGGGCGCTTGGCAGCAGGCCTCTCCGATCTGTTATAATGGATTATACCCTTTGCATTTCCGGATGAAACAAGATCACAGTAAGTGAGGTACGCCATGACACGCGTGCTGGGACTGTGGATGCTCGGGTTAGCACTGGTGTTCAACGGGTGCGCATTCGTAGAGTCCAAGGAAACCGCCTACCTCCGAACTGCGCAGTATCATGCCACACAAGATGAGGTCAGGCAGCAACTGGGGCCGCCACGGCTGGCCAAGCCACTGGAAGCTGGAGGATCGGTCTGGGTCTACCAGTTTTGGGCCCATGAGTACGGTGATCGCGTCAAAGCATCGGGGGCTTGGTGCGACGAATATGTGCTGACATTTGACAGTCAAGCCGTTCTCCGACGCTGGGACCATCAGGTGCACCGTCACGGCGGTGAGCTAATGCCGACTTGGTGTGTGATTGGCACCCTCAGTCCGGCATCGTGAAGAAAGCGGTCTCACACTAACGCCTATTACTCCCCTAGCCTCCTGTGTTGACCTCGACCCCTTGGCTCCCGCGAAGTGGCCAGCCCCCTCGCGTGCTCCCCACGAAGGGGGCTCACCCCCTTCACATCCGCCGGTCGCAGGTTCAGATGAAAGTGATATGGAGCGGGCGACGGGATTTGAACCCGCGACAACTAGCTTGGGAAGCTAGGACTCTACCACTGAGCTACGCCCGCCCTTCTTATGCGAAGACGCTTCGAATCCTACGCTGGCCTCTGAAGCCAAGTCAAGGGACGCACGATCAGTTTCGGTCTCGATAAAACTCAACGATCGCAAATTTCCTTCTGCCGATTCGTAGCCGGTACTGGTGGCCTGGGATCAGTATGAAACTGGCGTTGGGATCAGTCTTCTTCTCTTTGTCCACCTCGACACCGCCCTGCACGATCAGCCGCCGTGCTTCACTCTTGCTCGGCACGAGCCCTGTTTTGGCCACCAGGTCCACTAAGCCGAGAGCTGGGTGAGCGGGATCGGAGATGTCGGCGGGAGTCAGAGTCACATATGCGTCGGGCTGCACGGGGAACTCGCGCTCGCGGAATTTCTGCTGAAACTCCGCTTTCGCCTCGCCCGCCGCTTTCTGCCCATGGTACCGCAGCACGATCTGCTCGGCGAGCGACAGCTTGGCCTCCATGGGATGCGTCGCTCGCATTCGGTTGAGATCCTCCGTCGTCAGCAGCTCATAGTACCGGAGCATCAGCGCGTCGCTGATGGACATGATCTTGCCGAAGATGTCCCCCGGCGCATCTTCCAGCGCGATATAGTTGCCGAGGCTTTTGCTCATCTTGCGCACCCCGTCGGTGCCTTCCAGCAGCGGCATGGTCAGGACCACTTGCGCTTCCTGCCCGAAGTCGCGCTGCAGGTCGCGACCGACGAGCAAATTGAACTTCTGGTCGGTCCCGCCCAATTCCACGTCGGCTTTGAGCGCGACGGAGTCATAGCCCTGGATCAGCGGATACAGGAATTCATGGATGCTGATGGGCTTCTGCTCGTGATACCGCTTGTGGAAGTCCTCGCGCTCCAGCATGCGCGCCACGTTGTAATGTGCGCTGATCTGCACCAGTTCCTCCGCTTTCATCGGATTCATCCACCGGCTGTTGAATTCCACCTTGGTTTTTTTGGGATTGAGAATTTTGAAGATTTGCCTCGCGTAGGTCCTCGCGTTCTTCCTCACCTGCTCTTTCGTGAGCGCGACGCGGGTCTCCGACACACCAGTGGGATCCCCAATCATGGCGGTAAAATCGCCGATCAAGAAAATGACCTGGTGGCCAAGATCCTGGAAGTGTTTCAGCTTGTGGATCAGAACTGTGTGGCCGAGGTGCAGATCCGGGGCGGTTGGATCGAAACCGGCTTTGATTCGGAGGGGCCGCTTCTCTTTCAGAGAGCGGGTAAGCTTGGCTTCCAGTTCATTCCGCTGAATGACCTCCACGGCGCCGCGGAGAATCAAGTCCAGCTGCCGAGTAAGTTTGCTCACAACCGACCTTTCTCTTGGAGAGTCGGGGCTCCCGCAGACTTGGTTGTAGCACTGGACGCCTTCGTCGGGTTTCCGACCAAGATCAGCGGACGTAAGCTGTTCAGCCGCTTCTCCCCAATTCCTTTCACTTCAAGTAAATCTTCAACTCTGCTGAATGAACCCCTTGCCGTTCTTCGTTCGACGACTCGTCTCGCCAAGACCGCACCGATTCCAGGAAGCCCTTGCAACTCCTCAACCGTTGCACGGTTGATATCTAACCGCTTGCCGCCCGTTGTTGCGGGGATGACGACGGTCTGACTAGTTCTCTTTGCCTCGGTGATGGCGCGGCCGGACGCTGCCCGGTCCGAAACAGAAGCGTGCTCTGTAGTGCCCTGCGGTCCTGCCGTCTGCTGGTGGGACGTGGGAGGTGGGGAGTCAGTGGCTGACTCCTTTGGCATCGGCCAGCCGATCCACAAGACCAGAGCAGCGGTGGCTGCCAGCATGGCGGCCTTGATGAGCAGTGACTTGAGCATCTCACCACTCACGTCATCCACGCTTCCGCGCGAGGTGAATGGCCAGCCCGTCCACATCCTCGGCCGCTTCCATGATGCCTTCAGACAGGGTTGGATGGGCATGGATCATGTCGGCGACGGCTGAGGCGGTCGCTCCAAGCTGCATGGCCAGCGCAGCCTCGTGGATGAGGTCAGCAGCATGGGCCCCGATGATGTGCACGCCGAGAATAGCCCCGGTCTTCACGTCGGCGATGATCTTGAACAGGCCGGTCGTGTCCCCAACGCCGTGGGCCTTGCCTAGTGCGATATGCCGGAACCGCCCGATCTTGATATCAGCCTCAGATTTCTGGCTTCGCTCCCGCGCCTGCTGTTCGGTCAAGCCGACGCGGCCGATCTCTGGGAGCGTGAAGATGCCGGCTGGAATGACGTCGTAGTGGATTTCGCGCTGGTGTCCTAGAATGTTCTCAACCGCGACCTTCCCCTGCGCTGACGCCACATGTGCCAGCATGGCCTTACCGACCACATCCCCAATCGCGAAGACCCCAGGTACGTTGGTCTCCAGCCGCTCGTTAACGAGAACCTCTCCCCGCTTCCCTACCTGCACCCCTACCTTCTCCAACCCGATGTTCTTTGAATTGAAGCCTCGCCCGACCGACACTAGGAGCTTCTCGGTTACAAGAGCAGTCCCATCTTTCAAGATGGTCTTGACCGTCCCGTTCTGACGCTCCAGTTTCTCGACTGTGGTACCAGTTTGGATTGTGACGCCCCGTTTCTTCAACTCACGGTCCATGAAGGATGCGATCTCTTCATCTTCGAGAGGCAGGATGCGGGGCATCAGCTCCATCATGGTGACCTGCGTGCCGATGCCGCTATAGAGGGAAGCGAATTCGCAGCCCTCGACGCCTGCGCCAATGATCAGGAGGCTGGCTGGGATCTCGGTCAAGTCCAGTGCCTCCTTGCTCGTGATGATCTGGCGCCCGTCAATCGGAAAAAGCGGCAGGTTGGGCCAGGACGAGCCGGTCGCAAGAATGATGGCGTCCGCTTGCACACGAGCCTCGGTGCCGTCTCGCTTGGCCACGCGGAGCGTCCGTTCATCGAGCAACTCTCCCGTTCCTTCCAGATGCTCAATCCCCCAGGTCTTGAACAGCGTCGCGATGCCTTTGACCAACGTCTCCACGACCTTGTTCTTCCTGGTCACCATTCGCGCCAGGTCATAGCCCACCGGA
>Ga0184627_10000366_pt1 | contig 18201 bp, 13 predicted proteins | sample PLM3_127_b1_FD_133150 | JGI IMG/M metagenome (GOLD analysis project Ga0184627, IMG submission 133150) | Groundwater sediment microbial communities from an aquifer in East River, Colorado, USA - PLM3_127_b1 | ecosystem: Environmental > Terrestrial > Soil > Riparian zone | place: USA: East River...
ATCACCGATGGCTCCACCATCGTGCCCATGCGCGGGGTTATACAGGATCGGAAACGAAATGTCCAGAACTAAACTCATCTCTTGAACTCACTTAATGTTCCTCGCTAGGACAAATTCACCCTGAGGCACAGTCGTCGAAGAAGTAATGCGTGACCTGGCTCCACCTCGTGCGAAGCGGGTTGTGTTGCCGACCACCCCCATGGAGTAGGTTGGCGGCCCAGATCAATGCCTGCCCCTTGCGCGGACAGAATATCTCTTCCTTGAGATCCAACCCCTGAACCAGCGCGCGCCATAGCTCTTCGAACCTAGCGTATTTATCATAAGGTCCGGCGCAATCCAGGGAAGTTATGCAGAGGTGCTCGTTCGCAAAAATTGGCAGCCGGTGGCTGCCGGGGTAGTAGATGAGCGGACCCGAATCTTCGTCGATGTCTTCGAGGGCAACCCAGACGCCGCACATGAAGCGTTCGGGCACGCTGCTGAAATGAACCGCGTCAGTGTGATAGTTCTGTTGTGAGCCGACCGGGAAGTTGAGTGTCTGAAATGGGAAAGCGTGACGCCCGTAAAGCCGAGATAGAAGAGCCTGAACGTGCTCGTTGACCGCCAGTTGGCGGACGTCGGCGCAGGTTTGCCACGCGTCCGAAGCCCGCAAGCCTTGGTTCTGCGTCCATCCGTCCCGCCGCCATTGGCCGAGATCGAACCGCGATGCCAACGTCTGCTTGATCCGCTCGGCGACTGCTTTGAAATCGGGGTCGGGAAACTCAATGATCGCATATCCCTTGACGTGCAGATCCAAGGCGATTCGTTTGGTCTCCGGATCGAAGCCAAGTGAGTCAACGAACCGTGGAAACAGCGGGCTCTCGATCAGCGGAACACCTGGCATGAACGAACTGGGATTTGTCATGTACGGCTCGCCCGATGGCAGCGATCTAAAAAACACTTAGGTCTATGGAACGAATCCCAGGCCTGTCGTGAAAGACATCCTCAGATAAAAGAGATTGCCTTCGATCCGTCCTACGGCCACGAGATTTAAAAGCGTCTTACCGGAATAGGGAGCAGATGTCCAATTGTGTCCACAAGCCAAGTAGAGATCACGAGACGAGGTTAGCATGGATGGATTCGGTCGAATGGTGTATCGTATCTCAAGGGAAAAGGGATTTTGAAAATAGTACCCCAGTCAGGCTTAGTGCCACCTATTAAAACACAAGGACTCCGGTGAGCTTGTAAATACCATGAATACCCATGGACGGGAGTGGTTTCCAGGATCAATTCATTCTCTGTTAATCATAGGAGATTTTCAGAATTGAATTTCTCAGCCCATAGGGCGCCGTGCCGTTGGTGGACTAATGGGAACGGGTAATTGTATGGAGGGCCTCGTAAAATACATCGTCAATAGAATTCCTTCTCTCCAGCGCGTCATTACAGAAAGACTCCACTTAAGAGCCGAGCTGGAGCGCTACAAAACCTGGGTCCCACCGGGTCATTATTACTCGCCGATTCCGTCGTTGGATGAGGTGAAAAGCAAAGAGGCGGAAATCTTTGACATGAGCAAAAGAAAGTTATTAGGGATCGAATTGAACGAAGACGAACAGCTCGCATTGTTGGATAAATTTGCGAAGTATTATGCCGAGCAGCCGTTTAGGGAAGAAAAGCGTGCCGCCTTGAGATATTTCCTTGACAATCCGTCCTATGCCTATTCAGACGGCATCATCTTTTATTGTATGATCCGCCATGCTGAGCCTCGTAGAATCATAGAGGTTGGCTCAGGTTACTCGTCATGCGTCATGTTAGATACCAATGAATTATTCTTTGAAAATCGAATATCTTGTACGTTCATTGATCCTTTTCCGCAGCAATTAGAACAAATGCTGCAGCCTGGCGATCGAGAGCGGATCGAGATCATCCCCAAGAAACTCCAGGATATTGATATCAATTTGTTCTCTTCCTTGTCCGGCGGTGACATCTTGTTCATTGACTCTACCCATGTGTCCAAAGTAGGGAGCGATGTGAACCGTATTTTTTTTGAGATTCTGCCGCGACTGCAGAGCGGCGTCTATGTCCACCTTCACGATATCATCTACCCGTTCGAGTATCTCAAACATTTTGTCTACATGGGAATCGCTTGGAACGAGGCATATATCCTGCGCGCGTTCTTGCAATACAATCACGCTTTCAAGATCGTGTTTTTCAATACCTATTTGGAACAGTTTTACGAAGAAAGATTCCGAAACGAAATGCCACTATGTTTAATAAACAGAGGCGGGAGTATTTGGCTGAAGAAGACTTAGAAGGCTGAGGAGAGACGGCTAAATGGATTTCGAACCGGAAGATTAGGCCACCATTCGTGGCGCTCAGTTTGGAAATAAATAAAGGTTAACAAATCGAGTCAATGACTGACTACGAACGAGTCAACCCGAGCAACTTGTTGAGGCGTGGAAGGACGAGTCGCTTACTTGATTTTTTTCGCATTCGCGAAGTTAACGAAAGGGATCGTAATTTCGGTCTTGATCTTGTTCGGGCAGTCGCGATCATGCTCGTTCTCCTATCCCATGGGCGTTTTCTTCTTCCCGAATTTTCCGGGAAGATATTATTGGCCAATGGCGGTTTCTTCGGCGTTGAGCTGTTTTTTGTTCTTAGCGGTTTTCTCATCGGCACCATTCTAATAAAGGAATTCGATGGGCAGCAGGAAATTGGCATCAGGTTGGTGCGCGATTTTTGGATTCGACGCTGGTTCAGAACCATCCCCAACTATCTGTTGTTCCTAGTTCTCAATCTCACCTTATTTCAGTGGTTATTCGTTCAGCAATCGTTCGATCTCAGATATTTGTTCTTTCTCCAGAACTTCATGTGGCCATGCCCATTGCTGATGCCGGAATCATGGAGCTTGGCGGTCGAGGAATGGTTTTATTTTAGCTTGCCGTTAATGATGCTGGCTTTTGCTTTCCTTCCGCTCAGAAAAACATATTCGCTATTGATCTGCTTTGCGCTTTACATCTTGATGTTTTCAGTCATCCGATTCTACGGGGCCATGTCGGGTAGCCCCGCTTGGGACGAAGAGGTGAGAAAAGTCGTTGTGTATCGGGTCGACGCGATCGGTTACGGGGTTCTCGCCGCTTATTTTAACTATTATCATGGCGCGGTTTTTAGCAAGCACAGAGCGACGTTGGCAATCCTTGGTGCGATTTGCCTTGGTTTTTCCGCAGTCGTATTCACCAACTCGCTTTTGACTACGATGGAAACGTTTTTTAATCGAACTTGGCTTTTTGTGGCGACGAGCCTAGGATTTGCCTTGATGCTGCCGTGGTTCAAGGACATGAGATCTCCCAATCGGAATCTGGTGGAATGGGTCAGCCACATAAGCATCACCTCTTATTCGATGTACCTGATTCATTTCTCATTCGCGATACCGTTGCTAAAGAACTACATGTCTACCGGGCTGCCTTGGCAGTTGGTATATTTGTTATACCTCGCGCTTACCATGATCTTGTCAACGGTCGTCTATAAATTCTACGAGAAGCCTATGACGCGCCTGAGGGAAAAATTCACGGCGAGAGATAAAACGTGCCTTACCTCTCCGGCAAAAGGGATGGCATAGAAATGTCCCCCATTTTTGTCAGCAACCAATACCGCTGATTAAGCAAAGAATAGATCCTTGTTGGCCGCGTCGAAAAGTTCCAAGTGATCGTGGAAACAAGAAAAATTAGCGTTATCGTTGTCAGCTTCAACGGGAGGAGATTTCTCCATGATTGCCTGGAAGCGCTTTCCCGGCAGACCTATCCGCACTATGAGATCATCTTCGTCGATAATGGCTCGGCGGACTCATCCGTTCTCTTCGTTCGGGAAAGCTATCCGGGGATCAAGATCGTTGAGCTATCCGAGAACAGGGGCTTTGCGGGAGGAAACGCCGCGGGATTAAAAGTGGCTGAAGGCGATCTGATCGCTCTCCTGAACAACGATGCCCGTCCAGAGGAAAAATGGCTGGAAAATCTCGTTTTCCCGATGTTGCAAGACCCGAAAGTGGGCATTTGCGCATCGAAGCTACTCTTAGACGATGGCACGGAGAAAATCAACAGCGCTGGCGACGGCGTCACAACGGCTGGGGTCGGTTTTAATCGCGGTCTCGGCCGGGAGGCGGCTTGTTACAGCTCGTCCGACCATGTTTTTGGCGCCTGCGCCGCGGCAGTACTTTACCGGCGGAAAATGCTTGACGAAATTGGATTTTTGGATGAGGATTTTTTTCTCTATGACGAGGACACCGATCTTAATTTTCGCGCCCAGCTTGCCGGCTGGCAATGCGTGTATGTGCCGGGTGCCGTTGTCCGCCACAAGTTGAACGCGACCTCCGGCAGGATGAGCGACGTTTCGGTCTACTACCACACGAGAAATCTCGAATTTGTCTGGATCAAAAACATGCCTGGCAGGCTCATGCTGAGATTTGCCCACCATAAGCTGATTCAGGAAATTGGCGCTTTTGTTTATGTTTGCATTCAGCATAAAAAATATGGGCCATTTTTTAAAGGGAAAAGAGACGCCCTGCGTCTCATGGGAAAAATGTGGGATAAGCGCCGAGAGATTCAGAGGCAAAGGCGCGTGCCAAGTTTCTACGTGAAAGAAATGCTGACACCGGTTTTTGCCGGAGAGCTGATCCGGCAAAAAATCAGTCAACTGTTTCGGGGATAGTCGGACGGACAGAGTTTGTTCTTGGGAGAATGAGATTGGCTCCCATCACGGTTCGAACGATTGGGGCGTTCCACCTTGCCGGCTATGATCCAATCGTCTAAAATTGCCGCAGAGGAAATGGGGATTGGTTAGCATGCGCTCAGTTCAAAATTGCCTTGCTCCTTGTCGGCAGAACCAAACCGCCGCGCATCGCTTCGCGGCCGCCGCGCTGGCCGCCGCGCTCGCGCTGTTTGTCGGCTGCGGCGATAAAGAATCTGAGCCTCTGCCGGACTCTGGGTTTGTTGTCGCCTTCGAATCTCACAATATAGCCAAGGAAATGAAGGCAGGGGAAACTGTCCTCGCTGATGTTACCGTAAAAAATATTAGCTCGGCGACTTGGCCGAGCAAGCCCAATGCTTATGATCAGCACGCCGTGAACCTTTCCTACCATTGGTTGACCCGTAGAGGCCAGATGGTGGTTTTCGACGGGATCAGAACGCCTCTCCCGCACGACGTTGCGCCGGGGGAGTCGGTGGCGCTAAAAGTCGCAATTCAACCGCCCGATCAGCCCGGATTGTATACGCTTGAGGTTACCTTGGTACAAGAAGCGGTGGCCTGGTTTCCCGAGGAGGGAGGGGCCAAGCTCACCCGCTTTGTAAAAGTAGTTGCGGGAACGGCGGAAGGCTCGGCCCCTGCTGGCGCGCCGGATGTCGCGGGCGGCCCCGTCGCTAGTGACAAGAACCACAAGAAGCCCGGCGAACTCCCAGCCAAAAGAGCGGGACGTCCCGGCCAGACTGCCCAAACCGATAGGACGCCGGACTCCCGAGACGCACAAAGCGGTCAATGGGCGGTTCAAGTGGGTTCCTACCCCAAGAAAAAAGAAGCTGAGAGTCTCGCCAAAAAGCTGAGAGATAAAGATTACAACGCGTATGTCGCCGAAACCAAACTCAAGGAAAAGAGCTGGCACCAGGTCCGCGTCGGTGGCTTTGCGAGCAGGGGAGAGGCCAATAACCTTCAGGATAAGTTGCGGGCAAAAGAGGACTTGAAGCAATCCTTTATCGTCAACGTGCAATAAACGATTGCCTGACCATCGGCCGAACCACGGCAGTAGCTCCAGTTATGTCGCCTAGAATGAGCCATGGCGACGCAACCGTATCTCAACGACGTTTCTTGGAACCCCGGAGGGAAATCCGCTCGGCTGGCCCATAAAGCCCGAGACGGTCGCATCGCGAAATGACGGCCCTGCGCCGCAACGGCGACAGCAGCGGTATTCCCGCTTACCGCTGCCGGTTGTCAAATTTAGAGTCATACGTTAGAAATGGCAAATTAGCGGTTCCCGCCGCGAAATTGTGACCGAAGCAACCCGCGAACGCCATGAAAGTTTCAAAAAACGACGCTTGCCGGCCCCTTCGGCTCGAGCCCCGGCCTTGGCCGGGGGCTCTTGCTCAGGATTCCGCCCCACGGGCGTACCGGAAGGTGCCACGGGCTTGCCCGTGGGGCTCCACAAGGCGTTTGAATGCGAGGAAGTCCATCGTCGACCGCAAAACGGACGGCACAATGCCATCCGGGTCGCAAAGAGCGCTTACCGCCTTAAGCCATGCCGGTCGATGAGAGTAAGCCCTGCAAATCATCGCATGCGCGTCGCGATCATACATGACTGGCTCGTTGAAATGCGCGGTGGAGAAAAGTGTCTTGAGAGTTTCTGCGAGCTTTTCCCTGATGCCGATTTGTTTACGCTGGTATACGCTCCGGAAAGAGTTTCAAGCGTGATCCGGTCCATGAAGGTCCATCCGTCGGCGTTTGATCGGTTGCCCGGTGTCCGCCGCTTCTATCGCTATGGCTTGCCTCTCTTCCCGCGGTTCATCGAAAGTTTTGACTTGAGGGACTACGATCTCGTCCTGTCGAGCAGCCATTGTGTGGCCAAGGGCGTCTTGCCGCACCGCGCCTTGCACATCTCATACGTGCATGCGCCCATGCGATATATCTGGGATCACTATGAGTCGTACTTCGGTTCCGGGACGGCGTTGCCGACCAGAAGCGCCATGAGGCTGTGCCGCCCTTATCTACAACGTTGGGACACCGCGGCGTCCGGCCGGGTCGATTGCTTCGTGGCCAACTCAAAGAATATTGCTTCCAAGATTCAAAAACTTTACGGACGCAAGGCCGCGGTCATCTATCCGCCCGTGGATCTGGATAAATTTCATGTCGGCGGCGAACAGAACCCCTTTTATTTGATCGTCTCGGCTCTGGTCCCGTACAAGAGAATCGATCTCGCGATCGCGGCGTTCAACGCTCTGGGGATGCCGCTTAAGATCGTCGGCGAGGGGCCTTTGCGGCGGCGCTTGGAGAAGATGGCCGGAGCCCAGGTCGAGTTCCTCGGTTGGGTGGGTGATGAGGCTCTCGCACAGCTCTATGCCTCCTGCCGGGCGTTGATTTTTCCCGGCGAGGAAGACTTTGGTATTGTCCCGCTCGAGGCTCAAGCTTCCGGCAAGCCGGTCATCGCGTACGGCGCCGGGGGGGTTTTAGAAACGGTCATTCCCTTGAATGGAGACAGCTCGGAGGCGCCGACCGGAGTATTTTTCTACCAGCAGACGGTTGAGGCTTTGGTAGAAACCGTGCGACTTTTCGAGCGGCAAAGCGGGTGCTTTGACGCGCAGCAGCTCAGACGCCACGCGGCGAAGTTCTCGCGGCCTAAATTCAAAGCCGCGGTGCGCGCGTTCGTCGAAGAGAAATGGCTTGAATATCAGGTTCTTCCGAGGTTAGCGTGAAGAAGTCACCACAAAGGACCTAGCGCGGCAGAGCCGCAACCAAGGACGAAAAAGCAAATTTTACCACGAAGGTCACGAAGAGCACGAAGTTAAGAAGTTTAAAAATATCAATGTCCGAAACCTTCGTGGCCTTCGTACTTCGTGGTGAAAGAAAACAAGGGAATAGTGCCAGGTTTTCCACACAAAAGCCTGTAGCTTCGAATATCAAAGCGCGCGGGCGGAACGCAAAACCAACTCATGCTGAAGCGCCATAGCAAGTTCTTCGAAAATCTCATGCTGCTGGGCGATCTGATTCTGATCGCCGGTTCCTGGGTGTTTGCCTTTTATATCCGATTCCACGGCCCGCTTGCGGTGGACCAGCCGATCCCTCCCTGGGCTCCGTACGGCTGGCTGCTGGTCCCGCTGCTGGTTATTTGGACGGTCTCCTTCAAGCAGTTCGGCCTCTACCGTCCGCGCAGAATTGCATCCAGAGCGCGGGAAGTCTGGGACATCGCCCGCGCCTCGAGCCTCGCTCTGCTGCTGTTGACGGCATTGACCTTTTTTTACCGCGGGTTTTCTTTTTCCCGTCTCGTGTTCGCGATTTTCGGCGCCACCAGCATCGCCGCTCTCTGCTTGGCCCGGATTTTTTTCCGGGAAACGCTGCGCTTGTTCAGAAGGCGGGGGTTCAACTTGCGCCATGTCCTGGTGGTGGGTACCGGGCGGACGGCGCGCAAGGTCATCGACGCGATCCAGGCGCACCCCGAATTGGGACTCCAGGTGGCGGGAATAGTCACCGAAGGGCCGGGGCTGCTTGAGGAAAACTTTCACGCGCATCTCGTTCTGGGCAGTTGCCAAGAAATCCGCGAGGTTCTCCGTCGTTGCCCGGTGGATCAAGTATTCATCGCCCTGCCTTTCCGAGCAGGCGACTTGCTGGAAACTCTCATGCGCGACTTGAGCGACACGATGGTCGACATCAGGTTGATTCCCGATTTCCATGGCTTCACGACCTTGCGCGGCGGCATCGAAGAATTCGAGGGGCTGCCGATCGTCACCCTTCAAGACACTCCGCTTTATGGCTGGAACGCGCTGATCAAACGGACCCTGGACCTGGTGGGCGGCGGCGCGGCCTTGGTTTTTTTTGCTCCTTTGATGGGCCTGATCGCGCTGGCGATCAAAGCGACCTCCGCCGGGCCGGTGCTTTTCCGCCAGGAGCGCATGGGATTCGACGGCAGGCGCTTTCAGATTCTAAAATTTCGCACCATGGTCGAAGACGCGGAAAAATTGACGGGTCCGGTTTGGGCGGCGCCGGGCGACCTCCGAGTCACGCCGCTGGGCCGTTGGCTCAGGCGCTTTAGTCTGGACGAACTGCCTCAGCTCATCAATGTCCTGCGCGGCGAGATGAGTCTGGTCGGACCGCGTCCGGAAAGACCGCCGCTGATCGATGAGTTTCGTAAATCGATCCCGCATTACATGTTGCGCCACAAGATAAAAGCCGGCATGACGGGATGGGCGCAGATTCACGGCTGGCGCGGCAACTCGTCGCTGGAAAAACGTATCGAGTGCGACATTTATTACATCGAAAACTGGTCGCTGGGTTTCGACCTCAAGATCCTCGCGCGCAGTCTGCTCTACGGTTTCTATCACGAAAACGCCCATTGATTCCGACAGGTGATCCGCGACGGGCTTAACCTGCCTGGGCCGCGATTCCCGCGAAGAGCAGTTTCGGATCTGATGTTGATGAGCTGCGGAGACTGATAGCGGGCGAGATGTTCTTGGCAGAAGGGGAGCGGATCCGCCGAGCTGGTTCGCGACCCTTCGACTCGAGCCCCGGCCTTGGCCGGGGGCTCTCGCTCAGGATTCCGCCCCACGGGCGTAGTGGAAGGTGCCACGGGCTTGCCCGTGGGGCTCCACTTTCTGTCCGAAAACCTACCGCAGGGCTGCCAGCGCGTCGCCGACGATAACGCCCGAGCCCTGCGGCAGCACAAAAAGAGGATTGATCTCCAGTTCCGCTATTTGATCTTGCAATTCACTCGCGAGTTGCCCGATCACGCAGAGCGTGTGTGCCACTGCTTCGAGATCCGCAGCCGGGCGGCCGCGAAAAGCGGTCAGGATAGGGTAGCCGCGAATTTTCCGCATCATCTCCCGGGCCTCTTCCAGTGTCAGCGGCGCCGGCCAGACGGCAAAATCTCTGATCGCCTCGACGAAAATGCCGCCGAGGCCGAAAGTCACCACCGGACCGAAGCGCAGGTCCTGGCGCGCGCCGACGATGACTTCCCTGATATCGCCGCCGATCATCTCCTCCACCAGCACTCCATCCAAGTGTGCTCGCGGATTCCATTTCTTGGCCTGCTCCAGAATCTCGTCGAAGGCCCGTTCCACCTCCTCCTGACCTCGAAGTCCCAGGCGGATCACGCCGGCCTCGGTCTTGTGCAGCAAGTCCGGTGAGGATGCCTTCAGGGCGACGGGACCGCCAATGCTTCCGGCCAAGGATTTAGCTTCGACAGCATCGCGGGCCAAACCGCCGCGCGGCACTCGAAGTCCACAAGCCTTGAGCAGGGCCTTGGCCTCGACCTCGGTCAAGGCTTTGCGCCCGCGATTCTTTGCTTGAGTGACGATCGTCTCGACCTCAGACGCAACAGCCGGTTCTTTTCCGATCGCAACGGACTGGCGCGCCAGAGCTTTCTCACGGGCTTCCACATACTGTGCCATCTTGCCAAGCGCTCGAATCCCACGCACCGGCTCCGGAAAAACCGGCACACCGGAACGCGCCAGGCTCATCCAAATATCCGTACGAGGCAGTGGGAACCAAGTCATCACGACGAGCTTGTCGGTGCCTTGAGCCACTTTCGCGATCGCGGCGGCGAGCTTCTCGTGCGCTCCCGGCACAATGCCGAAGAACACCACGAGATTATCCACGTTTGGGTCCTTAAGGATCACCTCGGCGGCCTGACTGAGAAGTTCCGGCCTGGCCACCGCTTCTGCCGTGACGTCCATCGGATTGGTGATCGCGGCGAACGGCGGCATGATTTTTTTTAACTCATCCTTGGCGGCGTCGGAGAGATCCGCGAACTCGAGTCCCAGCTCGCTGCCCACGTCGGCCATGAGAATGCCCGCCGCTCCCGAGATCGAGAGCACCTGCACGCGCTTGCCGTGCGGCCTGCGGGGAGCTTGAGCGAGGAGCGCGAGGTCGAATAGCTCATCCAAACTTTCGGCGCGGAGCACCCCGTTCTGCGAGAAAACCGCCTGATACACTTCATCCGCGCCGGCGAGCGATCCGGTGTGCGAAACGCTCGCCTTGGCGCCCGCCTCGGAACGGCCCCCTTTCATGATGATGAGCGGTTTGTCCAGAGCCAAAGCCCGGCGCGCCGCGGCCTGAAAAGCCTCCCCGTCGCGCGCATCCTCAAGGTATCCGAGCACCAGACGGACCTCGGGGTCTTCCAAGAGGTATTGAAGATAATCGGTAAAGCTCAGCACGCACTCGTTGCCGGTGGTAATCCAGTAACGAAATCCCAAGCCGCGCTCGCGCGCCGCCCCGAGGATATAAGAGCTCAACGCGCCGCTCTGGCTCACGAAGGCTGCCGGTCCCGCTTCCGGGAAGCCGTCATTTAGCCCCACGCTAAAGGATGCCGTCACTCTTTCCGGAAAGTAGACGAAGCCGGAGCAATTGGGACCGCAGACGGCGATGCCATATTCGGCGGCAATCCGCGCCAGCTCCTCTTGCAGGCGAGCTCCTTCGCCGCCCACTTCGGCGAATCCCGAGCTGATGATGGCCGCCGCCTTCACGCCCTTGGCGCCGCACTGCGCCAAAGCGTCGGGGACCGCCGAAGCGGGCAGAGTGATCACAGCCAAATCCACTTCGCTCGGAATATCGGATAGCTTTGCGAAACAGGGCAGCCCGTCCATTTCTCGGTATTTCGGATTGACCGGATAGATTCCGCCCGCGTAGCCGTACTCGCGAAAAAAGCGCAAGGGTCTCCCGCTGAGCTTGTTTGATTCCGTGGAGGCGCCGATCAAAGCGACGGAGCGGGGATGAAACAAGCTTTTGAGATCCATCGATTTTTCCATTTTCTACTCTATGCTTAGAAGTTTTCGCAGCCTGGGGAAATTTTCTAAACGTTATTCACGGGCGCAGCACTCGACAAAAGATACTCTCACCACGAAGCGCACCCTTCGACCTGGCTCAGGGCAGGCTCCAGACACGAAGGGTTCGGATATTTTATACTCTTAAACTTCGTGCTCCCTTCGACTTTGCTCAGGGCATGCTTCGTGACCTTCGTGGTCATATGTCTGTTCCTACTTTGGTTGCGGCTTTGCCGCGCTGGGTCCTTCGGGGTGGAATCCCTTTTTCGTTCTTTGGTTGCGGCTTCGCCGCGGTAGGCCCTTCGTGGCAGCCTTAGCGCTTGCCATCCTTTTGCGCCAGCCAGGAAGCGGGAACGAATTCTTTCAGGTCCAGGCGGTCGAAGACGTCCTTGGCAACCCTGTGGCGCGGCGTGTAGCCGGCAAGCGAGGGTTTGGCCGTGGCATCGACACCCCACTTGGCGGTATTGCCGTCTTCTTTGGTCGATGGGTCGAGATCCGAGCCGCGGGCATTGGTAACGATCACGATGTCGCGATCCGGCTGGCAGCGCGTCGCGATGGCCCAGCTCATTTGCCGGTCACTGAAGATGTCTACGTCATGGTCCACTACCACCACGCGCTTCATATAAAGATCGGCGCCGAGCACGGCAAGAATGGCATTCTTCGCCTGGCCGGAGATGCGTTGCTCGATCGATACGTAACAGGTAAATGGCGCCGGCACGCGCACCGCCTTCACGGTCGGAACCATCGCGCGCACCGCGCGGTAAAGATTCGCCTCGATGGGAGTCGTGGAGAGCATCAAGTGATCGAGGTGGCCCACGGTGATGTCCTGGAAAATCGCGTCGCGCCGATGCGTGATCGCGCGCACCTTGACGACTTCGCGTTGCCGTTCGCCGAGACTATAACCGGTGAACTCGCCGAAGGGACCCTCCGCCGTGCGCTCGTGCGGCAGGATTTCAGCTTCAAGGATCATCTCGGCGTGAGCCGGAACTACTAGATCTGAAGTCTCGCACTGCACCAGCTCCAGCGGCTCGCCGAGCAGCCCGCCCATGATCGCGCGCTCGTCTTCGTCGATGGAGCCGATCGCGAGACAGCCTAACGCGATGGCCGGATGAACGCCGATGGCAAAAGCGACCGGTAGCGCTTCGCCGCGCGCTTCGGCAACGCGCTGGAACTCCCACAGATGTTTCGCGAGCGTGAGATGTATGGAGGTGGTGTCGCGGCCCTTGATCATGAGCCGGTTGTAGGCGCAGTTCCAGGTGTCGCCATTGGGATCTTTGGCGAAAGAAATAGCTGCGGTGATATAGGCTCCCGCGTCTCCTTCATGGTGTATGATCTGCGGTAGATCGTAGAGATTAACTTTGTCTCCGGTCAGGATCGTTTCTTTCACCGGCGCTTTGGAGACGGTCTTGGGCGCAATCGGTTTTTCCATCGCGCGCAGATAGGCCTTTTGCATTTCTTCCGGCTTCGCATTGATCGCTGTCGCCAATCGAGAGCGGCCAGCATGGAGGTTGGTCAGCACCGGAAACTTCGTCCCTTTTACTTTTTCGAAGAGCAAAATCGGTCGCCGCTTGGCTTCCTGTTCAAGCTTCACGGCGACGGCGGTGATTTCATACGCCGGATCGACTTCGCGGGAGATGGTAAGGAAGTCTTCCGGGTGATTTTGTTTGATCAGATCGAGATAGCTACGAAGGTCTTGTGGCATACGTCTTCCATTTTGGATTTTAGATTTTGGATTTTCGATTGCTCGGTCATCGGATTACTCGATCTGCTCTAACCAGCACATTCGGTGGAATCGTCAGGCCAATCTGCTTGGCCGCCTTGAGATTGATGATGAACTCGAACTTCATCGGCTGCTCCACCGGCAGGTCGGCGGGCTTGGCGCCTTTCAAAATCTTGTCCACATACGTAGCAGCGCGCCGGTCCAAGTCGGCAAGGTTCACGCCGTAAAACATAAGCCCCCCGGGTTCTACAAACAGGTTGCTGTGGTATATCGCCGGGAGCCGGTTCTTTACCGCGAGGTCTGTAATCTGTGTTCGGTTAGCACCGGCGACGCCGCCCGCCACCATCATAAGGACTGCCTCAGCCCGCCCCTTGCTTGCGGCTTGGAATGCGGTCTCAATATCCTTGGGACCTAGTATATCTAGGTATTGAAGCTTCACTGCGAACGCCCTTGCGGCGAGCTCCACTTCTCTTAACGATTGTGCGTTGCCCGGCTGGGTTGAAGTCCCGAAGACGGCCACGCGGGAGAGCCTGGGAACCACTTCTTTCAGTAGCTCCAGGCGTTTTCCGCTTAGCTCCGGGGCAAGCGTGGACAATCCAGTAATGTTGCCGCCAGGTCGGGCAAGGCTGGCCACGAACCCGGTTCCAACTGGATCACCTTCATTGGTCATGACAATGGGAATCGTATTCGTCGCTTCCTTGGCGGCGCGGGTTGCTGGCGCACCAGCTGTGATAATGATGTCTACCTTGAGACGCACTAGCTCAGCCGCGAGCGCGGGGAGGCGATCGACTTTTCCCTCATGATGTCGCCACTCAATGACAATGTTTTTGCCCTCGACGTACCCAAGCTCACGCAGTCCCTGCCGGAAGGCCTCGATGCGCGCCGAGCTAACGGACCGGGAGGTAGCACCTAGGTATCCTATCCGGGGGATTTTCGTTGGCTGCTGCGCCTCGCCTCGACAGACTGACAACAAGATTACGCCGGCCAGCGTAGTCGCAAAGATATTCTTACTCATAGTGGATTCTGCCCTTCACTCGACGACTTTCGGACTCTCCTCGTCCAAAAACTGGTGGCTGCAATAGGGGCAGAGGAGCTTGATTTTCTTATGCCGGAGCTCCCGCCAGTGACAATAGAACTCGCCTTGGCACTGCGGGCAGGTCACCCAAAATATTTTTGTCACGGCGCCTCCTGGTACCAGCGAATAAAAAATCCGAAATCCGAATATCGAAATTCGAAACAAACTCAAAACAAAACCAAATCCGAAATTCGAATTCCGAAATCCGAAACAAACCTAAAGTCAAACAAACTGAAAACCAGAAGAATTCGAATTCTCCAAACGCCGAATCTGATCCTCTCCTGTTTGGAACATTTGGTGCGTTTGTCTTTCATCAATTTGAATTTGTTTCGAGTTTCGGATTTCGTGCTTCGAGTTTTTTGTTCTCAGTCCTTTGCGTCCTTTGCAGCTAGATATTCTTACCTTCGTGCTCTTCGTGTCCTTCGTGGTGAATATTTCTCCACAGTAAACCCGGAACAACCTAAACTTTAGGCAGTCGGTCGATAACCGAGCGCGGAATGAAATCCTCGAGCCGCGTTTTCTCCATCGCCGCTTTCGGAACGGCGACTCGCGCCTCGTAGGGACGCTGAACCGGCTTGGTGGCGTCGATGATCATCTTGGCGGTCATGATGTTGTCGGTCTGCGACGGGTCGAGTGTATTCCCCTTAACGTTTTTGATAACGTCCACGTCCTGGTCCGCTTGCACGCGCGTGGCCACCGCCCACATCACTTCCTCTTCGTTGTAAATATCGATGTCGGCGTCGACGACCACCACATGCTTGACGAAATCGCAGCCGCCGAGCGCCGCCAGCGCTGCCTGTTTGGTCTCGCCGTCAACTTTCTTGTCGATGGAGATGTAGCAGTTAAAGCGGCAGCCGCCCGACATCGGAAAATGCACGGCTTTGACCGTCGGCACGACGCCACGAATGAGATTAAACAGGCTGCCCTCTTTGGGAATGCCGCCGAGCACCCAGGTGTCTCTATGGCCTGTAAAGATATGCTGGAAAATCGCATCGCGCCGGTGCGTGATGGCGCTTACCTCGATGACGTTGCGCAGCCGCTGCGGGCCGTAGTAGCCGGTGAACTCCCCGAACGGTCCTTCCACCTCTTTCACGTTGGGCAGCACGTGGCCTTCGATCACCATCTCGGCGTCGGCCGGTACCATAAAATCCTCTCCGAGAGTCTCGGAAGCAGTGAGCCTAAGCGGCGCTCCCATGATCGCGCCGACCTTGGCGTAGTCGTCGACGCCGAAGGGAGAAACATTTAGCGAGCCTAAATAAAAAGCCGGATGATGGCTGATCACGATGGCGACGGGAGTGGAGCGGTTTTTCTCTTCGTTCTTACGGTGGATCTGCCAGTTGTGCCTGGGCGACATGTGGAGACCGAGCTTTCTCGGTCCCTTGACCATGTTGCGCTGGAAAGCGATGTTGTAAAAGCCTCCATCGGGATCCTTCATCGCCGGAGTCATGTCGATGTACGGCGCCGGGTCCATGGCGTGATGGCGCACCACGGGCAGCTCGAAAACGTTTGCGTCGTCGCCGCGCTTCACGACCTGTTTCACCGGTGCCTCGCGCGCTGGGATTGTTACGGGCGGGATCAAAAGCTCTTCGCGGCGCGCATACTCCAAGCTCAACGGTAATTCCGCTTCATTAGGTTTCATGCCCAGAGACAATGCGCAGCGCTGGCGCGTCGCAAAGATGTTGCTCAGCAACGGGAAAGCGGATGGTTTGCCGTCCATGCCGAGGGGCTTTTCGAAGAACAGGACCGGAAATTTTTTCTGATTTTCGAGGTGCTGGAGCAGGGCGGTGACCTCGAATTGATGCGGCGCCACGGGCCGCTCGATGCGCACGAAATCATCGGGGAGCCGTTCTTGAAGGTCGTCGAGGAAAGCTCTCAGATCCATCGCCATATGATGATCCCTAAGCGCTCAGAGATGGAGTGCTGGAGTATTGGGTTTTAAAAGCAGGTTCTTCAGGTTTCCGTGTGAAGCAAGACTCGGAGATTGCACCGCGGAGGCGCGGAGGGCGCGGAGTGAAGAGTTTTTGATTAAAAAAATACTCCGAACTCTGCGAACTCTGTGTCTCTGTGGTGAATACTCCTTCACAATCAACCCGGGAGAGCCTAAAAGCATTACTTCATCACTCCGGTACTCCAGTTCCCTAACCCTGCCAGTTGCGCCAACGCGCGTCTCGTAAAAACTTTCGCCATGCGTTTGCGATACCAGTAGTCCAAATCGGCGTTGTCCAGCGGGTGGGATATCTTTGCCGCGGCATCGGCAACGGTTTCGATCAACTCCTTGGTAATCTTTTTACCCTCAAGCAAGGTCGTGGCTTCGGGGACGACTTTCGGCGCCGAAGCGACCGCCGTCAGTACGACGCGCGCATGCCGGCACTCTCCCTGGCTGTCCAGGTCCAGGGTTGCGGCCACGCCGAGGATCGGGAAATCGAACGATCCGCGGCGCCGCAGTTTCAAATAGACATTGCGCAGGCCCAACGCTTCTTTGGGAATGAGCAATCCTTTCAGCACCTCGTCTTTACCCTTGGCGCAGTAATCGATCCCATCATCGCGATACAATTCTTCGAGCTTGACTCGCCGCTCGCCCTGCTTGCTCACTAAAATGACTTCGGCGCCCAGGCTCACCAGCACGGGCGCGGTGTCCGATGACGCGATCGCCAGGCACTTCTCGCTGCCGGGCGCTACCAAACAGATCTGGCCGTCCTTTTTCATGCAGAACCCGACGGCCTGGCGCCAGAAAAAAGTTTGATCGTAGTAGTTGCAGCGGGTGTCGACGAGGACGTTGCCGCCGATGGTGCCCATGTTACGCAGTTGCGGCGTGGATACCGATTCCGCCGCATGGGCGAGGGCGGGCAAGCGCTTCGCGATCACGCGATGGTGGGAAACTGCCGTCAGGCTTTCGCCGGCGCCGATCCAAAGGCCGTCTTTGGTCTGACGAATCCCCTTAAGCTCGCGCAAGCCTCTCCGCGACACCAGATGGCGCGGCGTAAACTCACCGCGCTTCATTTTGGGATAGACGTCGGTGCCGCCCGCCACGAGCATCGCATCGGGTCCCAAATCAGCCAATGCTTTCGTCGCTTGTTTCAGTGAGCGCGGCTGGATGTAATTGAACTCGGGTAGTCGCAGCATTGTTTTCCGATCATTTCTTCACGGCGTATTTGCAAAAGACAAAGTTTATCGGACAATTCATCCCGCCAACACGCCAAGCAACCCTAATCAAAATCCGAAATCCGAATATCGAAATCCGAAACAAACTCGAAGTCAAATGAACCTCAAACTCGGAAAATCCAAAACCGCGAATCCGAATCCAATATGTTTTGAATTTCGCATTTTTCAGTCATTCGAATTTGTTTCGAATTTCGGATTTCGAATTTGTCATTTTTCAGTGGTCAACTCTTTTGCTCCACTTTTACTCCTTCACCCGGTTGCCACTTGAGCGGCGCGGGAAAATCAAACTCGGGAATCGACACGGCTTTCAGCCGTCCCTCGAGCGCTCGAAGAATCTTATCGGGCGTGATGGGAATCTCGTGGATCCTCACTCCGATCGCATCGTACACGGCATTGGAAACCGCCGGCACCACGGGCAAGAGCGGGCCCTGCCCCGCTTCTTTCGCGCCATAGGGTCCTTCCGGGTCGATGGTTTCAACCAGGATCGTTTCGATCTCCGGTGTTTCCAGTGTGGTCGGGCTCTTGTATTCCAAGATGGAAGGAATCTTATGCAGGCCGTTCTTGCGGAAGATCTGCTCTTCCATCAAGGCCTCGCCCAATGCCATGTAGACGCTGCCTTCGGTTTGGCCCTCGACGAGCAATGGATTGAAAGCCCGGCCGCAATCATGGGCGATCCAGACCTTGTCGATTTTGATCTCTCCGGTCTCGCTGTCGCAGTGAAGCTCGACGATGGACGTCGAGTAGCTATAGGACGGCGTCGG
>Ga0184627_10000367_pt1 | contig 18172 bp, 20 predicted proteins | sample PLM3_127_b1_FD_133150 | JGI IMG/M metagenome (GOLD analysis project Ga0184627, IMG submission 133150) | Groundwater sediment microbial communities from an aquifer in East River, Colorado, USA - PLM3_127_b1 | ecosystem: Environmental > Terrestrial > Soil > Riparian zone | place: USA: East River...
CCCGGCTGTATCAATCCTGCCGACGGGCGGGCAAGACACCCCGCAGCAGCAATGATTGTCTGATCGCCCGCATCGCGATCGAAAACACGCTGGTTCTGCTGCACGACGACCGGGACTTCGAGTACATCTCGGCCGTAACGCCCGACTTGCGCCTTTACCCACTTCAGTAGTTTGCGCCTGCTGGTTACGGATCACGGCTTTTCGGCGGCGATTTCGTTCGCCGTCGCCTTCAGGATCTCGATGAACCGACGGGCGGCGGGGGAGAGGTGGCGTCCCTTCGACAAATCACGCCGGACGGCGTGTACCGCACTTCCAGCAGTCGGTGAACTGACCTTCGAGTTGTTCGCCGCACTTCGGACAGCGCCAATTTTGCCCGCGGAATTCACGCGCGAAGTCGCCGCGGAAAAATGCCACCAGCAACGCCTGCGCGTGGTCGTACTGCGCGTCGTCGCTGACCCACACGCTGCACACGTCCACAGGCAGCTCGCCCCAGCCGCTCGTGAGAAACTCGCCGCGCACCTCGGCGGCGATTCCGTTCGATTCGAGAAAGCCCTTGATGAGGTGTGCCTCCGGCGCGTGCCGGGCGGCGTGGAGTTGCTTCATGCGGCTATGTTAGTCCGCGTCCACGCGGGGGAAAAGGGCCGGTTGGGTCGAATCCTGCTAGAATCGCCGCACTCCGCCACGCTGGTTTTCCCAACGTATTTCGCGCATGCCCGGCAACGAAGAACTGGCATTCCTCAGCGCTGCTGAACAGGGCCGGCTGCTGCGCGACCGCAAGCTTTCCCCAGTGGAGCTGCTGCGAGCCTGCCTCGAGCGCATTGACCGCTACGACGGCATCCTGCGTGCCTACATCACGGTGTGCGCCGAGCAGGCGCTGGCGCAGGCGCGGCAGGCGGAGCGCGAGATCGCCACGGGCAACTACCGCGGGCCGCTGCACGGCATTCCGTTCGGAGTTAAGGACCAGCTGTGCACGCAGGGGATCAGGACCACGCTGGGCTCCCGCATCACGGCGGACTACGTGCCGGACCACGACGCCACGGTGATCGAACGGCTGAGGGCGGCGGGCGCGATCCTCATTGGCAAGGAAAACCTGCATGAATTCGGCAAGGGCGGGACCAACGTCTTTCCCTACGGCCAGCCGCGTAATCCCTGGAACCCGGCGCATCATCCAGCCGGCTCGTCGAGCGGTTCCGGTATTGCGCCAGCATCGGGCTTCAGTTCCGGCTCGCTGGGCGAGGACACCGGGGGATCGGTGCGCAGTCCAGCGGCCGCTAACGGCATCGTCGGCTTGCGCCCGACATTCGGAAGGGTGAGCCGCTACGGTGGCGTGATGCATGGCTGGACGGCGGACACGCTGGGGCCACTCACGCGCACCGTGGAGGACAACACGTTGTTCCTGCAAGCGATCGCCGGCCACGACGCCCGTGATCCGCTTTCCAGCACGCGGCTGGTGCCGGATTATGCGGCCGCGCTTCGCCCCGATCTCCGTGGACTCACGCTGGCGGTGGTGCGCGAGATGACCTGGCCCGACGGCGTGCATTCCGAAGTGCGCAGCGCGATGGAGGCCGCGCTCGACGTGCTGCGCAAACTGGGCGCCACGGTGAAGGAAGTCTCGCTTAAGCTCGCCAAGCACTCGGTTCCGCTGCAGCTGCTGACCTCGGATTCCGACATCGCTGCAATGATGCTGAAGCGCTGGCTGCGCACGCGCTGGAACGATTTCGACGTCGGCACTCGCACCCGGCTTGCTGCCGGCTGCCTGATACCAGCCACGGTTTACCACCGCGCGATGCGGGCGCGGGCACTGGTGCGCAGGGAAATCCTGGACACGCTGGCCGGTTGTGACGCGCTGCTGTGCCCGGCCAATCTCAATCCGCCGGGGCGCATCGAGGCTGCGCGCGAGCAGGTGGATACGCCGGAGGACATGGACAAGAAGGTGCTGCTGCGGCGGATCAGCACTTACCCGTTCAGCATGGCGAACATTCCCGCCATTGCTTTGCCGATGGGGTACACGAAAAACGAGCTGCCGGTTTCGTTGCAGGTCGCGGCGAAACCGTTCGATGAGGCCACGGTGTTCCGGGTGGCTCACGCCTATGAGCGCGCGACGCCCTGGCACCGGCGCCATCCCGATCTCGCCCGTATCTTGCACAAGGCCGCGGCCTAGCCCATGAAGCTCACGCGTGACCAAGTGAAAGTGCTGGCGGCCGCGGTGGATCTCGAGATCCCGGAGCAGGATCTTGACAACGTCACCATCCGGGTGTCGGCGCTGCTGTCGGCGATGGAGAACATCGAGGCAGAGCTGGGCGAGGCTATGAATTCCGTGGAACCGTTGCCGCCGGTGTTCCCGCGCGAGGATTTCTGAAAGGAAGTGCATGGCGGAATTGCGCATACTCAGCGCGGGCGCAGCGCAGGCGGTGGTGGAGAATATTGCCGCAGCGTACACGCCAGAAACCGGCAACGGGGTAAAGGCAGACTTCGGCGCGGTGGGCGCGATGAAGGCGCGCGTCACGGGCGGCGAGGCGGTGGACGTAATCGTTCTCACTGGCGCGCTGATCGATGAGCTGATTGCGACCGGCCACGTCGTTGCCGGCTCGCGGTCCGATCTCGGTAAGGTCGGCACCGGAGTCGCGGTGCGGGCGGGAACACCCACGCTGGACGTCTCCAGCGCTCAGGCGCTGCGCGGCAGTCTGCTCGCGGCGAGCAGGATCGTCTGTCCCGATCCCGCCATCGCTACCGCGGGCAAGGTCGTGATGCAGGTGCTCGAACGCCTGGGCATCGCCGATCAGGTGAAGCCGCGAATGCAGCATTTCCCCAACGGTTATGCCGCGATGGAGTGGCTGGGGGATAGCCGCGGTCAGGGCGAGCTGGGCATCACGTAAATAACCGAAATCCTGGCCAACAAGGGAGTAACATATGCCGGCCCATTGCCCGGGGATTTGCAGACGAAAACGATTTACTCCGCGGGGCTGTCTGCAAGGGCCGCGGAACCAGGCGCGGCGCGCGAGTTTATCGCGCGGCTGACGTCTCTCACGGCGCGTTTCATGCTGTCGCAGGCGGGCTACGAATTCGATAATTGACCGATCAGGGTTGCTGCTACCCACTACTCGCTAATCACCTATCACGGATTCCACATGAATCGCATCGTTCACCTCGCGCTGAAAGTCGAAAACCTCGAGAAAGCCACCCGATTCTACGAGGAGGTATTCGGTTTCAAGGAGGTCGAGACCAGGAAGACGCTAGCTGGAGGAGAAGGACATAAAGACTGGTGACATCATTTCCGGGGCGGTACTGGCCGGCCTCGGCGTCTTTATCATCATCGCGGCGATAGGCTGGGAATATCTCGGACCGGATGGCCCGGGCCCGGGGTTTTTCCCGCTGTGGTATGGCATCGCCATGGTCGCGCTCTCGCTGCTGCTGGTGGCGACGAGCTTCAAGCAGCGGTCCGGCGAACCCGGCAAAGCCGTCAACTGGCGCGAGGTTGGCCGGGCGATGCTGGCCTGGGCGGGGCTTGCGTTGTGCGTGGGCCTGCTCAAGATCCTGGGTTTTCTGCTCGCCTTCGGATTGTTCACGTTGTTCCTGGTTGCGGTGATGTACCGCCGGCCGCTTGGCACGGCGGTTGCGGTTGCGGTGGGCGTATGCCTCAGCTTCTATCTCCTGTTCCCCGTGGCGCTCAACGTCGCGCTGCCGGTCGGGAAGTTCGGCTTCTAAAAAAATCTTGAACCACAAAGGACACAAAGGACACGAAGGAAAACACTAATAAAAGCGAGAAATCTGAGCGCTAAGATCTCAAGAGAATAACGTGGACGATGAAGCCATAGGAACGCAGGTTGTGGACTGTGCAGTCAAGGTTCATACAACCCTGGGTGCGGGGTTGCTGGAGAGTGCCTATGAATCCTGTCTAGCTCACGAACTTGCGAAGCATGGGCTCGAAGTAAAGAAGCAGGTCCCGATGCCGGTGCTATACGACAACACGCAGATGGATGTTGGTTTTGTGGTTTAAGAAGTAGGTTTTTTACATGGAAGTGATTGGCTATCTGATTCAGGGCTTCGGGGTCGCGATTTCCCCGATGAACCTGATGTGGTGCTTCATCGGCTGTTTCCTCGGCACCGTCATCGGCATCCTGCCGGGACTGGGGCCGGCGGCGACGATCGCAATGCTGCTGCCGCTGACGTTCAGGATGGACCCGACGAGCGCGTTGATCATGCTCGGTGGCATCTACTACGGCTCCAAGTACGGCGGCTCGACGACCTCGATACTGCTCAATGTGCCGGGCGAATCGGCCTCGGTCGTCACCTGCATCGACGGCTACGCAATGGCGAAGAAGGGCCGGGGTGGGCCGGCGCTGGGCATCGCGGCGATTGCGTCCTTCATCGCCGGCACACTGGGCGTGATCGGACTCATGCTGGTCGCGCCGCCGCTTGCCAGGTTCGCGCTCTCGTTCAGTTCGCCCGAGTACTTTGCATTGATGAGCCTGGGACTGGCGATGGTCGTGCTGCTCGCGGGCGAATCGATGACCAAGGCGCTGCTCGCGATGCTGGTCGGGCTGTGGATCGCCGGCATGGGCACGGATCTCTTCACCTCGACCTCGCGTTTCACGTTTGGCAATGCCGAAATGCTCGACGGCATCGATTTCGTGGTGGTCGCGATCGGCGTTTTTGCCCTCGGAGAGGTGCTGGGCAATATGGAAATCCGCGAAGGCACGAAGATGCTGCCGGTGCCGAAAGGCATACGCGACCTCATGCCCACGTGGCAGGACATGAAGGATTGCCGCTTCGCGTTTCTCAACGGCTCGGTGGTGGGATTTATCATCGGCGTATTGCCGGGTGCCGGTTCCACGATCGCTTCCTTCATCTCCTACGGCATCGAGAAGGCCGTGTCGAAGCACCCCGAGAAATTCGGCACCGGCGTGCCGGAAGGCGTGGCCGCACCCGAAGGCGCCAACAACGCGGAAACGGGCGGTGCACTGGTGCCGATGCTGACGCTGGGCATACCCGGCTCCGGCACCACCGCGGTTCTGCTCGCCGCGCTGATCCTGTGGGGGCTGAAGCCCGGCCCGCTCATGATCCAGGAAAACCCAACGCTGTTCTGGGGGCTGGTCGCTAGCATGTATATCGGCAACGTCATGCTGCTGGTTCTCAATCTGCCGCTGGTGCCGCTGTTCGCGCAGATCCTGCGCCTGCCGATATACGTGCTGTACCCGGTGATCTTCGGCATCTCGATGGTAGGCGTCTACGGCGTCTCGAGCAGCCTGTTCGATGTCTGGATGCTCGCTGCGTTCGGGCTGATCGGCTACGCCATGCGCAAGCTCGATTATCCGGCAGCGCCGCTCATCCTTGGCTTCGTGCTCGGCGACAGCATGGAGCGCGCGCTGCGCCAGTCGCTGATGATGTCGCAGGGCGACCTTTCGATACTGGTATCTAGACCGATTTCGGCTACGATGCTATTTTTGACGGTGCTTATCCTGATCGCGCCGCTGTTCAGGAAGGCCAATGCCTGGCGCGTCAAGGCGATCAGCTAGGATCGGTGACTGGTGATCAGTGACCGGTGACCAGTAAACCAGGCAAGCAATTCGTTGTCCATATTTTCAACGAGGAGAAGGCATGAAGTCCATATCGTTCATTGTTGCGCTCACATTGGCGGCGATCGCATCGCCAATCGCCGCTCAGGGGTTCAAGCCCACCAAGCCGATCGAGTTTGTCACCCACACCGGACCCGGCGGCGGGGGTGACGTGCTGGCGCGCGCCATCGCGGCCGCGATGGAAAAGGAGAAGCTGATGCCGGTGCGCATGCAGGTCGTGAACAAGACCGGCGGCGGCGGGCACACCGCGATGTCGTACCTCGTGGAAAAGAAAGGCGAAACCCACACCATAGCCGTGTTTACCGGTCTCTGGTTCACCAATCCGATCATGAGAGCGGAAGCGAACATCACCCTGAAGGATCTCACCCCTCTGGTACGGCTGGTGCTCGAGCCGGCAATGCTCGTGGTGAAGAACGATGCGCCGTACAAGACGCTCAAGGACTTCATCGACGCGGCGAAGCAGAATCCCGGGCAGCTCAAGCAATCGGCCGGTTCGATCGGCGCTCGCGACTGGCTGGTCCGCCAGCTGCTCATGAAAACGACCGGGGCGAACTGGTCCTATATTTCGTTTCCGAGCGGAGGCGAGCGCATCGCGGCGCTGCTCGGCGGACACGTCAACATCATGTTGATCGAGCCGCAGGAAGCGGGCGAGCACATCCGCTCCGGCAACATGCGCGTCGTGGCGGCAATCGCGGAACAGCGACTGGCTGCGTTTCCCAACGCGCCGACCCTCAAGGAGGCGGGCTTTGACGTTCCCAACGTGCCGCAGCCGCGGGGCATTATCGCGCCGCCAGGTATCCCCGCGGACGCCGTCGCCTACTGGGAGGATCTGTTCGCGAAGTTCGTGAAAACGCCGAGCTGGAGGAAAATTCTCGAAGACAGTCTCTTCGACGACGGATTCCAGCGCAGCGCTGAGCTCAACAAGTTCATCGACCAGTACTCCGAGACGACGCGCGGGATCCTGAGGGAAGGCGGCGTCAAGGTCGTGCGCTGATCGCCGCGCACGGCGCGCGGCGATATACATGAGGATTAATTAGTATTCCCGATAGCTGCTTTATGAGACTACTTGTCAACCTCCTCCTATTAGCCGCCGCTGTCGCGGCCAGCCCAGCGGCGGCTCAGGGGTTCAAGCCGTCGCGGCCGATCGAGTTCGTGGTGCACACCGGGCCGGGCGGCGGCAACGACGTGATGGCGCGGGCTATCGTTGCGGTGGTGGAGAAGGAGAAGCTGCTGCCGGTGCGCATGCAGGTGGTGAACAAGACCGGCGGCGGCGGCCTGGCCGCGATGGCGTATCTCGTCGAGAAGAAGGGCGAGACGCACACCATCGCGCTGTTCGCCAACACCTGGTTCACCGTTCCGGCGATGAGGGTGGAGGCGGGCGTCACCATGAACGACCTGACGCCGCTGGTACGGCTGGTGGTGGAACCGGCGATGGTCGCGGTCAAGAGTGACTCGCCCTACCGGACGCTCAAGGACTTCATAGACGCGGCGCTGGCGAGCCCGGGCCAGCTGAAGCAATCCGGCGGCTCGATCGGCAGCCGCGACTGGGTGATGCGCCAGTTGCTGATGAAGAATACCGGCGCGAGTTGGGCGTTCATCTCGTTTCCGGGCGGCGGCGAGCGCATCGCGGCGCTGCTCGGCGGCCACGTCAACATGATGATCGTCGAGCCGCAGGAGGCGGGCGAGCACATCCGGGGCGGCAACATGCGCGTTCTGGCGCAGGTCGCAGACCGGCGGCTGCCGCCGTTCCCCGATGTCCCGACGGTCAGGGAAGCCGGGTTCAACGTTCCAGCGTACGCGGTGATACGCGGCGCGGTCGGGCCGCCGGGCCTGCCGCCCGACGCGGCGGCTTTCTGGGTGGATTTTTTCGCGAGGATGGCGCAGACCCCGTCGTGGAAGAAGTACCTCGAGGACAATCTGTTCGAGGATGGCTTCCTGCGGGACGCCGGGCTCGCGAAGTTCATGGTCGAATTCCCGGAGCAGATACGCGGCATCCTCAAGGAAGCGGGCGTCAAGGTTGCGCGATGAACGCCGCAAAAAGCACGCGGCGTTCATTACATGAGATGCATGGAAAATAACGGCAGGAGCGACACCAGGGATTATGCGTAATCGGTCATGGTTTGTGATCCCTCTGACTGGAAATTTATTTTTCCTATTAGCGGCGATCGGCGCAGGGCCGAGCGCCGCTCAGGGGTTCAATCCGACCAGACCCGTCGAGATCGTGACCCACAACGGTCCCGGTGGAGGCGGGGACCTGGCCTCGCGGTTCATCGCGAGCACCCTGGAAAAGGAGAAGCTGCTGCCGGTGCGCCTGCATGTCCTCAACAAGACGGGCGGCAACGGTGCCGTGGCTTCCGCGTACGTGGCGGAGAAGAAGGGTGACACGCATACGCTCGCATTTTTTACGGCGATCTGGATAGGTGGACCGCTCACCAGCAAGGAGTCGAGAGTGCAGTTCCAGGAGCTGACGCCGATCGCACGGCTGATACTCGATCCCATCGTGGTCGCCGTAAAATCCGATTCGCCGTACAGAACCTTGCCCGACTTCATTGAAGCCGCCAGGAAGGCACCGGGAAAGCTCAAGCAGGCCGGCGGATCGGTCGAGGCGCGCGATAACCTCATCCGGATGCTGCTGCAGCGCTCGACCGGCGTAGCGTGGACCTACATTCCGTTTCCCGCCGGCGGGGAAAGAGTTGCGGCCGTCCTGGGCGGGCACGCGGACATCTACATACCGGACATCCAGGAAGTGAGGGAATATCTGCGCAACGGCTCGATGAGGTTGCTGGCCCAGGTGACGGACCGGCGCATGCCGGCGTATCCCGGTGTGCCCACCGCAAGAGAGGCTGGATACAACATTCCCGTCGTAGGTTCCATGCGCGGAGTGGCCGCGCCGCCGGGGATTCCGCGCGCGGCAGCGGAGTACTGGGAGAACGTCTTCGAGCGCCTGGTGAAGACCGAAGCGTGGCGCAAATACCTGGAGGAAAACCAGGTTGAAGATGGATTCCAGAAGGGCGCGGAGCTCGCGCAATCAGCAGTGGAATTCATTGCCCAGCGCCGCCAGATCTTCAAGGAAGCCGGGATCCAGACCTACCGCTAGCAGCCTGCCGGACTTAGGTGTCCGACAGGCTGCTAACAGCAAAACCGCCCGAGGATTTTGAATGAAACCTAGAATATCGAACCCTATTGGCCTGCGATGGGCACGCGCGTTGGCTAGAAACGAGGTTTTCACCGCCTTCTACTTCCGTAATCGTGCGGGCGGTTTTGCATAAGGAGTTTGTCCGACCTAAGTCCGACAAACTCCTCGCGCGTCGCCATCCGCCGCGCTCCAGTCCCCGCAATACACAACTACCGCAAGAGGACCGTATTCCCCATGAGCGCTCCATCGGCCGTCAAATCCATTGCTGAAATCCTCGCCGACAAGGCTGCGGCATTGACGCCGGACGGAATTCCGGCTCCGGTGCGCACCCGCGCCGAGGAATTGCTGATAGACGTCATCGGACTATGCGTGGCGGCCCGGAACACCGATTACATGCGGGCGCTCGTCGCCGCTGTCGACGCCGGCGGTGTGTGCACCGCCATCGGGCATTCCGGTGGTTTTGATGCGGGCACCGCCGCGCTGATCAACGGTACCGCGGTGCACGGCGAGGACTTCGATGACACTTTCGAGGGCGGGCCGATCCACTCGACCTCCGTGATCATGCCGGCAGTGCTTGCCGCATGCGAGCGCTTCGGGCGCGACGGGCGCGCGGCGCTGATGGGCATCGTGACCGGCGTCGAGGCGTCGTGCCGGCTTTCGATGGTGGTGCCGAAGGCGGTCCACAAGTCCGGCTTCCACCCCACCAGCGTGCTGGGAGCGCCGGCCGCCGCGCTCGCCGCGTCGGTGGCGCTCGGGCTCGACCGCCGCCAGACGGTGGACGCGCTCGGCCACTCGGGCAGCCTGGCGAGCGGCATCATCGAGTATCTCGCCGACGGGGCATGGACCAAGCGCATCCATCCCGGCTGGGCGGCGCAGGCCGGGCTGCAGGCGGCGCGCCTCGGCGCGCAGGGATTCTTCGGGCCGCGCACCGTGTTCGAGGGCACCCACGGCCTGTTCAACGGCTTTGCGCGCTCGGCGCAGGGCAACTACGCGGTGCTCACCGAGGGGTTCGGCGAGACATGGGTGATCGATAGCATCACCTTCAAGCCGTACGCCACCGGCACCATGAACCAGCCCTACATAGACTGCGCGTTGCGGCTCGCGAAGACGGGCATACGCGCCGAGGAAGTGACTGACATCCTGTGCGAGACCGCGGAGGGCTATGTCCATCGCCTGTGGGAGCCGCTCGAGTCGAAGCACCGGCCGCCGAACGAGTACGTGGCGAAGTTCAGCGCGCCGTTCAATATCGCGGTCGCATTCGTGACCGGCGGCGCGGGGTTGTCCGCGTTCACCGAGAAGACGGTTCGCGACCCGCGCATCCTCGCGCTGGCGTCGAAGGTGCGTTACGTGGTGAATCCCAATGATCCCTATCCCAGGGCCTTCACCGGCCACGTCCGCATGACCCTGAAGGACGGACGGGTGGTGGAGGAGCGCCAGCCGCATATTCGCGGCGGCGCGAAGGAGCCGCTGACGCGCGCCGACATCGAGGCCAAGTTCCGCGGCAACTGCGAGCACGGCGGCTGGAAGAAGGAGCAGGCCGACCGGTTCCTGGCATCCGTGCCGAAGTTTTTCGACAGCTCGCTCGACCTGAGGCCGCTGCGGGGTTAGAACACGCCGCCAAGACGCCAGAGCCGTCAAGAGAACCAGAAGTTAGCCGCCAAGGCGCCAAGGACGCCAAGAAGAACAAATCAATAATTGAACCGCAGAGAAGGGGAGAGAAACAGGAACAGAAGATAGAACCAGCCGTTCATCCTTATCCCTCATCCATGAGGTAAAGTGCCAATCACCCCCTTTCACTTCGGGCCGGGAGCCGCGGTCAAGGCGGTGGCGCCCCGGCATTTCAGCTTCACCGTGTTCGCTTTCTCGCAGGCGCTGATCGACCTGGAGTCGATATCCGGTGGACGGTAGCGGGTCATCATGAACGACGCGCTCACGGTATCTTCCGTCGCGCGCGCGGAACTGGCGCCCACGGGCAAGCTGCGAGTCGGCATCAACTATGGCAATGTGATTCTCGCGGCAAAGGCCGCAAGCGGGGAACTGCGCGGCGTGCACGTGGACCTGGCGCGGGAGCTTGCCCGGCGGGTGGGCGTGCCGCTGGAACTCGTCGGCTACGACGCGGCCGGGGCCATCGTCGAAGGCATCAAGTCGGGCGTGCTGGACGTTGGCCTGCTTTCGTACGAGCCGGCGCGCACCGGCGAAGTTGCGTTCTCCCCGGTCTACCTCGAAGTTGACGCAACTTATCTGGAACCGTCCGGGTCGCCCCTGCGCACCGCCGCTGACGTGGATCGGGACGGCGTTCGCATTGCCATCGCGGCCAGGAGCGTTTACGAGTTTTACCTGCTCAAGCACCTGATGCGCGCGAAGCTGATCAGTGCTCCGAGCACTCATGCGGCGTTCGAGCTATTTTCCGCCAGCCACCTGGATGCGCTGGTCGGATTGCGGCCGCGGCTGGTGGTGGATGCGGAGATGATGCCCGGTTCGCGCGTGGTGGACGGCCGCTTCATGGTGGTCGGGCAGGCTATAGCGAGTCCCAGTGGCCATGACGCCGGCGCGCGGTTTCTCCGCGGTTTCATAGAAGACGCGAAGGCGTCGGGGCTGGTTGTCAGGATCCTCGAAAAACACCACGTACGTGGCGTGTCGGTTTCGCCTGGCAGCCGGTCGCCTGGAGGAAAAGGTGAAAAAGAAGGTGAAAAAGGTGTCAGGAACCTTTTTCGCGAGTAGTAATATTTCGCATGGCCGAGGAGCGCTCCTACACAAAAATAGGGTTCCTGACACCTATTCTTCCACGGCCGCGCGGGATCCGGAGTAAAGTAAGCCTGCTGATTGCTTCACCACCCGATGGAGGACGACACATGAGCAAGCGCGACGACTACCTGGACAAGCTCAAGACGCAACTCGATGAATGGAACGCGCAGGTCACGAAGTGGGAGGCGAAAACCACGGAGGCCCAGGCCGGGGCGCGCGCGGAATACGAGAAGCAGCTGGAGGCGTTCCGCCGCCAGCGCGACCAGGCGTTAGAGCATATGCGGCGGGTGCAGGGAGCCGCCGGCGATGCCTGGATCGACCTTGCGCGCGGCGCCGACGACGCCTGGGCAAAAATGCGCGAGACATTCGAGAAGGCGCGCTCACATTTCCAGAAGTAACCCGCATGGAATAAGGGGACGCACACGGTTCTTGAGAAAAAGGGTTGCGTCCCCTCAAAATAGCGAGCGGATGATGCCGCCGTCGACGCGCTGTGCCGTGCCGTTGATTGCGGAGGCGCGCTCCGAGCACAGGAACGCGATCTGAGAGGCGATCTCCTCCGGCGTCGCCCAGCGCTGGAGGAGCGAAGACGCCCCGGTGGTTTCGAAGTACGCGGTGCGCATCTCGTCCACCGTCTTGCCGAGCCCGGGCGCAATTTTCTTCAGGAACGCTTCCACGCCTTCCGACCAGGTGGGGGCGACGAGCGCGCTGTTGACGGTCACGCGCGTGCCCTTGGTGAGTTCGGAGAGGCTGCGCGCGATCGAGACCTGCGCCGCCTTCGACATCGCATAGTGTGCCATGCCGGGATTGGGCTTGGCGCTCTGGTCGCTGGCGATGAACACGATCCTGCCCCAGTCGCGCTCCAGCATTCCCGGAAGCAGCGCGCGCGACAGGCGCACGCCGCTCATCACGTTGAGCTCGAACATGTCGAGCCAGTCCCGATCGGAGATCTCGGTGAATTCCTTGACCTCGAAAAACCCGACGTTGTTGACGAGGATGTCGACCGGTCCAATCCTGGCCGCTGCGTCCAACACTTTCCGCGCGCCGGCGTCGGTTGCGAGGTCCGCCACGATGCCGTGCGCTGCACCGCGCCGCGACAGTGCCGCTACGGCGTCCTTTACTGTAGTGTCGTTGCGGCCATTGACGATCACCCGCGCACCCTCGGCTGCCAGAGTTTCCGCGATGGCGCGCCCGATGCCCATCGTCGAGCCCGTCACCAGTGCGAGCTTGCCTTTGATCTGCAGGTCCATTACCGGTCTCCGTTGTCCTGATCGCGCTGCGTAACGGCGCGTTCAGGTGCATGTTAGATTCAATCGGGGCGTCCAACAAACGAAAATGAATGGTAATCTCAAATCCTGGGTAGTCGAGCTCGGAGTAACATATTCTTTCTGCGATAAGTTGCGCGGACCCCATTTCCTGCAGTGGTATCTGAATAACGAGAGCCATCGAAGGAGACGACATGAAGCTGATCGCGGTTCTCACCCGGGCAATATTAGGTCTGGCATTCACCCTGACGGCCCTGGCAAGCTTGGCCGCGGACTACCCTGCGCAGCAGGAAGGCAGCTGGGTGGTGCGCGACTTCCGCTTTCACACGGGCGACGTTCTGCCCGAACTGCGCCTCCATTACAGGACCGTGGGCGCGACCATCGGCGAGCCGGTGCTGATCCTGCACGGCACGGCCGGGTCTGGCGCCGGCTTTCTCACACCCCGCTTCGCCGGCGAACTCTTCGGCCCCGGGCAGCCGCTGGACGCCAGCCGTTACTACATCATCCTGCCGGACGCCATCGGCACCGGCAAATCGAGCAAACCCTCGGACGGCCTGCGTGCGAGCTTTCCGAAGTACAACTACGACGACATGGTGATTGCCCAATACCGGTTGGTTACGGAGCACTTGGGCGTGCGCCACCTGCGGCTCGTTCTGGGGAATTCGATGGGCGGCATGCAGACCTGGATCTGGGCCCAGAAATACCCGGACTTCATGGACGCTGCGGTGCCGATGGCGTCGTTGCCGACGGAGATGTCCAGCCGCAACTGGATGATGCGCCGCCTGATCATCGATTCCATCCGGAACGACCCGGAGTGGATGAACGGCAACTACATCAAGCAGCCGCGAAGCGTGCAGTTCGCTTCGGTGTTCTACGGCATCGGCACCAATGGCGGGAATCAGGCACTCTACAAGGCGGCGCCGACGCGCGAGAAGGCCGACCAGTTGCTCAACCAACGACTGAGTGCGCCGTTCCGCGGGGATGCAAACGACTCCCTGTTCCAGTGGGACGCGTCGCGCGACTACAACGCCTCGTCGGGCCTGGAGCGCATCCAGGCAATGCTGTTGGCGATCAACTCGGCGGACGACGAGCGTAATCCCCCGGAACTCGGCGTGCTGGACCGCGAGATCAAGCGCGTCAAGAACGGCCGTGTGCTACTGATACCCGCCAGCGAACAGACCGCGGGCCACGGTACCACCGGCCAGGCGAGATTCTGGAAGCAGGAACTGGCGGAGTTGTTGCGAACCGCGCCGCGCGTGGCGAAATAGTCTCGCCGGATGCTTTACCGAGGAGGACCTGAGCACGGAAAAGGTTCCTGACACCTTTCCGTCTTTCCCTTATCCGCGTGTATTGGCGTCCATCGGCGGCGGGAAATAAAGCAAGGCAAAAGGCAGAAGGATTCTTGAAATCCATCCGCGTTTATCTGCGTTTATCTGCGGCTCATTTAGGTTTTTGATTTTCATCGGCGTCTATCGGCGTCCATCGGCGGCTGATATGATGTTTCGGTAACTGGAGAGCGAAATGAACGAAAAAACACTCAACATAGACATCGTTTCCGACGTGGTTTGACCCTGGTGCTTCATCGGGAAGCGCAAGCTGGAGAAGGCGATAGGCCTTTACCGCGAGCGGCATCCCGATGGGCCTGAGCCGGCCGTGCGCTGGCTCCCGTTCCAGCTCAATCCCGATCTTCCTGAAAACGGCATCCCGCGCGAGGAATACGTTGCGCGCAAGTTCGGCGCGCGCGGCAAGGGCGTCAACGAGCGCGTCACCCTGGCGGGCCGTCAGGTCGGCATCCCGTTCGATTACGGGAAAATGCAAGTCCAGCCCAACACGCTTAACACGCACCGCCTGATGCATTTCGCGGAGCGCGCGGGGAAGCAGAACGAGCTGGCCGAGGAGCTGTTTCGCGCTCATTTCACGGAGGGTGCCAATCTCGCTGACCGGGAAACGCTCGCCGGCATCGCCGCGCGCGCCGGGCTTGAGCGCAAGGCGGCGGCGGACTATCTCGCCGGCGACGCGGGCCGCGACCAGATCGCCCGGGCGGAGGTCGAGGCGCGGAGTGCCGGCATCGGCGGCGTGCCGCACTTCATCTTCAACCGCAAGGTCGGCGTCTCCGGCGCGCAGGATCCGGAAGCCTTGCTGGACGCGATGGAACAAGCCCTCAAAAGCAGTGACTGAGTGATTAGGTGATTAAGTGACTGAGTAATTGCGACGTCGGGAGATGCTATTGTCGGTCGACGAGTCACTTAGAGTTTGTAACACAATGAAGCAGCTAGGCATGACTCCCACCACCCCGTCGCTTCGCGCCACCCCTCCTCGGGCAGGAGGGGAGTTCATTCTGTTACCGACTCTTAGTCACCTGGTCACCTAGATACCTAGTCACACCTCATCAGGCATGCCTGAAGCGACCACCTACCGCAACGCGCTCCCGCTCCAGAGCATGTTGCTCGAGTACCGGCTGGAATCGGTGCTCGGGGCCGGCGGCTTCGGCATGACCTACCTCGGCCGGGACACCCATCTCGAGAAGCACGTCGCGATCAAGGAGTACCTGCCCACCGATATCGCCGTGCGCGCGCTCGACGGCAGCATCGTGCCGATCACCGGTGAGCTGCACCGCGAATACCAGTGGGGACTCGATCGCTTCATCCTGGAGGCGCGCACCCTCGCGAAATTCAGCCATCCGCACATCGTGCGGGTAAGCCGCTATTTCCAGGCGAATGGAACCGGCTACATGGTGATGGACTACGAGAAGGGGGAGTCGCTCTACCAGATGCTGAAGCGCGGCGCGCAGCCTGACGAAGCGAAGCTGAAGAGCATCCTGATGCCATTGCTCGACGGGTTGGAGGCGGTCCACGCGACAGGCTTTCTCCACCGCGACATCAAGCCGAGCAACATCTTCGTCCGCGCATCGGGCAGCCCGGTGCTGATCGACTTCGGCGCGGCCCGCCAGGCCATCGGCGGCGTCACCAAGAGCCTCACCTCGGTGCTGACGCCGGGCTACGCGCCGCTCGAGCAGTATTCGAGCAATGGGCACCAGGGACCGTGGTCAGACATCTACGCGATGGCCGGCGTGCTGTACCGGGCACTGGTGAACGACAATCCGCCGGACGCGGTGAGCCGGATGAAGGGCGATACTCTTCCCGGCAAGCTCGCCACGGCGCGCGGACGGGTGAGCGAGCCATTCCTGCGTGCGATCGAATGGGCGCTCGCGCTCGACGAGAAGCAGCGCCCCCAGAGCGTGCAGGAATGGAAGCGCGCACTGGAAGGCCGGGCAGCGGTGCCCGCCATGGCGGGCATGGCGCCGCAACCGTCATCAACCGCTGCCGCGGCGACATTGCCGAATACGCAGCCCCTACCCGCGGCGAGGCGCTCTGCGCCGCAACCGCCCGAGAAGTCCCGGTCGGGCTGGCGCTGGATGGGAATTGCCGCGGTGCTGCTGGTTGCGGTTCTGGCCGTCAGCGCGTGGAACAAGCAGCGCTCGGCGCAGACGGCGGCGCGGGGAGATTCGCCGGCTCCCGAGGCGAAAGCGCCCAAGTCCGGGCCGGCCGCTGGCGAGCAGCCATCTGCCGATTCGCGGGACACATCGCGCGCGCGCCCGGAGCGCGAGCGCGCCGACCGTCCCGGCGACACACAGCGGCCCGCACTGGAGGAATTCCGGAAGAAAATCGCACAGGAGTTTAAATCGGCCGACCGCGATGGCGACGGCTATCTGTCGCGCGCCGAGGTCCAGGGCCGGTTTGCGTTCATCGATCGCGAGTTCGGGCGCGTGGACGCCGATGGCGACGGCCGGATCTCTCCGGAGGAATTCTGGCGGATGCGGCGGTTCCAGGCGGAGCAGCGGTTAAAGAAACAACAATAACGGCGGCGCATGCGCTTCGCGTGTCAGCTTGTCGGCGATAACGTCCAAGGTGGGCAGTGGCGTCTTGTTCCGCGAACTTTGCGGGGAATCCGCGTGATTTCAGCGCATAGACTAGCTACTTGAATAAACTGGATTTTCATGCGCACTGCCATTGTACTGCCTGCACGCTGGACGATGTATTGCGGCCGTGGACGCGGTACGTAATTTGCTAGTTACCTGGGATGTCTTGCCGGCGGCCTCGCTGGTGTGACTTATTTCACCAGAAAAGGGGACGACCATGGGACTACGGCTTAAGTTCAACCTGATGCTGCTGGCAGTGTTCGCGCTCGGCTTGGGCCTCACCGGCTATGTTTCGTACGACCTGCTGCACAAGAACGCGCGCGAGGAGGTTGTGCGCAATGCCGGCGTGATGTTGGAGGCGGCGCTTTCAATGCGGGGCTACACGGTCGGCCAAGTGAGCCCACTGTTGCCCTACGACTCGGAAAAGTTTCACCCGCAGGGCGTCCCGGCGTACGCCGCAACGGAGATCATGAACCAGCTGCGCAAGAAGTACTCCGATTATGCCTATAAGGAAGCCGCGCTCAATCCCACCAATCCGCGCAATCGCGCGGTGGGCTGGGAGGCGGACATCGTCGGCGTGTTCCGCAACAATCCGCGGTTGAACGAAGTCACTGGCATACGTGAAACGTCGACCGGCCGGTCGCTCTATCTCGCGCGCCCGTTCCAGATCAAGAACGAAGCCTGTCTTGCATGCCATACGAATCCGGAACTGGCGCCGCCCGCCATGGTGAAGATCTACGGCACCAATAACGGATACGGCTGGAAGCACAACGAAATCGTCGGCGCGCAGATCGTTTCCGTTCCCATGTCGCTGCCGATTCGCAACGCCGACCAGGCGTTCTTCACGTTCATGGTGTCGTTGACGGCGGTGTTCGTAGTGCTGTTCGTCATCCTCAACATCATGATGAGCGCGCTGATCGTGCGCCCAATCACCCGCATGTCGATGTCCGCCGACGAGATCAGCACGGGCAACATGGAGATACCCGAGTTTGAGGAGTCGGGAGGAGACGAGGTGGCGCTGTTGGGCAAGTCGTTCAACCGCATGCGCCGCGGCTTGGAAAAGGCCATTGAACTTATCGATAGGAAGTAATATTCCCAGATCACCAGGGACACGAAGGGCGCATAATCGGACCAGTCGCAGCGTGTGCCGTGGGCAACGCGGCGTAGCAGGCGAATTCGACACCTGCCCTGAGGCAAGGCTGCCGGCGGAGAGCGGCAAATGGTAAGCTCGAACGACGTTTGTCAGGAGGTATTCGATGAGCGAGATACCCGACAGGCCCGTCAACCAGCCCGATAGCGCGCCCAAAGCAGGGAAATTCACCGCCGAAACCCTGCAAAAGGCCGAAGCCGAGTTGGCGCAGTACATCGGCGCCATCGCCAAGGTGATCGTCAAGCGCGCCGCGGCGAAGGCACGCTTCGAATCCGAGCTTTATATCCTGATCGCGGACGAGATCAAGGACCCGGACGAGCGCAGGGGCTTCATTCGCAAGGCGATTTCAGCTTCGGAACGGCGCTAAATCGACAATCCCCGGAA
>Ga0184627_10000368_pt1 | contig 18141 bp, 16 predicted proteins | sample PLM3_127_b1_FD_133150 | JGI IMG/M metagenome (GOLD analysis project Ga0184627, IMG submission 133150) | Groundwater sediment microbial communities from an aquifer in East River, Colorado, USA - PLM3_127_b1 | ecosystem: Environmental > Terrestrial > Soil > Riparian zone | place: USA: East River...
GACTGGGCGCGTCCGTCCAGGGAATGGCTGGTCGTGGTGGTCACCCGGGGAACTCCTCCCCGCCCTCTCAGCTCAATGATTCAGCAGCTCGATCTGCCTCACTGAAGGTTGACACAGAGGGCGCCGGATGGCGAACTTGGTGGACCGCAAGCGCAGCAGGCTGCGGAAGGTGCCGCCAGGGACGACGACCGTGCGCCTGGTGCCGCGGACCTCGACGGCGCGGACCCGGCCGGACGCGTCGGCCGACCTCACCCGCAGGGCGACCACCCGGCCGACGCCGTAGCGGCGCAGCGCCGCCGAGACGGCCGCCGCCGACCTGGTCGCCCGCCAGCGGTGGTTGGGGTTGCGGCCCCTGGCCCGGTCGTCGGGGTCGCGGCGGGCCGGGAAGTAGGGCAGGCTCGGGCCGCCCCAGCTGGTGGTGCTGGCGGTGTAGCCGCCCGACGACGACGAGTAGAACGCCTGCACGACCCGCGACCGCCAGGTGATCACGAGCCTGTCGGTGGCGCGGACCGCCGCGACCCAGCGGGCGCCGCCCCGCCCGCGCTCCTTGGCCCAGCCCACCCAGTGCTGGTCGCGGGTGTCGGCGTAGACCCCGCAGTTGCAGCCGTCCCAGCTCCACCGCCCGCGGTGCTGGCCGGCCGCGCGCACGGTGGCCAGCGCGTAGCTGCGGGCCGCGATCGCCTGGGCCTTGAGCGTCTCGGCCGGCCAGGAGCTCGGCACCTCGGCCAGGCCGCGCAGGTAGGCGTTGAACGACATGATGGCCACCGCGCGGGGCCGGATGGCGGCCCCCTCGCGGACCAACCCGATGTCCAGGCGGCCCCAGCGCAGCGTCCTGCCCGCCTGAGGCAGCACGAGCAGGGCGGGCACCCGCACGCCGGCCTGGTAGCGCAGGCTGACCCCGCTGCCCGCCCGGGTTGGCCCGAACACCCGCCGCGAGCCCCGGAACATCGAGGTGCCGCCGGCCTGGGAGCGAACCGCGTAGGTCACCCCGCCGGGCAGGCGGCGGGCCTTGCGCCGGCCGCGCCGGTCCACCCCGACGGCGGTGAAGGCGCCCTTGGACGAGCGGGCCCCGGGGACCGGGCGGCCGCGGACCAGCACCCGGCCGAGGCGACGGCCGGTGCTCGGGTCACGCCAGGCCTGCAGCACCCCGACCCGCACCGCCGACGGCAGGACGGCCCGCCGGACCCTGGTCCCCCGGTAGTAGAAGCCGAGGATGGCGCCGGCTCGCGCGCCCCGCAGGCCCATGCCGTAGGCGCCGTACTGGCTCATGCCGATGCCGTGGCCGTAGCCGCCGCCGTCGAAGCGCCAGGCGGGCGGCGGGGGCCCTCCCAAGGCGGCGGCGGGACGGGCTCCGGGGGCGCCGCCGAGCCCCGGGAGCGGGCCGGCAGCGACGAGTGCGACGAGCACGACGAGGCCCAGCAGGGCCGAGAGTCCCCGCCGATGGGAACGCTGGGACATGTGCGCGGAACCTCCCTCGCGGCTTGGTCGGGACAAGCTGGAGGTCGGCGTCGCTTCGCGCGGCCTTGAACACTGAGAGTGACGACTACCGCGCTGCGTGGCCGGCGCGAGGCGCCGGGCTGCTGGTCAGGTGCCGTCCACCTGCCAGACCGAGAAGTCAACGGACACGTTGCGGGCGGAGGACGGCCGGTGGGTGTCGCTCTCCTCCCAGACCGGGAGCTGCTGGCCGACCCGGTCGACCTGCCGGAGGGGGATGTCGCCGTACCCGGCCGGCCGCGCTCCCCCCGCAGCGACGATGAAGACCGGCTGGCCGGGGAAGCCGCGCACGAACGAGCGGACGTAGGCGAGGTCTGGCCGGGCCGGGAGCAGCGCGCTGATCTCGCCTTCCTGCAGCCAGACGGGCGTGGCATAGAGCGACGTCGGCGAGAACGGCCAGCGCTGCGGCTGCCACAGGTACACGCCTTGGCGGTCGCCGGCCAGGCGGGCCAGCCGCTGGTTGGTCTCGAACGACCCGGCGAACTCATGATGGTGCCGCAGCGGCAGCGACTGGCCCAGGAACACCGCGAGCAGCGCGGCGGCGGCGGCGGCGCCGGCCAGCCGGACCGGCCAGCGCCAGCGGCCCGACCAGGCGAGCGCGACGGCCAGGGCGACCGCGACGAGCACGATGACGGTGGGCAGGACCACCGGCACGAAGCGGCGGTTCCACCACATCAGGCGGCTGGAGTTCTGGGCCTGGTAGGCGTAGAGGGGGAACAGCAGCAGCCCGGGGAGCAGGAGCATCCAGGCCGCCGCGACCCAGCGGCGCAGCGCCACCAGGGCGAGCCCGGCCACCATGAGCGCGAGCCCGGGCAGGGTCAGGAACCACGACAGCCGCCGCAGCGCCTGCTCGTCGTAGCTGCGGATGACCCGCCCGTTGTAGTTGAAGTAGTCGGCCCCGAACAGCCGCGGGCGCAGGAACCCGAGGGCGAGCAGCAGCACGGCGCCGGCCACCACGACCAGGCCGGCCGCGAGCTGGACGCGCCGGTCGCCGGCCAGGACCGCCGCCCGCTCGCCGAGCGGGCGGGCGGCCAGCCGCAGCGCCCCGGCAAGGGCCACGGCGGCCACCACGGCCACGGTGACCTTGACCGCGCCCGGCAGGTGCACCGAGCGCGTGTAGAGGTTGGCGAACCGGTACGCCTGCAGGAACCCGTGCGGCATGGTGACCGCGAGGCCGGCCGCGAACCAGGCGCAGCGCCCCTCGAAGCGCCCGGCCGCGAGCAGCGCGCAGCAGGCGGCCACCGCGATCAGCACCAGCACCAGGCCGTCGGCCCGGGCCAGGAAGCCGAGCCCGACCAGCAGGCCGGCCAGGCCGGCGGCCGGGCGCCAGCCGGTCCTGGCCGCCACCACCACCCCGAGCAGCGCGCCGGCCACCAGGAGCTGGGTGAAGACCTCGCTGGTCTGGTACTTGGCCTGCCAGACCTCGAGCATGTTGGCGGCCAGCAGCACGCCCGCCAGCGACCCGGCCAGCAGGCCGAACACCCGCCGCACGGCCAGTGCGAGCACCAGCACGGCGAGCACCCCGCAGAGGGGGTTGAGGTTCGCCAGGCCGGTATAGCCGCCGACCGCCCAGGCGCTGGCCAGCGCGGCCGACCACAGGTGGTAGAACTGCGGGATCGTGCGCCGGGGCGGGTCGGCGTCCTCGATCCACTCCCCGGGCAGGCGGGCGCCTGGCGAGGCGAGGGCGACGGCCGGCACGCGTGAGCGGTCGAGCACCGGGTCGTCCATCGCGTAGGAGCCGGTGCGCTCGATCAGGACGGCCTGGGACACGTACCCGCCGGGGTCCTTGTCGGCGACGCCGTAGGGGAACCCGGGGAAGAACAGCAGCGTGGCCACGACGGCGAGGCCGCCCACCATGGCCAGGCCGGCCGGGTCGAGCGCGAGCCGCGGCCGGGGGCCACCGGCCCGCCAGGCCAGGAGCACGGCCAGGCCCAGCCCGGCCGCGGCGAGCCCGAGCGCGGCAGGCAGCGACCAGCGTCCGGCGTGGGCCAGGGCGAGGCCGGCCCAGGCCAGGAGGCCGAGACCGAGGGCGGCCAGGGCCACCAGGACCTCCGAGGAGTGGAGCACCAGACGGGCCGGCGCCGGCTCGCCAGGGGGGCCGCCGGCCGCGCCGGGCGAGGCCTCGATCTGTGAAACCGCCATGAGCCCGGAGTATACGTGTCTTCCAGAGCGTGCCCCCGGGTGCGTTGTCCCGGGCTGTGGAGAAGTGAGAAGGTCTGGTTCCGTCGACCACGTCTGCGGTCTGAAAGGGAGTGCCCAGCATGTTCCGTGAGCCGATCGACCGGCAGCTCCGCCGCGAGCGGGAGGTGTCGCTGCTGGAGAGCTGGCGCGGCCGCCTCCGGTACGAGCTGCGCTACCGCATCCCGGTGTCGGTGGGCTCCCGCACGGTCATCGACGACCCGCGCCGGCTCGAGTTCCGCAACGACGGCCACCTCCGCATCGGGATCGGCAGCTTCGGCCTGACCACGAGCAGGGACGTCACCGTGATCCGGATCCGGCCGGGCGCCAGCTTCGTGGTCAACGGCCAGGTCAACCTGCACCGCGGCTCGCGCATCGTGGTGGACGCCGGCCAGCTCGAGATCGGCCACCAGACGATGATCAACGGGCTGACCAAGGTCCTGGTCAACGCCGGCGTCCGCATCGGCTCGGGTTGCAACATCTCGTGGAACGTGCAGATCCTGGACACCGACTTCCACTCGGTCTACGTCGACGGCGAGCCGCTGCCGCACACCGCGCCGATCGACATCGGCGACCGGGTCTGGATCGGGACCAACGCGCTGGTGCTCAAGGGGGTGACCATCGGTGATGGCGCAGTCGTGGCGGCAGGGTCGGTGGTCACCCGTGACGTGCCCCCCAAGACCCTGGTCGCCGGGGTCCCGGCTCGGCCGGTCCGGCAGGTCGAGCACTGGCAGTGACCTCGCCCACGGGAGCGGCCATGAGCCAGCAGGTCCGGGACCGCAAGCGCCTCGCACCCTACCTGCCGCTGCTGCTCCGCTACGGACCGGTGCTGCAGCTCGGCTGCGGCCGGGGTGCGCTGCTCGGCCTGCTCGCCGAGGCCGGCGTCCGCGCCCGGGGCGTGGAGCCTGACGAGGCCGAGGCGGCCGAGGCCCGGCGCCTGGGCCGGGAGGTGGCGGCCGCCGGGGTGGTCGAGTACCTGGAGGCCGACCCGGTGCCCGGGCCGTTCCGGGCTGTGGTCTGCGTCGGCCTGGTCGAGCGGCTGTCGCCCGGCGAGGCGCTGCGCGCGCTCGCCGGCGCCCGCCGGGTGCTCGCCCCGGGCGGCCGGCTGGTCGTCGCCACCGCCAACCCCGCCTCCTGGCCCGTGCTCACCCACCGGTTCTGGGGCGACCCGGCCAGCGTCCGCCTGTACGACGCTCGGCTGCTCGAGTACCTGTGCGGGCGGGCCGGGTTCGTGGTCGAGCGCTCGGCCGGCAACCCGGCCGACCATCCGGCGCCGCCGCCCGAGGCGCTCGGCGGTCCCGAGCCAGCCGTGCACCCGGGGCTGACCCACGCCATCGCCGAGGCGGCGACCCGGGTCCGCCAGGGCGTGGAGCACCGGCAGCGGGACCTGCCCGGCGCCGGCGCCCATGACTCCGTGTGGGCGTTCGAGCTCGTCCACGCGGTCAAGACCCTGTGCGACCGGCTCACCGCGACCCAGGAAGGCCTGCGCGACCTCGACCGCGCCCACCGCGAGCTGGCCCGCAGCCTGTACCAGCCGGCCGAGGTATACGTGGTCGCCCGAGCCTCGGCCGCCCCGGCACCCGGCGGGCGGCCACCGGCCGCCCCGGGCCCGCGCGCCTCAGGCGGTGGGGCCGGCGCGGCCGGTGGCGGCGAGGAAGGCGCGTAGGGCCTCGTCCCAGGAGCGGAGCGGGGGGACGCCGGCCAGGTGCGCGAGCCGGTTGTCGAGCACCGAGAACGCGGGCCGGCGGGCCGGGCGCGGGTACTCGGCGCTGGTGACCGGCTCGACCCGGCCGGGGTCCTGCCCGGTGCCGGCCAGGATCGCCCTGGCAAACCCGTACCAGGAGCACGACCCGCCGCCGGTCAGGTGCCAGGTGCCGTGCTGCCCGGTGCGCACCAGCGCGCGAACGCCCTCGGCCAGGTCACCCGACCAGGTGGGGCTGCCCACCTGGTCGTCGACCACGCGCAGGGTGGGCTGCTCGGCGGCCAGGCGCAGGACCGTGTGCACGAAGTTCCGGCCCGTCGCGCCGTACACCCAGGCGGTGCGCACCACGTAGTGACGGTCCCAGACGTCCCGGACGGCCTGCTCACCCGCGAGCTTCGAGCGCCCGTACACGCTCGTGGGCCCGGTCGGGTCGTACTCGCCGTAGCCGTCGGGCCGGTCCGCGCGGGTGACGCCGTCGAAGACGTAGTCGGTCGACAGGTGGACCAGCTCGGCGTCGACCTCACGGCAGGCGAGGGCGAGATGGCGGGGCCCGAGGCAGTTGTCGCGGAAGGCGCGGTCCACCTCGGTCTCGCAGGCGTCCACGTCGGTGTAGGCGGCGGCGTTGAGCACCAGGTCGGGCTCGAGACCGGCAACGGTCGCCGCGACCGCGTGGCGGTCGCCCACGTCGAGGTCGGCCCGGGCCGCGGCGACGACCTCCTTGGCGTCGGCGAAGGCGGCCACCAGGTCGGTACCGACCTGGCCGCCCGCACCGGTGACCAGGACCCGCACGCCGCCTAGCCCGCCGGCCCGGACGGGGCCGGGCGGCCATGGTCGAGGGTCCTCGACGCCCCGGCCGGCTTGAGCGGGCGCCACCACGCCTCGTTCGCCCGATACCAGGCGATCGTCTCGGCCAGTCCCGACTCGAAGTCGTGCGCGGGCGACCAGCCCAGCTCGCGGATCCGGGTCGAGTCGAGCGAGTAGCGCCAGTCGTGGCCGGGCCGGTCGGTGACGTACTCGATCATGTCCTCGCCGGCCCCGAACGCGGCCAGCAGGCGCCGGGTCAGCTCCAGGTTGGTGACCTCGTTGCCCGCCCCGACGTTGTAGATCCGGCCGCTCTCGCCGCGGCGCAGCACCAGGTCGATCGCGGTGCAGTGGTCGAGCACGTACAGCCAGTCGCGGATGTTGCCGCCGGCCCCGTACAGGGGCAGCTTGTGGCCGTCGATCAGGTTGGTCACGAACAGCGGCACGACCTTCTCGGGGAACTGGTACGGCCCGTAGTTGTTGGTGCACCTGGTCACCACCACGTCGAGCTTGTGGGTGGTGGCGTAGGCCAGGGCGACCAGCGAGCCGCCCGCCTTGCCGGCCGCGTAGGGCGAGGACGGCTCGAGCCGGTCGGTCTCGGCGAACGAGCCCTCGGCGATGGTGCCGTACTCCTCGTCGGTGCCGACCTGCAGGAAGCGGCCGACGCCCGCGCGCCTGACGGCCTCGGCCAGCGTGGCCACCCCGAGGGTGTTGGTCCGCACCGTGTCCAGGGGTGCCACGATCGAGCGGTCGACGTGGCTCTCGGCGGCGAAGTTCACCACCACGTCGTGCCCGGGCAGCACCTCGGCGAGCTGGGCCCCGTCGCAGATGTCGCCCTGCACGAAGGTGTGGCGGGGCTGGGGCTCCAGGTCCTCGAGGCTGGCCGGGTTGCCGGCGTAGGTCAGCTTGTCGAAGTTGGTCACCTCGGCGTCCGGGTCGGTGGCGAGCAGGTGGCGGACATAGTTGGAGCCGATGAAGCCGGCCCCGCCGGTCACCAAGAACCGCATCAGGCCTCCTTGGTTCAGCGTCGGTTCAGCGTCGGCACGCCGCGGCCAGACCGCGGCACTGCCGCCGCAGGGTAGCCCGTTTCCCGACCCGGCGCCGTCCAGCCGCGGGCGAGCCGATCGGCCCCACGATGGCACAGGCGCTGTCGGGGACCGCCCCGACCCGTGCTGCCGCCGAGCCGGGAACCTCTGGGCTGCTCGGGCGACTTGACACCAGCGCGGGACGCCGCCATCCTGCGCGCGATGGACGCCCCGATGGCCACCGCAGACACCCGCGACCTCGCCCTGGAGCCAGGGCTGACAGGGTCGTGCTCGTGTCCCGGGGCCCGGCGTCCGGTGCGCCCCGCCGCCTAGGCGGGCCCGGCCGCCCGGGCCCCGCGCTTCCTCCGCTCGACGCTGCCGTCGTAGCTGCGCGCCGCGCCGACCTCTCCTGAGAGACGGCGGCGGCGCTCCCGCCACGGCCGTCGAGCACGCCCCGGCCGCATCGTTCGGAAAGGACCACCCTCTTGTCGTTCCCGCACGACGTCCTCACCGAGGTGGGCTCGGAAAGGACCACCCTCTTGTCGCTCCCGCACGACGTCCTCACCGAGGTGGGCGTCGACCTTCCTCGCGGCGCGCTCGGGACCACACCGCTCGCGCCCGGTCGGCTGGCCGAGGTGGTCAGGCACCTGGCCGGCGCGGCCGAACGGTGGCGACCCATCGCCCGGCCGGTCGGCCGCAGCCCGGGCGAGCCGGCCCGGACCAGGCTGCTGTGGGCCCCGGCGGTCGAGGTCTGGCTCGTCGAGTGGGCCCCCGGCCAGGCGACCCCGGCCCACGACCACGGCGGCGCGGCCACCGCCTTCTCGGTCCTGCACGGGGCGCTCGCCGAGGAGTGCCTGGACGTCACGATCTGGACCACTTGCCGCCGCACGACCTGGCGGGCCCCGTCCACCGCGGCGTTCGGGCCCGGCCACGTCCACCTGCTCGGCAACGCCGGGAGCGGTCCAGCGGCGAGCGTCCACGCCCGCTCGCCGGCCTCGCGCGCTGCAGGCAAGCCTGCCCAGGCCCAGCGGTCCGGTCGCGGTCAGCCGCTGCTGTGCGGGACCGGCACCACGAGCACCGGCACCGAGGAGCGGTGGAGCAGCTTGTAGGGGGTGGAGCCGAGCACCACCCCCAGCAGCGGGCGCTCGCCGTTGGTGCCGACCACGATCATCCGGGCCTCGAGCTGCTCGCCCAGCCGGGCCAGCCCCTCAGCCGGGCGCAGGTCGACGACCGCGGTGGTGGCCTCCACACCGGCCTCGAGGCCTTCCGGTGCTGCCTGGCCCGGGACGCTGGGGGGGCCGGTGACCGGCGGCGACTTCGGGCGCGCCCTGGCCTTCGTCCGGGCCATCGACGACCGCAGCCAGACCCGGACCGCGCCGCACCCGTGGGGCGCCGCCCTGTTCAACGAGCAGCTTCCCCGTGCCTGGTCGCACAACTTCCTGAGGGTGGACCCACCGGCCAGCACCGCCACCGCCGAGCGGCTCGCGGCCGAGGCCGACCGGCTGCAGGGCGGCGCCGGGCTCGCCCACCGCTCGGTCGTGGTCCCCGACGACGCGGCCGGGGCCCGGCTCGCGCCCGGGTTCGAAGCGCTCGGCTGGCAGGTGGAGCGCCTGCGCTTCATGGCCAGGCGCCGCACGCCACACCGTCCGGCGCGCCTCGACACCGTGGAGGAGCTGGGCTGGCCAGCCTTCCGCCCGGCCCTGGAGGCGGCCACCCGGCGCGAGCACGGCCACGAGGAGGAGACGATCCGCCAGCTCGTCGACCGGACGGTGGTCACCGCCGCCGCCGTCCGCCTGCGTCATTTCGGGGCCAGGGTCGACGGGCAGGTGGTGAGCTTCTGCGACCTCTACAGCGACGGCCGGACCGCGCAGATCGAGTCGGTGGCCACCTCCGAGGAGCACCAGGGACGCGGGCTGGGCAGCGCGGTCGTGCTGCGGGCGGCCGAGGAGGCCGCGGTCGCAGGCCAGGACCTGGTGTTCCTGGTGGCCGACGATGACGACTGGCCCAAGGCCTGGTACGAGCGGCTCGGCTTCGACCCGGTCGGCCGGACCTGGACCTTCAACCGCCCCGGCCCCCCGCCCACTGGGCACTAGCTCGGGCCGGCGGGCTCGCCCGACCCGGCGTCCTGCGCCGAGCAGGCGCCGGCGGGCTCCCCCGCCGGGGCCGGGCTGGCCGGAGCCTCCGCCGCCGGGGCCGGGCTGGCCGGAGCCTCGGGAGGTCTCGAAGGCGGCCATGGCCCGGGCCCACCCGGCCTTCGCCTCGGCGACGATCTCACCTGCCCCGTCGGGGTAGGCGTCGACCTCCCGCTCCATCTCGCGCAGGCTGTGAGCGCCCCGGGGCGCGTCCGCCCCGGCCGCGTCGAGCACGGCCGCCTCGACCCGGATGGGCACCCCGGCCAGCACCGCCAGGTTGAGCGCGTCGCTCGGGCGGGCGTCGACCCGGCCCTGGCCCCCGGGGCCGGCGATGACCGCCTCGGCGTAGACGACGCCCTCGGCGAGCCGGTCGACGCGGACCTCGCTGAGCCGGCCGCGGACCGCCTCGAGCAGGCCGGCCGCGAAGCGGTAGGTCCCCGGCCGGGGCAGGTCGCCGCCGGTCACCGTCATGGCCAGCGCGGCCGCCTCGAACGCGCCGACCCAGATCGGCAGGCGGCGGGAGCCGCCGACCTCCTGCAGCACGATCACGTGCCGGGCCGGGGCCTCGCCGCCGCCCGGGGCCCGGCGCACGTCCGCCACCCGCATCTCGACCGCCTCGGCCGCGTGCATGCGCGCCTCCTTCCACCAGGGCCAGAGCTGCCCGCGCAGCCGGGCCCGCCCCTTGTGCAGCCGCGTCTTCACGGCCGCCACGCTGGTGCCGGTGCAGGCGGCGACCTCGGCCTGGCTGAGCCCGGCCAGGTAGTAGAGGGCCACCGCGGCCCGCTGCCCGGCCGGCAGCCCCGCCACGGCACGGGCCCTGGTCACGGCCCCGGCCCGGTCACGGTCATCGCCCCGGCCCCGGCCCGGTCACGGTTACGGTTGCGGTCTCGATCTCGGCCCTCCATGGACGGCTGGCCCTGCCCGCCGAGGCTCGCGCCACCCGGCCGTGGCTGGCCACCCCGGGCCCCCGCGGTCCTCTTGCTGGTCATGTGCGCGATCCGCCAGCGCGACCAGCACCGCCGGGCTGGGTTGGTCCCGCAGTCGCGCCAGCAGTTGCTCGGCCGGCTCGGGCAGCTGCTTGCCGGCCGGGTTGCGGCCGAGCAGCACCACCCCGCCAGGCTCGTAGGCCTCCCCCACCCAGAACGGCTGTCGACCAGCACCACCCGCCGCGGCCGCGCAGCGCCGGCAGCCCAGCACCCGCACCGCCTCCTCGGTCAGACGCTGCCAGGCAGCCTCGCTCAGCCCCATCCCCACCGCCCCCTCGAGGCGCTGCAGGACGACATGACCGAGCAGCCTCGACGGTTCCATCCTCTGTGTCAATCCGCGACAGACTACCGACCCACCGCCGGCAGATTTCGACTCTTGGCACCGACCCAGCGCCGGTGAAGGCCCCCGAGGGGTTGGGCACCGGCGGAGGAAAGCTACGGAGCCAGGTTCGCGACGAGGTGCGCGGCGCCCTCCGCGCCGGCCGCTGCACGACGAATCCGGGCAGTTGGCTGTTCGGCCGCTTGGCGACTTCCCTGCATCCCGACACGGCGGGTCTTGGAGAGCGCCGAGCGTTGCGAGCGCTCATCACTGGCGGCGAACACGAGACGCGTGCCGAGCTCGCCCGCCACGTCTCGGAGGTTGGCGAATCGCTCAATGAGGCGCAGCTACTCGGTGCCGTCAGGGGGAGGTGTTCCAGCGCGCTTGGCCGGATCGTTGACGCCGTTGTTGCCTACGAGCGATTCGCCGCCTTGGCCGATGCTGCCTTCCGGACGCTGTGCTCGGTCTCCCACTCCATGGGCGCGCAGCCATTGACGCCGAAACGTGTGCGGGACCACGAGATGATCGTCCGCTGCGCTGCCGAGCTCCCGGACCGCTACCGGGCGGCGTCAGAGCGCCTGGTGGCCATTGTGGCGGACGTCGGGCTCGAGGAACGGTTGGGCGAGTTTGCGATCGGCCGGAGCCCGGCTGAGCTAGTCGAACTTGTGCTCGTGCACCACGAGCGGGTCCAGGCAGCGAAGCTTCCGAACGGGAAGCGGCCGTGGTTCGAGCCTCTCCGTGACGGTTGGGTCGTCCGTGGCCCCTATGGGTCGCCAGAGCAACCCGAGCTCGGGCCGTGGTTCGTGCACCCGGTCCGCGTCGCTCCACTGCGCCAATTCCTTGAGGACACCGCCGGATGAGCCCGGTCCGCCTCCTCGACCACTGGTCAGCTCCGGACGGAGCCGGCGCGCCCATCGCCTGTCTTGCGACGACGTTCACCTTCGATGCCGACTTCTTTGCACAAGACTGCCTGGCTCGTTTCCTCAGCCTCTCGACCGTCGCCGGGGAGGGTGACCCGATCTCGTCGGTCGCGGCGGTCCTCGAGGAGGAGGATCGCCTCAGCGAGGCGCAGGTGACCGTGCTCGTCGACCGGAGCAGCCCCGCCGAGAAGCGCAACCTCAGGTGGGACGTGTTGCCGGTCGCAGCGCCTGGCGGACTCTTGCACGCAAAGGTGGCGGTGCTGTTATGGGAGCGCCACGGCCGGGTGATTCTCGGCTCGGCGAACCTGACAGCCGCCGGTTACCGCCGCCAGGTCGAGCTCGCACTCACCGTTGAACTTGCTGACGGCTGCCGGGTTCCCCGGCCGGTCCTCGACGAGCTGGTTGACGAGCTTCGGCATCTCGCCGACCTGACGCCTGGCGCACCGACCACAGGACCGAAGGGACGGGCGATCGCAACGTTGGACCTACTCGCCGAGCGCATCGCCCGGCTCGACCCTCCAGCCCGAACCGGCGGCGAGGTCAGGCTCGCGGTGGCGTCGGCCCGACCGGGTCTCAGCCCTCTCAGTCGGCTCGGCGACGTGTGGCGCGGTGCTCTGCCCCTCGAAGCCACCGTGCTGTCGCCCTTCTGGGACGACACAGTCCCGGCTCCGGCCGTCGACGCCGTTCGTAGACTGCTACTACGGGGGTGGCCAAACTGTGTGACCTTGTCAGGCTCCTCACCAGCGGAAACGCGAAAACGGCATCACTCTGTTTGATTGCCGCGGTGATAACAGGGCGGCCGGCGACCCGACGACGGCTTACCCTGGTCGCAGCGGTCGACCCCTATACCGGTGGCGTTCAAGGCCCTCCGTCTCTAGCGGCACAGCCCGGAGTGAAGCTTGTCGCTTTCGTGCCACCTGACCAGGAGCTGCGAGGCCTGCACGCAAAGCTCCTGGTGGTTGAGAGTGATGAGTGGATCGCGGTTCTCATCGGCTCTTCAAACGCAACGCAGGCCGGGCTCGGCCTCCATGACGTCCGAGGCCATCACGAACTGAACGTGTGGGTCGGCTGCTCGGCTCGCTCCCGAACAGCCAAGCACCTGCGCTCCCTAGCCGGAGCGGGTGAACCCGTCCATGTCGAGGACGGGCGATGGGAGGCGGTTCCTGACGAGGACGAGCCGACCGGACCGCTACTTCCACTCGGATTCGTCAGTTGCCTCGTCGACCCAGGTCCGCCAGCTCGGGCCGAGCTCGTCCTCCAACCCGAGCACTTGCCCGGCACGTGGGAAGTCCGAGAGCCCGCCGGGCTCGCGCTGCTCGACGCCGACACCTGGCGGGCAGGAGGTTCGACCAAGGAGGCGACTGTCCCGTTGCCAGAGGGGCCGCTGCCCGCGTACCTGATTGTCTGGTGGTCGGATGGCGACGTCACCTGCCAGGGGACGTGGACGGCCAACGTCGACGACCGCGCGGCGCTTCCGCCCCCGGCCGAACTCGCCGAACTCCCGGTGGACGTGCTGCTCGCTGCCTTGGCCTCGACGCGACCCCTGCCGATCGCACTCGAACAAGAACTCCGACGCCGAGAGCGGCTCGACGGGACGGGCGATCACGTGGACCTCGACCCCCTCCGCCGCTTCGACGACAGCGGACTTCTGCTCCAGCGCGCACGACGTCTCTCCCTGGCGTTGTGGCGTCTTCAGGATCGGCTCAGCCGTCCCACAACGAGCCTCGACGCACTCCACTGGCGCCTCCACGGCGCGTTCGGGCCGGTTGCGATCGCGGACGGGTTGGTTGTCGCCGCGTCGACAGACCGGGCGCTTCCTGGGGAAGCGCACTTCCTCCTCGCAGAGTTAGCCCTCACAATTGCCGCCGTTGACTGGCCTGCCGTCGCCGGCGGCATCGATCGCCGACAGGTCCGAAAGCTCGTCTCCGACATCCTCACGCAGCTCGAGGACCGCAGGACGCAGCTCCCGCCCGCTCCGGATCCAAGCCTCGACCGGTACGTACATGACGCCTTGGAGGCCGCTCAGCGATGAGCTGGCGACTAAGCACGCGGGTCGACCTGCGCAATGACCGTGTGTCCAACGAGGACGCCGACCGTCAGAGCTGGACCGCCGAAGAGATCCTCCGTCGCCTGGACGACCAACCGGGCGTCGTCCTCGCCGATGAGGTCGGCATGGGCAAGACCTACGTCGCCCTCGCAGTCGCCGTGTCCGTGCTTGACGCAACCAAGCGGAAGCGCCCGGTGATCGTGATGGTCCCCCCAGCCGTCGCCGAGAAGTGGCCAACTGAGTGGGCGGTATTCGCCGAGCGTTGCCTCCAGCCAGGACGCGGTCTGCGGGCCGCGGGACCGGTCCGGCGCGGCAGCGACCTGCTGAAGCTCCTGGACGACCCTGCCGCGACGCGCCGCCACCTGATCTTCCTCACCCACGGCGCCCTCACAAGCAGCCTCACCGACCCCTTCGTGCGACTCGCCTTGCTACGGCAGGCGACGCTCCGACGCACGGAGCTCGTGAAAAGGCGCAGATCACTTGCCCGGTTCGCGGAGTCGCTGCTCGGCGACCGGCGGTTCGCCGACGAGCACCTCGTGGAAGCTCTTCTCGATGCTCCTCCATCCAAGTGGCAGGAGGTCTGGAACCGCTGGCGGCCGCATCAACCCCTCGCGGACGATCCGGTCCCGTTCGCGCTGCTCCGGGCGCTGCGACAGGTCGATCTCTCACTGCTGCGAGACGCCCTCGCCGAGGTCCCGGCGAACCGCAGCCAGAACTTCCAGGCACGCGTTCGGCGCGCCCGCCGGCAGCTCAACGCGGCGCTCAACTCGACGTGGACGGCTAGCCTCGGTGCCCTCGATGTGCGCCTGCCGCTGCTGGTGCTCGACGAGGCGCACCACGTGAGGAATCAGACCCGCCTTGCGCGGCTCTTCGCGAACGAGGAGGCCGAGCAAGACGCCGAAGCCCTGCAGGGGCCCCTCGGTAACATGTTCGAGCGAATGCTGTTCCTCACCGCGACTCCGTTCCAACTCGGCCACCACGAGCTCCTCCGAGTCCTCGACCGCTTTCATGGCGTCCGCTGGCCCTCCGAGGCCGCCCGAGCCCGCTTCGATGATCAGACCACCAAGCTCGGTGTGGCCCTTGATCGGGCCCAGGCAACGGCACTGCGGCTGGAGCGCGCCTGGTCCCGTATCGATCCGGCCGACGCCCCTGCCCTCGCCGAGCTGACCTCATTCGAACCGCTCGAGGACCAGCCAGAGCCGGTGCGCACTGCGCTCAGCGTCGCTGGCGAGGCACGCGCCGACCTGGAGGCATCCGAAGAGCTGCTCCGCCCTTGGGTGATTCGCCACCTCAAGCCGCACAAGGCCCAGCGCCGTCGCTACCGCTCGGGCCGGGGGATTCTCGACGACACGGAGCCTGACGTCGGCCTCCCCGTCGGGGGCTCCGCCACGCTCCCCTTCCTGCTCGCCGCTCGCGCCCAAGCGTGGCCACGCTGCACGGCGCCGACGGCGAGCGCTCGACCCAGGCGTACTTTGCCTACGGGCTCGCCTCCTCCTTCGAGGCCTATGCCGACACTCGCCGACACCGAATCGCCGCCCTCGACGACCTCGCAGAGGAGGAGCGTCAGCCCACCGAGCTACCCAAGCAACTTCGTTGGTACCTCGACCGGATCGCCGACGCGCTGCCTGCCGACACTGCCGAAGGATGGGCTGCCCACCCGAAGGTCGCCGCCACCGTCGACCGTGTCCTCGACCTCTGGCGAAATGGCGAGAAAGCGCTGGTGTTCTGCTTCTATGTCGAGACCGGGCGGGCACTTCGATCCCACATCTCTCGAGCGCTGAGGGCCGAGATCGTCTCGCGGGCATCGCGCGCCCTCGACATGAACCCGGCGCGCGAGACCGATGTGCTCGCCGAACTGGAACGGATCGGTGAACGGCTCCTTCGGAGCGACGCCCGGGGCTACCAGGCTTTCCGCGACCGAGTCCGCGCCCACACCGCCCGCCTCGGCGACCCCACATCGGAGCAGACGGCTGAGATCGCGGTCCGGTTCATGCGCACGCCGTCGTTCCTTGTGCGCTTCGTCGAGTTGTCACGGGATATCTCCGTGGACGACCTCCTCACCGGGCTCGAGCACGCCGACAGCTCCGGAAGCACGCTCGCCCAACGCATCGGGGCCTTCGCCCGCACTCTTGGGCAGAAGGTCGACGTCGAACGCGAGGAACTGCTCGCAGCACTTACAAGCATCCAGACCGGTGGGATCGCGAGCACCGCCGACCACTTTGACCCGTCTGAACGCTCTCACCACCGCGAGGTCCTCCTCCCAAACGTCCGACTCGCTAACGGCGGAGTTCGGCCTGACACACGACGCCGCTTGATGCTGACCTTCAACACCCCGTTCTTCCCAGAGGTCCTCATTGCAAGCTCGGTCATGGCCGAGGGCGTCGACCTGCACCAGCAGTGTCGTCACGTCATCCACCACGACCTCGACTGGAACCCGAGCACGCTCGAACAACGAACCGGCAGGGTCGACCGGATCGGTTCCAAAGCAGAGGGAGTGAACCTGCCCGTCGTCATCTACGAGCCCTACCTCGCCGGCACCCATGACGAGAAGATGTTCCGCGTAGTCAAGGACCGCGAGCGCTGGTTCGGCGTCGTCATGGGCGAGACGCCCGACTCCGGCGAATGGACCACTGAACAACAGGCGGCCCGCGTGCCACTGCCCGCAGCTCTTGCCGCCGCGCTCACCATGGACCTGTCCCTGACGCCGATCTCGGAGACGAGGCGGTAACGTGAGGCGTCATCATGCGGGCGGGCACTGTTGCATGGGCCAAACACAGCTCCTGTCCAGAATGGCCTGGCGTTCTTTCGGATCCAACAAGCTGGCGATGGTTCGAAGCCGGTGCGAAGTCTCGTAGCGGGCGACTGATCGCTGGCCCCTCGATGAATACAGTCAAAGCGGCCAGGAAGCACAAACGGATAGCGGTCGCGCTTCTGAAGCCTAACAGGGTCGCCGTTGGTGCGCGGTCGATCGGTCCGTGGCTCGCCATTGGCCGGGTATGGAGCTGATGGCGCAGTCGTACTCTTTCTGGCATGAACAAGCCGCGCATCATCGCGATCGACTGGTCCGGGCGAAGCGGCGCCGACCAGCGGCGGGCGCTCTGGCTCGGCGAGGCGGTCGACGGCGAGCTCGTTCGGCTCGCCGGCGGTCGCACGCGCGCCGAGCTCGTCGAGCTGCTGGTCTCAGCGGCGGACCGCGACCCCAACCTGATCGTCGGCTTCGACTTCGCGTTCTCGCTTCCCGCCTGGTACCTGCGGGACCGGGGGCTCACACCCCGCGAGCTGTGGGCGGCGCTTGCCGACGAGGCGCTGACGCCGGCCATGCGACGCCTTGGGCTCGCGCGATGGATGAACACGCCGGAACCGCCGTTCTGGACCACGGGCGAGGCGCACGCGCTGCTCGCGCCCGCGCAGGAGTTCCGCCGCACCGAGCACGACGTCCGCGTGGCTGGCTCACAGCCGAAGTCCGTCTTTCAGCTCGTCGGGGCCGGGCAGGTGGGCCGAGGCTCGTTGTACGGGATGCAGGCGCTCCACCGTCTGACCACCGCCGGCTTTCGGGTCTGGCCGTTCGACGCGCCAGGGTTGCCGCTGGTCGTCGAGATCTTCCCGCGGGTCCTCACCGGCCCCGTGCGCAAGAACAGCCAGAGCGAACGGGAGCGCTACTTGACGGCCGTCCCGATGACGCTCGACGTTCGCCGGCCCGCGGCCGCGAGCGAGGACGCCTTCGATGCCGCCATCTCCGCGCTGGCCATGGCCGCCGCCGTCGAAGAGCTGCTTGCGCTGCCTGATGAGCCCGGCTACGCGCTCGAGGGCAAGATCTGGCAGCCGCGCGCGCCCGTGGCCCTCGGCGACGCCGGGCGCCAGCCCCACCGCGACTACGGGGAGCTCGCGACGGCGGTCGCCCGTGTCATCAGCGAGGCGGCAGCGCGCGGTGACTCGGTACGAGCGCAGGCAGAGCAAGTGCTCGACGAGCTCAGCCGGCGAGGCCTGCTCGGCGGCGGGACTGACCGGCCGGCCGGCTAACCTCGATTCTCGGGAGGCGGGCTGTGCCCGCCTTTGGTGCTGCCCGGGCTCCGACAACACCGTGAAAGCCCTGGTCACGGACGGTTCCGTAACGCCGAGAACAGCGTACCTCAACTAGTCTTCTAGAACCGGAGGATCCGAGTCCACAGAGCGAAGCCCGGCCGGAGGGGCAGGCCTCCGGCAGGGGACGCCCGCATCTACCCTCATCATTGACGAGCCGTCAGCATGTCAGCTCGGCAGCCGCACCCCGGGACAGGAATATAGGACGAGCACTACAGGGGCTCATTCAAGGAGCATCATTGAAGTATGAGACAGGGAGGGGAGTACTTCACCGATCCGCAGGGACCGGCGCGGCGCCGCTACGAGGCGCTGCGCGCCTACTTCGTCGAGGAGATGCCGGCCGCCGAGGTCGCCGGCCGGTTCGGCTACGCCACCGCCAGCGTGCACCAGATGGCGACCCTGCTCCGCGGCGGGAAGCTGCGGCTGTCCACCGAGCCCAGGCCCGGCCCAAGGGCCC
>Ga0184627_10000369_pt1 | contig 18079 bp, 12 predicted proteins | sample PLM3_127_b1_FD_133150 | JGI IMG/M metagenome (GOLD analysis project Ga0184627, IMG submission 133150) | Groundwater sediment microbial communities from an aquifer in East River, Colorado, USA - PLM3_127_b1 | ecosystem: Environmental > Terrestrial > Soil > Riparian zone | place: USA: East River...
GGAGGCGGTGGTGCTGAAGGCGATGGCCAAGCACCCCGAGAACCGCTACCAGACCGCGGCCGAGCTGCGCCAGGACCTTGAGCGGTTCCTCGCCGGCCGCGGCGTCCTGGCCACCCCCCTGCTGGATGCGCGGGAGCTGTGGCCGGCGGGACCAGCGACCCGGGCCGGTACCGGCGCCACCGCGCTCGTTCCCGGGCCCGACGAGGCCGTCACGGACGAGGCCGTCACGTCGGTGATCACGGCCGCCTCTCGGCGCCCGGGAGAGCCCGCGGGCCGGCCCAGGCGCAGCCTGCCCGGCTGGGTCGCCTGGATGGCCGCGGTCCTGCTGCTGGCGGTGCCGGTCGCGTTCTTCATGGTCAAGTCGATAGGTGGCATCGGCGGGTCGGCCGGCACGAGCCTCGCGCCGTCGGCGACCAGCCCCGGCCTCGATCCGGCCGAGACTGTCGCCACACCCACCACCAGGCTCGCGGTCACGGCCAGCGTGCCACCCGTCACCACCCCGGAGACCACCGTGGCCGTCCGGCCAGAGCTGGTACGGGTGCCCCGGGTGGTCGGGTCCCGCTTCGCCCGGGCCAGGGCGGTGCTCACCGAGGCCGGGTTCACCGTGGCCCGCGTCGACGTGCCGGTCGGGCAGCGCTCCCGGGCCGGCCGGGTGCTGGTGCAGAGCCCCGGCCCGGGCTCCGAGGCTCCGGCCGGCTCCCAGGTCACCGTCGTGGTCGGCGTCACCCGCTGACCGGCTTCGGGTCGCGGCCTGCCCGCAGAAATGGCACTGTCGGTGGGTGCTTCTAGACTGGACTCCATGACTACTGCGATAGAAGCAATCGACCTGGTCCGCCACTTCGGCCAGGTAAAGGCCGTCCAGGGTGTGAGCTTGGAGGTCGCCGAGGGGGAGATCTACGGCTTCCTGGGGCCCAACGGCGCCGGCAAGTCGACGATTGTGCGGATTCTGACCACCCTGCTCGGCCCGACCAGCGGCTCGGGGAGTGTGCTCGGCCACCATGTGGTGGCCGAGCGGACGACCGTGCGCCGGCTGATCGGCGTCGCCCTTCAGGAGGCCGGCCTCGACCCCAAGCAGACCGGCCGGGAGCTGCTCACCCTGCAGGGCCGCCTGTACGGCCTGCGCGGCCAGTTGCTGGAGGCCCAGGTCCGCGAGGTGACCGAGCTGGTCGGGCTGACCGACGCGATCGACCGCCGCATCCAGACCTACTCCGGTGGGATGAAGCGCCGCCTTGACCTGGCCTCGGCGCTGCTGCACCGGCCGCGGGTGCTGTTCCTGGACGAGCCGACCACCGGGCTGGACCCGCTGTCGCGGGTGCTGATCTGGGACCGGATCCGCGAGCTGCGGGCGCGGTTCGGCGCCACGATCTTCCTGACCACCCAGTACCTGGAGGAGGCCGACGAGCTGGCCGACCGGGTGGCGATCATCGACCAGGGCCGGATCGTCCGCCAGGGCACCCCGGCAGCGCTCAAGGCAGAGGTCGGCGCCGACGTGATCGACGTCGCCATCGACGAGCGCGAGACCGGCGCCGCCCGGGCTGCCATCAAGGAGCTGCAGTCCAGCGGGGAGCTGCCCGGCGGGGAGCTGCGCGGCACCGAGCGTGGCTACACCCTGTTCGTCCCCGACGGGCCGGGCAACATCGCCGTGCTCATCCGCGGCCTTGACCGGGCCGGGGTCCGCTTCGGCGCGGTGAGCCTCTCCCGGCCCACCCTCGACGACGTGTTCCTGGCCGCCACCGGCGGCCGGATGGCCGCCGCGGCCGAGCGGGCCGCCGCCGAGCAGGAGCGAACCCCCGAGCCCGCCGGAAGGGGGCCAGCATGAGCGCCGGGACCGCTGCTGCTGCGGCCGAGCCGCGGACCCTGGCCGCCCCGGCCGGGCTGGTCTCCGACGTGACCGCGATCACCGGCCGGGCCGTCCGGGGCATCCTCCGCGAGCCAGAGCTGTTCCTCTTCGCGTTGGTCATCCCGGTGTTCTTCTTCGTGGTGCAGGTCGGCGCCCTCGGCGACGTGGCCAAGCGGGCGTTTGGCGTCTCCAGCTATGCCGCGTTCCAGCTCCCGATCTCGATCCTGTTCGCCTCGGCCAGCACCTCGGGCGGCAACGCGCTGGTGCTCGACATCGCCAACGGCTACTGGGACAAGCTGTCGGTGACCCCGGTGCGCCGCTCGGCGCTGGTCATCGGCATCCTGTTCGGCGAGATGTTCGCCGTGCTCGGCTACAGCCTGGCGCTGCTGCTGTTCGGCTGGGCGATCGGGGTCCGCTTCGCCGGCAACGAGCTCGTCGGCGCGGCCGGCCTGCTCGGGCTCACCCTGCTGTTCGGCATCGGCTTCGCCGCCGTCAGCATCGCGGTCGCGCTGGCCACCGGGTCGGTACGAGCCACCCAGTCGACCTTCATCATCTTCTTCCCGCTGCTGTTCCTGACCCCCAGCGCGCTGCCCCGCAACCTCATGACCGGATGGTTCGAGACCGCGGTACGGCTGAACCCGATCACCTACGTCGTGGAGGCCGCCCGCAGCTTCCTGTTCGGCTTCGACGCCGCCGTGGTCGCCAGGGGCGCCCTGGCCGCCGCCCTGTTCAGCCTGTTCACCTTCGCCCTGACCGCCCTGGCCTTCCGCCGCCGCGTCCGCATGGGTTGAGTTGCCCGGCGCAGCGACGAGCCGGCCACACTGGACTCCTCCGCGGATCGGCTCGAACGGCGCGCTGTCGGTAGTCACGGCCGCGCCGCCCTCGTACCCTAGGGGCCGTCGTTGAGCTCTCCCGCGTCCGGTCTCTTCCCGTGGGAGGCCGTAGAGCTTCACGAGGGGGGTGCGGCAGCCGCGAGGCTGCCACGGGAGGCGAGCAGCCGCCGCTGCGCGCTTCGCCGGATGACGACGGTACGGGCCCGGCCGGCGACCCCGGTTGGGCCAGGTCGGAGCTGGCGATGGGGAGGGGCGGCGCGTGGAGCGACGAGTTCTCGGATCAAGTGGCCTGAAGGTTCCCGTCGTCGGCATGGGCACCTCGCGCACGTTCGACGTACGGGGGAGGGCCGGCGAGACCACCAGCCGCAAGATCGTCGACGAGGCGCTGGCGCTTGGCGCCAACTTCTTCGACACCTCGCCGATGTACGGCGAGGCCGAGCGGGTCCTCGGCATGGCGCTCGAGGGCAGGCGGGCCGAGGCGCTGGTCGCCACCAAGGTGTGGACCCCGAACGACGACGAGGCCGAGCGCCAGGTGCGGGTCTCGCTCGACTTCGCCAGCGGGCACGTCGACGTCTTCCAGGTCCACAACCTCGTCGCCTGGCCGGCACGCCTCGACCTGCTGGAGCGGCTGCGCGACCAGCAGGTCGTGACCGCGATCGGCGTCACTCACTACGACCCCAACGCCTTCGACGAGCTGGCGACCGTGATGCGGAGCGGTCGCATCAGCGCCGTCCAGGTGCCCTACAACCCGCTGGAACGAGACGTCGAGCGGGCCGTGCTGCCCCTGGCCGAGGAGCTCGGCCAGGGCGTCGTGCTGATGCGCCCGTTCGGCCGCGGCGCGGTCCTGCGCAGCACCTGGCCGACAGCGGCCGAGCTGGCCCCGCTGAAGCAGTTCGGCGTTGCCACCTGGCCGCAGGCGCTGCTCAAGTGGGGGCTGTCAGACCCCCGCTGCACGATCTCCATCCCGGCAACCTCCAAGCCGGCACGGATGACCGAGAACGCGGTCGCGGGCGACCCGCCCTGGCTCGGCCCTGACGAGCGTGACCTCGTCGCCCGCCTCGCCCGCCGCAGCTGAGCCGACGGCCGAACTTGGCCGTCGGAATGGATGCCCGCGCCGCAGGCGCTCCAAGCAGTTCACCAGGGCCGCACTTGGCCGTCGGAATGAATGCCCGCGCGCAGGCGCTCCAAGCAGGTACGCGGCGAACTTGCCGGGCGGAATCGAATGCCCGCGCCGCAGGCGCTCCACGCAGTTGCGGGGGCGACCTGCGGTACCCTCCCCTGAGCGTCCGGCCGCCCGGTGCGGCGCGGACCACGGCTCCCCACCCCCGTCCAGGCAGTGAAGGAGGCTCGCCGTGCCCGGCTACGCGGCCGCACTGGCTGAGCTCGGCGACGCCGAGCTCAGCAGGATGCTGGGGCGCCGCCCGGACCTGCTGGCCGGAGTCGGACCGGCGTCCTTCCCCGAGCTGGCCAGCCGGGCCGGCACCCCGGCGTCGCTGGCCGCCGCCCTGCGCCACCTCGACCTCGGCACGCTGCAGCTCGCCGAGCTGCTGGCCGTCGTCGGCCTGCCCACCAGCGTCGACGGGGTCGCCGAGGCGGCCGGGCCCGGCCTGCGCCCCGAGCGGCTCCGCGCCGGCCTGGCCGCCCTGGCCGAGCTGGGGCTCGCCCTGCCCGGCCCGGACGGGAGCATCGCCGGACCGCGCGGCCTGCGGGCGCCGTTCGTCAGCCCGGGCGGCCTCGGGCCGTCAGTGGCCGAGCTGGCCAAGATCGGGGTCACCAGGGACCAGCTCGACGCGGTCGCCGGGAACCTCGGCATCGACCGGCCCGCAGCCAAGCCGGCGCTGGTGGCGGCCGTGGCCAAGGCCCTGGCCGACCCCGCAGTGGTCGGCCAGGTGCTCGCCGAGGCCGACGAGCCAGCCCGGCGCCTGCTCGACGAGGCACTCGAAGCAGTCGGACCGGTCACCGTCATGGGGGTCGGCTACGGCCGCTTCGCCGGCTACCCGGACGCCGCCCCGGCGAGCTGGCTGCTGGAACGAGGGCTGCTGCTGCCCATGTCCTACAACCAGTTCGTGGTCCCGCGCGAGGCAGTCCTGGGCCTGCGCGGCGGCCGCGTCTTCCCGGACTGGCCGGAGCCCCCGGCCCTGCCCGACCTCGACCCGCTGGCCGACGCGCCCGGCCGGACCGCGGCTGCCGCCATGCAGGCCGTCGTGGCCGCCGAGGGCCTGGTCACCCGGCTCGACCGGCAGCCGCTCCCGCTCATCCAGGCGGGCACGGTCGCCGTGCGCGACCTGCGCCGCCTCGCCGCCGAGCTGGACGTCGCCGAGGACGAGGCCGCCCTGCTCGTCGACCTGCTCGTCGAGGCCGAGGTGATCATGGTCGGCGGCCCCTGGGACCAGCGCTCCCTCGGCCTGCGGCCCGAGGCCGACGCCTGGCTCGCCCAGCCCCGGGCCCGGCGCTGGGCCGACCTGGTGGTGGCCTGGCGCGACCGGGACCTCGCGTTCGAGGACCACCTGCTCCCCCGCTACGGCCTTGGCGCCGCAGGCGCAGACAAGGCCCGCCCGCTCAGCGGCCGTCGCCTCTCGACCGCGGTCACCCGGCGCCGGGGCCTGGTCGAGGTCCTCGCCCGGGTGCCCGACGGCAGGGGCATGGCCGCCGACATGCTCGGCGAGCTGCTCCGCTGGCGCTTGCCCCTGCTCTGGAGCGGCCGGAGCTCCGACCTGGCCCGGGTCGTGCTCGACGCCGCCGCCTTCCTCGGCCTGGCCGCGGTCACCGGCGGGCGGGCCGGCCCGGGCCCGGCCACGGTCGCCTGGTGCGCGGAGGCCGGTGCCGACGAGCTGGCCGCCGCCATGGGGGAGCTGCTCCCCGACGGGGCGGGCCGGTTCCTGGTCGCCGGCGACCTCACCGTGGTGGCGCCCGGCGGTCTGGCCCCCGACGTGGAGAGCCGCCTCGCGGCCCTGGCCGACCGGGAGTCGGGCGGCGGGGCGGTCACCTGGCGCATCGAGGAGGCGAGCCTGCGCCGCGCCTTCGACGAGGGGCTGACCGGCGAGGAGGTGCTCGAGTTCCTGCGCGAGCACTCCGACACGCCACTCCCCCAGGCCCTCGAGTACCTGGTCGAGGACGCCGCTCGCCGCCACGGCCGCCTGCGGGTCGGCGGGGCCAGCACCTACCTGCGCGGCGAGGCCGCCTTGGTCACCCAGATGGTGCGCTCGGCGGCCGGGCGGCGGCTGGGGCTCCGGGAGCTCGGCCCCGGGGTCGCGGTCACCCACCGGCCACAGCGGGAGCTGATCGCCGCCCTCCGCAAGGCGGGGGAGGCGCCCCTGGCCGAGGAGCCCGACGGCACGCCACGCCTGGAGGCCCGCAAGACGGTCCGTCACGCCCCGCGGGCTGCGCCCAGCCAGTTCGGGTACGGCCGCGACGACCGGGAAGCCGAGCCGGCCGCCGTCCCGGCCGAGGTGGTGGCCCGGCTGCGCGCGTCGAGCGGCCAGCGGCACGGCCGCGACGACGCGGACGGCGCCGAGCGCGCGCCGGTGACCGCGCCGGCCGAGATCGCCGCCCTCTGCCAGCGGGCCGCCGGCGAGCAGACCGCGGTCAAGATCGCCTACCGGGCCCGCGACGGGAAGGAGACCGTGCGCACGGTCGAGCCATACGGCGTCCGCGCCGGCCTGCTCACCGCCTGGTGCCGGCTCCGCCAGGCCGAGCGGACCTTCGACCTGAGCCAGATCCAGTGGGCCCGCCCGGTCGAGGAGCCCCGCCGGCTCGGCGGCATCCAGGAGCTCCCGCGTGGCTGACGGCGCCCTCATCGTGCAGAGCGACCGGAGCGTGCTGCTCGAGGTCGACCACCCCGAGGCCGATGCGGCCAGGGCCGCCATCGCACCGTTCGCCGAGCTGGAGAAGAGCCCGGAGCACGTCCACACCTACCGGCTCACCCCGCTCGCGCTCTGGAACGCCCGGGCCGCGGGGCTCGAGCCGGACGAGGTGACCGCCGCCCTGGTCGAGCACTCGCGCTACCCGGTGCCGCCCGGCCTGCTCGCCGACCTGGTCGACACCATGGGCCGCTATGGCCGGCTGGTGCTCCTGGCCGACGAGGCCGAGCCGGACGGGCTGGTCCTCGAGTCGAGCGACCCGGCCGTGCTCGAGGAGGTGGTGCGCTCCAAGCGGGCCGCGCCCCTGCTCGGCCGGCGCCTCTCGCCGAGCCGGGTGCTGGTCCCGCTGGGCGAGCGGGGCCGCCTCAAGCAGGTGCTGCTCGGGCTCGGCTGGCCTGCCGACGACCGCGCCGGCTATGTGGAGGGCGCCCCCCTGCCCGTCCAGGTGCGCCCGGCCCACGCCGCCACCGGCGAGGCGTTCGCGCTCCGCCGCTACCAGCACGAGGCGGTGGCCGCCTTCGCCGCCGCCGGGTCGGGCGTGATCGTGCTGCCCTGCGGCGCCGGCAAGACCCTGGTCGGCATGGGCGCGATGGCGGCTGTTGGCGCGCGCACCCTGGTCCTGGTCACCTCCACCCTGGCCGCCCGCCAGTGGCGGGACGAGCTGCTCGCCCGCACCAGCCTGGAGCCGGACCAGCTCGGCGAGTACTCGGGCGCCCACAAGGACGTGGCGCCGGTGACCATCGCGACCTACCAGGTGCTGGTGACCAAGCGCAAGGGCGTCCACCCGCACCTGGACCTGCTCGGCCGCCAGGACTGGGGCCTGATCGTCTACGACGAGGTCCACCTGCTGCCGGCCCCGGTGTTCCGGATGACGGCTGAGATCCAGGCCCGGCGCCGGCTCGGGCTGACCGCCACCCTGGTCCGCGAGGATGGCCGTGAGGCCGACGTGTTCAGCCTGATCGGCCCCAAGCGCTACGACGTGCCCTGGCGCGACCTCGAGGCGCAGGGCTGGGTGGCGGCCGCCGACTGCGTCGAGGTCCGGGTGAGCCTGACCGACGACGAGCGCATGGACTACGCCATGGCCGAGCCCGAGGAGCGCTACCGGCGGGCCGCCACCGCCGGGTCGAAGCTGCCGGTGGTCCGCCACCTCGCCGGGCTGCACGCGGCCGACCGGGTGCTCGTCATCGGCCAGTACCTCGACCAGGTCGAGCTCCTCGGGGCCGAGCTGGACGCCCCGGTCATCACCGGGCAGACGCCCGTGCGCGACCGGGAGCGGCTGTTCGCCGCCTTCCGGTCCGGCGAGCTGGCCCGGCTGGTCGTGTCCAAGGTGGCCAACTTCTCGATCGACCTGCCCGAGGCCAACGTGGCCATCCAGGTCTCGGGCACCTTCGGCAGCCGCCAGGAGGAGGCCCAGCGCCTCGGCCGCATCCTGCGGCCCAAGGCCGACGGGGGCCGGGCCCGCTTCTACACCGTGGTCAGCCGGGACACCAACGACACCGAGTTCGCCCAGCGCCGCCAGCGCTTCCTGGCCGAGCAGGGCTACGCCTACCAGCTCGTCGACGCCGGTGACCTGCTGGACGGCGCCGGCGCACCCCCCTTCGCCGCGGCTGCCGGCGGCCGCCCCCACCTCCGCCTCATCGAAGGCGGCCGGGCCGGGTAGCGCGACGCCCCACCTGCGCCTCATCGAGGGCGGCCGGGGCCGGGTAGCGCGTGCCTGCGTCTGCCACTGCTGGCCATATCGGCGTGGGCGCCCGCTCCGTACCGGCAGCGGTGACCAGCGGCGGGTCGGGTCCCGGCCATCGCGGTAAGCTTCCGCGCATGTCGAGCCGTGGCGCGCCCTCGGTCTTCGTCGTCGGGTCCGTCAACCAGGACTACGTGCTCTCGGTGGAGCGCCGGCCGAAGCCGGGGGAGACCCTGAGCGGCGCCGTCCTGGCCCTCCACCCTGGCGGCAAGGGCGCCAACCAGGCGGTCGCGGCGGCCCTGCTCGGGGCGCGGGTGGCCCTGCTCGGCCGGGTCGGCGACGACCCGGCCGGCGCGTCGCTGCGGGCCGAGCTGGCTCGGCGGGGGGTGGACACGGCCGCTGTCGGCACGACCGGCGGGGCGTCCACCGGCGCCGCGTTCATCACGGTGACGCCCGACGGCGAGAACGCGATCGTGGTCGCGCTCGGCGCCAACCACCGCCTCACCGCCGGCGACGTCGACGCGGTGGCCGGGTCGATCCGCTCCGCAGCCGTGCTGGTGGCCCAGCTCGAGGTGCCGCTCGAGACGGTCGGGCGCGCGGTCGAGGTTGCCGCCGGGGCCGCAACCCGGGTCGTGCTCAACCTGGCCCCGGCCCGCCCGGTGCCCGACGCCCTGCTCGCCCGGGTCGACGTGCTGGTGGTGAACGCGCACGAGGCCGGCTTCCTGCTCGGCCAGGAGGTCGACGGGGTCGAGGCGGCCACGCGGGCGGCCGAGGAGCTGCGCGGGCGTGGCCCGGAGGCGGTGATCGTCACCCTGGGCGCGGCCGGCGCGGTGCTGGCCGCCGCCGACGGGTCCGGGCACGTGCCAGCGCCCCGGGCGGAGGTCGTCGACACCACCGGGGCGGGGGACGCCTTCGTCGGCGCGCTCGCCGCCGAACTGGCCGCCGGCGCCTCCCTCCGCGACGCGGTCGCCTTGGGCGTCCGCGCCGGCGCCGCCGCCGTCCAGGCCAAGGGCGCCCAGAGCTCCTTCCCGACCGCGGCCGACCTCCGGCCCAACCCGGACCTCTGACCAGCCACGGCCGAAGCTTCGCCTGGCGGCCCGCCACCGACCGGCCGTGACCGAGGCCTTGACCCGGCGTCCGGCCACTGACCGGCCGCAGCCGAAGCCTTGACCTGGCGCCCACCACCGACCGGCCGTGACCGAGGCCTTCGCCTGGCTCGGCCCGGCTGCTGGCCGCCGGGAGCGCCGGGTCAGCCCCGGGAGCTGCCGCTGCCGGCCAGGGCGACGACGGCGCGGAGGGCGTCGGGGTTGGCGAGCGCGCCCTGGCTCACCGCCTTGTCGGGCGGCACCCCGGCGAGGATGCGTTTGACCGGCACCTCGAGCTTCTTGCCGTTGAGGGTGCGGGGCACGTCGTCGACCTGGTGGATCTCGTCGGGCACGTGGCGGGGCGACAGCTCGGCGCGGATCGCTCGCCGGATACGCTCGACCAGGTCGGCGTCCAGGGCGACTCCTGGCTGGAGCACCACGAACAGCAGCAGCCGGCCCTCGCCGCCCGGGCCGCCGACGTCGACCACCAGGCTGTCCTGGACCTCGGGGAGGCCTTCGACCACCCGGTAGAACTCGCTGGTGCCCATGCGGACGCCGCCCCGGTTCAGGGTCGAGTCCGAGCGTCCGGTGATGATGCAGCTCCCGCGGTCGGTGATCTCGATCCAGTCCCCGTGGCGCCACACCCCCGGGTAGGTGGCGAAGTAGCTGTCGCGGTAGCGCTCGCCGCCCGGGTCGTTCCAGAAGAAGACCGGCATCGACGGCAGCGGCTCGGTGACGACCAGCTCGCCGACCTGCCCGACCACCGACCGGCCCTGCTCGTCGAACGCCTCGACCTTGGCGCCCAGGGCCCGGCACTGCAGCTCCCCGGCGTACACGGGCAGCACCGGGCAGGACTGGACGAACGCGGTGCACATGTCGGTCCCGCCGCTGACCGAGCCGACCAGCATGTCGCGGCGGACGTGCCGGTAGAGCCAGGCGAACCCCTCGGGCGGGAGCGGCGAGCCGGTCGAGCCGACGCTGCGCACCCTCGACAGGTCGGTGTCGCGCCCCGGCTCGATGCCCGCCTTGCTACAGCCGAGCACGTAGGCGGCGCTGGTGCCGAAGTAGGTCATCCCGGTCGCCTCCGCGAACCGCCACAGGGCGAGCAGGTCGGGGTGTGCGGGGCTGCCGTCCCACAGCAGCACGGTGGCGCCGAGCAGCAGCCCGCCGACGAGGAAGTTCCACATCATCCAGCCCGTGGTGGTGAACCAGAAGAACCGGTCCTCGGCGGTCAGGTCGAGGTGCAGGGAGAGCCCCTTGAGGTGCTCGAGCAGGATCCCGCCGTGGCCCTGCACGATCGGCTTGGGCAGCCCGGTGGTGCCCGACGAGTACAGCACCCAGAGCGGGTGGTCGAAGGGGACCGGCTCGAAGGACAGGGGGCCGGCGTCGTCGGCCAGCAGGTCCGCCCAGGCGACCACCTCGCCGGGCCCGGCCCGGCCCGCTCCCGGCGGGGTCCCGGTGGCCGGCGAGGGGACCAGCACGGTGGCCCGCAGGGTGGGGAGCCGGTCGCGGATCTCGGCCAGCTCCTGCCGGCGGTCGTGGACCTTGCCGTTGTAGCGGTAGCTCTCCACGGCGAGCAGCACCGTGGGCTCGATCTGCTGGAACCGGTCGGCGACGCTGGACACCCCGAACTCGGGGGCGCAGCTCGACCAGACCGCGCCGATGCTGGCGGTGGCCAGGAACGCGACGACGGTCTCTGGCACGTTGGGCAGGTAGGCGACCACCCGGTCGCCCCTGCGCACGCCGAGCCGCCGCAGGCCGGCGGCGGCCGCGGCCACCTGCTGGTACAGCTGGGCGTACGTGGTCGTGGCGAGCGTGCCGTCCTCGGACCCGAACACGATCGCCGGGTGCTGGTCACGCCGGCGGAGCGCGTGCTCGGCGTAGCTCAGCTCCGCGCCCGGGAACCAGCGGGCGCCCGGCATCCGGCGTTCCTCCAGGGCCTTGCCGGGCGCGCGCCCGTCCCCGACCGCGAAGAACTCCCAGATCGAGGTCCAGAACGCCTCGAGGTCGGTGACCGACCAGCGCCAGAGGTCGTCGTAGGCGTGGAAGTCGAGCCCGCGGTGCTGGATCAGCCAGTGCTCGTACCGCACGAGGTTGGACCGGAGGACCCGCTCCCTGGACGGTGTCCAGAGCGCCGCCGGCGCGGCGCCGGCCGTTGGCAGCTTGCCCGTCACCGCCACCTCCCCTGGCGTCCCAGCCATGTCGCCGGTCCCGCCGACGACGCTACCACGCACCCACCGGCCCGCCCGCCTCACGGATGCTCGACGCCGAACATATGCGGGCGCCGTTCGCCCCGGGACGCGGACCTCCGCCGCGGTGGCCGCGCCCCGGGAGCTTCGGCTCAGCGGGAGGAGCCCGCGAGCCGGGCGTAGACGACGACGTTGTCGCGGTAGCTCCGCCTTGCCCGGTCGAACTCACCTCCGCAGGTCACCAGGCGGAGCGCGGCCCACGGCACCGGGCCGTACACGGCTTCGGACGGGAAGGATGCCTTGGGGTACTGGGCCCGCTCCTCGACCACGAAGCGGAGCCGGACGCCGTCGGCCCGGTCGACCTCGATCGTGTCGCCGCGGCGCAGCTTGCCGAGGCGGTAGAACACGGCCGGTCCCGACTTCGAGTCGACGTGCCCGGCGATCACCGCCGGCCCGGTCTCGCCAGGCAGGGTGCCTTCGGTGAACCAGCCGGCCCGGCCGTAGTCGACCGGGACCTCCATCGAGCCGTCGGGGGCCAGGCCGAGGCGGACGAGCGAGGATCGCACCCCGATCGCGGGGATCGACACCCGCACCGGCGGGGACGGCGGGCCGGGAACCGCAACCTGGCTGGGCAGCGGCGCGACCTCGATGCTGAGCGCCTTGGCCGAGGCGGTCGAGACGCTCGCGTCGGGCGGCGGCGGGATGGCACTGCCCGGCGCGGGGGCGGGGATGGCGCTGCCCGGCGCGGGAGCCGGGGTGGCGCTGCCCGGCGCGGGGGCGGGGATGGCCGTGCCCCCGTCGCCGGTTCGCAGTGCGCCGCTCGGCATGGTCCGCACCCCGGTGGCGTCGGCGAAGCGGAACGCCTCGCGCGGCTGGCCGGCCCCGCCGATCAGCGCGACCGAGTTGACCGTGCCCGCCTTGAGGCTCAGCTCGTCGCGGATCAGCACGTCGGCGCCGCCGGCCTTGCGCGCCTCGAGCCGGACCGTACCGGCCGGGAGCTGCTTGTACCCGGTCGACGAGGGGAACGACACCTTGGGTGAGACCACCTTGCCGGCCACGGCGATGTCGAGGGGCGGCAGGTCCACGGCCGCGTCGACGAACCGGACCTTGGTGCTGTCCCGGCCGGTGGGCGACAGGTCGTCGATGAGCAGGATGGCGTTCAGGTCGGTCTTCTTGCCCACCGCGACCACCGTGTAGGCGGCGCCGGGCTTGAGGCCGCCGGTCAGCCGGACGACCGGCGGGGTGTTGGCCGGCACCCCGGCCGGGCGCACCTCGTAGGTGAAGGGGCCGGCGTTCACGGCCCAGTAGGCCGAGACGTTCTTGTAGAACACGTTCGGGAACATCTGCTTGCGGTTGAGGGTCACGACGTAGACGTCGACGTACTCGGCGTCGGGCGAGAAGTGCGCGATCCGGACCATCGCCTGCTTCGGCGCGGCCCCTGCGACCCCCGGCACGGCCGCCAGGGCGGCCGCGACCATGACAGCGCCCGCGAGCGCACGGATCCTGTGACGTCCCATCGGTTCCTCCTCGGCTCGGCCTCGGCGGCGGCCGCCGCCTCCATCTGGGCGTTCGCCGCGGTGGGCGCGGTGGTCGGTGGTCGCCTACTGCGCTTTCCTACGTAATTCCACCGAGTTGCCGGGTAGTGGGATCCGTCCGCCCAGCCGCGCCGAACGACCGGTGACGCCACATCCGATGCAAGGGGCAGCGCCGATGGCACCGGCACGAGGATCAGGGCAGTTCCCGCGCCTGCCCTGGACGCGGCGGCGGCTGCCACGCGCCGTCCTCGCCTGGGTGCTGGCGCTCGCCTGCGGGCTCCTCATGATCCCCGCCTCCCTCGCCGCGCCGCGCACCCAGCCCGACATCGAGCGGCTCCGGGCCAAGGCCGCCGCCCTGCGCGCCGAGACCGACAGCCAGAACGACCGCCTCGAGCGGCTCGCCGAGGAGCTGAAGGAGGCCTACGCCAACGGGATCGACCTGCTCGCCGAGGCGACCAAGCTCGAGGAGCGCCGTGCCGCGGCCGAGCGCGACCTCGCCACCGTCCGGCAGCAGCTCGACGAGCGCATCCGCAGCACCTACATCGAGGGCCCGGGCTCCTACCTCTCGGGGCTGATCGGGGCCGGCGACCCCACCGAGGCGCTGCGCCGCCTGCCCTTGGCGAAGGCCGTGATCGAGGCCGACCTGGCCCTGGTCAAGCGGATGGAGGCGGCCAAGGCCAAGGTCGACGCGCTCAACGCCGAGCTCCAGGCCAGGCTGCTCGCGCAGGCGCGCATGGCGCAGGCCCTCGCGGCCAAGGAGGCCGAGGCCCGCGCGCTCGCGGACAAGCTCGCGGCCCAGCTGCGGACCATGGACAAGCAGGTCAAGCGGCTGATCGAGGAGGAGCGGGCGCGCGAGGAGGCTGGCCGCCGGACCGCCTTCGCCCAGTTCGTGGCCGGGGCAAAGGCGGGCGGCCGGATCGCCGTCGACGGTTCCAAGGCCGCGCCTGCGGCCAAGCGGGCGGTGCAGATCGCCCTGGCGCAGCTCGGCGCCCCGTACCGCTGGGGCGCGACCGGGCCGAACGAGTTCGACTGCTCCGGGCTGACCAGCACCTCCTACGCCCGTGCCGGTGTGCCGATCCCCCGCACCTCGAAGATCCAGTACGCGGCGCTGGCGGCGAGGGGCCAGGCCGTCGACGTGGCCAACCTGCTCCCCGGCGACCTGGTGTTCTTCGCCGACAACACCGCCAACCCCGCCACCATCCACCACGTCGGCATGTACATCGGCGGGGGGATGATGGTGGAGGCGCCCTTCACCGGCTCGTTCGTCCGCACCTCGTCGATCTGGCGCCGCAGCCTGATCGGCGCCGTCCGCCCGGTCCCCGCGCTGCGCACCTGAGCGGCCGGGTCCCCCCGGCCTTGGCCCCGCCCCGCCGGTGGACCCGTCCCGGTACCGCGCCGGTTCGATGAGTCGGGCGGTCTTCCCGGCTCCTCCCCGCCCCGCCGGTGGACCCCGCCTCCCGCCCCGTTTCTGACCCGGGCTGCCTGGCGGGCACGTTTCGGGCATCCAGGTACTCGTTTCGGGGTTCAACAAAGGGAGATGATGCAACGTAGGACTTGTCGTCGGAGGAGAAGCCGTCATGTCGAGAAGCGACCTCACCGAGACCGGGCGGGACAGGGCGGCGCTGGCCCGGGACGCCGGGTTCAGCAGGATCTCGTTCGTCAGCGTGCTCGCCGGCGTGCTGGTGGCCTACGCCGCCTTCGCCGTGCTGCTCGCCGCCGCCGCGGCGGTCGCCAACGCGATCGGGGTCGACAACTCGCTCACCGTCAACGAATGGGCGCAGATCGGGGTCGGAAGCGCCGTCGCAATCGTCGCCGTCGTGCTGCTGGCGGCCGGCTTCGGCGGCTACGTCGCCGGCCGCATGGCCCGTCGTGCCGGCCTGCTGAACGGCCTCGCCGTGTTCGTGCTGGCCGCGGGGATCATCGCCGTGCTCGCCGCGATCGCAGCCACCCAGGCCGACTCGAGCGACATCGTGGTCAACCTGCGCAGCCTCGGGATCCCGACCTCGGGCACCGAGTGGGGCGCCGTCAGCACCGTCGCTGGCCTCGGGTCGCTCGTGGCCATGCTGTTTGGTGCGGCCTTCGGCGGCATCCTCGGTGAGCGCTGGCACACCAAGCTGACCCGCCGGGCGGCCAGCGTCGACACCGCCGTCACCGAGCGCGACCGGGACCGTGAAGGTGCCCTGGACGACCAGGACCGGGACGGCGTCCCCGACGACCGGGAGATGGCAGGGCGGGACCGGACGGGAGCCGAGCGGCCCCGAACAGGAGCCGAGTCCGCGCGGCCCGTGCCGGTCCGCTTCGGCCGAGTCCGTGCGAGCAGCGTGCTTGCCGGCGAAGGCCAGCGCGCCGCTGGCCGGTCCGGCGGGGCCGGCCCTGGAGACCAGCCCGACCACCACACCGACTCGGGCGGGGAGGGCCGGCACCTGGCCGGCCGAGCCGGCACGAACGACCCGCGGGACACCGCCGTCCTCGAGACTATCGACCCCGAGAGCGCCACCCGCCCCGAGGAGCAGGTGCGCCGGCGCCGCTGATGTCCCCACCCAGGGGCGGCGGCCGGAGCGCGGCCGTCCCTGTCCCCGGCACTCCTGAACCGGCAGCCTCACCGACGCCGGCCGAGGATCCCGAGCCTCCGGTGGTACCACCACCGACAGACCCTCCGCCGGAGGTGGCGCCGCCCCCGGAGATCCCCCCAGCGCGAGCGGTGCCGTCCGCGCCGGGAGAGCGGTCTGTCCCGGCACGCGCCGGCGCTTCGGGTCATCGGCCCGGCGCTTCGGGTCATCGGCTTGCCTGTGGAAAACCGGGGTCCACGGTGATCGCTCGGGTATGTTCCGAAGCCGTCGCGGCGGCTGCCGGAGGCCGCCCGAGGAGGGCGAGCGATGCCACGAGCGGTCCGGGGAGAGCGGTAGATGCTCCCTGCCCTGGACGCCCGCGCCCTCCGGGGCGGGAGCCGCGACCTCGGCGCGCTCGCCGAGCGCTGCCGCGCGCTCGCCTTGCAGCTCCAGCACGGCGGCCAGGCTCTGACCAGCGGTCCCCGCTCGTGGAGCGGGGTGGCCGCACGGGCAGGCGGCGAGCGCGCGGCAGCGCTCCTCACCGCCCTCGGGCGGGCGGATAGGGCCACCACCGAGGCGGCCGTGGTCCTCGGCGCGGTCGCCACCGCTGTCGAGGACGCCCAGTCCACCTGGGAGTCCTCCGAACGCCTGGCCACCGGCGGCGCTCAGGGTGCGGAGGTCTCCCGCGCCGCCGGGGCGCTTGCGGGGGAGGCGGAGGGCCGCGTACGGGCCGCCACGGCCTCGGCGTCGGCTGTGTTCGACGAGCTCGCCGGTCGGGCGCCAGCCCTCTGCCAGGCCATCGGCCGCGGTGGCGCCTTCGCCAAGGCGGTCGAGGTCAGGACGCACGGCCCGATGTCGGCCTGGGACGACGTCCGTGACGGCCTCGTCGCAGGTGTGAAGGACCTGGTGCAGGGGGGTGTGCAGACCGCCGTCCTGGCGTGGCCGCTCTACTGGGTCGTGCGCCCGGGCGACACCCGGCGGCGGGTCGCGGAGACGGCCGCCGGCAGCGTCGCCGCGCTGCGCGACCCGGCCGCGGCCGTCCGGCAGCAGCTCGGCACCGACGACCTCGAGAACGGCCACGCCTGGCGCTTCTGGTCCCGGCTCGTGCCCCAGGCTGCGCTGGCCGCGGCCGCCGAGGGTGCCGGCAGCTTCGCCCGTGCTGCTGGAGCCGTCGAGGAGGTCGCCGGCCTGGCGGCCCCGTCCGGCTCGGCTCGTCTCCCGTCCGGGGTCCTGCCGGTGGCCGGGACGGCCAAGGGGCGCGTGCTTCCGCGCGGGAGCACCCCGCTCGGGTTCGCCGACCCGGCCGAGTTCGGCCGCTTCGGCGCCCGGCTGGGCGCCGGCCTCAGGCAGGCCGGCTACGGCGACGTCCGAGCGGCGTTCCAGGGCAGCTCCGTCACCGGTCGCGACTACCTGTCTGGCGCGCCGTTCGACGTGGGCCGCCGGAGCGACTTCGACGTGGCCCTCGGCGGCCGGAGCCTGTTCGAGCGGGCCCGGTCGATCGGCGTGGAGCTCCGCTCCGGCGGCACCCGCACCGCGCCCCTGACCGACGCACAGCTCCGCGAGATGGGGCTCAAGGCGCTGAGCAACGACCTCGCCCGCCTCACCGGCCGACCCATCGGCTTCATGGTCTACCAGTCGATCGAGGCGGCCGCCCTCCGCCGCCCGAGCATCATCGTCCCCTTGCGATGAACACCTCCGCTGGCCGGCCAGGCCGTTCACGGGCGCCGGTCCTTGGACGGACGAGAAGAGGTCCTCGTTCACCTGGCCACCGACCGGACGTCTGAGGAGCGTCTCCATCCGCCGGATAGGGGTGACTTCGTAACGCTCGGAACTCACGTGAGACGTTAGTAACGTCCGATGTGAGTTCAAGATAGGGTGTTGATAAGGCTCCTCGGGCGAGTTACAAGAGTGTAAGTTGAGGCCGGAGAAGGGAGGTGGAGTATGACGATGGAGCCTTTGCGCTTGCCTGAGTTGCTTCGTGGCCTGGAGGGCAAGTGGGTAGCCCTGCGCAACGGTAAGGTCGTCGACGCCGCCACCACTTCAGATGCTTTGTTCAAACGGTTGCGGGCCCGACAGATCCGCGATGCCACCGTGATGCGAGTGCCGTCGGAGCACGACCACGGTGCCGAACTTGTAGGCATCGGGTAGCTGGGAGGTGTCTCGCCAGCCGTTCCCATGGGTCTTCACGTACGCGGAAGATCCGATTAGCGGGCCAAACCATCCAACGGGCCGGATTGTCGTCCGGCCGGTCGTAAGCGTCACTCTTGCCGGCCCTGATGAGGCCTACGACGCAACATACCTCGCGTTGGTTGACTCGGGGTCTGACCGGGTCCGTGCCGCTCCCGGGGTGACGAGACAGATTGGGGTGACGCTGGACCCGGACAGAGGCTGTCGCATAGGCCCATGGCGTGGTGTGTCAAGTCCCTCTTGGGCGCCGGAATTGACCCCTCAGTGGAGGACGGACTGCACGTCACGACCCGAAAACCCGCTCTCAGTGGAGGGCTGAA
>Ga0184627_10000371_pt1 | contig 18070 bp, 10 predicted proteins | sample PLM3_127_b1_FD_133150 | JGI IMG/M metagenome (GOLD analysis project Ga0184627, IMG submission 133150) | Groundwater sediment microbial communities from an aquifer in East River, Colorado, USA - PLM3_127_b1 | ecosystem: Environmental > Terrestrial > Soil > Riparian zone | place: USA: East River...
AAGACGCTTGCCTCACTGAACCACACCAACATCGCGCAGATCTACGGCCTCGAACGATCGCACGGCACGACCGCCCTCGTGATGGAACTCGTCGAAGGGCCGACGCTGGCTGACCGCAGCGCGCAGGGCGCCATCGCCATCGACGAAGCGCTGCCGATCGCCAAGCAGATCGCGGAAGCCCTCGAGGCCGCGCACGAACACGGCATCATCCATCGCGATCTGAAACCGGCGAACATCAAGCTGCGGCCGGATGGCACGGTGAAGATGCTGGATTTTGGACTGGCGAAAGCGCTCGATTCGAGTTCCAGCGCGACTGATGCGTCGCAGTCGCCGACGATCACGAGCCCGGCCATGACGGGAATGGGCGTCATTCTCGGCACAGCCGCGTATATGAGTCCGGAGCAGGCCAAGGGGAAGCCCGTCGACAAGCGTGCCGACATTTGGGCATTTGGGGTCGTCGTGTTCGAGATGCTCACCGGGCGCATCCTCTACTCGGGCGAGACGGTTTCGGAGACGATGGCGCAGGTGATGATGAAGGAGCCGGATTGGACCGCACTGCAGCCGAACACGCCGGTGCGGCTGCGGGAGTTGCTGCGCCGATGCCTGGTCAAGGACCCGCGCAATCGTATCCGTGACATCGGTGATGCGCGTATCGCCATTGAGGAGGCCATCGCGCATCCGCAACCACAGACTTCCACGGATGCGGGCATGAGAAGTGCGGCTGGACCGGGCGCATGGCGTCGACCTCTATGGATGCTTGCGGGCCTAGCGGCTGCCACTGCCTTGGTCGTGTTGTGGTTCCTGGTAAAGTCCACGGAAGTCCCGTCAACGAGCGTGCAATTTCAGAGAGTGACCGATTTCGTGGGGATGGAAGACTCGCCCGCGATCTCGCCCGACGGCAAGACAGTAGCTTTCGTCGCGCGCGCCGGAAGCCGGCTTCATATCTGGATAAGACTACTTGCCGGCGGAGTGCCATTCCAACTAACTCGGGACGACGCGGATCGCGAGCAGCCAAGGTGGACTCCGGATTCCAACTCTTTGATCTACTACACGCCATCAGTAACTCTGGGCGAGGAAGGAGCCATCTGGGAGATCCCGGCCCTGGGCGGCAGCCCACGGCGGATCGCATCGGCAGTTGGCGGCGGTGATGTCAGCCATGACGGACGGCGTATCGCGTTATTCGCGATCGAAGGCGGACAGCCTTCGTTGGCGGTAGTGGCGCGAGATGGTTCCAGGGAGGCACTGGTCAAGCAACTGCCTGCCGGGGCGTCATACGAGCTACCAAGGTGGTCTCCGGATGATCGCTGGATTGCGTTTCAAAGCACCAGAGCGATGGTATACGAGACGACCCTGTATGTGATACGCGCTGGTGGCGGTGAAGCCCAGGAAGTTGCGCGCGCAAACCTTCTGCGCGGATTCTCCTGGCTGGCTGACAATTCCGGGTTAGTTTACTCTTCCTCGTTTGGGAGCACAGTGGCCTACCCACCCGTTTTCAACCTAAGAACGGTCACTCGGGATGGGGAGGGGGATCGGCAGCTTACCTCTGGCGACCTCTCTTACGTGTCGCCAGACGTGCACAAATCCGGCAAACTGCTGGCAAGTCGAGTCAAGAGCCAATCCAATGTCTGGAGATTTCCCGTGCAGGGATCCGCCGTCGTGAACACGCGAGACGCATTCCAAATCACGCGGCAGACAGGCCAGGCGCAGACGCCATCGGTTAGTCCAGACGGACGTGAATTCGTCTATTTGTCCGACAGCGGTGGTCATGGCAACCTTTGGGTGGCGCAAGCCGATGGCTCCGGGGTGCGGCAGTTGACGTTCGAGAAGGATCCCGGAGCGTTTGTCGGGGTACCTGTCTGGTCCCCAGCCGGAAATCAGATCGCGTTCATTCAGACGCGATCAGGTAAGACGGAACAGTGGCTGATCCAATCCGACGGCAACGGTCTTCGTCAATTGGTGACTAACGCAGTTTGGGCCTACTGGTCCGGGGACGGCCGATGGCTCTACTATGGTGCTTCCCGCCAGGGGAACTACTGTATCGACAAAGTTCCCGCCAACGGAGGGCAGCCGGTTGCCGTCCGATGTGATAGCGCCTTCTCACCGACCGTAGCGTCCGATGGCTCCGTGCTGTACTTCGCCAGCCCGGTTCAACGGGACGGCTGGCCCTGGGATTGGGAAGTGCGCAGCGCGTCTCCGGAAAGCGGTCCGTTCAGGGTGCTGGCCCGAATAGCCGGCTCGCGCATTCCGGTAGAAGCCCTAAACATCCAGACGATTCTGTCACCTGACGGGAAATCGCTGGCAATACCGCTCACGGACCGGGGGACGAGTAATCTATGGGCCATACCGGCCGCAGGCGGCCCGATGCGTCAATTGACCGACTTTGGGGAACAGGCGGTGATCATCGCGCGCCGGGTATCGTGGTCACCGGATGGGAAATATATTTACGCCGCCGTAGCCGAGACGGATGCTGATGTCGTATTGTTTGAAGACCTACTGAAGTGACGTTGTGACGTTCACGGCTTGGGGACGAATGGAGAGAAGGGATGGTCCGCGTCGATGGAATTCTCGTCCTCGATGCCACGGCACATCCGAGTATTGTTGCGCAGGCAATTGGCGTATCGTCTCGCTTACTGACCGCAGGACGGGTTGCGCTGTCGCCGCGCAAGAGGCGAACAACAGCCGACCCGCAACCTCGGCGCATCTTCTAAAACTGCCGTCTCGAAGCTCTTAGCACTTCTGCTTGATCGATACCCAGACCGCGGTCGAACTCGCGTTTCTCCCCGCTCGCAAGTACGGGACTTCAGCAACAGGCGCTGCCGACATTTCGGCGGGCAGGGCCATTCAAGGTCGGATGCGCGAGAACGCGATTACCCGCGAGTAGTCGCGCAGTGTTTACCCGTCCGCCCGAGGACCCCTCGGATCGCGCCGTTCGGGTGGGGCGAGTAGCCCGACGCACTGCGACGCGTCGTGCCGGTCGGGGTTTTGTTACAGGCTCTTAAGGCGTCGCCGGGTGACGCGCTGTTCGTGCGACTGATCAAGCGGGCCGGGCACGTCTCGATACGCCGCTCGTCTCACATCGCGCCACACCGCCTCCCGCAGGCGGAGGTTCATTCCGAACAGTGAATCGACGGCCTCTGGCGGCGTGTTTTCTTCGCAGATGGACGCAAGGTCCCATGTCCACGCCCGGATTGTTTCATGCTAGCATCTGGCCACTTCGGCGGAGGTTGCAACTCATCGCGGCGCGCGCGAAGCGCGCCCAGCAGACAGCGGGAACTAGCCAGGGCGCTGCCCTGGCTAGCCTCGCGAATGACAGGGATATCAAGGGCACCGCCCTTGGCTAGTTGTCGCGGTTATCGATACGTCGATACCCAGGGCAGTCCCGTAATGACGTCAAGGAGGGGCATGATGAAGTGCTCGCCGAAGGGTTTCTCGATTGCCGCGCTGACTCTGCTTCTTACGGCGGGTATCGCCTGGGCACAGGCGACAGCTCAGTTGAACGGTCGCGTCACCGACGAGAGCGGCGCCGTACTCCCCGGCGTGAGCGTCACCGTCACGCAAACTGACACGGCGTTCACGCGCACTGGTGTCACCGACGAGACGGGGGCCTGGAGCATGCCGAACATCCCAATCGGTCCGTACCGATTGGAGGTTTCGCTGCAAGGGTTCCGCACCTACGTGCAGACCGGCATCGTCCTGCAGGTCAACTCCAGTCCGGTCATCAATGCGTCACTCGCCCTGGGGAACGTGGAGGAGACGGTGACGGTGGAGGGGGCGACGCCGCTGGTGGACGTGAAAAGCGCCGGCATCAGCGAGGTCGTCGAGCAGGAGCGGATCGTCGAGCTTCCGCTGCAGGGCCGTCAGGTGACGGATTTGATCGTGGCGGCCGGCGGGGCGGTCAACACGGGCCGCGTGTCCGCGTTGAGCACGAGCGGCGCCGTGGCGATCTCCGTCGCGGGCGGACTGCGCAGCGGTGTGGAGTATCAGCTCGACGGGGCCGCGCACAACAGCCCGCACGACAACACCAACCTGCCGTTCCCCTTCCCGGACGCGCTGCAGGAGTTCAGTGTCTCCAGCGGCGGCCTGGCGGCGGCAACCGGGATGCATTCGACGGCGGCGGTCAATGCCGTGACCAAATCGGGCACCAACGTCTTCCGCGGGAACCTGTTCGAATTCTTCCGCGACGACCGGTTCAACGCCCCCGAACACTTCGCTCCCCTCGGTCCGGACGGCAAGCAGGTGAGCGACGGGCTGAGCCGGAATCAGTTTGGCGGGACAGTGGGCGGACCGGTCGTGCGGGACAGGCTTTTCTTCTTCGGCGGATACGAGCGTAACCGCGTACGTCAGACGACGGCCTCGAACCTCGCGTACGTGCCCACGGCTGCCATGCTGGCGGGTGACTTCACCGCGTACGCCTCGCCCGCGTGCAACGGGGGCCGCCAGGTGGCGCTCGGTGGAGGGTTCGTGAACAACCGGATCGATCCGTCGCGGCTCAGTCCGGCAGCGGTCAAGATTGCAAGCTCCGGCTGGATTCCGATCGCGACCAATCCGTGTGGCGCGGTCCAGTACGACGTGAATTTCGACAACAACGACGAGCAGTACGTCACCCGGGCGGACTATCAGCTGAACGCCAACCATTCGATCTTCGGGCGGTTTTTCGACGCGTTCGAGCGCCGGCCGCCGAAGCTGGCCGAGACGCACAACATCATGACGGTCCAGACGACGTTTCTGCCATTCCGGGACCGGCGGGCGTCGATGCTGGCGTTGGGCGACACGCACGTGTTCGGCGCCAACATGGTCAACTCGGCTCGGTTCACCTTTGTCAAGACGAAGACGCGGACCAACGGCGGGGGGATCGACGGCAAGCAGGAGAAATTTTTCGACGCCGCCGACCTCGGCATCCCGAACGTCTACACGTATGTGCCACACACGATGAACGTGGCCGTGAATGCCGGGGACTTGCGGTTCTCCGGTAACCACACGGTGGCCGGGAAGATCGACAGCAAGGTCTATCAGGTGTCGGACGATTTCTCGCGGGTGTGGGGCCGGCACCAGATCGGCGTGGGCACGAGCATCCAGTACTCGTATTTCGACGGCTGGGATTACGCGTCCGCCAACGGCTCCTTTACGTTCAACGGCCGGATCACGGGGCTGCCGCTGGGGGACTTCATGACGGGGCAGATGTCGAGCTTCAGCCACGGCGGGCCGAACATCAACACGAACCATCAGTGGTACATCGGCGTGTATGGCCAGGACGCCTGGACGGTGGCAAACCGGGTGACGCTCAACATGGGGCTGCGCTGGGATCCGTATCAGGGAGCGGTCTGGGAGAACGGCACCATCACGAATTTCTCGCTCGACAATTTCTACAACGGAGTGAAGAGCAAGATGTTCCCGAACGCGCCGCCCGGCCTCCTCTTCCCGGGCGATCCAGGGTTCCCGCCGGGCACGACAGGGTTCAACAAACAGTGGTGGAATTTCTCGCCGCGCGCGGGCCTGGCGTGGGATGTGAGGGGCGACGCCCGTACGGCGCTGCGGGCGTCCTACGCCCTCAGTTACGATTATCCGGGCCAGTCGTTCCTCCAGTCGGCGGCGAACGTGGCCCCGTTCAACAATCGCACCAACCTCAGCGGGAACATCCCGATGGACAATCCCTACTCGCTGGTGCCGGGTGGGCCACCGCTGCTGCCCACTCCTATTCCTCCCCCCGTCGACGCGGTGTTCCCGTTGTTCTCGTCGTACACGTCCATGGATCCGGACATCAACTCGATCCGCGTCCACTCGTGGAACGCGACCATCGAGCAGCAGATCGGCACGGGCTGGCAGGTGGCCGCCAGCTATCTCGGTGGTTACCTGGATCGGATCTGGGGCCGGCAGAACATCAATCGTGGCGTGTATCTGGGGCCCAGCTCGACCGCCGCGAACATTCAGTCACGCCGCGTGTTCACGCTGGCGAATCCGGCTGTGGGCCAGTATTACAGCGACGTGTATGCCATGACCGCGGTCGGCGTGCAGAACTATCGGGGGTTGAAGCTGTCGGTGCGACGTCGTGCCGCCAGCGGCCTCAGCTTCAATGCGAACTACACGGTGTCGCACTGCGAAACCGACTCGCCGTATAACGGGTTGTTCATCAGTCAATTCGAGTACACGGATCCCAGCAACCCGTCGTACGATCGTGGCAATTGCCCCTTCAATCGGACGCACATTGGCAATGCCACGGTGGGATATCAGACTCCGCAGTTCACCAACACGGCGCTGCGCGTCGTGGCGTCCGACTGGCGCGTGTCCGCGGTGCTCAACGCGAACTCGGGCAACTGGCTGACCGTGACCACCACCTCGGATCCCGCGAGGACGGGCGTCCCTCAGCGAGTGAATCAAGTGAGGGATAGTCCGTACGGCGCCAAGACGCTGGACAGCTATCTCGACCCTGCAGCCTTTGCTATTCCGGACGTCAACACGCTGGGCAATCACCGCGCCAGGAGTATCGAGGGTCCGAGGTACTGGCAGGTCAATGTGGCCCTCGCGCGCGTCCTGCGTCTCGCCACCGCGCGGACGCTCGAACTGCGCGTCGAGACGTTCAACCTGTTCAACACGTTCAATTGGGGGGATCCGGCCACCAATATCAACGCCACCGGCACGTTTGGCCGGGTGACCACCCAGCAGTTCAGCTACGGCTACTCCAGCGGACCGCGCGTCATGCAGTTTGCCGTCAAGTACGGCTTTTGAGCCACGGGCCACAGAGACGGGCCACAGAGACACAGAGTCACAGAGGAAGATCAAATTCGCTCTGTGTCTCCGTGCCTCTGTGGCCTGTGGAAGAGAATGGACATGCATAAGGCCAATCGAATCCCAACCGCAGGGCTTGTGCTTGTCGCGGCCATGCTGGGCAATGCACTCGTGTTTGCCCAGCTCGACGGCAGCGGCCCCGGCCGCGCGCCCGCGCCGCCCGATATTGCCCAGGAATGGCGGCTGGACAACAACGAGCGCGACACGTTCGGACAGGCGCCGCTCGGCGACTACACGGGCATTCCGTTCAATGATGCCGGGCGGATGCGTTCGGACACGACCCCTGAATCGATCTGGGGCACGCTCGAGTATCAGTGCCGGCCGCATTCGTCCCCGCACCAGTGGCGCGGCCTCGGCGGGGCGAAAATCCTCAAAGAGCAGGATCCGATCACGCGCGAGGTCAGCGTCTACCACGTGCAGTTCATGCGGTCGCTCGATCGCCCGATCTTCATGGACGGACGTCCGCATCCGCCGGCCTGGGCCCCGCACACCTGGACCGGCTTCTCGACGGGTGAGTGGATCGGCAATACGCTGAAGGTGACGACCACCCACCTGAAGGACGGGTTCCTTCGCCGCGGAAGCCCCCAGACGACCGACATGTACGCGATGACGGAGTTCATCACGCGCCACGACGACATTCTCACCATCGTCACCGTCATCGACGATCCAATCTACCTGGACCAGCCGTACATTCATTCGACGACGTACACGGTCGCGAGCGGGACCAGTTTGACCGCGGAGCAGTGCAACGGCTCGTTCGCCGAGAACGGAGGAACCGACCGGCATTGGGTGCCGCATTTTCTGCCCGGCGAGAACGCGGCGTTGACGGAATGGCTCGTCAAGGGCGATCCGCGTTCACCCGTCGGGCCGGAGAACTGGGTGCCCCTCGAAGCCGCGCGGGGGGGCGTGAAGACGATCTATCCGGAGTACCGGTCGACGTTGAATGGCGCGGTCAGCATCAACACGCTGACGGTGCCGGCGCTGCGCTCGGTGGTTTCGCCGGACACGGTGATCGCCGCCCAGAGTCCGCGGGACGGACAGGTGCACGTGCTGCCGGTACAGGGGAACGTCTACATGCTGGTCGCGGACGGCACCAATATCACCGTCTCGGTGGGTCCTGAGGGCGTCGCGCTCGTGAATACGGGCGGACCGCAGATGTCCGAGAAGATCCTGGCGACGGTCGACCAGCTGGCGAGAACGGTCGTCGCCGCGCCCGCGACGAACCGCTGCTTCGGCGCGACGTGCCCGGGCGTGTGGGGATGGTCGAGTCCGTACATCAACACGATCATCAGCTCTCCCTCGCCCCCGAGGTCCATCCGCTCTATCATCAACACGAGTGCCGCGGCCGACCACGCGGGCGGCAACGAGAAGCTCGCGAAAGCGGGCTCCGGCTTCCGTGCTGGCGGGTTGGGCGGGGCCGTGGCCAACGTGGAAGGGGCGCCGGTCATCGCGCACGAAAACGTGCTGAACCGGCTGAGCGCGCCCGCCGGTAAGCAGGCGCCGACCGCGAGCGGATCCTGGCCGACGGTGACCTACTTCGACGAGTTCTACAAGCTGCCCACGACGTTCAACGGTGAAGGGGTGGTCGTCTACCACGAGCCGGCGGCCAACACGGACGGGGATAGCATCGTGCTCTTCCGCCGCTCCGAAGTCATCAGCGCTGGCGACATCTTTTCGACCGTCAGCTACCCGGTGATCGACATTGCGAGGGGCGGGAGCGTCCAGGGGGTCATCGCCGGCCTGAACCATATTCTCGACCTGGCCTTTGCCGAGTACCGGTCCCAGGGCGGCACGTGGATCGTCCCGGGCCATGGGCGGCTGTCCGACACTGCCGACGTCGCCTCGTACCGGAATATGATCGTCATGATTCGCGACCGCGTTCAGGACCTGATCGACAAGGGCATGACGCTGCAGCAGGTGAAAGCCGCGCGGTCCTCACTGGACTTCGACGGACGCTACGGGTCGCCGACCGGTCCCTGGACGACAGACATGTTTATCGAGGCGGTGTATCGGAGCCTTCAGGAGAAACAGTGATGCGCAAAGTGCTTCTTTTCGTCATCGCGGCAACGGTCGTGGTCGGCCCCGCGGCGCATGCGCACCATTCCTACAGCGCGACCTACGACGTCAGCCAACAGGTCACGCTCGAAGGAAAACTGGTGCAGTTCGTGTTCAAGAACCCCCATTCCTTCGTCACGGTCCAGGCGCCCGACCAGAAGGGCGTGATGCAGCGATGGTCGGTCGAATGGAGCGGGACCGGCCAGCTGACCAACCAGGGCGTGACTCGCGAGACGCTCAAGCCCGGCGACGAAGTCGTCGTGCTGGGCAATCCCTCCCGCGTTCGCGGCGAATTCAAGGCGCTGATGGTCAACCTGAAGCGGCCGAGCGACGGCTTCACCTGGGGCGGCCGCACCGGCGAAGCGGTCGACTAACGCCAGACCAGGACATCTGACATGAGGACGCTTGTCGTCACGGCCGCGGTGTCGGTTCTCGCGTCAACCGCCGCACTTCAGGCCCAGCAGCAGCCGGGCCGGGGCGCGCCGCCTCCCGCCGCGCGCGAGGCTGCCGCGCTCGACCTGACGGGCAACTGGGTGTCGGTCATCGTCGAAGACTGGAAATGGCGGATGGTGACGCCCAAGAAGGGCGTGTACGAGGCGATCCCTCTGAATCCCGCGGGCCGGAAGGTGGCGGACACGTGGGACCCGGCGCGGGACGAAGCGGCGGGTGAGCAGTGTCGATCGTACGGCGCCGCGAACATCATGCGCGTGCCAGGCCGCCTCCGCATTTCGTGGCAGAACGAGAACACGCTTCGGATCGACACGGATGCCGGAACGCAGAGCCGGTTGTTTCATTTCGCGGCGGCGCCGCAGGCCGGTCAACCGAGCTGGCAGGGGCATTCGCTCGCCCGGTGGGAGTACGGGCCCGCCCGGGGACGCGGGCAGGCGCGCCTGGGGAACCTCAAGGTGGTGACGACCAACCTCCGTCCGGGCTATCTCCGCAAGAACGGGGCGCCGTACAGCGCCGGCACGACGGTGACCGAATACTACGACCTCAATACTCTTCCGAACGGCGACCAGTGGATGACCGTCACGACGAAGGTCGAAGATCCGCAGTATCTGCTGCGGCACTATCTGACGACGTCGGATTTCAAGAAGCTTCCGGACGCGTCCGGGTGGAACCCCACCCCATGCTCGGCGCGCTGATGCCCGGGATCGATCGAGACTCTATTCCGACGCCGGTCGTCGCTGGGGCGATGCTGGTCGCTGCGGTCAACGTGCTCGTGCTCGCCGTGAAGCCCGCGTGCAGTTTGCCGTCAAATACGGGTTCCAGGCGGATCTCGCACCCCGCCGCGCAGGCGTGCGCGGCGGGGGCCCCGCGAAGGTCCGCCTCTACGACGATCGTAGAGGCCAGACGATCGTAAGGCGCGACGATCGTAGAGGCGGGTCTGTAGACCCGCCTGGCGGGAGGATGACATGAAGCACTTCGTCAGGCGTGTTGCGTTGGCGGCGCTGTTGGTGGTCGTGATCGGCGCCACCGCGTGGGCGCAGGCGACGGCTCAGATGAGCGGCACGGTGAGAGATGAGAGCGGCGCCGTGCTGCCCGGCGTCACGGTCACCGTGACGCAAATTGACACCGGCTTCACCCGGACCGTCGTCACCGAGGGAGAGGGGTCGTACGTGATGCCGAACCTGCCGACCGGGCCGTACCGGCTGGAGGTGTCGCTGCAGGGGTTCCGCACCTACGTCCAGACGGGCATCGTGCTGCAGGTGGGCGCCACGCCAACCGTGAATGCGGTGCTCGCGGTTGGCAATCTCGAGGAAACGGTGTCGGTCGAGGCTGCCACGCCGCTCGTGGACGTGCAGAGCGCCGGCATCTCCGAAGTCGTCGAGAACGACCGCATCGTGGAGCTTCCGCTCCAGGGACGCCGCGTCACCGACCTCATCGTCCTGGCGGGAGCGGCCGTCAACACGGGCGACGTCAGCGGGCAGCGGAACCGCGCCGATTCGGTCGCCATCTCGGTCGCGGGCGGACTTCGCACCGGCGTCGCCTACGTCCTCGACGGCGCGATGCACAACGACCCGTACGACAACACGAACATGCCGTTCCCCTTCCCGGACGCGCTGCAGGAGTTCAGCGTGGCCACGAGCGGCCTGTCGGCGCAGAACGGCATGCACTCCGGCGCGTCGGTCAACGCGGTCACGAAGTCGGGCACGAACCGCTTCTCCGGCAATCTCTTCGACTTCATGCGGCACCATCGGTTCAACTCACCCGAGGAGTTTGCCGCCGTGGGCCCCGGCGGCAAGAAAGCGAGCGACGGTCTCGTTCGCAACCAGTTCGGCGGAACGCTGGGCGGACCGATCATCAGTGACAAGCTGTTTTTCTTCGGCGGCTTTCAGGGAACGATCACCCGGCAGACGCCGGCCTCGTATGTGGGGTGGGTGCCGACGCCCGCGATGCTGGCGGGCGACTTCACGGCCATCGCCTCGCCGGCGTGCAACGCCGGCCGGCAGGTCACGCTGCGGGCGCCCTTCGTCAACAATCGGATCAATCCCGCGCTGTTCAGTCAACCGGCGGTCACGATCGCCAAGCGACTGCCGACCCCGGACGATCAGTGCGGAGAAATCCGGTACAGCGTGCCGCTCGACAACAACGACAAGCAGATCGTGACCAGGGGCGACTATCAGATCGGCGCCAATCACTCCCTGTTCGGGCGGTACATCGACGCGTTTGAGAATCGTCTGCCGACCCTGTCCCGCACGGGCAACATCCTGACGGTGCGGCGTGAGTTCGGCGCCAACAAGCGCGCGCGGGCGCAGTCGACGGCGTTCGGTGACACGATGGTGTTCGGCTCCAGCACGGTCAACGCGTTTCGCGTGACGTGGAACCGGACGTCCAACCACCTGAACGATCCGCCGGACAAGTTCTTCGATGCGCCGGAGCTCGGCATCAAGCTGCACACGTACGTGCCGGGCGTGATCGGCCTGAACGTCACCAACGGGTTCACCATCTCCGGTGGGAATTCGGTCAAGGTGCGGATCGCCAGCGAGTCGTACCAGATGGCCAACGATCTCTCCGTGGTACGGGGACGGCACCAGATGTCGTTCGGTGGCAACCTGTCGTATTGGACGTTGGACAGCGAAGACAACGCTCGTGCGGCGGGCGACTTCAACTTCAACGGCCAGGCCACCGGCATAGGGCTGGCGGACTTTCTGACAGGGCAGACGTCGCTCGTGCGCCACGGCGCGCCGGGCATCCTGCTCATGGATCAGTGGTACCTGGGCGCGTACGGTCAGGACACGTGGAGAGCGACCGATCGGGTGACGGTCAACGCCGGTCTTCGCTGGGAACCGTTCTTCGGACAGGAGACCAAGAATGGCGCCATCTCCAATTTCGTGGTCGACAACTTCCGGCAGGGGATCAAGACCTCGCGGTTCCAGAACGCGCCCGCCGGTCTCATCTATCCGGGCGACCCGGGCTTCCCTCCCGGGAATTCTGGCCTGAACACACAGTGGCGGAATTTCTCACCCCGTGTCGGCGTGGCCTGGGATGTCACGGGCGATGGCCGCACGGCGGTACGTTCTTCGTATGGATTGAACTACGACTTCCCGAGCTCCGTGTTCCTCTACATCGCGGCGTCGGCATCCCCGTTCGCCAATCGCGTGGAGCTGAGCGCCGTGCCGTTTGAGGATCCCTACCGAAATGTGCCGGGAGGAGACACGCATCCGCTGTCGTCGAGTCCCCCGTTCAATGCGCAGTATCCGGGTTTCGGCGCCTATGGCGTGATGGACCCCAACATCAATTCGACGCGCGTGCAGTCGTGGAACGTGACGATCGAACGGCAGCTTGGGACAGCCTGGCAGGCATCCGCCAGCTACCTGGGAAGCTACGCCGACCGCATGTGGGGCCAGGTCCAGATGAACCCCGGCAATTTCATGGGGCTGGGCCCGTGCACGATCCATGGGACCGCGTATCCGTCGTGCACCGTCACCGGCAATGTGGACCGCCGTCGCACGTTGTATCTGGAGAACCCTGTGGCAGGGCAGTTCCTGGGGCCTGTGGTTCGTTATGCCGACGTCGGCGAGCAGAGCTATCGCGGGCTGAAGGTGTCCTTCCGGCGCCGTGCCGACAGCGGCGTGAGCCTGAGTGGAAATTACACGATCTCCCACTGCGAGGCGAATACCGAGGTCAGCGGGAGCTTCAGCCAGTTTGCCAACGGGTACCTCGATCCGAACAACCCGGACTTCGATCGTGGCAACTGCACGCAGAACCGGCGCCAGATCGGCAATGTGTCGCTGGGCGCCGAGACGCCGCAGTTCGACAACGTCGCGCTACGCATGCTGGCCTCTGACTGGAGGTTGTCGGGCATCTTCAACGCCCGTTCGGGGAGCTGGCTGACGGTCACCACCGGCCGCGACGTCGCCGGCACGGGCATCAGCGGCCAGCGGGTCAATCAGGTGCTCGACAACCCGCATGGCAACAAGAGCCTGAATAACTACCTGAACCCGGCGGCGTTCGCGTACCCGGTGGCCGGCGCGCTCGGCGATCACCAGAACAACAGTATCGAAGGGCCGGGATTCTGGACTGTCGATGTGGCGCTGTCGAGGCTGGTCTCCATCGCGTCGCAGCAGAACCTGGAGTTGCGACTAGAGGTGTTCAATCTGTTCAACAACTTCAACTGGGGCCTTCCGAACACGAACCTCGATGCCGGGACGTTCGGACGGATTACGACCCAGAGCGGCGACCCCCGGATCGTCCAGTTTGGTGTCAAATACGGCTTCTAGTGTCGAGGGAGTAGTATTTGCCTCGAGACGCATTCAGTTCGGCCAAGTAAAGGGACCGATATGTATCGAAAGCACGTCTGGCGGATCCTGTTGCTGGTGATGTTGGTGAGCCATCCGGCGTTCGCCCAGGTGGACATCACGGGTCTTTGGCGTCCATTGCCCCGCAACCAGGATGGGAGCGGGATGACCGGCGATTCGGCTGGCCTCCCCCTCAGTCCGGCGGGACAGTGGAGATCGCAGAGCTGGTCGCCTGAAGACTTCGACGTCGCCGAATGGGTGTGCCGGCCGCACTCGTGGGACTACTCGCTCGAAGGACCGTTGTCGGCGATGCGTCTCTGGGCGGAAGTGGACAGGCCCACGCAGCGCGTCGTCGCGTACCGTGGGCACCTCAACATGATGGAGCAGGAGACGGCGATTTGGATGGATGGCCGCCCTCATCCTCCGGAGAATGCCCTCCATACGTGGAGCGGGTTTTCGACGGGAGTCTGGGACGGCGATGTGCTCGTCGTCACGACGACCCACCTCAAAGAGGCCTACATGCGGCGCACGGGCGTGATGCGCAGCGACAAGGCGACGGTGCGCACGCGGTGGCGCCGCATGGGCAATTACCTGCAGGCGACCTCGATTTTGTACGACCCTGTCTACATGGCAGAGCCGTACGCGCGGAGCACGATGATGTGGGTGTATGACCCCGGCCTCGTGGAGGCTCCCTATCCCTGTGAAGAGGCGACCGAGACCGCCGTGCCGCGAGGCGCCGTGCCGCACTTCCTGCCGGGAAAGAGTCCGCTGCCGGGCTTGAATGCGAAGCTTGCCGATCGGTTCGGCACGCCTATCGAAGCCCGGCTGGGCGGACCGGAAACGATGTATCCTGAGTACCTTACAAAGATGAAAACGTTCTCCCGCCCGACGGCGGCGGCTCCGCCTCGGTCCTCGGAGGGGCAGCCATGAGTCAACTGCAGCGCAAGCCGTCGGCCGCACCCCGGCTGATGCTCGTGTGGATATCGGCCGTCGTCTGCCTGGGATTCCTTGGTTTCGCCGAGCGGGTCTTCACGCAGGCCACGCCAAACCGTACGAGCCGGATGTGGGCGCCGAGGTTGACCGGGCCGGCCGCCGGGGAGATTCAGGTGCTGCCCGTCCAGGGCAACGTGCACGTGCTGATCGGGGCAGGCGCCAACATCACCGTGCAGGCCGGTGATGACGGGGTGCTGATGGTGGACACCGGGCTCGCCAACATGAGTGCCAAAGTGATCGCGGCGATGAAGTCGATCTCCACGCGCCCGTTACGGTACATCATCAATACGACGGAGCGACTGGATCATACCGGGGGGAACGCGGCGATCGCGGACATCGGTGAGACGATTCCCTTCCGCGAGCCGAACTACACCGCGGGCCCGCAGGGCGCCCTCGATGTCGGCCGCGCGTCCATCATCTCGTATTACAAGGTGTTGCACAGGATGGGCGCCCCGACGGGCAAGGCGGCGCCGGTACCGGAAGCGGGGTGGCCGGATAACACCTACTCGATCCCGCAAAAGCGGCTCTACTTCAACGATGAACCGATCGTGATCATGCACCAGCCGGCGAATACGGACGGCAACAGCATGGTCCTGTTCCGGAAGTCCGATGTCGTCAGCGTCGGCGACATGCTGGACCTCACCGGGTATCCCATCATCGACCTCGAGGCCGGCGGGAGCATGCAGCTGATGGTGGAGGCGATGAACCGCCTGATCGACGTCGTGGTTCCAGAGGCCAACGCAGCAGGCGGGACGAAAGTCATTCCGAGCTACGGCCGCATTGCCGACCATGCCGAAGTGGTGTACTACCGCGACATGCTGACCATCATTCGCGATCGGATCCAGGACATGATCAAGAGGGGGATGACCCTGGATCAGGTGAAGGCGGCCAGGCCCACTAGGGATTGGGACGCGCGCTACGGCAAGGAGACAGGCGCCTGGACAACCACCATGTTCGTAGAGGCGGCGTATCGAAGCCTCGGCAAGAAGCTGTAAAGGAGACACTCGCATGAAACGCACGATCCTCACGGTGTTGGCCGGTCTCGCCCTGCTCGCAGGGACCGATCGGGTGTTCGCGCATCACTCGTTCTCGGCGACGTACGACTCGAGCCAGAAGGTCGAGATCCAGGGCGTCGTCAAGGAGTTCGTGTGGCGGAATCCCCATTCGTTCATGAGGATTGACGTCATGGACAAGGACGGGACGACGAAGACCTGGGCGCTGGAGTGGGGTTCGACCAACGATCTGACCCAGGCGCAGATCACGAGAACGACGCTCAAGCCCGGCGACAAGCTCGTCGTGACCGGCGAAGCCGCGCGCGATAACTCGTCGCTCCGGTTGCTCATCTCGAGCGTGAAGCGGCCCAGCGACGGATTCGAGTGGCGGGGAAGGGTCGAGTAAACATGCGCGTGGTGTGGTTCCCGCTGCTCGCGGCGCTGATCGTCGCGGCTGCTGTCCCCGCTGGTGTTGACGCCCAGGGAAGGGGCCGGGCCGGCGGCGGGCCGCCACAATCCGGACGCGCCGCCGCTCCTAAGGATCTGACGGGGACCTGGGTGTCGGTCGTGACCGAACACTGGCACTTGCGGATGCTGGTGCCGCCCAAGGGCGAGTTCGCGATGCTGCCGCTCAACGCCGAGGCGCGCAAGATGGCCACCGCCTGGGATCCCGCCAAGGATCAGGCGAGCGGGGACCCATGCCGTGCCTATGGCGCGGCCGCCATCATGCGGGTGCCTGGGCGCCTCAATATCCACTGGGTGGACGACAATACGCTGCAGATGGACATCGATTCCGGCACGCAGACACGCCTGTTCCGGTTTGGCGGCGCTGCGCCACCGGCCAACCAGGAGCCGCAGTGGCAGGGCCACTCGGTGGCGGCGTGGGAGGCTCTGGGCGCGCGCGGCCGCGGCGCCGTACCGACGCAATTGAAGGTCACGACGACCCGGATGCGGCCCGGCTACCTGCGCAGGAACGGCGTCCCCTACAGCGGCAACGCAGTCCTCGAGGAATACTACGATCGGTTCACTGAGCCCAACGGCGACGACTGGCTGGTGGTGACGTCCATTGTCACGGATCCGCAGTACCTCACCCAGCCCTACGCGACGACCAATCACTTCAGGAAAATTCCCGACAAGCAGGGATGGGACCCGACGCCGTGTCGGGCGAACGAAGCCCGATGATGACCGTTTCCACGCGGCGGGTCCGCTTCGCGCCACCCGCCCTACGTTGAGGGACCGAATTATGCGCACATTCCTCGTCGCCGTCTTCGTCCTCGTGTTACCGCTCGCGCACGCGGGCATCGGGGCCGCGCAGAGCGGCGCGGCCGCCCAGGGCGCGAACGCCCCCATCGGAAAAGTCGAAGCCGGGAAGGCGCATTACGCGTTTGGCAATACCTCGTGCTCGAATTGCCACGGCGTCAACGGAGAGGGCCGCTACGCTCCCGCGCTCGCCGGCCGCAAGATCACCTACGAGCGCTTCCGTGCCTACGTCCGGAATCCGCTTGGCCGCATGCCGGCGTACCCCGCGTCTGAGCTCGACGATCAGGAAATCGCCGACCTGGTCGCGTATTTCGACACCCTGCCGCCGGCGCCCAAGCCGACCGAATGGCGTACGCCGCTCCCTGAAGGAGCCCCGCGCGGCCAGCAGCTCGCGGTGGCGATGATCGGCTGCGCGCAGTGCCACGGCGCCACCGTCACCACGCCTCGCCACGGCGCCGCGGAGGTGAGCGGCGACTTCGAGTGGTTCAAGCATCAGGTGTACGAGCACACCACGGCGCATCGCGAGCAGCTGGCCATCCTGAACCAGGATCCAGGGCTCGACCCCGTCACGCCGGGGCTCGTCGGCCCTCCCGGCCGCAATCGCCTCCGCATGGGCAATTACTCGCGCGCACGGCTGCCTGAGAAAACGCTCCGGGAAATCTGGGACTGGATGACGACCCTCGGCGTGCACCTTCCGGTGCTGCGCGCCAGCGTGAAGGCGGGAGCGCCCGGCCCCAACGGCGTGACCTACACCGTTGAAGTGGTGAATGCCGGCGCCAAAGGCAAAGGCATCACGAACGAGGACGTCACCGTCTCGCTGGCGCTACCGGCGGGCGCGAAGGTGGTCACGGCGACCGGGCCGTACGAAGGCGTGAAGCCCGACACGGAAGCGAAGAGCGAGGTTGCAGTGTGGCGTGTGCCGCGCATGCCCGCGGCGGACCGCCAGACCTTTACGATCACGCTGGCGCAGCCGGCGGCGGCGCTTCGCGGCGTCATCCGATGGGGGACGCCGAAGGTCAACGAGGAAGACCGCGACGTGCCCTTCGCGTACTCAGCCACCGGCGGCCGGGGCCGTGGGGGGGCGGGAGAGTAGCCTCCACCAGGGATCCGGCTGCGTGTTCGAACGTCGGCCTTAGTACTGCGTTTCATAATTACGGTGACGCATCGAGGGCGGCGAGGCGCCCGTCTGGCGAGGCGCGACGACTGAGAATGCCGGGAGCATTTGAAGGAGGAGCAACGACGCCA
>Ga0184627_10000372_pt1 | contig 18022 bp, 46 predicted proteins | sample PLM3_127_b1_FD_133150 | JGI IMG/M metagenome (GOLD analysis project Ga0184627, IMG submission 133150) | Groundwater sediment microbial communities from an aquifer in East River, Colorado, USA - PLM3_127_b1 | ecosystem: Environmental > Terrestrial > Soil > Riparian zone | place: USA: East River...
CCTCACGCTCTGTTCCGACGGCAATTGCGTCGCGCTGCCCCTGGTCCTGATCGTGTTACCTGACTGCCGCGTCCGGCTGACGCTGGGCCGCTTGACGTTCCCGGCCGGTCCCACCGAGTCGGCCGCGGCGCTGTTTGACCGGGTGCTCGACAGCCTCTTCGGCCATGCCGACCAGGTGTCTCTCGGCGCGGACCGTTAGTCTGATGAGGTCATCGAACCGTGCGCCGAGCCGGACTCTATCTGAGGCAAAGTGATTCTTCTTGTGCCGGCGACACGTCTCTTTGCATCGCCAGCCAGGACACGGCCGGCCGGGCCTGGTGCATCCGCGAGGACTGCATCGTCGTCGCCGTCGAAATCGACACCGATCTGAGAGGTTGGCAGGACGACACCGAGCGGCCCGGCCTCGCCCGCATCCTTACCCTAGCCGAGTCCCGCGCCATCGACGTGCTGGTCGTTTGGGACCTGTCGAGGCTGGCCCGCTCTGTCCGCATCCAGGAGATGATCGTCTGGCGACTGGCTCGGGCCGGGGTCGAGTTGGTCAGTCTGACCGAGCCCCACGCCGGCGACGCGCTGCTCAGGCAAATACTGGGCGCGATCGCCGAGCACCGCCCCCGCGGGATTGCCGGCCACGTCCGCCGGGCGCTGCGCGAGCGGACGACGCGCGGGCTACCGCACTCCATCGCTCCCTACGGCTACCGCCGCGTCGAGCCGGCCGGCCGCTATGAGCCGGACCCTGATAGCCGCGAAACCGTGCGACAAATATTCACATCCTATGCAGACGGCGCCGGCCTCGCTACCATCGCCGACGATCTGACTGCACGCGGTATCCCCTGCCCTGCCCGCTCCGGTCCCTGGCGGTTGCAGACGGTGCGCTACATCCTCCGCAATCCCGCCTACGTCGGGCGCGTCGGTCCCGTCGAGGACGCCCACGAGGCGATTGTCCCGACCGAGCTCTGGCATCGCGTCCAGGCACGGCTTGACAGTACTCGGCGGGTACCCCGGCGCAAGCCACATTCGTCCTGGCTCGAAGGGCATATCTTCCACGGCTGCGGGCGCCCGATGTATCTGAGCGGACCCCAGGGCAGGATGACCGGTCCCGCGTTTCGCTGCCAGGCGGTCCATTATCGGCGGGTCGATGGCGAGGCTTGCCCCGTCCGGCCCTACCAGGTGATGGCGGCCAGGCTGGAAGCGGCGGTCTGGTCACAGGTGCAGACCGCCCTCGCGCATCTGGTTTCTGCCGAGGATGTCGCCCGCGGGATAGCCGCCGAGGTCAGAGCCGCGGCACCGCTGGTCGGGCGGCAACGGCGGGAGATTGAGGCGCGCGTCGATCGGGCCCGGCAGCGACGAACGAAGGCAGAGGACTTGCATCTCTCCGGCTCTCGGGACCGGGCCTGGTTCGGCGTGGAGGATGCACGGCTCGCGGCAGAACTGGCGTTTGCAAATGACGCGCTGGACGCGCTGCCGACTGAGCCCGACGTCGGGGCGCTGCGGACGACGGAGGCGGAGTTGCGGACGCTGGCGACGCGCGTAGGCCGTCTGCTGCCCGCTGATCGCGGCGCGGTATTGGCGTGGCTGGGCGTAGCCGTGGTGGATGGCGACGGGGTGCGAATCGAGTGGCGGGCGGAGGTTGCGGCGTTTCTGGCGGACCGTGTGCGACGTTAGGTCAAGGCGACCGGGGTCGCGTTTCACTATCTTGACACAGCGCGAGTCTCAGCCACCCGCCCGGTCGCCCCGTCATCCGCTCGGCGTGCGGCAGGATGCGCGTCGCAAACTGGGTGCGGTCAAACTGATCGCCGGGGTACGGCGTGTCCCAACTGATCGACCACGCCCCACTGTCGTCCTCGTCAACAATGGCGACAACTCGCCACCAGGCTCGACCAACGACATCGAATGCATCGAAGGTGACGATCATCGCTCACCCCGGCCAGCGATAAACCTTGACGCCGAGCCGAATATCGGCCAGGTCATACACGACCGTCGTCAGTTCCGGCAGCCCCCACGCGGCGTAGTTCCACCGAGCATACCCACGGTGGTGCAGCGATCCCGGTCGAGCGCGGTATGCAAACAACGAGACCCAGCACTGGCGGGAAACTCTAAGCCATGTCGTCCCGAGGTCGCGAGCGATCATCGCTCACCCCGTCCGCCGCGGCGCCAGTGCCGCCAGTCCATCGTCTCGCGCTGCCAGTTCGTCGGGTGATTTCACAAGTGCTGGTTTCATCACAGCCAGCAGGTCCACCATCCGCGCCCACTCCTCCTCGGTCATCGGACATCTGGTTCGCAGGGTCGCCCAGTCACCAACGGCGATCGGGATCGGGATGACATGGTAACGTCGCTCAATCATCACTCCTCCGGCAGGCCTCCCGTTTCGCTGCCACCGTCTGGTGCCATCCCGAGGGCGACTCGCGCGATTCGGCGTTTCGTTGCCACATCGGCAATCAGTAGTCTCATCGCCTCGGGTGGGCAGCGGTCGTCCATTTCGCACTCGCCCAGCATCTCGCGCGCCAGCGCGTAGGCTTCGACCTTCGCCCATCGCTCGACGAGGGCGGTGGCGTTCTCGGTCACGCTTCCCCCTCCGGCAGGCCCAGCAGGCGGCGTAGTTCGTTGCGAGTAGCGACCACGTCCTCGTCGTCACGGTCGAACCCGCCGGAGTGCAGAAACGTTGAGCCATCGGCTGCGTGCGCCACATCAGCGCACGCGTCGGCATACCGCTCCACTGCCGCCCAGATCGTCAGCGCGTCCCGCTCGGTGACCGGCGGGTCAGCATCCCCGAGCCGCATAACAAGCCGGCGCTTGTCGAGGCGGATCGTTTCGAGCATCGCCGTGGCCGGCGCCCGAAACACCAGCGACTCGCCGTCGTCCTCGACGGTCCCGCCGGCGCCGAGGAAACGGGCCGTCTGCTCGACCAGGGCGAGACGGCGCTTGCCGAGGTCGCCGCGGTTTGCGTCGGACAGCCAGTTAGTCGGCATCGTCGATCGGCCCCAACGCCCGGAGCGAGAATCGGCCGTGCTTCGGGCCGGTGCCTCGGAAGTCGGGGTGGTCATCAAGGTCGATCATCGCGGCCGGCTCCATCCGGTCGAGTTCAACGCGGTCCACCGTGCCTGTTTTGCCAATCCACCCAGGGGTCATCCCCCTCGCCAACTCCTCCGAATTGGCAATAACGCGCACGCGATCTCCTGCGCGGATCGGCGAGGCGGCCGGTGGCGCGGGGACCTGCCGCTCGAATACGAGACGAACGCGGTATACCCTGCCGCAATCGCATGGGTCCGACTCGCGATCGGGGTCCGCTGTCCACTCTGAACCGCACTCGCATCGGACACTGAACCAGCACGATCCCATCGTCGTCTCGGCGGCGCATGGCTCCCAGGCGATGGTCAGATCGTCAGTCGCCATCGGTCGGCTCCTGGGCGGGGCGAGGGCTTGTGCCGAGGAAGTTTACTTGCGCGAACTCACCAAAGCGTTCCCGTGCTACTCCGTCGTACGCACGCGCCGCTTCTTCGGGGGTTGCGAAGCAACCAAGATGGTGGCTACCAACCTTTGCGTACCACGGTCGAATACGATCACGCGGATTGCGCCAGACGCCCTTGAAACCGGACGTATTGTGCTTCCTCTTACCGACATTGGCGTTGTTCTGTGACTGGGTCGCGATGCGTATGTTACTTCGTCGGTTGTCGAGCCCATCACCGTTTTCGTGGTCGACTTGCTCACGCTGGCCAGCGTCAAGGATCATTCGATGCATGTATAACCGGTGGTGTCGGCCAGCTTCGTCATGATACTGGCGAGCAGCGTACCATCGATGACCACTCCAGTGCGCAGACCATCGGTAAGGCGCGATCTTCGGATGGTCGGCGGCATCAATGATCGCGACAAAGCCGTGCGTCAACGGGATGACGCAAACGCTATCAGCCATCGCCAAACCTCAGCCATGCCGGGTCAACGCCGAGCGCGGTAGCCAGCTTGCGAGTCGTCATTACCGTCGCCGTTACCTGTCCATGCTCGATTCGCCAAATGGTCATAACGGCAACGCCGGCCGCTTCAGCAAGTCCCCGAATGGTGAGTACCCGCCGTTCCCGCGCGCTCTTGAGTCGTTCGGCCATCGTCACTCCTTCCATGCGATCAGGATACCACGTCGTAATATTGCTGTCAACATTCTGCCAGAAACCCCTTGACAAACCCGTACCATCGTGTTATCATGTTGTCAACGAATCGAATAGAGACAGCCGGCAGACACCGTGACGCCAGCAAATCCCCGAAGCAGCCGCCGCCGAAGAAGCGGGACCGAAAGGTCGGGGCTAAGCGGGCCGGCAGACACCACCGAACACCACCCACGGACGGCAGCACGCACGAAAGGGGACGACAATGAATGAAGAATTCGCCGCCATCTTCGCCGCCAACGCCGCCAAGCGGGCCGCGAACGCTGCGGCCATTGAAAAAGCCACCGCCGAACAACTCGCGTGGGAGGCGCGAATGCGAGAACGGAACGAGCAGCCGACGGCCGCCTCGACCCAGGCGGCGAGCGAAAACGAGACGTGGCAGCGGGTCGCCGCACGACTCGACCGCGGCGAGGATCGCGACGGCTAACCACCCACCGGCGGCCGGGTGTCCGGCCGCCACGACCGCACACGAGAGGGGACGACGATGACAGCAACCTGGACCCGTGACGAAACGATCGCCCGCCGCGCGCAGTGGAACGCGTCGATCAAGGCCGGCGAGGCAAATGGCAAGAACGGCAAGGTCGATCCCCGGCTGCTGAAGTCGCTCGAAACCCGCCTCGGCTTTTCGATGACCGCCCTCGTGGCTGCCGTCAACGGCCACGACCTCGACGGCAAGCGCGCCGCCGAGTCGCCGGCCGTTACCCTCCGACGCGAGCGCGAGCGACTAGCCGATGCGGTCGCCGGTCTGCGTGACGAGCAGGAGGAGACCTTCCATCGGCTGCACGCCGGCCAGGACATGAGCGCATGGAGTTCGCGACTCACGTTTGAGCACCGGATCGATGCCGCGGTCGCGCAACTCAACATCTTTGACGCTGAGCACCCCGAGGTGCTGGCGACCATCAAAGCTGAGCGCGCCGCCGATCACGCGCAGTCGTTCGCAGCCCGCGGGCTGGACTAAGGAGGAACACATGGGCCTCACCAACAATCAAAAGTGCCTCGGGATGGTCGCCTGGCTGATCGGGGAGGCGTACCGCGATGGCCACGCCCCCGCCGACCAATCGCTCGCGGAGTTCGCGCGCGAACGATGCCAGGACGGCTGGGACCTCGACATCATCCTCGGCAGCGAGGGAGAGGGACACTGGTCGCGCATCCAGGATTTTCGGGTTACGGATGACGAGTTGCCGGCCGTTATCGCGGCGGCCGAACGCGTCGTCGGCACGGACCCGGAGGAGCTCTATCGCTCCGGTTTCGATGCCTCCCGATTCACTGCCGCTCGCCAACCCATCCACCGAAAGGGGACGACATGACCATCACCGAAATCACGATCACGGTCGCGGGTCGCGAGTTCACCGTCCGCGCGGATGGTATTACCGGCGGCTGGATCGAGGCTATCGCCGAGGTGACGCACGACAACCCGACCGCCACCGGCCGGCGCACCGCCGAGTGGGACGGCTCCGGCGAGGTCCTTCTGACCGCCTCCCAGTGCCTCGCCGCCGCGGTGCAGAGCATCATCGAAACCGTCGAGGACGGCAACTAGCAACGAAACGGGCGGCGCGGTGCTAACGACACCGGCCGCCCCACGTCCCCCACGCCAGCGAGAGACGAGGAGATTCTACCATGATCGTCACCAGCTTCAACCTGGACCAGTTCGACATCAGCCTCGCCCGCGCCAAGTGCGAGGGTATCCGACTCCGCGCCACTGCCGACGCGGACCTGTTCCACGCGACCAGCGCCCGCACCGGCCAGGTCGCCTATGCAGTGCGCGTCACCGGCGAGCTCGCGGCAACCTGCTCTTGCCCAGCCGGCCAGAAAGGCACACCATGCAAGCACGCGGCGAGTGCGCTTTCCGCTGTTGAGAAGCGGCGGGTCAAGGAAGCGGCTCGGGTTATGGCTCAATACAGTGCTCGCGTTCGGCGCCAACGAAAGGCAGTGGCATGAAGGAAATCCCACTCATAAGCGGCGGGGTGGCGATCATTGACGACGGAGACGCGGAGATCGTCGCCCCGTTTCGTTGGACACAAGCAAAGTCTCGCCGCGGATTGACTTACGCGCGAAGTACCTGCCACCGAAACGGTGTGCGAATGCACCGACTCATCTTGGGAGCCAAGCTGGACGAACAAGTCGACCATGACAACGGCAACGGGCTCGACAACCGACGCGAGAATATTCGCATCGCGACCCCGAGCAAGCAGGCGATGAACCGGCGACGCAAGGAGAACGCCGCCGGCCCGTATAAGGGGGTTACTCAACACGTCGGTGGCAAGTGGCAAGCGCATATCCAGAAGGACGGCCGACTTGCCCGGATCGGACTGTTTAGCACGGCAGAGGAGGCCGCCCGAGCCTACGACAGAATGGCCCGCCTCGTCCACGGCGAGTACGCCCGAATCAACTTCCCGAGGCAGGGAGAGCGTCAAGCATGAGCGCCATCGAAAACGAAGCGGCGGTCTTCCTGGCCCGACTGAGCGCCCGCAAGCGCCGGGCGGCACGGGTCGTCAGCATGGCGGCCGACTAACGGAGGACACGATGCTCTGCGAACCGTGCCTCTGGTAGTACACCCACACCCCGGCGACGGTCGAGTTGCCGTCGTCGTCACTCCGCTGGTTCTGCGCCCAGTGCCTGCGCGACGCGGAGCATTGGGCCGGCTATCCTGGATGGCCCGAAGCGGCCAAGGTCGAACGGGCCTTGGCCCTCGCACGACTCTAGCAGGGAGAATTGACGTGGCAGCCGAACGATCCGACATCCCGACCCAGGCCCGTCAGCTTCGGCGGCGGTTTCCTAATACGGTCCTGCTGTTCCGGGTCAATGACCATCTCCACGGCGACTATATCGAGGCGTGGGACGGCGACGCCGCCGCCGTCTCTACCGCATTCGACGTCCCCATCCGGCACGCGCTCGCCAGCGACGGCGCGCGACACCCAATCGTCCGTATCATCGCGACGGCCGGCGAGGAGATTGTCACCGCGCTGATCGCGGCTGGTCACAAGGTCGCGATGTGTGAGCCGGTCGGGTCAATCTAACGGAGGATCGTGGCGGCTGGCAGGGCTGGCCGCCGACTCACAGGAGGAACGGACATGGACAGCAACCGCCGATGGTTCCGAATTAGCAACCGTAACTGCGTACAGCTCGCTCGCGTCCGGGCGACGACCTATAGCGAGGCAGCCAACATCGCCGCGCGACGACTCCGCGGCCGTCGCGCCTCAGCCGTTCGTACGACCGGCATTGCGGGGTTGTCCGGATTTTTTCAGGGGTACGTCCCGCTCGGCAACCAGGGCACGCTAACCTCCGCCGGCGATCCGTTTCACGTCACCGAGGAGTAACCCCCACTGGCGTGGGGACGATGGCCCGACTCTCACGAGTCAATACGCCACAACCGGTTCACCCCCACGGGCATGGGGACGATCCGTATGATAGCACGGCACCGGGGCGACGAGGGTCGCCCCGCGCGACGAGGGAGGATAGCAATGGGCCCGGCGCTCAATCCCCGATACCGCGTCACAATCAGGGTCGATGACGATTGGACAGGCGAGTCGCTCTACGCCGACACAACCTTCGTGGCGGCCGACGAGGGTCTCGCGGACGCGATAACCGAATCTGCTCAGGATGCCGCTGCGTCAGTGGGCCGCGAACAAAACGGCGAGCCACCCGCCGGCCCGGCCGCGCGAGCCCAGGAGGGATGCACGATGTTCTACCAGCCCGATGAGTTCACCGCCGACGATCTCGACCCCGACTACCACCGAGACCACGAACGCGGTCGGTATTTTGACCAGGACGACGACCAGGACGACGACAAGCCCGACTGCCAGCTAACGGGGGAATCGAGCAACGTCTACGCGATCATCGCCACCGTCTCTCGCGCCCTGAAGGACGCCGGCCAGCGGGACCGCGCGCTTGCCTGGGTCGAGGCGGCGATGTCCCAGGAGCGATACTGCGACGTCCTCGTCCTGGCGTCGGAATACGTCAACGTCCGCTAACGACGCGGCCGGCAGTGATCTGGATTCCTCACCGCCGGCCACGTCACGATGCAGTGAAAGGGGCCCTCGCATGATCGTCGTCATCGGCAAGACCCACGAAACGATCCGCACGTTTCGGCATCGTCCCCCGCCCGACCTGAGCGCGATCGCCGCCGCCGACCAGCGCCAGGCGGAGGATAGCCTGGTCTGGCGCCGTGTGACCGATCGGTGGGATAGACTCGACTGGCTGGATGGGCGCGACGTCGAGAGCCTGGCCCGGATCGAAGCCGAACGGGAGGGGGAACTGAGATGAACGGCGAATGGGTCCGGTGGACTTCACGGCAGCGCCGGCCGGATGGGAACGGACACTGGGGGCGGTCCCTCTGGCACCGGGAGCGTACCAAGTGGCCCGGTCTGACCTGCTGCGGCAAGCCGTTCGGCAATGAGACGAAGACCATTGAACGGGCAGACGCAGCTCCGAGCGACCGACAGTCAGTCTGCCTCATCTGTGAGGGGATGCCGAGACGATAGGAGGTGTGCCGTGTATCTTATCAGGTACGATCCCGACAAGGAGTCTCCGGCGGCGCACAAGCTAGCCTCAGCCATCGAGCGGTACGTCGAGAAGCACGGTCACGCGCCCGCTGTCTGCCTGACCAACCCGACCGACGCCGCCGAACTCGGTGCCGATCAGGAGTCGACGACCGTGGTCGTTCGCGTCGTCGGCTACATCCCGCGCCACACGCTGTACGTCGGCGTCGAGGAGGAGTTATGAGCCTGTCAGACCGCATTCGGATCGCTTGCCAAACCTGCGAGGGCTATGGGGTCATCATCGCAGAGGATGATGAGGTTGATGATTGTCCCGCCTGCCGGACCAATCCGGGCCACGACCTCGCCGCCGACGCCCGCCTCGCCGACCTGGTGGCACGGCTGCCGGCAATCATCAGCGACGTGCGGGATTCCGTGCCCAACCCCTGTGTCTGGCCGTCATTCGACCTCGCCGCCGACGCCGCCGACCTCGACGCCCTGGCGGCGCTGCTCGGCGAACGGGACTAAACATGAGACTCGGCATCTTTCGCCTCGTCCGTCCAGACTGCCACGGGATCGGCCGGGTCGGGGACGAACGCGCCTACACCATTTGGGGCCAAGCTGGGCCTCGCCACGTTCCCGGCGACGTCCCGTGCCAAACGTGTCAGGAGGTCGGTCTGCGTCCCGACCTCCTGGCGTTGGTTGACCGGCTGCCGGGGGCGGCAACGATGTTGGGTGACTACGGCGAACTCGCTCCGACCACCGCCGACCGGCGCGAACGCCTCGCGATGGCCGACACCATTGACGCCCTGGCGGCGTTGCTCGGTGGGAAGGACCAGTCATGAGCGGTCAATTTGGTCCGTTGCTGCGGTCACTCCGTCGCCGGGCTAAGCTGACCCAGGCCGACCTTGCCGAGGCTTGCGGGGTAGACCACACCTATCTGAGCAAGCTCGAAAATAACGCCGCGAACCCGCCCAGCGAGCGGTTGATTCGCCGTTTCGCCCTCACGCTCTCCGCTGACGTTGACGAGTTGCTCGCCGCGTCTCATCGCACCGTCCCCGTCCCGTGGTCGTTTGTTGCCCTGCTCCACGAGGCGTTTGCCAACGCCGACGACACGCTCGATGGCTGTGTTATCGGAGCCGGGGACGCCATGCTCATTCGTAACCAGTTGGCGGCGCTGCTTGGCGGGGCGGCGGGCTAGCCACGGAGCGCACACTCGACGCTTTCCCAGTCGTCCGGGTAGGCAACGAGCGCATGGACGCCTGGCACATCGTTCAGCAGTTCGAGCCAAGCCTGCTGCGCTTCACTCACCCGTCCTCGTGGCCCCTTGACCTCAATGGCAAGCATCCGATTACCACGGACCAGAATCAGATCGGGAAAGCCGGCCGCTGACCGGCGCGAGTCAAAGGTGTGATAGGTTAGCCACCCGAGCACGCGCGCCGCGTCAATAATCGTTTGCTGAAAAGCGCGCTCGGTTGGCTGGTACCCGACGTTCACGCCTGTCCCTGCTCATCCGCCTCGCGAATAGCCGACAGGATGACATAGGCCACCTGCGGTACGATCGCGTTCCCCAACGCCTTGAGCCGGCTGACTCGGTCTTTATCATACTCGGTCGTCCTCGTCACGCCGTCTTCCCAGTCGCTATCCCATGCGGCCAGCGGGTCGCCCTGCCAGCGGCTGTCCATCAGGGCAGGTCGGTCCAACCACGCGGAAAGCCCATCAGGATTTCCACCCACGCCGCACTCAACTTCCCGCCGGCCACTCCCCGGAGCGTTGGATTCCCTTCGCCCCGCATCAGCGTGTTGCTGCCCCGCTCCCCGTCCGCTTTCTGCGGCGTCGGCAGCAGCTTCACCGCCGTTTGCAGATTCAGCCCACCCGTCCCGTGCGTCCCCGCTCCGTTGCCGCAGTTCGCTTGCGGCGTCGGCAGTAGCTTCGCCGCCGAGTGCAAGCTGTCGGGCCTGCCACTGTGCGCTCCCGCGTCGTGGCCCTCCGTGCGCGGCGTGGGCCACATGTTCCGACGCGCCATCGCTCCGAGCGAGTTGACGCCGTTCCATTGCATCGTATTGGCCGTTGAGTTCGGCGAAGGATTGTTCTTGTAGTCCTGCACCGTTGGCGTCGGCAGCCACAATCCAAACCCGGTCGCGCCGGTGCGGGGCGTTGACGGCCGCAGCAGGAACAACAACCGCCCCCCAGGCGTAGCCGAGCGACTCCAGGTCAGCCAGCACGTCATCGAGGCCCAGACTGATGTGCCCAGCAACGTTCTCAAGCAGGCACCAACGAGGCCGGCACTCGACGACCAGCCGAGCAACCTCCGGCCAGAGATGGCGGTCATCCGACGCGCCCAGTCGCTTCCCGGCGAGAGAGAATGGAGGGCATGGGTAGCCCGCGGTGAGGAGCGAGAGTTGAGTTTCGCCTCGACCGTCAGTTGCCGTTGCCGTCCGGGTTTCGTGAACGTCCGACCCGAGTGCTCGCATTCCTCTGCTTGCGGTGTAGGCCAGAGCACCATTGGTGGCGTCTCCGAGCCAGCCGCGAACAACGTCGCCTGTGAGGGTGCGGAGGTCGTCGTGGCAGGGCACGCCCGGCCAGTGCTTGGCGAGGACGCGCCGGCAGAATCCGTCAATCTCACAAAAACCGATAGTGGTGTATCCGGCCCAATGTGCGGCAAGTGAAAACCCCCCGATTCCGCTGCACAAATCGAGGCAAGACTTCACCCCCGCCCCGCTTCCAGTTGCGCCGCGATCCGCTTGACGACGCGGTTCAGTCGTCCTCGCTCGGCGTCCCGTTGGTGTCGCTCCCTCCGCTCGCCCTTCGTTTCATGGGCCCTGTGCCGGTGGTCTCTCTCTTGTTGACAGACCGGACAGGCGTATCGAGACCCCGACGGCCACGCTCGCCAGACCTTTTCGTGCCCACGCTTGCACGTCGGCGCCGGTCCCGATGGCTGCGGTCGGACGAGCGGACCAGATAACCGCTCCCGGTTGTGCCGGCGACGTCGCTGCTTCTCCCGGCTCCGTTCCAGGTCCTGCGCATACTGTCGGCGCTGATGGGCCGCTTGACAGACAGGACAGCGCCACTCCGGCCGCTTCACTCCAACCCGCCCCTTCGGCACCGGCGGCGTGTGGCGCGTACAGAGTTTCACCGGCCGCGGCGTCAACCAGCCCTGACTGATCTGCTGCTGCACCGTTCCACCTCCGTCATGACGAGATGCGGATGTCGAGCCGAACCGGGACGCACGGGATCAAGCAGACGTACAGCACGAGGATGTGGCGCGGGCCCTCCCACTGGGTATTCCAGTAGACGCCAACCAATAGGTCGCGAGGCTCGAACAGTAGGTTTACACTCACTCGTCCGAACGAACCGATATAAAGCACGTTCCCTCCGTGGTCAACCCCGGTACCGGTCGGCTGAGACGATCATCAGATTACCCCCTTCCTCGTTCATGGAGGGACGGGGAGAGCGGCTGCGAGCGTGGCCATCCCCGTCCCCGGTCTACCCTGCGGCCGAATTCCCAGAGCGGGGCTGCTCGCCCCGCTCTGCAACCTCGGCCCTGTCTGCCTTACGGCGGCGACGTCGCGTCGTCGTAGATGGACGGCGGCATCTCAGCGTCCCAGTCAGGTGGTGGCTCACCCTTCAGAAGACGGTCGCAGAACATGCAATTGATCCAGCCGTATTGTTTGCCGTTCATCCTGGTCTGCGTCGTCGTGACCCAAACCTGCTGGTTGTCCGCCTCCGTTACCTGGCAGTTTTCGCATCCGTCCACGTTCCCCCCATCGCTACACCGCCGGAGGTGCCGCCAGGTCTGGTTTGGGCAGGTGCTGTGCTCCGGCTATCCACGCCTCACCGGTCACCCTGTCCACCGTCGCAGGCGCGTACACCGACTGGCGGATAACGAACGCCAGGATCAGCGGTAGTCCGATCGCCACCACTTTATTGAGCGCGTCTTCCGTCTCGGCCGAGACCGGCAGTCCCATCGTCCGCGCCAGCACAATCAACGCCGCGATCAGCGCCGCGATGGCGCCCCAGATAATCGAAGGTTCCCGGTTCATGTGCCCCGCTCCTCTCGTTCATGCCCGGCAGCCCGCGCCGCCGGCTACTCCAAATAGTCTTGCGACTCGCCGCTTTGCCACCGCACTCGGTCAGCATCCGTGACATCCTCGGGCCTGATCCCCTCCCATCGCTCCATCGCCGCTCGACCACAGGCCGGGCAGTCATAGGGGTTGCTGGCGTACCAGTTGCCGGCGACGAAACAGTCAATAAGCTCATCACCGCAGTGGTAGCAGAACCGTCCGACCTTCTCCGGCGTTGCCATCGTCATCTTCCTCGCCCGGCAGCCCGTGTCGCCGGCTATTCCCGCATGATCGCGATGCTCCCGTTGGTGATGAACGCGATAACCGCCTTAGCGAGCGAGCCAACGTGTTCGGGTGGAATCGCCACGCAGACACTCGGCGTCTTGCCGCCATCAAACGTCAGGATGACGACCTCTAGCCCGATCCCTTTTTCCGTGAACGTGATCGCCGCGCCGTTGCCGACTAATTGCCAGCACGACTTCGAGATCGTCGGAGCCTGACCGGTTAGGATTGGCACGAATCACCACCTCGTCGCCAGGCTCAGCAGGCCCCACGCGATCACGGCGAGCCCGATGCCGTAGATCAGGGTCCACGCCAGCGTCATCGGATCAGGCATCCACACCCTCCACAACCTGCCAGTCCGACCCGTGCGACTCGTGCAACGCCGAAACCTTTTCGAGCCACCAGAGGCAGCCCATCGCTGTAATGAGCTCCTCCGTCGAGCAGCCGAGCCTGGTCATCAGGATCAGTTGATTGCGGAGATGGACCTCGGCCGCGTTGCCAGCCTTGACGAACTGGCGGCACAGTGCGCGAGACTTGACCTTGTGTGGCGGTTCCTGCTCCTCAGCCATTGCTCACCCCCTCCGTCAGCGGATAGTCGTCCGGGTCAACCGTCAACGGCACCTCCTCACACTTGGTCGGCACGAACCGCGCCACGAGTCGGGTCAGCATGTCGTCAATGGCCCAGCCTTCTAGGTCGATGTCTCGGATGATCTCGTCCTGCTCGTCGGCCGGTGGCCACGGGTTTATTCCCACTCCTTCGTCCACCAGCACTCCCAGCCGCGCCACTCGCGCCCGTCGTCGAGACGGATGACCGGCACGTCAATGTCGAGCTTCGTCCCATCGTCGAATACGAGCTCCTCAAAGGACGCGATGACACCTCGCGCCTCTCGCAGTGGATCGTCGTCAACATGGGACGCGCGAACTCGTGTCCCAACGCCGTACGTGAATCCGGCGCCTTGTCGTTCGTCGGCCGGTGTCAACGTGGTCATTCGTCCTCCTCACTGAGCACCGCACCGAGCTTGCGCCTTGCCGAATTCAGCAGCGCCAGTCGGTCAATCAGGGCGAGATGTTCCAGTACCCGTTCGTCCCGTTCCATCGACGCAAGGCTCTTGCGCCATTTCTTCGCCCGATCGGCCAGCGCCGCACGGACCTCCGAGAGTTCGTCGTCGGTCAGTAGGACCGGCGTCAACGTAGTCATTCCGGAATTGCTCCCGATGAATCTACCCACTGCCATGATTCCGCCTTCGCCGGCGTTGCCGTTGACAATATCCACTTGCCACGACCGGCCCCCTGGAACGTAACGAAGGTCCGGCCAGATGACTGGAACCAATCGAGCGCCGCCGGGAAGCACCGCTCCGTGCCGGCCCTCGCTAACCACGCCCGACTGATCGGCCCCTTTTCCGAGAACGTCATGACGACCACCGTCCCGTCCGGCAGGTGTCGTCGCAGCCCGCCCTCGGCGCCCCATGCGGCAATGATGGCGGCGTGGTCGAACTCCACCGGAAAGGTCGGCGGGGGCACGGGTACGGCCCCCGCGACCACGGGCGGCGTCGGCTCCGGCTCCGGTGGCACGACGGGCGGCGGGGTCGTCGGCACGGGCGGTTGCTTGGACGGGCGCTTGGTTGGCCTCGGCATCTCAAACCACCTCCGCCACTTTGTCCAGGTTGAGCAAGAACTGAGACGAGCACCCCAGTACGCCGGCGATGTCGTCGGCCAACTCCTGGTCGAGCGGCACCGCGCCTGTCGTGGTTAGATCGAGCGCGCACCGGTTGACCAGCGGATCGCCGGGCATCAGCATCGCGAGCACGTCAAGCGCCCAGCCACGCTCGACCAGTTCCTCAGTCAGCAGCGAGACAAACGCGGTTGCCATCTCACCGCCCCACCAGCACCAGTGCCAGCCGGTCGCCGGCTCGGGCGTTCGTCAGGACCCCGGCCCGCTCATAGGCCCTGGGCGGCCCGGTCGTCCGGAATCCCGTCGCCGTCCGCTCCCAGAAAACAAGGATGAGCCACTGCCCGTCGATGTCTTCCCATGTTTTCAACACCGTCGCCTGCCCCGGCGAGCTGGGGTCGAGCGGCACGGTGTACTCTGACTCCTCGAAATCAACCGTCTCCATCGTCCAGCCGCCCTTGACCGGCGTCGGCGTTTCCGGCTCGGGATCGGTCGGCTGGGCCCGCGCTATCGTCCCCAGGATCAGGGCGAGGGCGAGCGGGATCAGGAGTGCGAGTCTGGTCAACTGGACACCTCCATCATCATCTGCGTCTCCCGCGGCGCGGGATCGGTGCTCGGCACGACCGTAGTCCCTCCAAACAGCGGGCTCCCCTCGGTACGGATGCGCTCAAGGCTCATGGCTGCGTACGTCTCCGAAATCTCGATGCCGATGTAGTCGCGACCGAGGCGGCTGGCGACAACACCGGTGGTCCCGCTGCCGCTGAAGGGGTCGAGCACCGTCGCGGGTACTGGTTCGCCGGCATCGCACGAGCAGCCGGGTTGCCAGCCGGTGGTCGTTGGCGCTCGGTAGTCGGTCGGCATCGAGTCGCTTGCACTCTGCCCAATCACCAAGCGATCCCCGCCGGCGCGATTGTTACGGTTCCAATCGCGCCCGTTTCGGTGTCGCTCCATAACCCGCCGCCACCCCGCCCCGCACGCCGGACAGCAGCCCCCTTCAGAAGTTGACGCTCGGATTAGCGGGTCTACTAGGCGCTTTGGAAAAGTTGCGAAATGGCTTCCAGGGAACGCCTCGGGATTCACGTCCAGCGCCAGCGGCAGCCCGTCCTCGTCGCACAGCAGCCCGCCGCGCTCCCGCATCGCGATGAGGTCGGCCAGGTAGGCGCGCTCTTGCGCGATCAGGAGGTCGAGGGAGTCGAACCAAAAATCGCTATCCCTCATGGACCGGCCGGGAGCAACCCGGCCGTCTCGGTCTGGCCGGTGCGAGGGCGCGCGTTGTCCCGGTACATAAAGCTCGGTATTCTTACCGTTCTGCCGGGCAAACGTTCCGGCGAGTCCATGATGCTCAACGCCAACCCCTCTTACCGCCGTCGCATCCCAATAGTAAGATTTCTGCTTCGACAGCAGAAACACCGTCTCGGTCGCCGTCGTCGGCCGGTCCTGGACTGACTGCGGCATCGCCGATCTCTTGACCCAGGGTAGGGCCGACCTCAGCCACCAGCCATCGGCGCGCAGGGCGAGCGCGACGGTCCACGGCACTCCGAGCAAGTTCTTGGCGGGGATGCCGGGCTGCGGCTTACGTGCAACACCATCCGCCCCCTTCGCGAGCGCCTTGGCTTTGCCGGTGCCATAAACGGATGCACGTCGGAGGATGTCCGCTTCGCCTTCATCGGCGCGCCCCTGCGTGCCGCCTGAATAACTATCCCCCAAGTTCAGCCAGAGACACCCGTCGTCCCGCAGCACCCGACGCACCCCGCGCATCACCTCGACCAGGTGGGCGACGAAGAGATCGACGGTCGGCTCTGATCCCAGGCAGCCCCGCCATGCGCCGCAGCGGCGACAGGTGGCGCCGGCAGATGCTTGACCCGATGCCCCGCTCGTCCACGACTGTTCCCCTCGTGACTCGATGCGATTGTTGACGAGTCCACCGCTATTGTCTCGTTGCGGCGAAAGCTTCCGCACCCCGTTGTTCTCTGTCCAATCGTGCTCATCGTCACCGCACGATCCATCCCCGCCCCAGACGGACGGTGGGATGCCGTAGTCGCGAAGTCCGAGGTACGGGGGCGAGGTGACACAGCAGGCGACGGACCCCGCCGGCAGTTCGGCAAGTCGCTCGCGCACATCCCCGACCAGAATCCGGGCCGTCACCGCCATCGTCCATCAATCTGCTTCATTGCCCAGCAACGAAAACACTCGACCGGGTAAGCCGGATTAACAACGTGGCCTCTCCATGAGCAGACCGCCAGATGCAACGACCAGAGCACGACGCCGCGCCAGACGCACCGGATCGACGGACGCCTCATCACGACCGCCCCTCCCCGTCCGCGCGCAGCAGGTTCGCTCGTGCCTCGTCCAGCAGCTCCATGAATTGACTCACCGCCACCGTCACCCGTTGGTGATAGAACACATGACCGGGTTCGGGCAGGGCTGCGAGGGCCAGGGCAAACCCGGCCGCCACATCGATCAGCCGCGCCAGGCACTCGGTCAATCGCGCCACGTCCGCGGCGACGGGCTTGGCCGGGTCTCGGCGGCGGCTGCGATCCTCGAAGCCTATTTCGCGGAGCCGGTCGCTGACGGCGGCCGGGAGGTGGAGGAACCAGTCACTGTCGCTGTCGGTCTCAGGCATTATCCAGTCGCCTCGTACTCGCGAAACCCGCAGACCCGGCACGTCCGGAAGCCGTAGCCCGCCCCCCAGACCCCGGACTCCCAACGGTGTCGGTGGCCATCCTCACCGTGCTCGTGCAGCCGGATGAGCCCCGGAACAATGACGAAAAAGAGAATGATCAAGGTGACCGAAGCTATATCCACCTCACCCCTCCCCTTCCGCTGGATCGAGGCGTTCGACCGTTTCCGATTCGATGAGGGCCTCACCGGCCACGGGCGCGTCGCTCGGCGCCGGCGTCAGCCGAGCCTGCCGAACAACCCAGCCGCTATCGACCACCTCCGCCAGCCGGCGGTGAATCCACGTCCGCACCTCGTCAGTCGTCCCGGTCGCCGTCTCGCGCATGACCCGCCGCACCTGGCTCACGGCTTCATCTCGGGCTCGGTCGCGCGAGCGGCGTCCCCACCGGCGATGACCGGTCGCGGGATGAATGGCGCCAGCAACTTTTCGAGCGCGCACGTCAGACATTGGTTGCGCCCCGTTACCGGAGGGTCCGTCTGCCAGGTCAGCGTTACCTCGTATCCCGTGGCCCATGTCTCGTAACGACGGAAATACTCGAACCCTCCGATGACCCGGACCAGAAGGAACTCCGCCTCGCCATCGTATCCACCACGCCAGGCAAAGGCCCGCCGAATCAGTTGCTCGGCATTGAGTTGGTGTCGCCGCTCGTTCGGGCAATCCGAAAACCTCACTCGATCACCCCTCTTTGCTTGACGGTACCG
>Ga0184627_10000373_pt1 | contig 18001 bp, 13 predicted proteins | sample PLM3_127_b1_FD_133150 | JGI IMG/M metagenome (GOLD analysis project Ga0184627, IMG submission 133150) | Groundwater sediment microbial communities from an aquifer in East River, Colorado, USA - PLM3_127_b1 | ecosystem: Environmental > Terrestrial > Soil > Riparian zone | place: USA: East River...
TCCCGCGCAGGGCGGAGCAGGTTCCAAGCGGTGTGTGCTTGGATGCGACCCCGGAGCGGGACAGTGGAGCGCCGGAATGCGCGGTCCTCACACGCGCCTGCACGGTCGCATCCCGCAAGCGGGCCCCTGCTCCACGTTCCGGCGCGTCGGCAATTGTCGGCATCTTTTGTTCAGCGAACTAGCGACTCAGGACACTAGCAGCTTGTCGGGCATTCGCCCCGACAAGCTGCTAAATCCAACAACAGGTAAGTACCCCTATTCAGCCTGTCGGCTCCGCGATAACCAAGAACGACTACTCATGCTTTCACACCAACCGTTCATGACACCGGGTCCGACAGGCTGCTAGGAGACTCCACTTGAAGGCAATCACGAGAATGCTGGCGCGCTACGCGCACTCATCGCAATTCGACGCGCTGCCCCCGGCGGTGCGGCACGAGGGCGCGCGGGCCTTCGTCAACTGGATCGGCTGCGCGGCCGGCGGCGCCAGGGAAGGTGAAGTTGAGCTCATGCTGGAGGTCCTCGGCGAGTTCAGCGGTGCAAAGCAAACCACCATTGTGGGTCGCAGCGAAAAGCTGGATGCGCTGAACGCCGCTTTCATCAACTCGATGAGCTCGGCCGCGCTCGCCTTCAACGACACCCACAATCCGACCGTCGCGCATCCCACGAGTCCGGTTGCAGCCGCCCTGCTGGCGCTGGCGGAGCGCCGGCCGCTGACGGGAAAGGAGCTGCTGCACGCGCTCATCCTCGGCATCGAGATCCAGTGCCGCGTCGGCAACATCCTGTGCGTGCCGCCAGCGGAGTGCCAGGTCGGGCTGTCCACGCAGGGCCTGCTGGGCGGCATCGGGGCAGCGGTCGCTGTCGCCAAAGTCATGGCGCTGGACGAGGACGGCATCACGACGGCCATCGGTCTCGCGGCCAACCAGGCGAGCGGGCTGCGGGAATCGCAATCCACGATGGGCAGCCACTTCATCCCGGGGCACGCCGCGCGCTGCGGGCTGCTGGCGGCGCTGCTGGCGTCCCGCGGCTTTACCTGCTCGGATTCGATGATCGAAGGCGCTAAGGGTTTCGCCGCCTCCTTCGCCAGCCGCCCCAACCTGGACGCGGCCGTCGGCCAGCTGGGAAAGGCATTCGAGATCACCACCCTTGCCTACAAGCCGTACCCGTCCGGCGTCGTGATCCATCCCATCATCGACGCTTGCCTCGACATCGTGAAATCAGGCCCGCTCGCGGCGGAAAATATCGAGCGCATCGAACTCACCGTCAACCCGCTCGCCGTGAAGCTTACCGATCTCGTGGATCCCAGAAACCGCGGCCAAGGGTTGGTCAGCATGCAGCACTGGGCCGTGATCACGCTCACTCACGGCGCCGCCGGGATCGCGCAAGTGACCGACGCCCTCGTCCGCGATGCCGTCGTGTCCCGGCTACGGCGGAAGGTCGTCCATACGTCCACCGGAAACATGCCGTGGGAAGCAGCGGACGTGCGGGTGCTGCTCAAGAACGGCAAACAGCTTCAAGGCAGCGTGCAGCACTGCCGTGGCAGCGCGGGCCGGCCGCTGGACGACGCGGACATCACGGAAAAAACCCGCGGCCAGTTGCGCACCGCCTACCCGGACGCACCAGCGGAACGGATTCTCGCCCAGGCCTGGCGCATCGAGGAGTGCCTGCGGGTGGACCAGTTCTGCAAGGAACTCACCGCAGGAGTTCGTCGGACTTAGGTCCGACAAACTCCTAAAATTGAACAACAGGTCGAAGGGGATTGGGTGTGCCTCGCATGCAGCGTGAAGCGGATGCAGCGCACCTGAATGAAGATTCCGGGCTAAAAAATACCCCATTTCAGCCTGTCGGCTCGCCGCTGACCATGAGCGAGTACCCATGCATTCACACCAACCGTTCATGAAACCAAGTCCGACAGGCTGCTCCCCGTCCGGCGCTCGCCGCGAACGTCGGGATACTGACAACGCCGGTCTGGGAGAGCCGGGTATTCGCAGAACTTAAGTCCGCTGACCGGCTGGCCTTTAATTATGTAATCTATATAAAACAAACACTTGTAACGACTTCCTGGTCCCAGCTTGCGGATGGCACGGGTCTTGCGAATCTTAGGATCCCCATCTCGGGTCGGGGAGGACGCCATGTTCAAGAGTGTGATTCTTATCACGATTGCAGGAACACTGTGGGGAGCCGCTGGTTCGGCCCTGGCGCAGTCAGGTAACGCTGGCAACGGGCCGAAGGCGGGCGTTGGCCAACCCGTCGCTAACGGGCTGCTCATGGCTATTCCTTCGGTCGGCGCGCTCAACCGGTCGAATGCCGTTTCCTTGGCCACTACTACTGACCTTGTTGCTGCCCCACAGGGCCAATCGGGTATGTCCCCAGATAAAGAAAACTCTGCGCAAAACCCTGGCTCGTCGCGGCATGCACGGGAGGCGTCGCTATCGGCCGACCCGCATGGGAAGCGGCTGCACCAGATTCCGACCTGTGACTAGCAGCCTGTCGGCCTGAAGCGTCGGTTACCGCCGCTTCGCCCACCGCGACGGCAGTACCGACTGATCCGCGGCGCCCAGTCCGCTCCGCGCGGCGTCCTCGAAGCATTTCAGTGCCGTCTCGGCAGCTGGCAACGTTCCGCCCAACGCCTTCGCCTCGGCAATCATCGTCCGCAGGTCCTTGCACACCAGGTCCACCGCGAAATTGACCGGTCCGGGATCTTTCCCCGTCAAGTGAGCCGAGACCGCCGCACTACGCACCTTAAGCACGTTCGCCGCGCCCGAAGTGTCCGCCAGGATGCTCATGAGGCGCTCCGGCTCGATCTTGAGCGATTGGCACAACAGCAGCGCCTCTCCGAGCGCTTGCCAGTACACGAATAGCGGCAGGTTAATGGCGAGCTTCATGCGCGCGCCGGACCCGACCGGCCCGACGTGCTCGGCGCGCCGGCACATCTGGTCGAGCAGCGGCCTGGCGCGAGCGACATCCGCGTCCTCGCCGCCGACGAAGCCGAAGAGCTTGCCATCCCTGGCGGGTCCGGTCGTGCCGCCGACCGGACAATCAATCATCGCGGCCTTTTTCTGTTTCACCTTCCCGGCAAGGGCGATCTCCACCTCGGGCCGTACCGTACTCATCTCAATAAACAGCTTGCCAGGCACGGCCGCCGACAGCAGACCCTGGGGTCCGCTGTAGAGCGCTTCGATCGCCTGCTCGTCGGTGAGGATGGTGATGACGACGTCGGCGCTGCCCGCGAGCGCCGCCGGCGACGCCGCGACCTTCGCGCCGGCTGCAGCCAGCTCCTTCGTCTTTTCGGCGGTGCGGTTCCACACTGTCAGTTCGTGGCCAAGACCCATCAGCCGCGCCGCGATGGCCGCGCCCATCCGGCCCGTGCCGGCGATTCCGATCTTCATGCGTCCCTCCTGTTCGGGTGCCGCAGGTTGACATGGGCAGCGCCCATACGTCAAATTACATAGACAAGATTAACCATGTTCATCAACTCAAAAACCAATAGACAGGATTTACAGGAATAGACCGAAACAAAATCAAAAGCGGTAGTTTCATGCGTGGCCTTATTGATACTGTCGTTCCAGGTCTTGGTTTTTATTTAATCTTGTTAATCCTGTCTATTACTTGATTTTTGGCGTCTTGGCATCTTGGCGGTTCAATTATTGTGTTGATTTTCTTGGCGTCTTGGCGGTTCACTGTTTTTGATCGGCGTTCATCGGCGTTCATCGGCGGCTAAATGGGTTCTGCACAGAAAAGCGAAATCCGCGACGGCATGCAAATCGACTGGGATGTCCCGATCCCGATGGACGACGGCCTCGTCTTGCGAGCCGACGTGTTCCGCCCGCCGGGCGCCGGGCGCCATCCGGTCATCCTCACCTACGGCCCCTACGCCAAGGGCCTCGCCTTCCAGGAAGGCTATCCAAGCGCGTGGCAGCGCATGGTCGCCGAGCATCCCGACGTCGCCTCCGGCTCGAGCAACCGCTACCAGAGCTGGGAAGTGGTGGACCCGGAAAAATGGGTGCCGGGCGGTTACGCCTGCGTGCGGGTGGACTCGCGCGGCTCCGGCCGCTCGCCCGGTTTCATAGACCCGTTCTCTCCGCGCGAGACGAAGGATTTCTACCACTGCATCGAGTGGGCCGGCGTGCAGCCGTGGTCGAGCGGAAAAGTCGGTTTGAACGGCATCTCCTACTACGGCATGAACCAGTGGCACGTCGCGACGCTGCAGCCGCCCCATCTCGCCGCCATGTGCGTGTGGGAAGGCTCCGCCGACTGGTACCGCGACATGACGCACCACGGTGGCATACTCAGCACCTTCTTCGCCAACTGGTACGACATGCAGGTAAAGACGGTGCAGTACGGACTCGGCGAGCGCGGCCCGCGCTCGCGCGTCACCGGCGCGCTGGCGTGCGGCGACGAAACGTTGTCCGAGGCCGAACTGGCGAAGAACCGCTGCGACTTCGGCGACAACATCCTCGCGCACCCGCTCGACGACGATTATCACCGGGCGCGCTCCCCGATCTGGGAAAAAATCACCGTGCCGCTGCTGACTGCCGCAAACTGGGGCGGCCAGGGCCTGCATCCGCGCGGCAACTTCGAGGGTTTCATGCGCGCCGCGACCGGGGACAAATGGCTGGAAGCGCACGGGCTCGAGCACTGGACCCACTTCTACACCGACTACGGGCGCCTGCTGCAGAAGCGCTTCTTCGATCACTTCCTGAAGGGCGAGCGCAACGGCTGGGACCGGCAGCCCAGGGTGCAGCTCCAGGTGCGCCACCTGGACCGCTTCGTCGAGCGCCACGAGAACGAGTGGCCGCTCGCGCGCACGCAGTGGACGAAGTTCTACCTTCATCCAACGGCGCACCAGCTGAACCCCGGGCCAGCGAACGGCGCGGGCAGCATCACCTATGATGGACTGGGCGACGGAGTTACGTTTGTCTCGGCGCCGTTGGAAAAGGAGACCGAGATCACCGGGCCGCTGGCGGCGAAGCTGTTCGTCTCCTCCTCCACTGCCGATGCCGACCTGTTCCTGGTGTTCCGCGTCTACACGCCCGACCTGAAGGAGGTCGTCTTCATGGGCGCCATAGACCCGCACACGCCGGTCGCGCAGGGCTGGCTGCGCGCCTCGCACCGCAAGCTCGACCCGCGGCGCTCGACCGAGTACCGGCCCTATCACACGCACGACGCGAAGCAGCCGCTGCAGCCCGGAGAAATCGTCGGCCTCGATGTCGAGATCTGGCCGACCTCGATCGTGGTGCCCGCAGGATACCGGGTCGCCCTCACGGTGCGCGGCAAGGACTACGAATGGCAGAAAGCCACCGGCGCGCGACTCTCCAACTTCAAGAACGAGCTGCTCGGCTGCGGCCCGTTCCTCCACAACGACCCCCGCGACCGCCCCGCGTCGGTGTTTGGCGGCAAGGTCACCCTCCACATCGGGCCGCAGCATCCGTCGTATATACTGTTGCCCATAATTCCAAAAGCGTGAATCGTGATTCGTGAGTCGTGATTCGCAAGATCAGCTCCCCTCCTTTCCAAGGAGGGGAAGAGCGAAGCGAGGGGTGGTTGAGAGAGTTATCGTGTCCACCACCCCGCCCGCTGCGCGGGCACCCCTCCTCAATAAGGAGGGGAGTTTTTGTGAAGAGCAAATGATAGAAGTGAGTTGCCTCGATTCACGAATCACGACTCACGAATCACGGTTCTAACCAAAGGAGGAGAAATGAAATACTATGGTTTCTGGCGCTCGCTCGCCGCCTGCCGCGTGCGCATCGCGCTGGCGCTGAAAGGGCTCAAGGCGGAGGAGATTTCAGTCAATCTGATGCAGGGCGAGCAATTGAAGCCCGAGTATCGCGCCGTCAATCCGCTGGCCGTCGTGCCGTCGCTCATCCTCGATGATGGCGGCACGCCCTTGTTCGAGTCCATGGCGATTATCGAGTACCTGGACGAGACCCACCCGCAACCCCCGCTGCTGCCCAAGGACCCCAAGGGACGCGCCCGCGTGCGCGGTCTTGCGCAGATCGTCGCCTGCGACGGTCATCCCCTGCTCGTCCCGCGCATCCGCAATTACCTCGAGAAGGAACTCAAGGTGGACGAAGCCGCGCGCACCCGCTGGTGCCAGCACTGGGTGATGGAAGCGTTGAAGGGCGTCGAAGCGCACCTCGCCGGGGAAAAGGAAACCGGCCGCTACTGCCACGGCAACTCGCCCACCCTCGCCGACGTTTGCGTCGCCACCCAGGTGTTCGGCGCGAAGTTCTTCAGTTGCGACACCGCCCCGGTGCCGACGGTCATGCGCGTCTTCAACGAGTGCATGAAGCTCGAGGCGTTTGACAAGTCGCACCCGCTCAAGCAGCCCGGTGCGCCGGCGACGCCGGCGCACTGAGTAAACCCGTGATTCGTGAATTGTGATTCGTGATTCGACTATCTTGACTACAAGACTCCCCTCCTGTCTGAGGGTGAGCCGGGGTACTCCCCTCCTGCCCGAGGAGGGGTGTCACGAAGTGACGGGGTGGTGGGAGGTACGCCCTTAAACCACCCCGGCCCAACGGGCCACCCCTCCTTGCCAAGGAGGGGAGCTAAATTTTCGATTCACGACTCACGAATCACGATTCACGCCTTGTACGTCCGCAGCCACCAATAACAACTCCCTGCCATATTCTCTCGCATGAATCCGATTGTCTTGAAATTTGGTGGATATCAAGAGCCTGCTTCCATCCACAACCAGGCCGCCGGGCGCTTCGGCGAACTGCTGAAGAAGCAGCTGGGAGAGCGCATCCGCTTCGAGCTGATCGGCAGCATCCTCAAGATCGGCCGTCGCTCGGGCGACCTCGTGCCGATGACCGAGTCCGGCGAGCTGTCGTTCTGCTACATGTCCACGGTGCGCTTTTCAAAGGCGGCGCCCGAGCTGCAGATCCTGGAGCTGCCGTTCGTCGTCAAGGACCGCGCCACGGTGTTCCGGGCGCTCGACGGGGAATTCGGCGAAGGCGCCAGGAAGAAAATCGACCACAACATGAAATGCCGCGTGCTGGGGTTCTGGGACAACGGGTTTCGCCAGCTCTCGACCCGGGTGCGGCCGATCCGCAAACCCGAGGACTGCCGTGGCATCCGCATCCGCACGCAGTCGAGCAAGCTGCATGGGGAAGTATTCCGGACGCTCGGCTTCGAACCGCTCGCCGTGGATATCAAGGAGTTCACGGAGCAGATTGGCGGCGACCGCTTCCAGGCGCAGGACAACCCGCTCACCAACATCTACAACTTCGGTGTGCACCACCATCACCGCTACATCACGCTGAGCAGCCACTTCTGGGGCGCCAGCGCCTTTGTGTGCAACGCCGGACAGTACCGCGACTGGCCTCGGGACGTGCAGGCCGCCGTGGGCGCGGCCGCGAAAGAAGCTACCGCCTACCAGCGGCAGCTCGCGGCGGCCGAGGACGCGGCCATGCTGAAGAAGTTCGACCCCACGAAGAACGAACTCATCCACCTCACCGACGCCGAGCGCGCCGCGTTCGTGAAGGCCGTTCAGCCGGTGCTGGACAAGTACCGGGAAAAGCTGGGACCGAAGCTCTTCAAATACCTGAAAGCGTGATTCGTGGGTTGTGGGTTGTGGGTCGACCCACGATTCACGATCCACCATCCACGGTCTTTACTGCGGCTCGAGCTTCGCCGCCTTCGCGATTTCCGCCAGCCGCTTGAGCTCTTCCTGGTAGGCCTTGGCCCACACCGCGGGGGCGTCACCCGTGGGCTGATAGCCGTTGCTGACGAAGTTCTCGTGAACCAGCGGCACCTGCAGCGCCTTGCGGATGGCCTGCTGGAGCCGCGTCACAATCGCCGGCGGGGTCTTGGGCGGCGCGAACACGGCGTGCCAGCCGGCGTCCGCAACGAATCCGGGCAAGGTCTCGCCTATGGTCGGCATCTCGGGCAGCGACGACAGCCGCTTCTCACCGGTGAATGCAATGCCCCTCACCCGTCCCGCCTTCACCTGCGGAATGCCTACCGATCCGGCGGGGTAATGAATCTGGACTTCGCCACCCAGCACAGCGTTGAGCGCCGGGCCGCCGCCCTTGTACGGCACGTGCAGCATGTCGATGCCCGCCTTGAGGGCGAACAGGGCGCCGGCCAGGTGCTGGCCGTTGCCGATGCCCGCCGTGCTGTAGCGCAGCTGCCCCGGCTGGCTCTTCGCGAGCGCGATCACGTCTTTCACCGTCTTCACCGGCACGCCGGGATGGGACACCATCAGGTAACCGGTACCGATGGCGATGTTCGTCACCGGCAGGAAATCCGTCCTGAGGTCGAACGGCAGCTTCTTCACGATGTACTGATTGACCGCCAGCCCGAACGACGTGACCATGATGGTGTAGCCGTCCGGCGCGGCCTTGGCGACCGTGTCGGCGCCGACTATGCCGTTCGCCCCGCCGCGGTTGTCGATCACCATCGGCTGCCCGAGATCCTCCTCGACGTAGCGCAGCAACACCCGCGCGAAAGTATCCACGTTGCCGCCCGGCGGGAACGGGATGACGACCCGGATCGGCCGGGTGGGGTACTGCTGGGCCGCCGAGCCGGCAGTCCAGGCCAGCGCTGCCGCCAGCGCCGCGCCGAGAACCGCGCACCTTCCAAACCGCATGCCTGCCGGGATCGCCTTCATTTTCTTATCCTCGAAATTCACAGGACTAATTCACGAGCAACTCAAGCTGGTTGCCCTGCACCCGCACCCGGTCGCCCACCCGGTAGTTCCCGCCGTCGTCGCGCTGAACGAAGACATAGCCTCCAGTGTCGATCGCGACCGTGACTTCGTAGGTGGTCTGGTTGAAGCGATCACGCATCTCCGGGGTGCCAACACCGCCGACGAAGGGCTTGTCCGTGCCCTTACCCAGCGGCACGTAAACCACGGCGCCGACGTAGACGACGCTGCCCATCCCTCCGTCCATCGGCTGGTTCTGGAAAACCTGGGGAACCTCGACTGGCCGCTGGCTCTGAATCTCGCGTACGGAGCGAATCACGCCGCAGCGCTCGCACTTCTCCCCCGGCCCGGGCGCCTGCGCCACGCGCGGGCTCTCGCGAAAATCCGGTATCCGGATCGGTTGCGCGCCGGCTGTCGCCGCCAGCCACAGCAGCGCTCCGGCCGCAAACCAGGACCGCATGGATCCAACCACAGAAAAATACCAATAAACACGGATAAAGACAAACCCGAAGAAACAAGAATAGACAGGATTCACAGGATTATCTGTGATTTTGATTGCGGTTGGCAGAGCGCCCTACTCGGCCAGACTCTGGATGAAGAACGCCGCCGACAGCAGCAGGCTCGGCGGTCCGAGCTTGCCCAGCCATTCGTTGTAGATCTTTTCGATGCCGCCGGTGCGGTAAAGGCCCGCCAGCACCCGGTTCACCGCCAGCCGGAAATCGGCGTCGCCGCGCGGCAACGGCAGCGCGTAGGGCTCGATGGAGAAATCCTCGTCGAGCAGCTTGAACGTGCCCTGCGCCTTCCCGGTCAGCACGACGCCGATCAACACGATGCGATCCGACGCGAAACCGTCGACCTTGCGCTGGTCGAGCAGTTGCAGGCCGGCAGCGCGCGTCCTGACGGTGACGACTTCCGCCTTGATCGAGCGGCGTGCCAGCGTTTCGCGCAGGACTTTTTCGGTGGTGGTGCCGGTGATGACCGCGATGCGCTTGCCACCGAAGTCCGTGAGGCGGCCGGCTTCCGCTTCGGCCCGGGTCAGGATGCTGCCGCCGTCCACGAAGGTGACGAGGCTGAAATCCACGTCCGCCTGCCGACCCAGCGTCCAGGTCGTGGTGCTGCACTCAATGTCCACGCGCCCGCTCTTCACCGCTTCGAGCCGGTTCTGTATCGTCAAGAGCACCCAGCGCGTCTCGAGGTTGGCGAGCTTGAGCTGCGCGCGAATGCCGCTCGCGATGGCGCGGCACAGGTCCACCGAGTAGCCCTGCGGCTGCTTGGAGGCGTCGCTGAAGGAAAACGGCGCCGAGCCTTCGATATAACCCATGGTAATGACACCGGTCTTGCGGATCTTGTCGAGCGTCCCGCCCTGCGCCGCGGCCGGCGCGGCCGGCGCCACCAGCACCCACAGTAACGCCAGAATAAACGGCAACCTGTATCTCATGCAATCCCTCTCATCGTGGTGGGGCCGCGTGCCGGCCCCGAGGCTCGATCCCGGTCACTTCGCTTTCTGCTTCACCTTCGGCGTCGTGAACTGCCAGTCGCCGTTCGCCTGCTTGCAGAGAGTGTAAATGCCGCGCTGAAAGCGGTCGTGGGCGTCGGATTCGACTTTCACTTCGCGGCACGGCCGCTTGCCGTCGTTAAAGCTTTTTTGCGGCGTGAGCTTGCTCACGAAGCGCGCCTTCTCCGCCTTCCATTCCACGGTGGCGCCGTCGGGCGTCTGGTCCAGCGTTGACATGACGAACGCCCGGAACACCTTCAATTCCTCGCTGCTCAAGCGCGTGATGGGCGCATCCTTGAAGCCGTTCATGTTGAGCGCCCATACCGGGCCCATCATCACTACCAACACCAGCGGTATAAATATCCTGATCATGGTTACAATTCCTTCAGTTCCCGGCATTATCCACTAGTTTCCAGTAAGCCCCAAGATTGCGTGGAAGATCGAAGCACGAGCTTCCATCACGTCTCGATTCTGCAACGGTAGTGTATTCTACGTAGCTGGTGAAGACCGGTCGCGTCACTTTGCGAAAATCACAGGACTTCAAGTGAGGGCGTCCACCCGCAATGCCATCGAGCGGGCGCTCGCAGCAGCGGTCGCCGCAGGACTGATGGTCCACGCGCCGTCGCCGGTGATGGCTGCCGAAAGCGCGGATCCGGCGAAAGCGCCACGCATCGGGCTCGCGCTTTCCGGCGGCGGTGCGCGCGGGCTCGCACACGTCGGCGTGCTGAAGGTGCTGGAAGAACTGCGCGTGCCCGTGCACTGCATCACCGGGACCAGCATGGGCGCGATTGTCGGCGGCGCGTACGCGTCCGGTTCGCCCGCAGCGCGGCTGGAACGGATGGTCCGCCAGGCAGACTGGGACAACATGTTCAGGGACAGCCCGCCACGGGCCGAGATCGCAAGCCGGCGCAAGGCCGACGACTACAAGACACTCTTCGCCCCCGAGTACGGCGTGAAGGACGGCGGGCTTGCCCTGCCCAAGGGCGTCATCACCGGGGTCTCGATTGAGGCGTTCTTCCGGATGCTTACCGAGCAAGCCGTCGGGATTGACAGTTTCCAGAAGCTTCCCATTCCATACCGCGCGGTTGCCACCGATATCGAGACCGGGGAGGCGGTCGTCCTCGATCGCGGCAGCGTCAGCCGTGCCATGCGCGCCAGCATGTCTGTCCCGGGAGGGATGGCGCCGGTGGAGATCGACGGGCGGCTGCTCGTGGACGGGGGCATCGCGAACAACCTGCCGATCGACCTGGCTCGCAAGGTCTGCGCCGACGTCGTGATCGCGGTCAACATCTCGACCCCCCCGCTCAAGCGCTCCGAGATCACCTCGGCTCTCTCGGTCACCGGCCAACTCATCAATTTCCTCGGCAAGGTGAATGTTGAGGATCAGTTGAAGGGTCTCGGTGGCCGCGATGTGCTCATCGCCCCCGATCTTGGAGACATTTCCGCCGGCAGTTTCGAGCGCGCCGCCGACGCGATCCGCATCGGCGAGGAGGCGGCGCGGAAGCTGGCCGGATCGCTTCAGCGCTACAGCGTGCCGCCGGAGCAGTACGCGGCGTTGCGCCAGGCGCAGACTCTCGAGCGGCAGGGTCTCGGCACGGTGGACGAGATTCGCTTCGAGGGCCTGCAACGATCCAACCCGGAAGTCCTGCGCCCGCTGGTGGAAAGCAAGCCGGGCGAACCGCTCACGGAGGAAACAATCAGCGCCGACCTGCGGCGCATCTACGGGCGCGGGGACTTCGAAAGCATTGATTATCGCATCCAGCAGGAGCCGGGCAGCCGTGTCCTGGTCATCGAGCCGCGCGAGAAAAGCACCGGACCTGACTACCTGCGCTTCGGGCTGGCTCTCGCCTCCGACTTCCAGGGAGAGAACATCTTCAACCTGCTGGTCCAGTACCGCAAGACCTGGCTGAACCGGCTCGGCGGCGAATGGCTCACCGAGGCGCAGATCGGCCAGAATGCATACCTGTTGACCGAGTTTATCCAGCCGGTGGAGGCGCGCGGCCGCTACTTCGTCGCCCCGTACGCCCAGATCAGCCAGGCCACCCGCGGCGTATTCGTCGGGGAAAACCGGGTTGCGGAGTATGACGCGAAGGAGGCGCGCTTCGGGCTGGACACAGGCGCTGTCCTCGGCACCTGGGGCGAAGCGCGGCTGGGCGCGCTGTGGCGGCACGTAGACGCGAAAGTCGATACGGGTTCTCCCGCGCTGCCTGCGATCAATGAAAACACGGCGGGACCCCGGGCGCTGCTGTTCGTGGACCAGCTCGACCATGCCTGGTTCCCGCGTGCAGGCTTTCGCGCCACCGCCTCGGCCTACATGGCCGACGACGGCTTCGGATCGGATCGCAATTACAAGCGGGTCGAAGGACAACTCCTCGGGGCGAGAAGCTGGGGCGCACATACCCTGAACCTCGGCGCTTCCGGCGGCACGGACCTGGGAACGGACATGCCGGCGTACGATACGTTCACCCTCGGCGGACCGCTGCGGCTATCGGGCTACCGTATTAACGAGTTTTCGGGCCGCCGGATGTCGTTCGGACGGGCGATGTATTACAACCGCGCCGTCCCCTTGCCGGACCTACTGGGCTCGGGTGTCTACGCGGGCGTATCGCTCGAGGCGGGCAAGATACAGGACCGCTTCGACAGCCTGCCCTCCAGCACGATCTGGTCCGGCTCGGTGTTCCTGGCCGCGGCAACGTCCGTCGGCCCGGCCTATTTCGGCCTCGGCGCGGGGGAAGGTGGACGCTGGAGCCTCTACCTGATCCTTGGCACGCCGTAATTGCAAATCCCAAACCACAAATCCCAAATCCCAAATCCCAAATTACAAACGATATCCAACCCTCGAATCGTTCCGAAAAACTCGCACCACTGACGCGGGTCTTCACCTGGCCTTGACGTACTTTCCCAACTCCGGAAAGGCTTGCCCGGCCATCTGGCCCAGGAGCGGCTTGACGCGCTCGAGCGTTATGGGATCCTTGTCCCCGAATTTGGCCAGGCGCTCGCCTGTGCCCACCTTGACTCTCATACCGAGCAACTCGCCCGTGGAGCTGTCTGTCGCCTCCACTTCGGAAAGACAAATAATATAAAAATCGGTTCAGTCCATTCATTATTCACCACTCACCCTTTACGCCGTTACTTGCCGTCCGGCGGCTGCGCTCTCCCGCCGCCATCCAGCGGCGCAATCAGCTTCCCCGGCAGCTTCAGCGTGCGCTCGAAAATGCCCAGCAACTGGTTCGTCACCGCTACCGGGCCGAGCGGCACGACGAGCGGGTCGCGAATGTCGCCGCTGACGCCGACGGGTACGCTGGTGAGGGTGCCGCCAATGATGTAGCCCAGGATCGGCACCTTGCGCACGAGCTCGTCCACGCGGCTGAACGGCGCGACCAGCACCGACAGCCGGCTCTGGTAATCGAGAACGGATATCCATCCGGTCGCCACCAGCCCCACCGCATCGCTGCGCAAGGCGCTCTCCTCGACGATGAACCTGCCATTCTCGAAATGTCCCGAGACCAAGATCGTGCGGTAGGGAAATCCTGTGTCATCGAGCTTCGGGCCGCCCTGCTCGACCAGCGCCGCGACGTTCGTCATGGAAAGGATGTTGCCGAGGAGTGCGAACTTCATGACCTTGCCGTCGCGCGATTCAGCCGTAACCGTTCCCTTGAGGTTGCGCGCAAGATCAGGGATTCTGCCCTGCGTGCTGATTTCGGCCTTGAGATCGAAATCGCCCGTGATCAGCACGCCCTGGTCAGACAGGCAGTGAGCGGTCTGCTTCAGTTGCTGATTCTGCGCCGCGATGCGCGCCGAGGCGGCGAGGCCCTGGGGCGTTGCCTCGATCGTCAGCGGCAGCGAGATGCCGCACAACTGCGCCTGCGTGAGGTCAAGACGCGCGCGCCGTTCCTCCAGCACCAGCGTGGCCGCGACGGGGGCGACCGTGCGGCGGCCGCGCTGAACGAAGTCCGAACGCACGGCGATGCGGCCGGTCACCGGCAGCGGCCATAACTGCGGCGCCTCGTTCTTGCCGTCCGCGGCCGGTGCGGGTTTCACATCCGCGGCGGTCTTGCTCCCGGAAGGCAACAGCGCATCCAGGTTGATGCCGGGGGAATCCAGTTGCGCATCGACAACCGGGCCGCTCGCGCCAAGCTTGACCTCGCCTCGTATCGTGGCACGTTGCTCGGCCCAATTGATGGTCGCCTCGCCGATACGCAAGCTCGAGCCGTCCGCCGCCAGGTCTATGCGATCGATCTTCACGGGCCGGCGGAGCAGCCACGCCAGGTCCAGTGCTTCTCCTTTCAGATGGCCATCGGCCGTCGTGCGGCGGGGGTTATCGCGATCGTAGGTGAAGCGCAGGTCTCCGGTGGCGCTACCCGCAGTCAATTGCGGATTCCTAAACATGGCTGCGGTGCTCGTGCCGTAGATCGCGCCGGAAAACCTGCCTTCCAGCACCTTGCCCCTGGCGTGGATCGCGACCACCGCTTCGCTACGTTCATCCTTGATTGCTGCGCGCCGGATATCGAGCGCATCCGGCGTCCAGCCGAGTTCGATGGCAACTTCCTGCCCTGCGCCGAAGCGGGCCGTCGCCGCCACATCAAGGGCGCGCTTCGGGGTCCATGCGATTCGTTGCGCGGCGATGTGCACCGGAGCTTTGAGTTCCAGATGCGGCGGCAGCCGCGCGATCTTCCAGATCCAGGCGAGCAGCTCATCACCCACCACCCCTTCCGATAGGCTGGCCGTCGCCTGCAAACGCTCCGTGCGGTAGTCGCTGACGGTCGCCGATACGAGCGCCTGTGAGTCGAGCATCGAGAGTGCGGCGCGGACTACCTTCAGGTTACCGGCATCGATCTCGATTGACGCCCCGGCGAGGCGCACCGGCCCCGGCAAGTCGCGCAATCCGACCGCGGCATCCGACTTTAAGACGTCCACCCCCGCGCTCCAGTTCCCGCCGCCGACGGCAAACCGGGCGTTGCCCTGCGCGCGCCCGCTGATGGACTGGATGACGGCAAGCGCTTCACGATTCTGCGCCGGCAGCGCGCCGCGGACGTTGTCCAGCGTCTTCGCGAGATCGACGTCAAAGCCTGCGCTGCCGGTGACCGCATCGTCCCTGTAGGTATAGTGCAGCGCCGAAAGCAGCACCTCCCCCGCCGGCATCGACAGCGCGACGCGCTCCACCTTCACGCCTTTCGGATTGATCTCGACTGCACCGCTGAGGACTCGCACCGGGACGGGAAAATCGCGCACCTCTATTGAGGAATCCGATTTCAGGACGTCCACGCCGACGCTCCATCCGGAACGCCCGGAAGCCAACCGCACGCGGCCCTGCGCCCGTCCCGTGATCGGCTGGAACCGGGCCAGAACCGCGCCTGCGCCTTCGGGAACGAGACGCCGCGTGGCGTCCATCCCTTGCGCCAGGTCGAGATCGAAGTCGACGCCTCCGGAACCGGCACCGCTTTCTACCTCATATCGGAGCTTTCCGCCGGAGAGCCGGCTCGCACCGAGCCGCACCTCTTCCAGCCTGATCTCCGTTTCCTGAGCGCTGGCGGTGAGCCTGCCCCTCGCCTCGACACCTGCAACCGGCACGCGTTCCGCGGCACGCAAAACGTCAACGGCGGCGGCACGCAAGTCGAAGTCGCATTCGAGCGCGGTCTTCGCATCGGTCCGCACTTGCGCGCGCAAGCTTGCGGCGGCAACCGCGAAGCGGATGGGCGCCTTCCCGAGAAACCGGTCCAGCCAGTCTTGCGGCCTCAAGTCGTCCACTTCGACGGCCGCCGTCCCGGACAGGTCGGCAAACTTGATGTGTGCGGAAAGCGTCGAACGGCTCCAGTGCTGGCTCGCCATCACCACCTCGAGGTCCATGCCTTCGCGCCCGCTGCGCGCGCGGACGGACAAATCGTCAAGCTCGATCAGCGGCAGGCCTGGCATATGTGCTTCCACGCGAGCGTTCTCGACCGTCAGGATCGAGTCCGGCGCGAATTTGCGAACCACGTCTGCCATCGCCCCCGCCACCGACCGGTACCGGGCTACCGGATCCGTGCCGTCGGATTCCGGTCCCTCCTTTGCCGCGGCGGGCGCGGCAGGTGCGATGTTCACGCGAATCTCCGGCCGCGTGACGCGGACCGACGCGATCGCGACCTGTCCGCCCAGCAATGGCCAGAACAGCACCTGCATCTCGATTTGCTCTGCTCGCACGCTCGACCTGCCCGGAATATTCACTCGCGCCTTGCGCAGGACGCCGCGCGGCGATGGCAGGATCCGGACGCTCAAATCGTCCCAGGCGACTTCGCCCTGCACCGCTTCGGACAGCTTGCGCTGGAGCTGTGACCTGATTGCGGGACTGTCCAGAAATTCCGGAAGGAGGAACGCCGCGGCGACAACCACCACGATGAACGCGGCGGTGAGATACGTGATATAGCGGATAGCCCTGCCCCAGCGCCAGCCTCTGAGAGAATTGCCCACGGCGACTCGATAATCAACGCAGTTCGTACCAGACCCCACGCCCGCTGCCGTGCTGGTTCAGGTATCCGCGTTCGACCAGGGCGCGGAAATGCTGCTTGAGCGTGTTGCGATTTGCACCGGTGAGCTTGATGGCCTCACCGATGGTGACGCGCCCGTGCTCGCGAGCGAACTCGACGATCTGCAGCGAGCATTCTGGTAGCGAGGCCAGCACCCGTTTTTCGCGCTCAACCTTCTTCTCCAGCCGCCTGACCTGTTCAGCGAGCGACCGCAGGAAGAACACCAGCCACGGTTGCCAGTTCGGGGCGTCGGAGCGGATCGTTCCCTGGGTTTGCCGCAGCGCCAGGTAGTAGGCCTCCTTGTTCTGCTCGATCACGCTCTCCAGCGAGCTGTAGGGCACATAGGCATAGCCCGCCTGCAAAAGCAGCAGCGTCGTGAGCGCCCGGGAGAGTCGACCATTGCCATCCTGGAACGGGTGGATCTCCAGAAACACCACGATGGCGAGCGCGATGATCAGCAGAGGATGCAGGCGTCCCGCTTCGCGTTCCTCCTGCACCCAGGTGACCAGTTCCGTCATCAGTCGGGGCGTGTCAAAGGGCGCGGCCGTCTGGAACACGACACCGATCTGCACGCCGTTCTCATCGAAGGCGACGACGTTGTTGGGACTGGTCTTGTAGTTCCCGCAATGCCAAGTGTCCTTCTCACTGTAGCGGAGCAGGATCTGGTGCAACTGCTTGATGTGGTTCTCGGTGACGGGAATGCCCTGCCACGAGGCGAACACCCGATCCATCAGCTCTGCGTAACCAGCCACCTCCTGTTCGTCCCGGGTGGCGAAGGACTTGATCTGCAGAATTGACAGCAGGCGCTCGACCTCGCGATCCGACAGCTTGCCGCCTTCGATACGGGTGGACGAGCCGATGCTCTCGATCGTGGCGACGCGGCGCAGAGCCGACAGCCGATCGGGGGCGAGCGCGCCCAAGGCGCGCCAAGCGCCCTTGAACTCGTCGATCCTGGCGATCAGGCTCAGGATCTCCGGGGTAATCTGGATGGCGTCGGCTCGGGGCATGCAACCAATAATACACCCAATAACACCCATTTATAGAGAACCCAATGGACGAGCGTTAACACAATGAACTGTAAGGGGATTCCTCTATCCAGCCATGCGTCAATGGCGAACAGAAACAGGAAGAGGAGGAGAGACTCGCGCAGCAGCAATCTCGGCGTCGCGGGGCCTGCGGAATGCGCTATGTGCCAGCCGTTACTTCTGGCCGAGTCCGACGGATCCGCCCAACTCGCGGATGATCCGCTGCATGACCTGCCCGAGCTGCGGCGCCGACACTCGCCCGAGTTTCGAAGCGTCAGATGCCTCGATTGTCTCGATCTTCGCCGTCCGGATGAGGGACGGGGCCGGA
>Ga0184627_10000374_pt1 | contig 17970 bp, 16 predicted proteins | sample PLM3_127_b1_FD_133150 | JGI IMG/M metagenome (GOLD analysis project Ga0184627, IMG submission 133150) | Groundwater sediment microbial communities from an aquifer in East River, Colorado, USA - PLM3_127_b1 | ecosystem: Environmental > Terrestrial > Soil > Riparian zone | place: USA: East River...
CATATCGAGCTGATCGCGTCCGAGAACTACGTCAGCGCTGCCGTTCTCCAGGCGCAGGGCTCGGTGCTCACCAATAAGTACGCGGAGGGCTACCCCGGCAAGCGCTATTACGGCGGCTGCGAATACGTGGACATCGCGGAGCAGCTCGCGATCGACCGCGCGAAGAAGCTGTTCCATGCCGGCTACGCCAACGTGCAGCCCCATTCCGGGGCGCAGGCGAACACGGCGGTGTATTACGCGGTGCTGCATCCGGGTGACACGATACTCGGCATGGCGCTCGACGCGGGTGGCCACCTCACGCACGGCGCCAAGGTGAGCCTCTCCGGACATTACTTCGACGCGGTTACCTACGGTCTCGACCCGCACACCGAGGCCATAGACTACGCTGAGGTCGAGGAGCTGGCGCACGTGAAGAAGCCGAAGCTCATCGTCGCCGGCGCGTCCGCCTATTCGCTGACCTTCGACTGGAAGCGGTTCCGCGCCATCGCCGACAAGTGCGGCGCGCTGCTGATGGCGGACGTCGCGCACTACGCCGGACTGATCGCGGCGGGGCTCTACCCGAGCCCGGTCGGCATCGCCGATTTCGTGACCACCACCACGCACAAGACGCTGCGCGGCCCGCGCGGCGGCATGATCCTCGCCAACGCCGAGCACGAGAAGGTGCTCAACTCGGCGATCTTCCCCGGCACGCAGGGCGGGCCGCTGATGCACGTGATCGCCGCCAAGGCGGTCGCGCTCGGCGAGGCGATGACGAAAGAATTCCGGAATTACCAGCAGCAGGTGCTCGATAACGCGCGCGTGATGGCGAAGGTGCTGCAGGAGCGCGGCTTCCGCATCGTGTCGGGCCGCACCGAGTGCCACATGTTCCTGGTGGACCTGCAGAGCAAGAGCCTGACTGGGAAGGAAGCTGAGCAGATACTGGGCAAGGTGAATATTACGGTCAACAAGAACGCCGTGCCCAAGGACCCGCAGAAGCCGATGGTGACGAGCGGCATCCGCATCGGCTCGCCGGCGATGACCACCCGCGGCTTCAGGGAGCACGAGGCCGAGCAGCTCGCGCACCTCATCGCCGACGTGCTCGATGCGCGCGGCGACGGCAAGGCGGGCCAGCGGGTCGCGGGCGAAGTGAAGAAGCTATGCGCCAAATTTCCGGTTTACGGGGCGTAAATCGGAAACTTTAGTAGAAGCAGCATATCGGAGATTCAAGACCGGCGCGAATCAATGGTTTCCTTTTTTCCTCATCCCTCATCCCTCATCCCTCATCCCTCGGCATGAAGTGTCCTTTTTGCAGTTCGCCCGACACCCAGGTCATCGACTCGCGGGTGAGCGACGACGGCGACAGCATCCGCCGGCGGCGCAAGTGCGCGGCGTGCAACAAGCGCTTCACGACTTACGAGACGGTGGAGCTGCGGATGCCGCAGGTGGTGAAGCAGGACGGCAGCCGCACCGAGTTCGACCTGGAGAAGCTGCGCACCGGCTTCATGCGCGCGCTGCACAAGCGGCCGGTGCCGACGCAGCTGGTGGACGAGGCCATCGCCACCATCACGCAGAACGTGCTCGCGCTCGGCGAGCGTGAGATCGAGTCGCGGCGCATCGGGGAGATGGTGATGCGCGAGCTGCACCGTCTCGACCAGGTCGCCTACATCCGCTTCGCCTCGGTTTACCGCAGTTTCGAAGGCGTGGACGACTTCCAGGACGCGATCAAGGAAGTGCAGCACCCCTCCAAGGAAAAATAGTTTTGAGTTTTTAGTTTTGAGTGCTGAGTTAGTGTGGCTGTAAGACGCTATCGCTACGAGCATCCTTATTTCAACTCAACACTCAACACTCAAAATTCAACACTGATGTTCTCGGCTGACGATCACCGCCACATGGCCCGCGCGCTGGAGCTGGCGGAACGCGGGCTCTATACGACCACGCCGAACCCGCGGGTGGGGTGCGTGATCGTCAACGGTGGACAGGTCGTGGGCGAGGGCTGGCACGAGAAGGCCGGCTTGCCGCACGCCGAGGTCAATGCGCTCGCCGCAGCGGGCTCGCGGTCGCGGGGGGCGACGGTTTACGTAGCCCTCGAACCGTGCGCGCACCAGGGGCGGACCGGGCCCTGCGCGGAAGCGCTGGTCAAGGCCGGCGTTGCGCGCGTGGTGGCCGCGATGCGGGATCCCAACCCCCTGGTGAGCGGGAATGGCCTGGAACAGGTGGAGCGGGCGGGCATCGAGATCGGTGTCGGGTTGATGGAGGAGCAGGCGCGCGAGCTCAACATCGGCTTCGTCTCGCGCATGAGGCGCGGCCGGCCGTGGGTGCGGCTGAAGGTCGCGGCGAGCCTCGACGGCAAGACGGCGCTGAACAACGGCAAAAGCCAGTGGATTACCGGCGAGGCGGCGCGCCGCGACGGGCACCATTGGCGCGCGCGCGCCTGCGCGATTCTGACCGGCGCCGGCACCGTGCGCGACGACGACCCGCGGCTTACGGTGCGCGAGGTCCAGACCAGCCGGCAGCCGCTGCGTGTCGTGGTGGACAGCAAGCTGGAGATTCCGATTACAGCGAAGTTACTCGAAGGCGGCGGCGTGCTGGTGGCGGCGGCGCGGGAAGACAATTCGAAAATCGCCGCACTCAGGGCGCGGGGCGTGGAAGTGATCGTGATGCCCAATAGCGCCGGCAAGGTCGAGCTCGGCGAGCTGTTCCAGGAGCTTGCGCGCAGGGGGCTGAACGAGGTGCACGTTGAGGCGGGGTCCCGGCTGAACGGGTCGCTGCTGCAGGAAGGGCAGGTGGACGAACTGGTGGTCTATCTTGCGCCCAGCCTCATCGGCGATGCCGCGCACGGCATGTTCCACCTGCCCGAGCTGACGGAGCTTGCCGGGCGGCGGCAGCTCAGGATTCTTGATACGCGCATGATCGGGCCGGATATCCGGGTCATGGCAAGGTTCGTATAATGTTTACTGGAATTGTCGCTGCGGTAGGCAGGGTGCGCGAGGCGAAGCCGGCACACGGGGGCAAGCGGCTGGTGATCGACTGCGCCGGCCTCGGCCTCAAGGATGTCGCGGTCGGGGACAGTATCGCCGTGAACGGCGCGTGCCTGACGGTTGTGGCGCGGAAAGCGCGCACCTTCGAGGTGGATGTCTCGCGGGAAACGCTGGACTGCACCACCGGTCTCGCCGCCGGCAATCGCGTCAACCTGGAAAAGGCGATGCGCCTCGTGGACCGGCTGGGCGGGCATCTCGTGAGCGGGCACGTGGATGGCGTAGGCACGGTGAAGCGGATCAAGGCCGCGGGGGATAGCCGCGTGATGGCGGTAAAGGCGCCCGCAGCGCTCGCGAGGTACGTCGTGCGCAAGGGTTCAGTCACGGTCAACGGCGTAAGCCTGACCGTCAATGCCGTAAATGGAGCGGGGTTCACGGTCAACCTGATTCCGCACACGCTTGCGGAGACCAATCTCGGCGCGCTGCGCGCGGGTGGCAAGGTCAACCTGGAAGTAGATCTGGTCGCGCGCTACGTCGAGCGGTTGAAAAGCAAATGAAACCGCAGATGAACGCAGATGAACGCAGATAAAATTAAGACTAAAGACAAGTGAAATAGAGAAGACCGACAGGTATCAAGGGATTTAGGGTTCAATGTTCTTATTAAATGGATCGTTTTATTTTTGGTTTTCATCCGCGTTTATCTGCGTTTATCTGCGGCTAATTTGGGTTTGATTTTGACATGAGTTCGAGACAGGAAACAGGCGTCAGCCCGATCATCGACATCATCGCCGACCTCAAGGCCGGCCGGATGGTGGTGCTGGTGGACGAGGCCGACCGCGAGAACGAGGGCGACCTGCTGATCGCCGCCGATTTCGTCACGCCCGAGACCATCAATTTCATGGCGCGCTACGGGCGCGGGCTGATCTGCCTGACGCTGACGGAGCAGAAGTGCCGCAGCCTCAACCTGCAGCCGATGGTGGCGAACAACCGCTCGCCCCTCGGCACCAATTTCACCGTTTCGATCGAGGCGGCGCAGGGGGTGACCACCGGCATATCCGCGGCCGACCGCGCGCGCACCGTGCAGGTCGCGATCCGCTCGGACGCCAGTCCCGCCGACCTGGTGCAGCCCGGGCACATCTTCCCGTTGCTGGCGCTGGACGGCGGGGTGCTGGTGCGCGCCGGCCATACCGAGGCGGGCTGCGATCTCGCGCGGCTGGCGGGGCTGACCCCAGCGGCGGTGATCTGCGAGGTCCTGAAGGACAACGGCGAGATGGCGCGGCTGCCGGACCTGGTTGAGTTCGCCGCGCAACACAAGTTGAAGATCGGCACTATCGCCGATCTCATCCAGCATCGCAGCCAGACCGAATCCCTGGTGGCGCGGGTGGCGGAACGCGACATCGAGACCGCGCACGGCAGGTTCCGCCTGCACGTCTACAGCGACCGCATCGGGCAGGAGACGCACCTCGCCCTGACGAAGGGCAAGCCGGCCCCGGGCAAGGAAGTGCTGGTGCGCGTGCACGAGCCGCTGTCGGTGATTGACCTGCTCGACCTCGAAAGCCGCAGCCATTCGTGGAATTTTCACGACGCGCTCGCCGCGGTGGGGCGCGCCGAATGCGGCGTGATCGTGCTGCTCCACCGCGTGGAAACGGCGGGCGAGCTGCTGGAGCGCGCGCGGGCGCGGGACGGGCAGGCCGGCGCGGCCGGCATGACGCTGAGGAATTACGGCATCGGCGCCCAGATACTCAAGGATCTGGGGGTGAAGAAGATGCGGCTGATGGCGTTGCCGCGGCGCATGCCCAGCATGGCCGGATTTGGTTTGGAGGTCGTGGGGTACCTCCAACCCGGGGTGAACAGTAAACAGTGAACAGTGAACGGAATACCGTGACCACGACAAGCATTCCGCGAGGCGCTGCATTCTTACTGTTCACCGTTTACTGATCACCGTTCACGGATTCAGAAATGGCGCGCAACGACGGCATCGAAACACTCGAGCCCAATCTGGACGGAAAGGGGCTGCGGCTTGGCATCGTGGTAGGCCGCTTCAACCGGGAAGTGGGCGAGGGGCTGCTCGCGGCCTGCACCGCGGCGTTGACGAAGCAGGGCGTGCGCGCGTCCGATATCCGGGTGGTCACGGTGCCCGGCGCGCTGGAGGTGCCGCTCGCGCTGCAGAAAATGGCGAATACCGGCCGTTTCGACGCCCTGGTCGCGCTCGGCGCGGTGATCCGCGGCGAGACCTACCACTTCGAGGTGGTTGCCAACGAGTCGGCGAGTGGCATCACCACGGTTGCGCTCGATACCGGCGTGCCGGTGGCGAACGGGATACTCACCACGAACGACGAGGAACAGGCGCTGGCGCGCGTGGCGCAGAAGGGCAAAGACTGCGCGCTCGCCGCGATCGAGATGGCCAACATGCTGAAGAAAATAGAATAGACAGGACTTGCAGGATTTACATGATTAGATCGTGCTTTTTGCGTCTTTTCTGGTCTTGTTAATCCTGTCCATTGAGCGAACATGAAAACCAGCCGCAGGCGCGCGCGCGAATTCGCGCTGCAGGGCCTCTACCAGTGGCAGCTTGCCGGCACCGACGCCGCGACCATTGCCCGCCAGCTCGGCGAGGCAAAGGGATTCGACAAGATCGACGCCGAGTATTTCAGGACGCTGCTGGAGGGCACCATCGCGGCGGCGCCCGAGCTGGAGCAGGCCATTGCGCCGCACCTTGACCGTGAGTTCAAGCGGCTGAGCCCGGTCGAGCGCGGCGTGCTGCTGCTGGCGGGATATGAGCTCGCGTACCGGGCCGAGGTGCCGTATCGCGCGGTGATCAACGAAGCGGTGGAGCTGGCGAAGAGCTACGGCGGGACCGACGGCCACAAGTTCGTGAACGGCGTGCTCGACAAGCTGGCGGCGCAGCTGCGCAAGGCGGAAAAGCGTGACCGGTGACCCGAGACTTGAGTTGGCAGTTGGCAGCCGTCAGTTGGCAGTAACTGCAAACTGCCTACTGCAAACTGCAAACTTGGATTGTCGATTCACGAATCACGACTCACGGGGGTCATGATGGACGACAAGTTCCGGAGGCGCATACTGGCTTTCTATTTCGCGGCGTTCCTCAACCTGATGCTGGGGCTGTACGTGCTGTTCAACGGCCGGACCCTGGTCGAGCAGGGCATGTGGTACCTGCTGCTGTTTTTTTTCTTTGGTTTCGCCGTGGTAGACGTCTGGTTTGCGCGCAACCTGAAGAAGAAGTGGATCGAGGCTTACAACCAGCATATGGCCCAGCAGCAGTCGGCCGTGAGCAAGCCGGAGGCCGCGCAGCAATAAGGAGTTTGTCGAACCTAAATCCGACAAACTCCTAGAACCTTGAACATTGAACATTGAACCTTGAACCCGGAACTTTGAACCCGGAACCTGCAGGCCGATGGCGCTCTCCGAATTCGAGATCATCCGGCGGTTCTTCACGCACACGCCGCGCAACGCCGTGCTGGGCGTGGGCGACGATGCGGCGATCGTGCGCGCGCGGCGTGGCGTGGACCTTATTGTCTCCGCCGACATGCTCGTCGCCGGCCGGCATTTCCTTGCCGGCGCCGACCCGGAGCAACTCGGCCACAAGGCGCTCGCGGTAAATCTTTCCGACATGGCGGCGATGGGGGCCACCCCGCGCTGGGCGACGCTGTCAATCGCCCTGCCGCGCGTGGATGCGCGCTGGCTCGCCGCCTTTTCGCGCGGCTTCATGCGCCTCGCGCGGCGCCACGGGATTGACCTGGTCGGCGGCGATACCACGCGCGGGCCGCTCAACATCAGCGTCCAGATCATCGGCGAAGTGCCCGCCCGGCTGGCACTGCGCCGCGACGGCGCGCGCGCGGGCGACGACGTCTGGGTCTCCGGTTCGCTCGGCGACGCTGCCCTCGCGCTGGTCGCGAAGCAGCGCCGGCTCCCGCTCACGCGACGGGAACGCGCCCGGCTGCAGCAGAGGCTGCATGCGCCGACACCCCGCGTCGCGCTGGGCGAGGCGCTGCGAGGTATCGCCCGCAGCGCGATCGATGTTTCCGACGGCTTCATCGCCGACCTGGGCCATATCTGCGAGCGCTCGCGGGTGGGGGCGGTGGTGCGGCTCGATGCCCTTCCCGCCTCAACGGTCATGCGGCGCCACCGCGACCGTCCCGCGGCACGCACGGCGCTGCTCGCCGGCGGCGACGATTACGAACTGGTCTTCACGGCCGCCCGCGCTCGGCGCGATGCCATCGCCCGGCTCTCGCGGCGGCTGCGCCTGCGGCTCACCCGCGTCGGCATCATCGCCCGGCAGCGGCGCGGGATCCCGCTCGTCACCGTGCTCGATTCCGGCGCCCGGCCGCTCGTTGTCGGGCAGACCGGATACAAACATTTTTAGCCGCCGATGAACGCCGATGAACGCCGATGAAAAATGAAAACTCCAACAAAAAAACAGGATTCCCAAGAAACCGGAATCGGTCCCGTGTTTGATGAATCTTGTAAAGTCTGTCTATTCGTGTTTTGAGTTTGAACTTATCGGCGTATATCGGCGTTCATCGGCGGCTAGTCTTGCTTTTGATTTATGAGTGACTTGCCCATCCTGATCGCCGGCGGCGGCATCGGCGGGCTGTCGGCGGCGCTCGCTCTCGCCCGCAAGGGGCGGCGGGTGCGCGTGCTGGAAAAGGCGGTGGAGTTCGGCGAGATCGGCTACGGCATCCAGATGGGGCCGAACGCGAGCCGCATGCTCGAGCGCCTGGGCCTGCTGAAGACGCTCGAGCCGCACGCGGTTTTCCCCGACGCGCTGATCCTGGTCGACGCGCTCGACAACCGGGAACTCACGCGGATCGGTCTCGGCAAGAAATTTCTCGAGCGCTACCAGTACCGCTATTTCGTCATTCATCGGCGCGACCTGCATGGCGCAATACTCGACGCGTGCCGGCAGCGTGGGGAAATCACGCTGGAGGCTTCGCGCGGGCTGACGGGCTTTGAACAGCGCTGCGCTTCGGTAATCGTGCGCTGCGAGAACGGCGCCGAATACGAGGGGGCGGCGCTGATCGGCGCCGATGGCCTGTGGTCGCCGACGCGCGCGGCGATCGTGGGTGACGGCATGCCGCGCGTGGCGGGCCACGTGACCTACCGCGGGGTGGTGCCGACCGACGAGATCATCGACCGCAGCCATCTCGATTCGATGACGATCTGGGTCGGCCCCGACGTGCACCTGGTGCAGTACCGCCTGCGCGGCGGCGCGGTAATGAACAACGTCGCGACCGTTTCCAGCCGGCGCTTCCGCCGCGGGGAGACGGACTTTGGCGGCCCGGACGAGCTGGACGAAGTCTTCTCGCGGGTCGCCCCCAGGGTGCGCGACATGCTGCGCTACATCTCGCGCGACCGGAGCTGGGTGCTGCACGACCGCGAGCCGGTGACCAACTGGACCGCGGGCCGCGCGACGTTGCTGGGCGACGCGGCACACCCGACGCTGCAGTACCTGGCGCAGGGGGCGAACATGGCGATCGAAGACGCCGTCGTGCTGGCCGAGAAGGTGGCGGCGGCCGGTGACGATTTCAACCGCGCCTTCCTTGCTTACCAGGGCGAGCGGATGAACCGCACTGCGCGCGTGGTGCTGAGCTCGCGCTTCTTCGGCGCCTATTTTCACGTCGACGCTGGCACGCGCGAGCTGCGCAACGAGCTGGCGCGGCGGCGCGACCCCGACCATCCGTGGGAAATCGACTGGCTCTACCGTGGCATCGACGTGGACGGGCGATTGTAAAGGATTTTTGCCGCCGATGGACGCCGATAAACGCCGAGGAAAACTAAGATAATACGGGAACCACAGACGGGCCCAGCTGAGATCGGAGCTAGAATCAACAGGGTTAGCGTGCCTCGAACAGCAGATCTCGAATTTCATTCGATTGTAAGTCGATCCAATCCTGTGATTCCTGCCCATTGTCTATTTGATTCTATCGGCGTTCGACCCTCACCCCCGCCCCTCTCCCGAGTGGAGAGGGGAGGCTCGAGCTTCCCTTCTCCTTGGGGAGAAGGGGAAGGGATGAGGGATGGGCGTTCATCGGCGGCCTAATAGGTCCAATGAGCACCGATCTCGTCCAGCGCCCGTCGTGGCGTTTTCTGCTGAGCCGTCCGGCGCACCTGGTTGCGTTTGGCTTCGGCATCGGACTCGTGCCGGTCGCACCGGGAACCTGGGGCACGCTGCTCGCGTTGCCGGTCTACTGGTTGGTTTCACCGCGGCTGGAACCCGTCGAGTTTCTGCTGATGCTGGTAGTTCTGTTTGCCCTCGGCGTGTGGGCCTGCGACGTGACCGGCCGCGATCTCGGCATTGCCGACCACGGGGGCATGGTGTGGGACGAGACAGTGGCGTTCCTGCTGGTGCTGTTCTTCGCGCCGGCCGCGTTGCACTGGCAGGCGCTGGCGTTCCTGATCTTTCGCCTGTTTGATATCCTCAAGCCGCCGCCGATCCGCTACTACGATCGCACCATCAAGAACGGGTTTGGCGTGATGCTCGACGATTTGATCGCAGCGTTCTACACGCTGCTCGTCTTGGCGGTCGCCAAGACGCTGTTAGAGTGATGCGGGATGCGGGATGCGGGATGCGAGATACGGGATGCGCAACGCGGGATGAGGGTTGAGGGATGAGGGGGAAAAGCCGAAAGGCAAAACGGGTCACTGGTCACCGGTCACCGGTCACGCTGTATAGGCTTGCAGAAGAGGTGGGCACGGCCCTCAAGGCGCGCGGGCTGATGCTCGCCACCGCGGAATCGTGCACCGGAGGGTGGGTTTCCGAGGCGGTCACCATGGTGCCCGGCAGCTCGGACTGGTTCGAGCGCGGCTTCGTCACCTATACCTACATTTCCAAGCGCGAAATGCTCGGCGTGAAGGAAGCAACGCTCGACCAACACGGTGCGGTTTCCGAGGAAGTCGTGCGCGAGATGGTGGCCGGCGCGCTGGCGCGCAGCCACGCGCAGGTCGCCGTGGCGGTAAGCGGGGTGGCCGGCCCCGCCGGCGGCACGCCCGACAAGCCGGTTGGATTCGTGTGCTTCGCGTGGGGCATAAAGGACGGCAAGCCGCGCAGCGAGACGAAACGCTTCTCCGGCGACCGCGAAGCAGTGCGCTACCGGTCGGTCGAGTACGCCTTGCAAGGCGTACTCGTCGCGCTTGCGCGCCTGTGACGGACGATAGAGTCCACAATGGACTACCGATCAGCAACATGCTGATCCTTCTCGCGCTCGCCGCCGGCATGGTGGCGCCAACCGCGTTGCCGGTCATCGAGCGGACCTATCTCAGAAACTGGGCGCGTTACGTGCCGGCCGGCGCTAATCCCGGCGGAAATCGATCCTGAGGGATTCTTCGTTTCTTCCTTCTCCCGAAGAACGTTGGCTAGCCGAAAACGTTGACCGGCATCCGCCACCGTGAGCCGTACCCGCGCGAACTGTCCCGTCCTGCGAAAAAAGGCAATAGGGTAAGGACGTTGGCGTGCTTTGCAAGCGCAAGTCAACCGCTTGCGTGCGCCGCACGTTTTACCAGCATGACGCGGTCGATGAGGCCATAGCTGGTTTAAAATACGAGCTTACAAAACCCGGGGGAATGCACCATGGATGACAACAAGGCCAAGGCGCTGGCGGCGGCGCTGTCGCAGATCGAAAAACAGTTCGGCAAGGGCTCGATCATGCGCCTCGGCGAGTCCGACGTGTCGAGGGACATCCAGGTCGTGTCCACCGGCTCGCTGGGCCTCGACCTCGCGCTCGGCGTCGGGGGGCTCCCGCGCGGGCGGGTATGCGAGATCTACGGACCGGAGTCCTCCGGCAAGACCACGCTGGCGCTGTCGGTCATTGCCCAGATGCAGAAGCTGGGCGGCACCGCCGCCTTCATCGACGCCGAGCACGCGCTCGACCCGCAATATGCCGGCAAGCTCGGGGTGGACCTGGATTCGCTCCTCATTTCCCAGCCCGACAACGGCGAGCAGGCGCTCGAGATCGCCGACATGCTGGTGCGCTCGAGCTCGGTGGACATTGTGGTGATCGACTCGGTGGCGGCGCTGGTGCCCAAGGCCGAGATCGAGGGCGAGATGGGCGAACCGCAGATGGGCCTGCAGGCGCGCCTCATGAGCCAGGCATTGAGGAAGCTCACCGGCAACATCAAGCGCTCCAACACGCTGGTAGTCTTTATCAACCAGATCCGGATGAAGATCGGCGTCATGTTCGGCAACCCCGAGACCACCACCGGCGGCAACGCCCTCAAGTTCTACGCCTCGGTGCGCATCGACATTCGCCGCATCGGCGCGATCAAGAAGGGCGAGGAAGTGATCGGCTCCGAGACCCGCGCCAAGGTCGTCAAGAACAAGGTGGCCCCGCCGTTCCGGCAGGCCGAATTCGACATCCTCTACGGCCAGGGCATCTCGCGCGAAGGCGAGATCGTCGAGCTCGGCACGCTCCACAACATCATCGACAAAACCGGGGCGTGGTACACCTACGGCAAGGAACGCATCGGGCAGGGCAAGGACAACGCGCGCGACTACCTCAAGGAAAACCCCAAGATCGCGCAGGAGATCGAGGCCAAGATCCGCGCCGCGGTGAGGGTCGTCGCCGGCGCCGACGCCAGGGCGGAGCCCAAGGTCGAAGCGAAGGCTGAAGCAAAGGCGGAGGCGCGGAAGGCGGCGCACTGACCGAGGGATGAGGGCGGAGGGCGGAGGGATGAGGGGAGAAGGAAAGCGGTTCCAGGGCATCCCAGCCCGACGGGTTGCATCCCGTCGGGCGCTCGCCGGCTTGGACGTGCGCAGGCACGACCCGGCCCAACCCGCTGCATCGGGTTGGGCGCTCAGCGGCTCGGAGCAATGCTCCTCGAAATCCCGCTTCGCCCTTCGAAACCCCGGACTCGCTCCTTCATCCCTCATCCCTTCAGCCAATGGCTGACAGCCTGCGGGAGCGGGCGCTAAAACTGCTGGCGCGGCGCGAGCACTCGCGGGCCGAGCTGGCGAGGAAGCTTTCCGCTCATGCAGAAGATCCGGCCGAGGTCGAGCGCGTGCTCGACGAGCTCGAAACCCGCGGCTGGCTGTCCGAGCGTCGGGTCGTGGAACAAATGGTGCATGCGCGGCGCTCCCGCTTCGGGGCGCGCCGCATCGAGCGCGACCTGCTCGCCAGGGGCGTGTCCGCGGACGCGGTTTCCGCGGCGTTGCCGGAACTCAAGGCGGGCGAGCTGGAAGCGGCACGCGCCGTGTGGGCGAGGAAGTTCGACCGGTTGCCGCGCACCGCGGCGGAGCGCGCGCGCCAGGCGCGCTTCTTGCAGGGACGGGGTTTCGACCTCGCGGTGATTTTCAGGATAATCAAGGGCGGCGACGAAGCGTCATGAATAGCAACGAGATCCGCAGCAAGTTCCTCGAATATTTTTCCAGCAAGGGCCACACGGTCGTTGCCTCCAGTCCGCTCGTGCCGGGCAACGACCCGACGCTGCTCTTCACCAATTCCGGCATGGTGCAGTTCAAGGACGTGTTCCTCGGCCAGGACCGGCGTCCCTACCAGCGCGCGACCACGTCGCAGCGCAGCCTGCGGGCGGGCGGCAAGCACAACGACCTCGAGAACGTCGGCTACACGGCGCGCCACCACACCTTTTTCGAGATGCTCGGCAATTTCTCGTTCGGTGATTATTTCAAGCGGGATGCTATCAAGTTCGCGTGGGAGCTCCTGACGACCGTCTACAAGGTGCCGAAGGAGCGCCTGTGGACCACCGTTTACAACGAGGACGACGAGGCCTACGACATCTGGACGAAAGAGATCGGCGTGCCGAAGGACCGCTGCGTGAGGATCGGCGACAAGCCCGGCGCGGCCAGGTACCAGAGCGACAACTTCTGGCAGATGGCCGACACCGGCCCCTGCGGCCCGTGCAGCGAGATCTTCTACGACCACGGTCCGGAAGTCGCGGGCGGCCCGCCGGGCGCGCCCGATGCCGAAGGCGACCGCTACATCGAGATCTGGAACCTCGTGTTCATGCAGTTCAACCGGGACGACAAGGGCACGATGCATCCGCTGCCCAAGCCGTCGGTGGACACTGGCATGGGACTCGAGCGCATCGCGGCGGTGCTGCAGGGCGTGCACTCCAATTACGAGATCGACCTGTTCCAGGACCTGATCAAGGCCGCAGCGCGCGAGACCGGCGCCAAGGACCTGGCCAGCAATTCGCTCAAGGTGATCGCGGACCACATCCGCGCCACGTCCTTTCTGATCGTGGACGGCGTGATCCCGTCGAACGAGGGCCGTGGCTATGTGCTCCGGCGCATCATCCGCCGCGCCATCCGCCACGGCTACAAGCTGGGGCAGAACAAGCCGTTTTTCCACCGCATCGTCGGCGACCTGGCGAAGGCGATGGGCGACGCCTATCCCGAACTGCCGAAGGCCGCGCAGCGCGTGGCGCAGGTGCTCAAGCTGGAGGAAGAGCGCTTCGCGGAGACGCTGGAGAACGGCATGCGAGTGCTCGAGGGGGCGCTCACGCGCGAGGACCGGATGCTCGACGGCGAGACCGTGTTCCAGCTCTACGATACCTTCGGCTTCCCGGTGGACCTGACCGCGGACATCGCGCGCGAGCGCAGCGTGCGGCTGGACTACGCCGGCTTCGAGGCGGCGATGGAGCGCCAGCGTGAGCGGGCGCGGGCCGCTTCCAAGTTTCAGATGGGTGCCAGCGTCGATTACAAGGGCGCCAGGACCGAATTCCGGGGCTACGACGCCATCGCTGTCGATGACGCGCAGGTCGCCGCGATCTACCGGGAAGGCGCGTCGGTGCGCTCCGTGTCGGCTGGGGATTCCGCGATCGTCGTGCTCGATCGCACGCCGTTCTATGCCGAGTCAGGCGGGCAGGTGGGCGACGCCGGCGAGTTGGTGGCGCCGAGGGGCACCTTCGCCGTCACCGACACGCAGAAAATCCAGGCCGATGTGTTCGGCCACCACGGCAAGCTCGAGACCGGCTCGCTGTCCGTCGGCGACCGCGTCGCGGCCCGCGTGGACGCCGCGCGCCGCGCCCGCACCATGCGCAACCACTCCGCGACCCACCTCATGCACAAGGCGCTGCGCGAAGTGCTGGGCGCGCACGTGCAGCAGAGGGGCTCGCTGGTGGATGCCGACCGGACGCGCTTCGACTTCTCGCACCACTCACCGATGACCGAAGAGGAAATCCGGCGGGTCGAGGCCAGGGTCAACGCCGAGGTCCTTGCCAACGCGGCGACCACGGCGCGCATCATGAAGCACGACGAGGCGATCAAGGCGGGCGCGTTCGCGTTCTTCGGCGACAAGTACGGTGACGAGGTGCGCGTGCTCGACATCGGCTCCTCGCGCGAGTTGTGCGGCGGCACGCACGTCAGGCGCACCGGCGACATCGGTTTCTTCAAGGTGATGGCCGAGGGCGGCGTCGCCGCCGGCGTGCGCCGCATCGAGGCGACGACCGGCGAGGGCGCGCTCGCTTACGTGCAAGAGATGGAAAAGGAAAAGCACTTTATTGAAGATTTCTATCAGGCGAGTGGCGACTCACTCAAGGAAAAATTGAAATCGGAGCGCGAGGACAAGAAGGCGCTGGAAAAAGAAGTGGCACGGCTCAAGTCGCGGCTCGCCTCTTCCCAGGGCGACGAGCTTGCCGATCAGGCGTTGGAGGTGAAGGGGGCCAAGGTGCTGGCGGCGGCGCTCGACGGCGCGGATGCCAGGGCCCTGCGCGAGACGCTGGACAAGCTCAAGGACAGACTCAAGTCGGCGGCAATCGTGCTGGCGGCGGTCGAAGGCGGCAAGGTCGCGCTGATCGCGGGCGTCACTGCCGACCTCACCTCGAAACTCAAGGCCGGCGAGCTGGTCAATTTCGTCGCGCAGCAGGTGGGCGGAAAGGGCGGGGGACGCCCCGACATGGCGCAGGCCGGCGGCACGGACGCTTCAAAGCTTCCCGAGGCACTGGCGTCGGTGAAGAGTTGGGTGGAGCAGCGCCTGTAAGAGTCCCCCGGAATTTTACCAGCGTGACAAGGCTATACCGCTACACGTCGTACGTCGCCGTCGGTTAGCCGAAAATTCCATGATAAAAAAAGGAGGGTTTATGATGCGCATTTTGCGTTTGTGCCTCCTGTCCTTTTTTTCTGGTTCCTGCGCGGTACTGGTCGCGCTGGGTAGCGTGGCCGTTGCGACAGCGGCGGAGTCCTACCCCACCAGACCCATCCGGATGGTTCAGCCGTTTGCGCCTGGCGGAGGTGTGGAGGCACAGGCGCGCATTGTCAGCCAAAGGCTGACCGAAGCTTTGGGCCAGCCGGTAGTCATCGACAGCCGCCCGGGTGCCGGCGGCGCGCTTGGCGCTCAGATCGTGGCGAACTCGGCGCCCGATGGTCACACGCTGCTGTTCACGAATGCCGCTTTTGCGACCGTATCGCTGCTGTCCAGCAAGCCGCTGTTCGACCCACTTCGGGATTTCGCACCGGTGATCCACGTAGGCTCGCAGCCGCAGATCCTGGTAGCTCATCCTTCGATGCCGGCGACGCTTCGCGAATTGCTGGCGCTCGCACGGAAGCAGCCGGACAAGCTCAGCTTTGCGTCGGCCGGAACCGGGGCGATAAGCCAGCTTACCGTGGAGCTGCTCAAGGCGATGGCCGGGGTGAACGTGGTACATGTCCCGTACAAGGGCAGCGCCCCGTCCGTGACCGCCATCCTTTCCGGGGAGGTGCAAATCGCCATTCTCAGCGCTAACGTCGTGATGCCGCACGTGCGCTCGGGCAAGCTGCGGGCGCTGGGTGTGACTTCCGCCAGGCGCTCCGCCAGTTTGCCCGAGGTACCGGCCATTGCGGAGGCCGGCGTGCCGGGGTACGAAACGACGCAGTGGTCCGCCATCCTTGCCCCCGCGCGCACTCCGCGCGCCGTCGTGACGAGGCTCCACGCCGAGCTCGATCGCGCGCTGAAGAGAGACGACGTCAGTCAGCAGCTTGCCAACCTGGGCGTGGAACCCGCGGGTGGCACGCCCGAAGCGTTCGCAACCTACCTGCGCGCGGATATCGCCAGGTGGACGCGGCTGATCAAGGAAACCGGCCTGCGTGCGGAATGAGTTTAGTTTGCATAATCATTAGCTTACGGTTGTGGAGCATTTCAAGTCTGACACACTGCCGAAGCACCACACCTGCCAAGCTCCCGGAAGCGCTTGCGTCAGTCAGTTCCTGGGTTGAAAACGGCTGTAACAGGTTAAGGAAATTCCCCTGCGGTGCTGCAGCACTGCAGGGGAATTTCCTCTGGGTGTAGACTGTTCACCCCGCAAATCCCCACTCAACACCGGGGATCCATCGCGGAACAAAAAAGGAGAAGTCATGAAACGCATGCTATTGCTGGTGCTGGCGACCCTGTTCGCCGCTTCCTGCGCGACGGGGCCGTCGCGCGAACGGGACCTGGTCAACCGCGCGCTCGACGCCATGGGCGGCGCCGATTCAGTGGCCAAGGTGAAGACGATCACCGTGAAGGGCACGCTGAAGCAGTGGGAGCCGGAGCAGTCCAACACGCCGGGCGGCGAGATGCGGTTCGCGAACGACACGGAATTTACGCTTACCGGCGACTTCACGAGCCACGCAGTCCGGGTGGATTGGGTTAAGAAGTTCGCTTATCCCGCGCCGCGCACTTTCACCTTCAGCGAGATCGTCACGCCAGCCGCCGGGTATGTCGTGGGCAGGGAAGCCAATAACCTCAACAAGCAGAGCATGGAGCAGAAGTCGCCCGCGCATTCGATGTCGGGACTGCGGCTCGCGACCAATCAACGCGAGCTGCGGCGCGCCTCGCCCTCGCTGCTGCTCGAGATGCGCAGCAACCCCGGCAAATTGAGCGCCAGCCCTGACGTCTCCATCGGCGGCGTCGCCTACCCGGCGGTGAATTACAACGCGGGCAGCACTACCTACATGGTCCTGTTCGACCCGAAGACCGGACTGCCGGCGCGCATCCGCACGCTCGATTACGACAACGTCTGGGGCGATGTGAACTACGACCTCGTGTTGTCCGACTGGCGCACGATGGGCGGCGTCCGTATCGCCGCCAGCCAGAAGTACGAGTTGAACGGCAGAGTCATCCAGGACGCCAGGATCACGGACGTCAGCACCAACGTCCCGATCGCGGCCGGCGCCTTCGAGCCGCCGGCGGCGGTGAAGGCGGGCGCGGCGAAGCCGGCGACCGGCAGCGTGCCCTGGCAGTGGGTGATCAGGCGCCAGTTCATCGGCACCTACATGGATTCCGACAGCGTCAGCTTCGACACTCGGGCCACTACGAGCTTGAGGCTCAACGAGATTGCGCCGGGCGTGCAGCACGTGGTCGGCGGCACGCACAACAGCCTGCTGGTGGAGATGAGCGACTACCTAGTCGTGATCGATGCGCCGGTGACCGACTGGCAGTCGAACTGGACCATCGCGGCGGCAAAGGAAAAGTACCCGAACAAGCCGATCCGCTACCTGGTGATGACGCACCATCACATGGACCACTCCGGCGGCATGCGCGCGTACCTCGCGCAGGGAGCGACGCTCGTCGTCGGCAAGGGCGCCGCGGACCACTACCGCAAAGCGCTGGCGGCGCCGTTCACCCGCAATCCCGATCTCGCCGCACGCAACCTGGGCGGCGTGAAGATCATCGAGGTCGGTGACAAGTACGTGATCTCCGATGGCAAGCGCGAGGTTTCCGCATACTTTGTGGAGAACCCGCACTCCACCGCTTATTTGATGGGTTACGTTGCCGACGCGAGGATCGCGTACGTCACCGACATCTATAGCCCGGGGCCCAAGCTGCCGGCAAAGATCAACCCGGCACTCGCATCGGTCTACAATGCCGTGAAGAAGGCCGGCATCCAGCCGATGACCGTTGCCGGCGGTCATGGTTCGACCGCCCCCTACGCGCTGCTCGCCGTGCTCGCGGGCAACTGACCGTTGCGTTGTCGAAACTCGCCGGGGATCTTCCCCGGCAGCTTGGGCTGAGGGCTCCAGATATCGGTCACGTAGCCGATCCGCGCGTCGGCAACGTAGCCGATCAGGTAGGCGGAGGAATGCGGGTTC
>Ga0184627_10000375_pt1 | contig 17899 bp, 14 predicted proteins | sample PLM3_127_b1_FD_133150 | JGI IMG/M metagenome (GOLD analysis project Ga0184627, IMG submission 133150) | Groundwater sediment microbial communities from an aquifer in East River, Colorado, USA - PLM3_127_b1 | ecosystem: Environmental > Terrestrial > Soil > Riparian zone | place: USA: East River...
AAGATCAAGGACATTGAACCCGAGGTGCTCGCCCATCACTACACCCAGGCAAGCCTCCCGGAACAAGCTGTGTCCCACTGGGTCCGTGCGGGGCAACTCACCTTCGGTCGCGTAGCGCTGCCGGAGGCGGTGAGCCATCTGAGCATGGCCTTGAGCGTCAATGCGTTGTCGCTCGCCTCGGTCGAGCGTGACCACCGGGAGCTGGAAATCCGGATCTTGCTGGGTGCGGCTTACCTGGCGTTTCGCGGATGGGCCGCGAGTGCAGTCCTCCAGACATTCCACCCTGCCCGGGATCTCGCCATGCGGCTGGGGGATGACGAAAAGCTGGTCTCGATCCTGTATTACCTCTGGCTTTCCCACTTCGTGCGCTGCGAATTTCCCGACGGATCAGCCTCGGTCGAAGGCCTCTACGCCTTGGCCCGATCGCGCAACGACCCCGTGACTCCGCTCGTGGCGCCCTGGGTGGACAGCATCAATCAATGTGCGCAGGGGCATTTCCAGCGGGCGCGGCAGGTCGACGAAGAGCTGCTCGCGCTCTACACCGACGAGAGCCATGGCCATCTCGTTCATCTGTATAACCATGACCCGATAAGCGGGCCGGCTCCTTGGCGCGGGGCATGCCTCTGGGCGCTGGGCTACCCGGACCAGGCGCGGCAAGCGGTGGCAGATGGTCGGGAAAGAGCGCAACGCGTGGGACATCCCTTCAATCGCTGCTGGTGCCTGGTGGCAGGAACCATGCCCCTCGTTCTTCGAGGTGAGGGCGATATCGCGCGGGAATGGGTTGCGGAAGCCAAGTGCATTGCCGAGGAGCACCGGATGGCGTTTGTGGTCGATGTGCAGGTGCCCTGGTGGGATGGCTCAGCGTTGATCGTGCAGGGAGAGTATGAGAGCGGCTACGCAAAGCTGGCCGGCGCAATGAAGATCTGGCGAGCAATCGAAGGGCGCAGTTTGATACCGTTTGCCAACATGCTGATGAGCCAAGCGTTGATGGGACTGGGGCGATTCGACGAGGCCGCCGGCGTTTTGCTTGAGGCAGTCGAGCTTATCGAGCGCACCGGTCATCGCACGCACGAATCCGAAGTGCGCTGTGCGCTTGGCGAGTTGCTCCGCCGACAACCAGCTCCGAACTTAGAGGGTGCCGAAGCCTCTTTCCGGAAAGCCCTGGACGTCGCGCGTGCGCGCGAGGCAAGAGGGTCGGAGCTGCGGGTAGCCATCAGCCTCGCAGGGCTGTGGCAGAGCCAGGGCAAGCGCAAGAAAGCGCATGAACTACTCGCGCCGATCTATAACTGGTTCACCGAAGGGTTCGACACGAAGGACTTGAAGGAAGCAAAAACTCTTCTTGCTGAGCTCGCATAAGCCGAGCACATCAGATTGGACGAAGCCGGCGGCCGCGCTGTTTTGGTCGACGAAGTGATCGAAGTGATCTTGGTGACCTGGCCGATGTCTCAAATTGGCCGCCCGTGTGTTCCTTGATCCCAATCGCATCGAAACTTTCGATGGCCGGGATGCCTACGGCGAAGATCGCTGGAAAACCGTGGGCCTGGTAGAGCCAGCATTGCTGGCCGTGGTTTACACGGTGCGCGGCAAAGTCAGCGAAACCATTCGATTGATTTCAGCGAGAAGGGCAGATGCCTATGAGCGCGCGCAATATCGTGAAATTCAAGCTTGATTCAAAGAATCCTAAACCACTGAGTGCCGCGCAACGTAAGCGTTTGGCCGCGGTGGCTGCGATGCCGGACTCGGAAATTGACTACACCGATATGCCGCGGCAGCGCGGCATCGTTCAGTGGACGAGGCCTGGCGCGTTGGTGCCGTCCGAAAACAAGCAACAGGTCACCCTGCGCCTGGATGCGGATGTATTGAGTTTCTTCAAGGGCACTGGCAAACGCTATCAGAGTCGCATCAATGCTGCGCTCCGCGAATACATGAAAGCGCACCGCAAGTCCGCCTAAGAATAAAGAACGTTCGGAAGTGAAATGCCTGCCATCGGAGGTCATTGCCGCGCCCGACCCGTTCTTGACTCCCACACGGTTTTCTTCGTTTCTGGTTTTCCTCTGCGTACCCCTCAAGGGGGTATTGAAAAGAATCCTCCGTGTACCCCTCAAGGGGGTATAGAAAAGAATCCTCCGTGGTGAGCGCTTTTTTCAGGTGCCCTATCTGTTGGCCGCCGTCCGCATGTTACCCATGCGTCGCGCGGCTATCTTGCGGCGCGCCGGCGCGCTCGTTCAACCCGTAGTCGCGCATCACCGAGGCCACTCGCAGCCGGTAGTCGGCGAACACCCCGCCGCGCCCTCTTGCCTGGGCCATTCGATGCGCCGTGAGATTGCGCCATCTACGAATCGCCTCGTCGTCACGCCAGAACGACAGTGACAGATACTTGCCCCGTGTGGTCAGACTTTCGAAACGCTCTACCGAAACGAACCCGTCGATCTTCTCCAGGTCGGCCTTGAGGGCAGCCGCGAGATCAAAATACTCTGCGGCACGTCCTTCGGCCGGCCATACCTCAAAGATCACCGCGATCATGGGCGTCTCCTTTATGTAATGGTTCTTCCGACTTTCGCGTGGGTCACAATCACCATGAAGCCAGGTTTCAGTCGCGAGCGTCGCAGTTCTGCCCTCATCCCCAGCCCTTCTCCCGGAGGGAGAAGGGTGCACACCACCCTCTCAGGTATACGTATGGACCCTCTCCCTCCGGGAGAGGGCAGGGTGAGGGAGGGCGCAGGCCCGGGAGAGCGTCGCGCAGAGCGCGGGGTGAGGGGATTGAGCCGCTTCCAGCCGCCGCGGTTATCGGGATTCCGGCGGAACGTAGATTGCGAGCCCGCGCCCGGTTTTGTTCGCGCTGGTCGTGAAGATGCTGGTGCCGATGGCGACCCCGCCGCCGCCGACACCCGTGCCGACACCGGCGCCGACACTTCCACCGCCACCGTCCGACCCGGTGCGCTGCAGCCACACGCCGTTTGCGCCCAGCGAAGCGGCTTCCTTCTTGAGCCGCTCGATGACTGCGTCCATTTTCTGCTGGTCCCCGAACGAGAAGGACGATCGGCTGGAGGCCTCGATGACGGCGATCTCTTCGTATTTCGGAGGCGCGACAGAATACAGCGTCACTTGCGATGGGTCGATCGACGCGCGAGGTTTTCCGGTGATGACGTGCGACGTGGTGGCACAGCCCGCCAGTGCGAAAACCGCAAGCCATAGGGCGAAGGATCGGGCTTTTGACACTGGCTTCATTCGGTACTCCATTAACCGTGAGCGGACGATATGTGAAGACAGGTCCGCGCGCTAGCCTGCCTCGATCAGGTCGACTTTCCGCGGATAGAAGGCTAGGTACGCCTTGATCTCGGCCATCTCGTCATAAGGGTGCTCGTAGCTCCAGACGGCGTTCTCGATCGTCCGTCCGCCCGCGGAAACGCTGAAATACGAGGCCTCGCCCTTGTACGGACAGTAGGTTTGGTGATCGGTTCGCACGAGATTGTCCATGCGGACGTCCTTGCGCGGGAAGTAATGGACCGGCGGGTAGGTCGATTCGTTCAAAGTGATCGTGTCGCTGCTCTCGGCGATGGTTTCGCCGGCGGCGACGACGCGCACGTGCTTGGCTTCGCGCGTGAGGGCAATGCGATGTTCCGGTTTCTGTTTGTTGCCGGGGCTACTATTTCCTGGCATGCGGAATCCTTTAGTGCAACTTGCCATTCAACCGATTGGCCTGGTGCACTGCGCGGGCGGCAGAATGCCGGCCGGCCTTGAGCGCCGCCGCTGCCGCACGATCGTCATCGTCGGCCTCGCGGAAACGAAACCAGCCGACGTTCATTTCTTCCCAGGTCTGGTCTCCCCAACGCACCACCTGGGTGGGATCGGGATTGGCCGGGTTCTGTGCGGAATTGTCCCAGGTCATGTCGAGCACGACACGGGTGCCGGCAGGAATCAGCTTCGACGGGTTCAACACATACAGAGGCTGCCAGTTGAAGTCGTATTTCGGCACCGACAGCAGTATCTCGGTGCTGCCGTCCGGATAGTGCGCGGTAAATCGCGCGGCGCGCCCGCGCAGATGCGCGTGCGGCAGCAGGCTGTAGAGCATCACGTCGCGGTCGAACACCTGTTCGAGCGATTGCGAGTGCGACTTGGCATTGGCCGGGATCTCCAGAGACGTATCCAGAATCATCGCCATTTCAAGCGCGTGCTTCGGCGGCTTGTCGTAGAAGTAGTAGCCGACCCGGGTCACGTCGGTAATCGCCTTGCCGTTGGGCGTGTAATGCATCTGGAACCGGAAGCTCGCTTCCTGGCGTAGAAAAATTCCGGTATCCGTGGGGTAGAGGGCCGCGTTCTTGCCCGGCGCGTAGCCGCCCAGTTCGCCGATCTGGCCGCGTATGGCGCGCCGCTCGCCATTGCCGGGATCGTCGATTCCGGCCAGCACGTGATGCACTACCGAACGGTCTCCGGGAAGGATTTCGATCGCGCGTATCCAGACGTCGCGTCCCAGCGGATTGGGTGCGACCGGATATTGGTAGCTGACCACGCCGGTGGCCGGTACTTCGTAGACGGGCACTTCGACGATCAGGTCCGGTTTGCCCAGCGTCCACTCGGACCATTTGGTGTCCAGCGCGGCGAGTGGGTCCGGTCCCTTTCCGCGCGGCGCGCCGGCCTCGATCCAGTGCACCAGCGTTTTCGCGCCTTCGTTGCTGATCGAACGGTCGCCGACGAAACTGCCGAAGTGCGGATCGGCATGCCACGGAGGCATCCTTTTTGTCCGGATCACTTCGCGGATCATCGGCGCGAAGCCGCGCACCTTGTCGTAGCCGTTCATCGCCCAGGGGGCGACGCCGCCCTCGCGGTGGCAGGATGCGCAGCGATCCGCGAGCAGCGGTGCGATGCGCTCGGAATAGGAGATCTTCGCGTGAGCGTCGCGACGGTCGCGCTCAGGGAAGTTCACGATACAGCCCAGCGCCTCGGCCTGCGCCACCGCGAGTGGCTTTCCGGCCAGCGTCGCGTCGAGTGCGTCGGTGAGGTAGTGTTTCCTGGCGGCCGGGCGCTGCGTGCCGTAGGCAACGCGGTCGTCCATCGGGCCACGATAGACGAGTTTCCAGTTTTTCGGGTCGATCACGAACACATCGGCCGTGCGGATGACGCCAAGCGATTCGCCGATCAGTTGCGTCTCGTCCACCAGAATCGGGAAATCGATGCCGAACTCGGCTGCTTCCCCGGCAACGGCATCGCGGCTGTCCTGCAGGTTGGGATTGATCAGCAGGAATTCCACACCCTGGCTGCGATACCGGTCGCGGATCTCCCTGAGTCCCGGCACGGTGTTGCGGACGATTGGGCAGCCGTTGCCGTGCACCATGATGACCACGGCCTTGGCGTCGGACAGGTAATACAGTTCGTGGGAAGCGCCGTTCTGATCCAGCAGCCGGAAGTTGTCCACTCGGTCGCCCGGGTTCAGAGCCAGCGCCGAATCCGCCAGTCCAAGAGTAAGCAGCAATATGCTGACAGAGCGAAGCAGGGTCTTCATCCGACATCTCCTGGGAACTCGTGCGCCGCGAAAAACCGGGGGGTACGGAAATGATTCTAGGCGTGCCGGCGTAGCCGCTCAACACCTGGTCAGAGATTCCCTAGTTGCACACGCTGCGGCTGGCGTCGTTCTTGAATCCGGGGTCGGCTCGTCGTGACCCCTGTCGTTTTTACTATTAAGGGGAAGGGGGACGCGGCGGCGAGCGCCGCAACAGAGTCAGGTTTCGTTCCTTGGCGACTTTGATCGCGAACGGGATGCTGTTGTAGATCGTTTCAATGTAGAAGTTCCGGCCTCCGAAGTGCGTCTCGGCGTAGCGATACACGCCGCCGAGCTCATCGTTGAGCCGAGCCATCGCGCTCTTGTAAAAGCCCGGAGTCTTCACCACCAGGTCTTCCGCCGATTTGAATCTCACGCTTTCCCGGTGGTCGGACTTGTCTCGGGCGGCCAGCCCGCCTTCAACGAATTCTACAAACAGACGGTCCCGACACTTTTCCAGATAGCAGCGATCCGACATCTGGGCAATGATGTCGGCAGTGCCCAGCATGTAGCCGAGCAGGCGGAAAGTGAGATTCGGCAACCTGATCTTGTTGACCGGCCGCTCATAGCCGGTAAAGTGAACGACTCGCGAGGCCACTGGGGCGAGCTTTGCCAAGCCCAGCTTGATGAGGTACTCCTCGAGAAACTTGGCGCCGCGAGTCACGTGCTTGAGCGTATATTCCGCGCCATTCCTGTGCCGCATATCACTGGTGCGGCGCAGGTAGCCGATATCGTGAAATAACGCCGTGACGACGCCGAAGCCGAACAATTTGGGACCCAGAGCGTCGGCGCGGTCGAGTGAGCGTTCGTACCCGTCCATCAGCCGCGCCATTGCCAGGGTAACGTCGAGCGTGTGCTGCAGGTTGTGGTAGCTGGTGTCGCTGGCCCGGTAGCCGGGATACTCGCCGAGGTGAAGCCGAACGAGATCCTTGAAAGATCGGTTGAGAACCCGGGTCGAGGCCCTCGGGTAGAGCGCGACGAAAATGCGACTGACTTCGCCGTTGACCGCCGCCGGGTCGGTGGTATTGACCTGGTTGGTCACATCGTAGTTGTTCCGACGTTCCATTTCCATGCGCGAGTCCGGAAATTGCAGCGGGTTCGTGGCTCTATTGTACGCATGCGCCCACTAACTCTTCAAAGGTTCCTTTTACGTTTGCGTCAACGCTCTAGAACTGGTTCTTTGACTCTGTAACTCCCTATGCTCCAGCAAGAGTTGTGCCTAGAACTTGCCCTTGTCGGCGTGAATGTCCCTGCGATAAGTCTCGGGACCGAAATAGATCGCGATCGCGGTGAGCAGCGATAGCACGATGATGTAGCCGGCAACGCCCCAGGGCTGGCCGCCTGCCCACAGCAGCAGCAGGCCGGAGACGAAGGGTGCGGGACCCCCCGCCAGCAGAGAGCCCAGCTCACGCGCGGAGGCGAAGCCGCTGTAGCGCAACCGCGCGCCGAACAGTTCCGCGAAGTACGCGGCCTGCGAACCGAACATGCCGGCGACACCGATGGCAATCACCAGAATGAGTGCGAGCCATACCAGTACCGGCGAGCCGGTGTTCACCATCAAGAAGAATGGAAACGCCATCACGGCGGAGAACAGCGCCGCGCCGCCATACACCGGGCGCCGGCCGATGCGGTCCGATAGCGCGGAGAAGAAGGGAATGGTGGCGAGCGAGATCGCATACGCGCACATGATCCCGGAAAGCACCATGGTCCGGGAAAGACCGAGCTGCTTGGTCATGTAACTCAGCGTGAATACCGGGTACAGAAAGCCCAGTCCGTTTTCCGCGAGACGCGCGCCGAACACCACCAGGAATTCGCGCGGGTGCTTGAGAAAGGCTTCCTTCACCGGCGAACGCGCAGCCTTGGCGTTGGCTGCAATCTCGCTGAAGACCGGAGTTTCCGATACGCGGGCGCGGATGTAGAAGCCGAACACGATCAGGACGATGCTCAGCAGGAACGGGATGCGCCAACCCCAGCTCAGGAAATCTTCCTTGGGTAACAGCGTGACCAGTGCGAAGACACCGGTGGCGAGCAGCAGGCCAAAATTCACGCCGATTGCCGCCCAACTGCCGAAGAATCCGCGCTTGCCGGGAGGGGCGTGCTCGACCGCAAGGATCACCGCGCCGCCGTATTCCGCGCCGGCGCCGAACCCCTGAACCAACCGCAACGCCACCAGCATGGCGGGCGCCCAGATGCCGGCTGTCTCGTAGGTCGGCAACAGGCCGATCAGGAAAGTGCCGATCCCCACCAGCATCAACGTGATGACCAGCACCGGCTTGCGCCCGTGCCGGTCGCCGAGGTGGCCGAACACCATGCCGCCGAACGGCCGCGCGAAGAATCCAACGCCGAAGGTTGCAAACGCCGCAAGCGTGCCGACCGTCGGGTCGAGCTTGGGGAAGAACAAGTCGCCGAAGACCAGCGCTGCCGCCGTGCCATAGATGAAGAAGTCGTACCACTCGAGTGCCGAGCCGACGGCCGACGCCATGAGTACCCTGCGGTGTGACTTGTCCATGATCCTCCTTTGTGTTGCGCCCGAAAAGGCGCTTTGTTTTCGCTAGTCGTTGATCGATAGGATCGCCACTGCGTACGGTTTCAGCGTCAAAGTATCCTTCATCGGCCTCCACGACTTCTGGAAACTGCGCGGATCGGTAGTCGCGCGCACGAAACTGTCCTCGTCGAGCATCGAGCCGAACACCGCGCCTTTCGCGCCGGCGATCTGCACCTTCTGCTCGCCGGCGGTGAGGTTGGCCAGCCACAGCGTGGTGCCGCCCTTGCCGCGGTAGGCCAGGCATTCTACTTTCTGGTTGTCGGAGGAGGTTGCTGCGACCAGCTTCTGCCCCGCGCCGCGGGTAAGACCGCTGATCACGTGATACACCGGGAACACGGCTGGGCCCGAGAGTCCGTCGTACCACGGCTGCTTGTGTTCCGCCTTGCGGTAAATGATGCCGAGCGGCCCGGTTGGTGCCCCCATTGAAATGGCTTCGATGCCGGTGCGGGCGAAAGTGGCGATATAACCCAGGGCCCAGGCCGCGCCGAATAGGCCGCGCTGGCGCGGCTCAAGCTTGGTCAGGCACACGCGTACATTTTCCGGGTTCGGGGTCCAGGTGGCGCCGTGCGGATTGTCGCGGCAGCCGATGCCGCTCGGCCCGATGCGATACGGCGTCTTGCCGAAGAAGGAGCGCGCGGTGGTCACCTGGTAGGGGAGCGCCTCCAGCGTTTCCATCACTGAGCGGTCGTCGGCGGCGTGCACGATCGGGCAGGTGGTGTTGTGCACGAAGTCCAGCCGTTGCGCGGGCACGCGCTTGCGATTGAGTTCGGTGAAAAACGAGAACATCCCCCCGCCGAGCCTGATGCCGGGGAAGGCGGCGCGCGCCGCGGCGTAGACGTCTTCCAGCGGTGGCGCGGGCGGGCGCGGACCGCCGGGCAGCACCGACTTCAGGTCGCCGACCGGCACCAGCTCGATCGCCGAGAGCTTGAACCCCGACTGCTTCACCATGTCCGCGAGCCGCTGCAGTTCCTTCCTGTAGCCGTCCACGCTCTCGACCACGATTTCCAGCACTGCCCCGGTGCCGGTCTGCTCGCTCAGCACCCTGTAACCGTACAGCTCCTTCAGTCCGTGCTTCTGGCGCGGATCGAAATGGCAGACAAGGAAGCGCGGTGCCGCGAGTTTCAGCAGCCCAAGCTGATTGACCGCATGTTCGATCTCCTCCGCCGGCATCCCCAGGCCGAGCGGTTGCAGCGTGTCGCGCGCGGCCTGTCCGAGTTTGACTTCGATAGCTTTGCCTGCCGCAGCCATCGTGGCGCCAGACGCCGAACCGCTGAGCTTGACCTTGATCGACTGCTTCACCTCCTCGCCGGCCTTGAGCGTGTACGGCCAGGGCAGCACCAGCGGACGCACGTAGGTCTTGAACGAAGCGTCGGTCCAGTTGCGGTGATCCTCCATCTCGAAAGTGTCGCCCTCCATGCGCACGGTCGCTTTCAAACCCGGCATCACTTCGTGGGTGAGTGCGCGGATGTTGAGGAAGGGCTGGATCGGGTTCACCCGCTCCGGAAACTTGTCTTTCACGATCCTGCCGTCCACGTGCTCGACTTCGACCGGAAACCCGGCCACACCCTTGAGCGGATGCAGCACTACGAACCCTGTGCGCGCCGTCTTGAAGTCGGTCTTGGGAACAGCGGTGCCGTCAAAAGTCAGGTTGCCGTCCCTGGTTCCTTCGATTCTGGCGTCGTACGCGATCTCCTGGTCGGGGCGCGTGCACACCGCATGGAAGGACACCGAAAAACTGTCGGCACGCTGGTCGATCTTCAGATTGCTGATGGCCGGCGTGTATGTGCCCCAGTTCTCGTCGCGCACCAGAAAGCCCACCGCGCGCAGCACTTCAACGCCACTGACCTTTAGGTAGCGCAACTGGCCGTTGTCGAACTCGACGGACATCGGTCCGGCCTTGAGGATGCGCCCGGGCGCATCCGGCTGTTCGGTGCCGCACAGCGCAATAGCGCGTGAGATGTTGGAATTTTTCATGTATGTCTCCGTCGATAGCATCTAAGTGTTCATCCAGGTGAAGGGGGAAGGGTGAAGGCGTGATGCCCCCTCACCCAACCCTCTCCCCCTGCCGGGGGAAAGGGGTGTCCTACCCTTCACTCATTCACCCTTCACGCATTCACAAGACCCGTTCGTTAGACGGGTCGATGATGACCGCGCGGTTCATGTTGGCCGTCAGCTCGACGCGCTGGTTGATCTCGGTAACGTCGTGCGCCTGCAACTCCGCGATCACTTCCGTGCCGCCGAGCTTGAAGGTGGCGTAGGTGCGCGAGCCGGTAGGCTGCAGCAGTTCGATGTTCGCGTTATAGCGTGCCAAGCCGGGGCGGGAGTCCCCCTGCAGTGCGCGGCTCATGTGTTCGGGACGCAGGCCCAGGATGATGGGCTGGTCGCGCTTGCCCGCGAGCCTGTCCTGCCGGCCTGGGGGCAGCGCCAGGAGCGTGCCGTCGTCCAGCCGCACCGCTAGTCCGCCGTCGGCGGTGACCAATGTGGCGTTGAAAAAGTTCATCGCAGGCGAACCGAGAAAGCCGGCGACGTACTTCGTCGCCGGACGCTCGAAAAGATCGAGCGGCGCGCCCGCCTGCTCGATCTGGCCGTCGCGCAGCAGCACGATGCGGTCGGCCATGGTCATCGCTTCGATTTGATCGTGGGTGACGTAGATCATGGTCCGCTCCAGTTCCTGGTGCAGGCGCTTGATCTCGCCACGCATCTCGTCACGGAGCTGCGCATCGAGATTGGAGAGCGGCTCGTCGAACAGGAACAACCGGGCGTTGCGCACGATGGCGCGGCCGATCGCGACACGCTGCAACTGGCCGCCGGAAAGCTGGCGCGGGAAACGGTCGAGCAGGTGGTCGATGCCGAGCATCTGCGCCGCACGCCGCACCTTGGGTTCGATCTCCGCCTTGGGTGTCTTGCGCGAACGCAGGCCGAAGGCGATGTTGTCGAAAACCCTCATGTACGGGTAAAGCGCGTAGTTCTGGAACACCATGGCGATATCGCGATCGCGCGGCGGCAGGTGATTGACAACCTCACCGCCTATTTCAATGGTGCCCCGGTCGGCATCCTCCAGCCCCGCGATCGTCCGCAGCAGCGTGCTCTTGCCGCAGCCGGACTGGCCCACCAGGACGGTGAACTCGCCCGCGGGAATCTCCAGGTCCACGCCGCGCACGGCGTGCACCTGCCCGTAGTACTTGTGCAGGGCGGTAATCTTTAAGTCAGCCATTGATCAAATTCCGGAAAAGCCGTGACGACGTGACGATCGTGACGGCGTGACGGGGTAACTACGCATTTACTCAGTCCTCAGTCCTCGGCACTCAGTCCTAGCCTTTCACTGCTCCCAGCGAGATGCCGCGCACCAGATAGCGCTGCATGAACGCCACCGCGATGAAGATCGGCACCGTTCCCAGTACCGACATCGCCGAGATCTTGGCCCAAAAGTTCGACTGGCCGCCAAAGTAGTGGGTGACCTGCACTGTGTATGTAGTCACCTCGGTGCGGGTCAACACCAGTGCAAAAATGAAGTCGTTCCACGCGAACACGAAAGTAAAGATCGCGGTCGCGAACAATCCGGCCCGGCACATCGGAAACACCACTTTCCAGATGACCTGCCAACGGGTGCAGCCGTCCACCAGGGCAGACTCCTCCAGCGCCCGGGGAATGTCGAGGATGTAGCCGCGCATCATCCAGATTACGTACGGAAGGTTGAACGCGGTGTAGAGCACGATGACCCCGACGTAGGTGTCCACCAGGTGCAGCCAGACGAACAGCAGGAAGATCGGGAACACCACTGCGATCGGCGGGATCATGCGCTGCGAGATGATCCAGTTGGCGAGGTGCTCGCCGCCGGTCCGGAACCTTGCCAGGCTGTAGGCACAGATGGTGCCCAGAAACATCGCGATCACGGTGCTCACCCCGGCGACCACGAAGCTGTTCCACACTGTGATCGCGTCGCCGTCCTTGAACAGCACCGCGTAGTTGTCGAACTTGACCTGGCCCGGATACCACTTCGGTGGGAACGAGTAGATCTCCTCCGGCGTCTTGAACGAGATCATGAAAAGCCAGTAGATCGGGAACAGGAAAACCAGGGTGATGGCCAGCGCCGCGGCAAGGCGCAAGGCGGTGCGCATCGCGTTGCGTTGCCTGACGGTCATCATCGAGCTAACTCCACGCGCTTCAGCGCCAGCATCACCACCACCGACAGCAGGATGATCACCAGGAAGGCCACGGCTGCGGTGTAGCTGGTCTCGAACTGCTGGAAGCCTTTCACATAGGTAAAGATCGAAATCGTCTCGGTCATGGTACCGGGCCCGCCCTTGGTCAGCGCCCAGACGATATCGAACAAACGGAACAGATCCAGCCCGCGGATCAGGATCGCAATCGCCATTACCGGCCAGATTGCCGGCAGCACGATCTTGAAGAACGTACGCCACCAGCCGGCGCCGTCGATCGCCGCCGCCTCGAGCTGCGACTTGTCCACGTTGGCGAGAGCGGCAAGCAGCAGCAGGAACATGAACGGCGTCCACTGCCAGACTTCCGCGGCGAGAATGGCGGGATAAACCAGATGGGGCCTGATGGTCCACAGAATTGCCGCGTCGTCGCCGGTGAGCCAGCCGATGATCTGGTTGATCGGCCCGAAGCGGTGGTCGAACATCAATGACCAGGTTGCGCCGGAGACGATCGGCGAGACCACCACCGGCAGAACCAGCAGTGCGATGAAGATCTGCCGGCCGGGAATCCTGTCGAGAAACAATTGCGCCATCGCCAGTCCGAGCAGCAGTTCGACCGGCAGTGCAATCGCGGTGAAAATGACGGTGTGCAGCAGCGCCTGCCACAGGCGCGCATCTTCGAACAACTGCGCGTAGTTGGCGCCGCCAATGAAGTCGGTGCTGGTCTCGGTCATGGTGATGCCCTGGAAGCTCACCAACAGCAGATAGACCAGCGGAAAGATGCCGATCAGCAGCAGCACGAGAATCGCCGGCCCGATCAGCAGGTATTTGAAATTACGCTCGCCGAAGCTGGCGCGGGATGTTGCCGAAAGAAAAATCAAGGTGAAAGCCTTTGCAGGGACAAAAAAGGGAGCGCCAAGGTAACGGCGCTCCCACCATTTGTCCCGCCGCGGCTGCCCCGTCGGGCAACCGCTGCGGACGATCGATTTTATGAAGGCGGCGCGAGCCGCCGGTTCATTACTTCGGGTAGGCGCCGGATTTCGCGGCCCAGGCGGAGTACACCGCCTTCTGCTTGCTCACCCCGACCTGCGTGGTGACTGCATCCCACTGCTTGGCGACATCGTCGAGAATCTTCTTCGGATCCTCGCCCGCCCACAGCCGGCTGATGCCCTGTCGCAGCGCCTCTTCGTACTTGTCGGTCTGAATCAGCGAAAGATCCAGGAGACCGGTTTTCGCGCCCTGGCCCAATGCCGCGAGATAGTCCTTCGCGTCCGGCCACAGCTTCAAGTATCCCGGATTGGTGAAGTGCGAATCGCGGAACGGGTCGCGCAACGCATAAGGCAGTTGCACGCGCTTGTTGCTGGTCTCTTCGCTGTTCAGCCACTGTATGAAGAGGTACGCCGCTTCCTTGTTCTTGCTGGTGGAGGCGACCGAAAGCGCGAAGCCTGCGGCGAGCTGGGGATGGCCACCCGGGGGCAGCGCATAACCGACTTTGCCGGCGATCGTGGATTTCGGTACCCAGTCGAGCGCCTTCTCGCTGGCGAGATAACCGGCGGCGAAGCGGCCATAAGGCGGCCACGAGATGGTCATCGCGCTTTCGCCCTTGAGGAAGGTCGCCAGGTTCTCGACGAAGCCGAACTTCTCCACGCCGGGAGGCATGAAGCGGTTCTCGTTGCGCATCTCTGTGAACACCTTGACCCCGATCGGGCTGTTCACGGTCGCCTTCATGTCGGCGTCGAAGAACTTGCCGCCTTCGACACGGAAACGCTCCTGGAACATGTACATCGTGTACGGCGGCTCGCGGAAGAACGCGGCCCCGTAGATGCCTTCCTTCTTCAACTTCTCGGTGAGGAACGATCCGATTTCGTCGAACTGCTTCCAGGTCTTCGGCGGCGCGAGCTCGTAGCCGTACTTGGCCTTGAAGTCCTTCTTGAGGTCGGCGCGGGCGAAGATGTCCTTGCGGTAATAGAACAGGAACACGTCGCCGTCATCCGGGAAGCCGTAGATCTTTCCGTCGACCGTCATCTGGTTGTCCCGATAGGTCGGGGCAATCTTCTTCAGCTCGTTGCGGAAGCCGTACTTGTCCACGTAGGAATCGAGCTGCTCGAGCGCGCCGGCCTGTGCCAGGTCGGGCATCCACGCCGGGATGACGTTGAGCGCGTCATACGCGCCGGTGCCCGCGCGGTACTCCTGCATGATCTTGGTGAACATTTCGGCGGTCGGTACTTCGACCACTTTGACCTTGCAGCCAGTCTCTTTTTCCCACATCGGGCCAGAGAAATTGAGCGGGTCGAGGGACTGAAGTCCCGCTTCCCAGACGATGGTGATTGTCTTGCCCGCGCAAATCTTCTTGGCGGCTTCGACGGCAGTTTTCGCTCCGTTTTGCGCACCGGCTACGCCCGCCGCGGCAATGGCCACGACAGTAGCGATTGACAGCAGCAAACCTTTGAGCAGACCTGGCCGGCGAAGGATGGTTGACTGACCCTTCATGATGCGTCCTCCGTGAGTTACAAGTTTTTGATTGTTCGCTCTTTATGGCGAGCGACTGAAAACAGCGTCCCGATTATGTTGAACCGCCCCCTAGAGTGTCAAGCAAACCCGGAACAAACGCACTTTCGCCGCAATGCAGCGAATCTCACTCGGACGGTAACACATAGCGGAATCCGGGCGTTTGTCCAACGTCGAATGCCGACCGGTTCGCCTTTCCACCGGCTTTTATGGTGCAATTAGCCATCGTCGCGAGAGCCTTAACGACGATGGGCGATGAGTAATGGCTGAAAGGTATCTTTCGCCGTTTGCTCCTCACCCCTCACCCCTCGCGCCTTACGCATTTATCAAAGGAACTCCCTTGAACGTTTCGATTCTCCAGGCGGCAACCCAGTTGCTCGATCAGCGGCTCTCGCTTACGCCGATCACCGACCTGCCGGAACCCATGCGACCCCGGGACGAATCGCACGGCTATCAATTGCAGAGAGTGCTCAATGGCCTGCTGACCGTGGCGGGAATGGGCGAACAGGCCGGCCACAAGATCGGCTGCACCACTTCGGTGATGCAGGCGTTCCTGAACATCCCCAATCCCTGCGCCGGCCGCGTTTTCGAGAAGACGGTGCTGCGCCGCGCCGGACGCGTTCCGCGATCCGGTTTCGTCAAACTCGGGATCGAGTGCGAAATTGCAGTCGAACTCTCTCGCGACCTGCAGCCGGAGGCGGCGCCGTTCACGCGCGACAGCGTCGCGAACGCGGTGGGCGCATTGATGGCGGCGATGGAGATCGTGGACGACCGCTATGCAAACTACCCCACGCTCGGTGTGCCGACGCTCATTGCCGACGACTTCTTCGACTCCGGCTGCGTGCTCGGCGATCCGGTTCGCGACTGGCGGCGGCTGGATCTGGCGCGTCTGTCCGGCACCACCACCGTTAATGGGACCGAAGTCGGCCGGGGCACCGGCGCGCTGGTGATGGGCCACCCGTTCGAGGCGTTGGCGTGGCTGGCAAACTCTCGCGCGAAGCACGGCCTTGGAGCACTCCACGCTGGCGAATTCGTGCTGCTCGGCAGCGTGGTCGAGACCAAGTGGCTCAACGCCGGCGACCGGGCGCGTATCGAGATCGAATCGCTGGGCGCGGTTACGCTTGACGTGATTTAAAGCCGGCCGATGGCCGGCGACAAGAGCGTTCGACGCAAAGGCGCAAAGAGGAAAGAAAGTACGCAAAGAAAAACGGACTCTATTCATGGGATGGCACACGCGCAATCGGTTGCAGGCGGACTGAACGATGACCGAGGTATCCGGTAGAGCCACCTTCGGACCCGGTTGCGATCTTCATTCACGTAATTCTTTGCGTACCCCTCAAGGGGGTATCGTGAAGAATCCTTTGCGTCTTTGCGTCGAGGTTTTGAATTGACCGCCCTCATGAAAGAAACCTACACCCCCGGCTACAGCGAAGCGGCGGCGGCATTCATGGCGCGCCGGCGGCTGGATCCGAACGGTGCGTTCTTTCTGCCGTATCTCAAACCCGGCATCGCCGTGCTCGACTGCGGTTGCGGGCCGGGAACTATTACCCGCGACATTGCGCAGCGCATCGCGCCCGGCCGCGTCATCGGGCTTGATTTCAGCGCGGAGCAGGTTGCGGTCGCGTCGCATGATGCGAAGTCACAGGGCGTTGCCAACGTCGAATTCAAACACGGCAGCGTGTACGAATTGCCGTTTGCAGACGCCTCGTTCGATGCGGTTTTCTCGCACGCCCTGTTCGAGCATTTGCGCGAACCGGCGAAAGCGGTCGCGGAATTCGAGCGCGTGCTCAAACCGGTTGGCGCGCTCGGCGTGTGCACCCCGGACTGGGGTGGTTTCCTGGTGGCGCCGCCTTCCGAGGAGCTGCTGCTGGCATTCGAGGCCTACAAGGAATTGCAGAACCGCAACGGTGGAGACGTCTACTGTGGGCGCAAGCTGGGTGGGTTCCTTGCGGACGCCGGTTTCGGAAGAATCGAACTGCGCGCCCGTTTTGAGAACTACGATCCGCTCACCGTCATCGGCGACTTCCTCGCGGTCAATCTGGAAGAGGCGGGCGACGCGAAGAACGCTAGAGTGTGGCGGAAGTGGGGACGCAGCCCGAACGGCTTGTTCGCGCAGGCTTGGGTCAGTTGTGTGGGAAAAAAGCCGTGAAGGGTGAATGAGTGAATGAGTGAATGAGTGAAGGGTAATCGCTTCGCGGGTGAAAGAGTGAAAGAGTGAAAGCGTGAAGGAGTGAAGGGTGAAAAGCGAAGCAGGTCGTTACTCATTCACTCATTCACGCCTTCACTCCATTCACCCTTCACCATAAAATAAACCGGCAGGCGCCGAAGGCGCACTGCCGGTTTTGAGTTGAATCCCGCTTTATAGTTATTAGTTTCTCAGTAGAGCACGATCGGGTTGCCGGGCGAGCCGGTGGCGCCGATTATGCGCAGCGGCGCCCAGATGAAGGCACCTTCCTTGATGCCGGCTTTGACCAGCGACTCGGTGTCCACGTTCTCCAGGTTCCAGATGCCGCGGCGGGGCATCCCTTCGGTGTGGCAGGGAACCGCGTAGCCGTCGCCTTGTTCGCCGAAGGGCTGCGCGTCGTTCGCGGAGGTGTCACCCATTTGCAGGGCGATGTCGCGATCGAACATGTACTGGCAGCCGCTGATGCCCCAGCCCGGTTCGCCTTGCGCGAAGATGGCGCGCGCGGCGGCCCGCTGCTCGGTGGTCAACGACTTGTACCTGCCATTGCCCCAGGTGTTGCCCTGGCCGGTGTGCAGCGCCACGCAGTCGCCCGGGCCGATGTCGGCTAGACCTTGGGCCTTGATCATGCCGGCCATGTCTGCACCGGTCACGATGCCGGGGCTCTTCGGGTCCCTCGGGATCGGCAGCATCTCGGCGGAAGCCGACAGCGTGCCTTGCGACTTGCGATAGGCTACCGCGTCCAGTACCACCAGGCGGCAGACGAAACCGAGTTCACCCACGTGTTCGACACCCAGCGGACCCATGCCGAACACCCGGCCGCCCGCGCCACGCTCGTACGACTCGTGTGCAAAGTTGCCATTGTGGAACAGCATGCCCTTGGAGGTGTTGACACCAATGTGGCCGGGACCGTCGAACTGGGTCTGGATCTGGCCGATTTCGGTGGTGACGAACTCATCGTGGTAGACCAG
>Ga0184627_10000378_pt1 | contig 17825 bp, 15 predicted proteins | sample PLM3_127_b1_FD_133150 | JGI IMG/M metagenome (GOLD analysis project Ga0184627, IMG submission 133150) | Groundwater sediment microbial communities from an aquifer in East River, Colorado, USA - PLM3_127_b1 | ecosystem: Environmental > Terrestrial > Soil > Riparian zone | place: USA: East River...
ACATCCGCCCTCCGGAAGAGCTCGGATCGTTCCACGCGAACGCAGCCGACTTCCGCCGCACGTTCCGGGGTCAGGTTCTCGCTCCAGGCAGTGACCGTCATGTCGAAGGCGAGGCCAATCCGTGCCACCTGTGACCCGATTCGGCCGAGACCCAGCAGGCCGAGCGTCTTATTCGCGAGCGACACGCCCAACGTCGTCTGCCATTTTCCCGAACGCAGCGCCTGATCTTCTTCGACGATGTGCCGCGATACCGCAAGAATCAGGCCCCACGCGAGCTCCGCCGTTGGCGAACTGCCAGTCTCGGTGCCGCAGACGAGAATGCCTCTCTCCCGGCATGCCGCCATGTCGATGCCGAGATTGCGTGCCCCCGTCGTGACAAGGAGCTTCAAGTTCGGCAGCCGCTCGATCACGTGCCTGGGGAAGGACGTTCGTTCGCGGGTGATGACGAGGACATCGAACGGTATCAGTCGCGGGAGGAGTTGGTCGCCGTCAACATGATCGTTGAATATGGTGACGGACACACGCGCGGGCAGTCGTCCCCAATCGGCGATTGTGCGCGTCACGTCCTGGAAATCATCCAGAATTCCGACGCTCAGTGACCCCGACGGTGCGGCGGGCGGTGTCATCGAGGGCCTCCATCCTTGTCGCTGAGCCGAACGCCCTGCGCGCGGAAGAACAAGGCCGCGCGCGAGCCCCGCCGAGTTTGCCCAACCTCAGACTCCATTATTCCTGACGTAACGCTCAGCCAGTACAAGTCCTCGTCCCGATTTGACGGCGCGGAAGGCGTCGGTTGCGTTCATCGAGTGACGTCCCGGGACATCCAATTCCACTCAGTCGGTTTCTCAACCACCGGCAGCGAGAAGTTGCACAGAACGGACGAGCTACCCTGCTCCGGTGTCGGCAAGGGCACGATAATCCTATTCGTCCTCCCGCGGGCGGCCACTTGGCGACGCGCGCGGGGTGTTCACTTCGGGACAACGCCTCCACGCCGGCGCGGAGTACTGTGGATGGGGACTGTCAACCCGTTCCTGAACATTCGATACAGATTGAGGCGGGGCCACTTGAAATGACGCAACATCGCGGCGACGGAATCGCCCCACCCAAGACTGCTCACGAGCCGCACGAAGACGGGCCCGGTCTGGCTCACGACGTATCTTCGTACGTGCTCGTTGTTGACGATGAGCCGCTGGTCCGTGACTTCATAGCGCGCTGCCTCGAGGAACGCGGGTATGCCGTCAAGAAGGCCGGAAGCGCGGCCGAGGCGCTCGAATTGATGGTGAACAAACCGGCGTCGATGGTGCTGTGCGACATCAGAATGCCAGTCCAGGATGGCTTGTGGCTTGCCGATCGACTGCGCGCGCACTGGCCGATCACACCCGTCATCATGGTCACTGGGATCGATGACGTCGAGACCGTTCGCCAGAGTCGCGAGGCAGGCGCGGTCGACTATATAACCAAGCCGATCGCGCGCGATCAGCTCCTTCAAGTCGTTCGTCGGGCAGCCACTCTGCCGAGCGGCGCGACACCCACGCCGGAGGACTCTGCGCCGCCTTCCACAGAGCCTCAGACGCTGCGTGGGAGCAAGGTTGAAGCCGAATATACGCTGGAGAGCCCCGTGAAGTGTCCGGCGTGTGGTGAGAGGATCACGAGCGTCAAGGCCGTTCGGCTGGTCCGCGCCCAGGTGAACTTCACCTCGACCCTGCCCCGTCGCGGACGCGTCGTCGCGTGTCCTCACTGCCTTGCGGTGATTCCGGCCGAGCTCAGCAACTTTTAGTGGTACCTGCTGTCGTCCGCACGCGCCTTGCCGGTGGGGTAATCTAGCCCGGCGTGTCAGACCCTGCGGACGTGTCTCATGTCAATGTCCATCGATTCCGCTGATTCCGTGGTCGCAACCAGGTCCCCGTCGCCGAACATCGTCGGCCTGCCGCCTGGACCGTCGACGCCCTCCCTTGTGCAGACGTATCGGTACGTGCGCAATCCGCTGCCATTGCTCGATGAATGCGCCCGGCGGTTTGGCGACATGTTCACGATCCGTTTGCTTGGAACCGCGCCGTGGGTCTTTATCTGGTCGCCGTCGCTTCTCAGGACGTTGTTTGCCGCCTCGCCTGACGTGGTTCATGCGGGAGAGGCGAATGCGACCGTCTTCGGACCCATCGCCGGTGCAGCCTCGGTGTTCACGATGGACGAATCGGCGCACCTCAATCGGCGACGACTGCTGCTGCCGCAGTTTCACGGGGATCGAATGCAGGTGTACTTCGAGCAGATGCGCGAGATCGCGATGCAGGCCGTGGCGGGATGGCAGCGCGGAGTGCCGTTCGCGCTGAACCGGGAAACGCAGCGGATGACGCTCCACGTGATCATTCGCGCTGTGTTCGGCATTGAAACCAATCGCGGTGATGGCGAAAGTCATGCGCTCGTACGGGCGCTGACAGAACTTGCCAACAAAGCCGTCGGCTCGTCCCTGCTCCTTGCGCGGCCCCTCCAGCGTGACTGGGGAGTGTGGAGCCCGTGGGGCCGTGTGGTTCGGATCATCCGCCGAGCCGACGAGGCGATTTACCACGAGATCGATCGTCGTCGGTCGGCAGCCGACGTCGCTGATCGCCAGGACATCCTCTCGTTGTTGCTGCAGGTCCATGACGACGATGGGTCATTGTTGACGGATCGAGAAGTGCGCGACGAGTTGGTCGTCATGCTGATGGCGGGCCACGAGACCACCGGCACTGCGCTGGCCTGGGCGTTTGAGCGCATCCTTTCCCTGCCCGAGGTGGAGCGACGGATCCGGCGGGAGCTGGACGCCGTCCTCGGTTCGGGCTCGTTGACGGCCACGCATCTGACGCAGCTCGAGTATCTCGACGCCGTCGTCAAGGAGTCGCTGCGGAACCGGCCGATCATGCCGGCCGGAGGGGCAAGACTCGTGCGCCGCGCGTTCGACATCGGCGGCTATGTCATTCCCCCCGGTTCGATTCTCGTGAACGCCATGTACCTGCTGCACCGGCGACCGGAGCTGTACCCGGAGCCGGATGCCTTCAGGCCAGAACGGTTCGTGGGAAAGCGCGTGATCGATCCGTACGAATGGACGCCGTTCGGTGGGGGAATGCGCCGGTGCCTCGGCTACGCATTCGCGCTCTTCGAGCTGAAAGCCATCGTGGCGACGGTCTTGTCACGGGTACGTCTTCGGATCGAGAATCCCAACGCGGCCGTCGTGCGCCGCGGGTTTTTTCTGGCTCCGGAACATGGCCCGAGGGTGGCACGGGTCGCCTGACGTGGGAGTCGCGTTCGGGGAGGGGTGAACCCCCTCGCCTTCAGGCAAAGCCTTAATCTTAAGATGCCGAAGGGCCGGGGCCTGAGGGCCGGACTTGCGAACGCGAGGGAAGGGAAGGATAGTGGGTCTAAGCGCGACGTGCGGATCGTCCGGCTCGGCCGGGCGTCCTGAGGCCGCTGGCGGGCCCTGGCGAGCCCCGTTGTAACATGGTTCGGGTACGATTCGAAAAATGAACCTGGTCTGGATCGGTATTGCGGTCGCAGCGGTGGTAATCCTGGCCGTCGTGATCAAACGGCTGGTGGCTCCCCGTGTCAGGAAACCCACCGATGTGGATCTCGGGTCGGTCAGCCAGAGCTGGCTGACCGAACAGCGGGCGGACAAGAGCGACCATTGAGTCGCGACGTGTCCCTCTTCGGAAGGCCCGTCCGGCTCTCAGCGGTCAGCGCCGTTGATTCTTACCGGACATCGACCGATACACTACTCGTGGACCCACTCATCCTCAGCGCCCTCGTCCTGGGCTCGCTGTCCCTGGCGGTCACCGCTGCGAGGGGCGTCCTTGGCCTCGTCTTTCACGTCATCGTCTCTGCGCGGCCATCCCAGGACCGTCCCGCCGGGCAGTAACCTCCCCCGACAGCCTCCCACGACCATGCGCCGAATCTGAGCGCACACCCCCAGCGCCCGCAGTCTACTTTCGCTGGTCGTGTGGCACGCTACATGCCGCGGTGACCGCGTCGTGTTCCCGGCCAGATCCCCGGTGGTCGCGCTGAGCGAATAGACGCGCCCGGAGCCTGTGCCGAGGCGGAGCGTCCCCAAGCGCATACCTTTGCGACGTGCGACTGCGAGCCTCAAGACACTCGCAAGGTGCCCTCGGGCCCGCCCGAAGGCAACCGATACGCGAGTCCGGTCGTTGATCGGTTGTCCGAGAACATCCCAAGCCTTTCGGAGGAATAAATCACAACGAAGGGCACCTGGGAACCCATGCCTTTCTGCGGCAGCGATTGTCAGCGGTTGTCGCGCTGGTACCGCCGAACCGCGCGACTCGCCGCCTCGGCACGGGAGATCCCCGGAGTGCGAGTCATCTCACCGTTGATGAGCCGCTCCACTTGGCCGTCGTCGCCAAAGCAGATATGGCGCAAGTGTGTCTCCGCCTGCCGCGACACGCCGCTGCGACGCAGCCACAACCACGCCCCAAGCACAATGGCGACGAGGATCGCGATCGCGCTGGGGTCATCCATGCCTCACCTCACGCGGCCTCCTGCTCACCCGTCATGCACTCAGGATCGCACAGCGGTGCATGGAGGTGTATAGGGCCGTAGCCATACTGCCTCGCGACAACGGACTTTCACGTCGAAGAAACACTAGTCAGCGTCCGCAGTTTCGGCGAGGATCACGAGCGGCACGTCGAGAGGAGGAGGCCAGTGGTCCTGCCCCGGCCGGATGCGCGTTCGCGAGCGACGCTCGCCATGATCTGCTCGGGCGTCGTCGGCGCTCAGTACGTCGCCGCCGTGGCGACTCGAGACGCGCTGTTTCTCACGACGATGGACGCGGCAATGCGGCCGGCGATGGTGACGCTCGCTGGTGGTGTGTCGATTCTGGTGCTCGCGCTCAACTGGCGTCTGATGAAGCACCTCTCGCCCGCCGTGCTGGTGCCGGGCGCGTTTGCGCTGAGCGCCGTCTTGCTGGCCCTCGACTGGGCGCTGGTGTCGCCGTTTCCGGGACTCGCCGCACGAGCATTTTTCCTGCAGACGAACGGGCTGGGTCCGGTGCTCGGATCGGGGTTCTGGCTTGTGGTGAGCGAGCAGTTCGATCCACGCTCGGCCAGGAAGTACCTCGGACGGATTGCAGCCGGCAACACCATCAGCGGCCTGAGTGGCGCCCTGCTCGCCGCACGCGTCGCCGACGTGTTCGGCATCAACGCGATGCTGCCAGTCCTCGCCGTGCTCAACGTCGTCTGCGGATGGCAACTACGTCGTCTGGCGCTCTGCGCCGCGGATGACCATCGCGAGACCACTGCCGAGGACGAGGTGCGGCGATCGAGTTTCGGGGAGTTGGTGGCTGCGCCGTACATCCGTATCCTCGCCGCCTTCGTCGTGCTCGGAACGATGAGCTCTGCGTTCGTTGAGCACCTCGTGAACGTCAAGGCGCAGGAAACGCTGGCGCCGGGCGTGTTGCCGACATTCTTCTCCATCTACTACGGCAGCGTTGGCCTGCTCGCGTTCGCTCTACAGACAGGTCTCGGCCTGCTGGCCGTCGACAAGCTTGGCCTCGCGCTCACGATGACGAGCCCCTGGGTGGCGTTCGCCGCTGGCGGCCTCGGCGCGCTCTTCCTGCCAGGGCTCGCGGCGATCACGGCGGCGTACGGCGCCGGGTCGGTGCTCTATGAATCCTTGTACAGGAAAGCGTACGAAATCTTTCTCAATCCGGTTCCCAAACGGGAGAAACGTTCGATCAAGGCGGTCGTCGACATCGCCCCCAATCGTCTCGGTGTCGCCATTGGCTCTGGCGTGATCGGGCTCCTCACCGTGTGGTGGCCCGAACGTCTCTACAGCGGTCTCCTCTTTGCCACCATCGGGTGCTCTGGCCTTGCGTTCGTGGTCGCACGTCACCTGAACCACGCATATATCCACTCGTTGGAGCGAAACCTGCTGGCCCGGGCAGTGGAATTGGACCTGAGCGACGTCGAGGACCTCACCACGAGGACCGTGATGCTGCGCACACTGCGCGGGCCGAGAGGTGATTCGGGACGCCAGGAACGGGGGAGCCGAGCCGTCCTGCCTGCGGTCGTGGGTCCATCGAGCATCGATCCCGAGGTGGCGGAGATCCTGGCGCTTCGCTCGCGGGACCGGGAACGCATCGTCGCCGTCCTTCATCAGGAGGAAGGCATGCCGGCGGTGCTGGTGCCGCACGTGATTCCGCTCCTGGCGTGGGAGCCGGTGGCCGATGACGCCGTTTACGCCCTCCGCAAGGTGGCGGAAGAACGGATAGGGGAGCTCATCGACGCGCTGATCGACCCCAACCAGCCGTTCGCCGTCCGCCGGCGACTGGCGCGGGTCTTCTCGGTGTGCGTCTCGCAGCGCGCCGCGGACGGGCTCGTGCTGGGGCTCGAGGACCAGCGCTTCGAAGTCCGCTTCCAATGCGGCCGATCGCTGGCGACGATTGTCGAGAAGAACCCCCGGATCCGGATCGATTCGGATGTCATCTACGCGGTCGTGCTCCGGGAGATGGCGGTCGGGCGCCCCGTGTGGGAAAGCCATCGGCTGCTCGATAGGCTTGACGATCTGGAGGAGCGCTCGTTTGTGGATGAATTCCTCAAGGACCGCACGAGCCAGGGGTTGGCGCATGTCTTCACGCTGCTTTCGCTCGTGCTGCCCAGCCCGCCGATACAAGTGGCCTATCGCGGCTTGCACACCGACGATCCAGGCTTGCGAGGAACGGCGCTCGAGTATCTCGACAGCGTGCTCCCGCCCAACATCCGCGGGCCCTTGTGGCCCTTCCTGGGAGAGCATCCTGTGCCTTCACGGCCGAAGCGGCCGTCTGAAGCGGTCCTCGCCGATCTCATGCGGTCGAATAAAGAAATCCTGACGAATCTCGACGCCCTTCGCCGAAGCGGCTCTCAGACATGACCGATCGGAACACGCGCCACCAGCAGAATCTGACCGATCCGAAAACTGTGAGACGGAACACGGATCTGAGCCGCGCGAGCGCAGCCGGAAGCACTGGAACTGCGTCGGCACGTGGCCATCGCCTTGCTTCCAGGTGCCTTCGCCAAAACCTCAGACGGAGATGCCTCGACGTTCGACGACGTGCGTCACCGCGCTCGCGGCGGCGCTCCTCCTGCATCCGGGCGCGGCCATGGGCGGTCCGGCCGTGCCGCCAGCTCCGCTGCCCGCGCCGTCGGGCCCGATCGTCCACGCAAGCACGCTGGCGCAGCTCCAGAACGCGGTTGCCGGCATCGCGTCCAACACGACAATCGTGATCGGCCCTGGCACGTACAACCTCGCGACACCGCTGTACATCAACGGCAGCTTCACCAACGTCGGCATCCGGGGAGCTACCGGCAAACGCGATGAACGTTCATCGACTGCCAGCGCGAGATAGCACTCGGGCTGATCGAGAGAACACCGAACGACCACTCGGGCGGGATCATCAGGAACAACTTCATCCACCGCAGCGGCGCCGGCGATTCGGCCATCTACGTTGCCGACTCGCCAAACACGCAAGTCCTGCACAACTCCATCTTCATCTCAGGCACATACCCCAGCCCGATCGAGTACTGCTTTCCTCACACGACGGGCGTCGTGATCGCGAACAACGTGCTTGATGGACGCGTGCAGGCACGAGATGGTGCAGCTGGATCGATCTCGGGGAACCATACCACGGCAACGGCGGCGCTCTTCGTCAATGCCGCGGTGGGTGATCTGCACCTCGAGCCGACGGCTACCGCGCTCCTGAACAGGATCGTGACGCCACTCGCCAACGCAGCGGTCGACTGGGATGGCCACGCCCGTCCGGCGGGCGGGACCGATGTCGGTGCCGACAAATTCCTGGAGGGCACCGGGACCCCGCCCGGCGCTCCGCAGGTCTGCGTATCGTCCCCTGAGGCGCCTTTCCGACAGAACAATCACGCTCGTCCCGCACGAGGACGTCCTCGATGATCGGCCACTCTCGAACGGCTTTTCTTCGTTGTCACGTGGACGGCATGATTAGCGGCTCTCCGCAGACGTGCGAGTCAGCTAATCCCTGTACTCAGCGAGCGATGAGGTCCGCCTACCCGGCTTCGCTGCTTCGGCGGACAGCCTTCACTGGCTTGCCAACCGTAGCTCACGTACTCTCTGGCAAGCGTGAGCGAAGGTTGGTGACCCTAACGTTCGCCAGTTGGAACCAGATTATCCCGTGGCTCCGCCGCATTGATGGGCTCCGCAGTGTTGCGTGAAACGCAACAAGAGGCCGCGGATACCGCCTGTCGTCCGCCAAGCTCGCTCAGCCAGCGATAGTCATCAACGACCTTAACGCCGTAATAGTCGTCCGTCACAGGCTTCTTTTCAGTGACGGGGGGAGCGCGCCCTTGTTCCGATTCCCCGACGGTACCTGTTCGCCGCGGCGCTGGAACCGACGTCCAAAGTAGTGGTCGCGTGAATCTGACTCGATGATGTTCGAATTCGAGGGTCACGACGTTTTCCTATACAGAGACGCTTTCGTCCAGCCAAGGAAGGCAAGGACTATGCGGGCGTTGTTCACTCTGCTGTGTGGGTAAATACTGCTCGATGTGCCGAACTGGCAATGAGATCGCCATGAACGTGTCCCCGATCCCCACGGCGCTGGACGGTCACTTCACCAACCTCACCAACTTCCTGTTGGATGGACGGGTCATTCCCTTCCTGGGGGCCGGCGTGAATCAATTCCACCGCCCGGCAGGGTCCGTCTGGAGCTCGGACGAATGCGACTATCTGCCGGACGGCAGCGAGTTGTCGAGGCACCTGGCGGCGACTTTCAGCTGCCCGCCAGGAGAGATCGCGGACCTGTTGCGGGTGTCCGAATACGTGGCGCTGACCAGCGGCTCTGGCGCCTTGTACCGCGAGTTGCACGACCTCTTCAATCGTGACTACCCGCCGACCGCCCTGCACACGTTCTTCGCAACATGGCCATCGCTGCTCCGCGAGAAGGGATATCCGCCCAAGTATCAGCTCATCGTGACGACCAACTACGACGATGTTCTGGAGCGCGCGTTCCGTGAGGCGGGTGAGCCGTTCGACCTGGTGATTTATCTGGCGGAAGGCCCCAACCGTGGCAGGTTTCTCCACGTTGCCCCGAACGGAAGAGCCCAGGTCATCGACGTGCCGAACCGATACCGGGATTTGTCGCTCGACGACCGTTCGGTCATCCTCAAGATCCACGGAGCCGTCGATCGTTCGTCGCCGGACGGCGAAGACGACAGCTTCGTCATCACCGAGGACCACTATATCGATTACCTGACACGGACCGACCTCGCCAATCTCGTGCCGATTACGCTGGCCGCCAAGCTTCGGCGCAGCCACTTCCTGTTCCTCGGCTACAGCCTGCGGGACTGGAATCTCCGCGTCATCCTGCATCGCATCGCCGGTGCGCAATCCCTCACCTACAAGTCATGGGCCGTCCAGCTGAGTCCGACGGAACTCGATCAGAAATTCTGGGGCCGCCGTGACGTGGACGTCCTCGACATGCCGCTGGAACGGTACGTCGGCGCGCTTCGCGGCCGCACGCGGCTGCTAAGGGCCGCGGAGCAGATCGCATGAACGACCGGCCTTACACGGGGTTGATGCCGTTCTCCGAACGGCAGGCCCCATTCTTCTTCGGCCGCGACGGAGAGCGGAAGATCGTCGCCGCCAACCTGCTGGCCTCGCGGCTGACGGTGTTGTACGGGCCGAGCGGCGTCGGCAAGAGCTCGCTCCTGAATGCCGGGGTGGCCTGCCACCTTCGCCGGCTGGCCCAACAGAACCTGGAGGAGTTCGGCACCCCTGAGTTCAGCGTGATCGTGTTCGGAGCGTGGCGGGACGATCCTCGCTGCGGGCTTGGCCGCATCCTCGGCCAGCAGGTCTCGGAGGATATGCCGGGCAGGCTTGCGGAGAAGCTGGATCGGGTGAGCTCCAGGCTGGAATGCGATCTGCTCGTCATCCTGGATCAGTTCGAAGAATATTTTCTCTACCACCCGAACGAGGACTGCCAGAGCGGGTTCGCCAGCGAGTTCGCGGAAGCCGTCAACCAGAGTGTTCGGACGAGCTTTCTCATTTCGATTCGCGAGGACTCCCTCGCCAAGCTCGATCGCTTCGAAGGCGCCATCCCCGGCATCCTGGGAAATCGCCTGAGAGTGGACCACCTGAACCTCGACGCGGCTCGCGAGGCGATTCAGAAACCGATCGAACAATTCAACCGGCTGAGATCGCGCGATGAACCCCCGGTGACGATCGAGGACGCCCTGGTTGAGAAGGTTCTCCGGCAGGTCGCGACCGGCCGCATGGTCCGCGCGGTGTCCGGCGACACCTTCGGCCGCCGGCCCAGCGCCTCGCATCGTGCCGATGAACGGGTCGAAACCCCATATCTACAGCTGGTGATGACGCGACTGTGGAACGAGGAACAGCGCGCGGGTTCGCGCATCATGCGGGTCGAGACACTCGGCCGCCTTGGCGGGGCGGAGAAGATCGTCGGCACCCATCTGGACGCGGCGATGAGCAGCCTGACGCCGAGCGAAACCGAGGTGGCCGCGCGGATATTCAACCATCTCGTGACCCCTTCGCGAACGAAGATTGCGCATTCCATCGCCGATCTGGCCAACTACGCCGGCGTGACGCCTGACGCCCTTGCTCTGCTATTGCAAAAGTTGTCCACGGGCGAAAATCGTCTTCTGGTCCCGGTGGCCCCTTCGCCAGACGAGACGACCGGGGTCCGCTACCAGATCCTCCACGATATTCTGGCATCTTCGGTGCTCGACTGGCGGGCGCGCCACGTGCAGGGCCGGCAACGCGCGGAAGCGGAGGCGAAGGCCGAGGAACAGCGCCGACGGGCCGAACAGGAGGCGCACGCGCGCACGCGCCTTCGGAAGCTGTCGATGCTGCTGCTCGTGATGGTGATCGTCGCGACCGCCTGTGCCCTGGTCGCCGGTCTACAGATGCGCAGGGCCGAGGCGCGACAACTCGAAGCGGAAGCCGCCACACTGGAGGCCCAAGCCGCCAAGCACACCGCAGAGGCGCGCCGCCTCGAGCTCGAGGGAGCGGTCAAAGCGCGAACGGCCGCGGAACGATCCTCCGACCTGAATCGTCTCGAGGCTGAAGCGGCGAGGGCAGAGCTCAGGGGCGCGCTGGAGCAGGCGAAAGACCTGCGGCAGCGGGCCGCCGAGACGAAACAGCAGGTCGACACCGCGAAAGCGGCCAGCGTCGCGTTGAGCCGGGAGGCCCAGAAAGAGCGCAAGTCGGCGGCAAGCGACGGAATCGACCGCGCCCTCCAGAGGTACCAAGCCGCCTATCGGACGCTCGACCTCGACGCCCTGCTAGCGGTCTATCCGCGGCTGCCGGGCGATCGGCGAAAACATTTCAAGCAGTTGCGCTCGGCATGCACGACCTACGAGGTGACGCTGTCTGTTCGTCGTCGCTCTCCGAGTGCAGGCGATACCGTGATGGCTGAAGCTCAAACATCCTATCAGTGCGTGCCGAAAGCCGGCAGCCAGCCGCAGGCATTTCAGATGAGCGAAGCCTTCTGGCTTCGGAAGGATGCGAACGGCGCCTGGATTATCGACAGCATCAGTACGCCTCTGCCGGGTCGCTGATCGACGTAAGCACGAGCGCTGTCGCAGTCGTGCGTTTGCCCGTACTGAACACTACTGAGCTAAGCTAGGCGCGCGAATCGCCTCTGCGATCGGCTGGCGGCGCCGTGCGGTTGACTATTTGGGATCGAGATTCCGGTCGTTTGGAGTCAACAAGTTGGAGATGGTGAGCCTAGTTTTCGCCAGTTGGAACCACATTGGCCAATGGCTCAGGCGCCTTGACGCGTTCCGACGGGTCGCCTGAGTGCGCGTGTTCTCCTGTTCCGCAGGAACCCCTCACGCCTGCCGCAACGCCACGATCGGCTCGACTTTCATTGCGCGTCGCGCTGGGAAATAGCAGGCTGCGGCGGCAACCGCCGTCAGCAACAGCGAGACAGTCATGAACGTCAACGGATCGGTGGCGGTTACGCCAAACAGAAGACTCGAACCCGCCCGACCCAGCCACCAGGCTCCCACGAGCCCGAGCGCGAGACCAGTCAGGCTTAGCGTTAGCCCCTCAGCGATAATCATGCGGAAGATATCGCCGGCCTGTGCGCCGATGGCCATGCGCAAGCCGATTTCCTGTGTGCGCGTCGCGATCGAGTACTGGATGAGCCCGTAGATCCCGACAGCGGCCATCAGTAGCGCCACGACGGAGAAGCCGGTCAGGAGCGAGGTCTGGAAGCGACGCTGCGCGACGTAGGTTCCGAGCTGCTCTTCCAGAGGCGCCACCCCATAGATCGGCGCATGCTTCTCCACGCGTCGCACGGCCGCTCGAAGCGCCCCGGCCATCGCCAGCGAGTCGTCCGTCGAGGTTCGTATGAAAAGGTCCACGCTCCGGGGAGGATTCTGCGCCAGCGACTCGAACATCTGCGGGACCGGTTCGCGCTCCAGCCCCTGTCGGCGCATGTCGGCCACCACGCCTACGACTGTGTACCACGGGCCGTCGGCATCCCGCGGGCCCAACTTAAATCTTCTGCCCACTGGATCGCGCCCGGGCCACGAGCGGCGAGCGAACGCATCGTTGATGATCGCGACCCGCGGAGCATCGGGTCCATCTACGACCGAAAAGAAGCGGCCTCGGAGCAACGGCGTCCCGAGAGCCTTGAAGAAGTCCGCGCTGACCTCGTCTCTTTGGAACCGCAGGCGCTCGGAAACCGCTCCGTTGTCCCCTTCGGTCGTGAGGACCTGTTCCCTGGTATTACCAATGAACAAATCGCCGATGATCCCGGCGCTCTCCACACCGGGAACCGCCCCAATTTGTTCGAGCACGCGGTGATAAAGGTCGGCCCGTTGCGCGGGGAGGCTGAAGGCCGACGGGCTGGAGAGTTCCATTGCAAGAACCCGCTCGGGCCTAAATCCCGCATCGATGCTCTCTACGTGCCACCAGCTTCGGACGAGTAGACCGGCACCGACGAGCAGGACGATCGCGAGCGCAAACTCCGCTACCACGAGCGCGCGGCGGATCCTGCGGCTGCTGGCTCCGGCCGAAATGCTTCTGCCACCCTCCTCGCCGGAGGGCCGCAAGTCGCGGCGCAACGTCGTGATCGCGGGCGCCAGTCCCACCAGCATTCCCGTCAGAAGAGATATGACCAGTGCCCAGCCGAGCACGCGCAGATCGAGGCTCACCTCGTTCAGACGCGCGAGGTTGCCAGGCCCGTAGGCGCGGATGAGGCGGATGCCTGCGACGGCGAGCAGTGTGCCAATCAGGCCCGAGACGACGGTGAGCACGACGCTTTCGGTGAGCAACTGTCGCACGATCCGTCCAGCACCTGCTCCGAGCGCGGCGCGAACCGCCATCTCGCGCGCGCGACCGACGCTGCGGGCCAGCGCGAGGCTTGCGACATTGGCAGCCGCGATGAGGAGCACGCAAAACACCGCGCCGCCGAGCATCCACAATGCCAACCGCGATTGGGATCCGACCATGTGACGGCTCAATGGGACGACGCTGACGCCCCGGTTCCGATCGGCGGCCGGCAGTTGATCGTTGAGGCGGCTAGCGATTGCGCTCATCTCCGCTTGGGCCTGGTCGAACGTCACATTCGGTCGAAGCCTGCCAACGACAAACCACGTGTCTCCGCCACGCACGCTGTTGCGGGTTTCACGATCCTCAGATATCGTGTGCGGCTCCCACACGTCTGCATCGAGCCTCGCGATCTGGAAGCCGACAGGGAGGATGCCGATGATCTGGGAAGGAAGCCCGTCGAGCACGATAGTCGCGCCAATCGCATCGTTCGAGCCTCCGAACCGCGCTTGCCACAAGCGATGACTGATCAGGACCAGCCGTTGCCGCTGCTCGGCTTCTTCGGTCGAAAAGTTACGTCCCTGCACGGGCTGAACGCCGAGGAGCGGAAGCAGGTTGGGCGAGATGCTGGCGCCGACGATCTGTTCCGCCTCGTCTGCTCCCGTCAGCGTCTTGGATACGGCATCGAAGGTAGCCATGTCCGCGAAGCTCTGACTTTGACTCCGCCACTGTTCGACATTCCAATGTGCTGATCTGCCCTCGCGAAGGTTCTGAGTCGGATCCTCGGTCCACAACATCGCCAGCTGCTCCGGGAATCGATACGGAAGCGGCCGGAGCAGAACGGCATCCACGACGCTGAACATTACGGTGTTGGCGCCAATCGCCAGCGCCAGCGACAGGATCGAGACGACGGCGAAGACTGGGCTGCGGACAAGCAACCGGACACCAGAGCGGAGATCCCGCAGGAACTCCTCAAGTGGTCGGAGTGTGCGCATGTCGCGACAGGCCTCCTTGACCTGCTCGAAACCACCGAAGCGGCGTCGCGCCTCCAAAGGCGCGTCGGTGCGCGCCGATCCGCGTGCGACCTGGTGGGCTTCCAGTTGTTCGAGATGAAACCTGAGTTCATCATCCAGTTCGTGCTCGACTGCGTCACGATGGACGAATGATCGCAGGGCAGCGACCACGCGATGATGGAGACGAGTGGGCATGACGCTCAAGCCATGTCAACGATGGTTGTCACGGCGCCCGACAGTCGCCGCCATTGCTCCGCCTCACGCTCGAGCTGATGCCGGCCCGCGCGTGTGAGCGAGTAGTACTTCGCGCGGCGTCCAGCCTCGGTCGTGGCCCACTTGGCGGTAATCCACCCCTGGTGTTCAAGGCGGCTAAGTGCTGGATAAAGCGCACCTGGGCGGACTTGGAGCACCTCGCCAGAGATCTGCTGGATTCGGAGTGTGATGCCCCAGCCGTGCATCGGCTCAAGCGTTAGCGTTTTGAGTATCAGAACGTCGAGCGTGCCCTGCAGGAGGTCGGCTGGCCTAGCCATGGTCTTCTGATGTCATTCCTCTCAATAGTTGAGAGTAAACACGCTGTCCTCTCAATTGTCAAGAGGAGGAAGATAATTCACCCTGGCCAAGAGTCAGCTCCCAGCGTGAGATGTCGAGGGTGGAGGCTCGGATCACCACGGGAAGCGTCCGAGTGGAATGGAAGCTGTCGTCGAGAATGATCTGGAGCTGATCTGTTGGGGCTCTATACCGACGGGAGGCGGTGTGACATCTCGTCTATTCCGAGTTCTCGCTCCAACCGCTGAACACTTGCACGGTCGCACGTGCCCAGCAATTCGAACACGTCGTCGGCCGAGCGCAGATTCCGGAATTTCTTCTTTGGCGCCAGGTAGACGACAACCGGTTTGTTCTGCCGAATCATGTTAATCACGCTGTTCAACGTGCCCTTGCTCTCCCCGTCCCACAGCATGAGTCCGTACTCGGCGGCATCCACCATCGCCTGGTCCTTGACCGAGTAGTACGCGAAGCCGCGCGCCCCTGGTGGCGCCGCAATCTCCTGCATCGGCCAACCGCCGACGTTGTTGCGACAGTTGGCGGTCATGCAGTGGACGGTGACGTTTCGGTATTCCTTGTCGGCGAGATAACGCTGAACAGCCTTGTCGGCGCCGTTCGCATCGCCAACCAGGATCGTGAAGCCTTTCTCGACCATGGTGTCGATGCGGGCCTTGAGCTCGGGGCTGAGGCGCGACAGCTTGCGGGATCCGGCAATGAAGACCTTGGTCATGTGCGCGTCCGCGTCTTGGTCATCGCCAGCATGTACACCCTGGTCGCCCCACTCGCGATGAGGGCTGTGGCGACAATCGAGGCTGTTGCTCCCGACCGGTACAAGTCATCCACGAGCAGAATCCGCTTGCCACGAACGGCCTTCTCGTTGGCCTTGAAGGCACCCTTCAATGCCGTTGTCCGTTCCTTGAAATCGAACACATTCTTCAGCTCTGGCGTGTCCTTCGCCTTGAGGACGGCTGCCAGATCAACAGGAACAGACAGCAACCTCCCGATCGCCTTTGCGATCTCGACCACTGGCTGATAAGCCCGCTTTCGAGAGGGAGGCACCGCGACGATCGCGTCCACTTTGGGTGCCCAGTCCTTGATGAATTCTACCGCCGCCTCCGCGATGGGGGTGAGCGCCTTACGGTCGCTCCGGTTCTTCAACCGGTAGACCAGTTCGCCCAGTTCGCTCCGCTTCGTGTCGAACTGCGGGTTTCCGTTCGAATCGTGCCCGATGAGCGTGCTGCTCAACGTGTGCTGACGTTCGAGTACGAAGCCCTCGCTCCACGGTCCCGGCAGCTTGATCGGGTGCAGAGTCGGCGGAGCCATCGCTGTTCGATTCTACGCTGCAGGTGGCGATCTGGCGCCGACACTTGCCGCGTCCGGGAGTTGGGCGTATAAGATCGAGCAGCAGTCTGGTCGGGCTGCCGGTCTCTCGCCGTCTTGAGCACGTGGACCGAAGCCCCGCTCGATCGCCTTATGGCTCCGAGCCGGGGTCCCCATACGACCACGCTCTGAACGCCTCGGCGTAACGCCCCGGCGCTTCGGCGCTTCCTTGAACCACCCCTCGCAGAAACTGCCAGGGCGTCTTCACGGACAACCCAAACAGCAGCACCCAAGCAAGGAGGGGCGATGTCTGATGCTCGATGGGGTGAGCCGCGCGAATACGGCGAGCGGGATCGCGACGAAGGGCGGCCGCGCGTGTACGACGAGCGTGACCGGGACGACCACGATCCGCGCGACGGCCTGATGCACGACCTCGACTTGCCGCGCGGCGAGGAGCGCGAGCTGGTCCTGGATCGTGACCGTGTCTACGAACTGAACGGCGAGGACAGCCGAACACTGGCCGCGGTCGGCGCCTTCCGTGTCGTTCCCGAGCACGAGCTCGACATCAACGACGACACGCTCGACCACCTCCGCGATGAGGGGCTGGTCGAGACCGTTGACCTCGGCGACGACGATCGCGGAGTCGTCCTGACGAAGGACGGCCGAGACCTGCTTGACTCGGATACGCTGGATCGCGAGGACAAGGCCCCGCAAGCGTTCTATGCCGGCGTCAGTCGCCCCCGCGAGATCGATCACGATGCAAACCTCTACGCGACGTACCGCCAGGAGGAGGCACGCCTCCGAGACGAGCACGGCGGCCTCGACATCCGGCGCGTCATCCTCGAGCAGGACCCGAAGCGCGAGTACCAGGAGTTCCTGCAGGAGCACAACCGCAACCGCTCCGACAGCGACGGCCGACCTGATCGCGACGAGGACGAGCTCCGCGACTGGGCGCACGAACACGACCTGCCGTTGATGAGCCTCGGCGATGTCGCCGGCTTCACGCAACGCCAGCGTGAGTTCCTCACGACCGTGATGGTCCACTCCGGGTGCTTCCTGGAACGGCAGTACTGCGCGTTCACCGGCACGGCGCGTGGCCAGAACAGCCGCGAATTTGTCGCCCGGCTGGTCGCTCGCGGATTCGCCAGAGCCATCAAGCCAGGAGCCGTCCGGCGCGGCCGTCTCTACCACGTTCACCACAAGCCTCTCTACGAGGCCATCGGGCATCCGGATACTCGGAGGCCATCGACGTCACGACCTACGGCCGGCAACGCGACAAGCTGCGCGAGGAACTGACGCTCGCCAAAATCGACCATCACGCCGAGGCCGTCGATGAACTCGACGTAGAGGGCATCCTGGCGTTCGCAGAACGCATTCTGCCGCGCGCATCAGACCTCTGGGTGCAAGCGCCGCTCGGCTACAAGCAGCGGTTCCAGCAGTTGTTCTTCCCGGAAGGAATTGCGTTCGACGGAAATCGGTTCAATCGAACTGCCGCAACGGCTCCACTTTTCAAGTACTTGGCGCCGTCCGAGAGTGCTGATGAAAGAGTGGTGAGCCAAACGTTCGTCAGTTGGAACCAAGTCGGCGAATGGCTCAGACGGCTCGAATCGCTCCGACAAGTGGCCTGGAGGTCGGAGTTCTGTCTATCGCCGCCGCACGCACAACAGTAAA
>Ga0184627_10000379_pt1 | contig 17824 bp, 15 predicted proteins | sample PLM3_127_b1_FD_133150 | JGI IMG/M metagenome (GOLD analysis project Ga0184627, IMG submission 133150) | Groundwater sediment microbial communities from an aquifer in East River, Colorado, USA - PLM3_127_b1 | ecosystem: Environmental > Terrestrial > Soil > Riparian zone | place: USA: East River...
ACTCGAAGTCCCGGTCGTCGTGCAGCAGAACCAGCGTGTTTTCGATCGCGATGCGGGCGATCAGACAATCATTGCTGCTGCGGGGTGTCTTGCCCGCCCGTCGGCAGGATTGATACAGCCGGGCGGCCGCGACGTGCGATTCGATGGGGTCGGCAGGCGTATAGCAGCACAGGCCGGCAAAATATTTCCGCCATTTCTCGAAGCGTTCTCCCGACTCCGCGCCCTGCAAGACTTCCTGCAGGATGATCGGCGCAATTCCTACGACTTCTTCCCCCGCAAGCAGTTCCCTCAACGTACGCACGTGGAGCGTAGCCCTGCCGCGCAGGAAGTCTATCCAGACCGAGGTGTCCACCAGAAACACCGTGGCTCAGGCGGCCGAACGCACGCGCTTGTAGTCGTAGTCCTTGCGTATGCCGCCCGCGCCGTAAAGATCGAGCAGTTTCCTCTGCCTTCCGCTTTGCACGAAACGCCGCAGTGCGATATCCACTGCCTCGCGCATGGTCCTGGCTTTGGCGAGCCTCATGGCTTCCCGCACGAGTTTTTTGTCGAGCACGATATTGGTACGCATGCATACACCTCCTGATGTGTATGAATGGCAGTTTACCAGCACGCCTCAGGTCCAGCAAGTCAGTCGTGGAGCCGCCCCGTCGGCGTAACCAACCGGAAAAACGCCTACCTCTCCCCCGCCGCCAGGCGGTTCGTCGAGATACTGAAGGCAACGGCCAGGGAAATCGCCGGCAAGAAGCGGTGATGTTCAGCTACCGCTTACCCGCTGCCTCCGGGTTTACCAATTCGATCGGCTTGCCCCCGGCGTAGGCGAGCAGCCGCTCGACCGCTTGTTCGTACATCCGCTCGTAGTTGTCCTTTACGTCGTAACCCAGGTGCGGCGTGCACAGCGCGTTCTTCATTTTCAGCAGTGGATACTTCGCGCCGACCACCGGCTCTTCCTCGTAGACGTCGACTGCCGCGAAACCGGGACGCCCCTTCTCCAACGCCGCGACCAGGGCGCCTTCCGCGATGATCGGCGCGCGGCTGGTATTGACCAGCAGGGCGGTCGGTTTCATGCGCGCGAGGTCGGCCGCGGTCACGATGCCCCGCGTATCCTTGTTGCCGGGCAGGTGCAGGCTGATCACGTCGGCATTCTCGAAAAACCACTCGCGGCTTGCAGCGATCTCGAAGCCCTCGGCCTTCGCGCGGGCGGTGGAGCCCTCGCGGCCCCAGCACACCACGTTCATTCCGAATGCGCGCCCCACCCGGGCCACCGCGGCCCCGATATGCCCGAAGGCATACACGCCCAGCGTCCTGCCGTAGAGCCGCGTCCCGGCCGTCGAATGCCAGTGCCCCTGCTTCAATCGTTCCACCTCGTACGGAAGCTGGCGCAGCGAGGCGATGATGAGCCCCCATGCGAGCTCCCCGGTCGTGGAATAGGGGGTGCCGCCCTCACCGCCGCCGGCGGACACCACGATGCCGTGCTCGGTGCACGCCGCGATGTCGAGGTGGTTCACGTTACGGCCAGTCTGGCTGATGAACTTGAGTCCGGGCAGGCGTTCGATGATCTGACGGGTAATCCTGACGCGCTGCTGAGTGAGCAGCAACGCGTCGCAGCCCGCGACCTGCTCGACCACGCGGGCGGGATCGGTATACGCCTCGGTATGAACAACGACCTCGTGGCCGCTGAGCTTGCCGAAGGCGCGCGTGCCGCGCAGCGCGTTTGCGTAATCATGTATGACTGCAATCTTCATGTCGATCTCCTGAATAGAACCGGCCTAACAAAATGAATTCCCCTCCTGCCCGAGGAGGGGTGCCCGCGCAAGCGGGCGGGGTGGTGGGAGCGAAGGGTGCCTACGCAACCACCCCGCATCTTCCGCGCCTGGAAGGCGCGATTTGAGTCTTTTCGCATCCACCCCTCCTTGATAAGGAGGGGAGTAAAGCAGGGCCGGTCATCTTGTTAGGCGCTCTTAGGAATTCCGTGTGTTTCCGTGGTCGTAATGGTTTTTGAGATTGCTAGTCTACATTCATCTAGTTTGCGCCGGCCTGTCCGCGCCGCGGCGGACCATGCCCGTTCATCGTCACCCATCATTCATCATTCTGGTCGGATGCCGGCGGCCTTCGCCACCTTCGCCCATTTGTCCGTCTCGGCCCGTAGGTACGCGCCGAACTCGTCCGGCGTGCCCGCGACGACAGTGCTGCCGTCATTCACCAAGCGATCGGCGATCTCCGGCATACGCAGGATAGCAACGGTCTCTCTGTTCAATCTGGCGATGATTTCCCTGGACGTACCGGTCGGCGCGAGCAACCCGTACCACTGCAGCGATTCATAGCCGGGGACACCCGCCTCGGCGATAGATGGAACATCGGGCGCGCCAGGCGTCCGCGTCGCGCTGGTGACGCCGAGCGCGCGCAGCCTGCCGCTCCTGACATGGGGGATGGTGCCCAGCATCGACGCAATGGTGATCGGCACGTGGCCCGACACGATGGCGATGATCGACTCGCCGCCGCCCCGGTACGGCACGTGGTAGATGCGTATCCCGGTCATGTGTATGAACAGCGCCATTCCCATCTGCGGGTTGGTGCCGAAGCCCGGCGAGGAATAGTTGATGGCATCGGGCTGCGCCTTGGCAATGGCGATCAGCTGCTTCACCGTCTTCGCCGGGAACGACGGGTGCGCGGCCAGCACGAGCGTCTGCTTCACGGCATGCGTGATTGGCGCGAAATCCCGCAATGCGTCGTAGGGCACCTTCCGGAACGTGGCCGGGTTGATCGCGAGCGTGCTGATACCCATCAACAGCGTGTAGCCGTCGGGCGGCGCTTTCGCGGCCAGCTCGCCCCCGATCATGGTGCTCGCCCCAGCGCGGTTGTCGACCACGACCTGCTGGCCGAGGCGTTCCGACAAGGGCTGCGCGATCAGCCGCGCCACCACGTCGGCGCCGCCGGGGGGCGAGGTGGGCACGATGATACGCACCGGCCGCACCGGATAGTTTTGTGACGCCGCTGGCGCAACCGCGACAACCAGTCCCGCCGCAATCGAGACCAGGATCGTGATTCCCGTACCCCCCATGGTGCTCCCTGACTCTGTCACTTATCACCCGTCACTCATCATCATTCATCATTCATCATTCATCATTCATCATTCAGGTAGTATGCCGGCGGCCTTCACGATCCTCGCCCACTTTTCGGTTTCCGACCGGATGAATGCGGTGAACTCCTGCGGAGTGCCGGCAACGACCGCCATCCCTTCCCGCTCGAAGCGCTCCTTGATGTCCCGCACGCTCATCACCGAAACGACATCCTTGTTCAGGCGGGCGACGATTTCCGCTGGTGTGCCCGCCGTTACGAGCAGGCCCCACCACTGCACGGACTCGTAGCCCGGCACTCCCGCTTCCGCGATGGTCGGGACGTCGGGCATGACCGCAACGCGCCGGGCTGTAGTCACTCCGAGCACGCGCAAGCGCCCGGAGCGGATATGGGGGAACGCGGCCGTCGTGCTGGTCGTCATTGCCGACACGCGCCCGGCGAGCAGATCGATCAGGCCGGGCCCAGGGCCCTTGTACGGCACGTGCAGCATTTTCGTGCCGGTCATGACGAGGAAAAGTTCCATCGACAGCTGCGGCAAGGTGCCGGTGCCGGACGAGGCGAAAGCAATCTCGGCCGGCCGCGCTCTTGCAAGAGCGATGAGTTCCTTCACCGACTTCGCCGGCAGCGACGGATGGACGACCAGCACGTTCGCGACCGACGCGAGCTGGGTGATCGGCGCGAAATCGCGCTGCGCGTCGTAGGGGACCTTCTTGTACATCGCGGGAGTGGTCGCGAGCGTGCCGACGCCCAGGAGCAGCGTGTAGCCATCGGGCGGGGATTTCGCGACCAGCTCGGTGCCGATCATGGTCGCGGCACCAGCCCGGTTTTCGATCACCACCTGCTGCCCGAGACGCTCGCTTAGCGGCTGGGAGATCAGCCGCGCGGAGAAGTCGGCTCCGCTGCCGGCCGACGACGGCACCACGATGCGCAATGCGCGACTCGGGTAGCCCTGTGCATGCAGCGGCGCCGCGGCAACAGTCGTGCCGGCCACAATCAAGGTGGCCGCAGTAACCCTCCACGAAGCGCGCACTATCCCCTCCCTCGCCTGCCCAAACATTACACGTCACTTCTTCACTGCATCACTTCTTCACTGCATTACTCATCACTCGTCATTCATCATTCATCATTCATCATTCATCATTCACCTTTGATTCCCGCGTCCTTGATGACCACCGCCCACACAGCGGATTCGCGCTTGATGCGGGCGGCCAGTTCCTGCGGCGTGCTGGTCTCGACTTCCAGGCCCTGGCGCGACATCGCTTCATGGACTTCGGGCAGCGCCACCGTCTTGATCGCCGCATCGCGCAGCCGTTTCACGGCGTATGCCGGCGTCTTCGCCGGCACCAGCAGCGCGTACCACGAACCGACATCGAAGCCCGGGAAGCCGGACTCCGCGATGGTCGGCAGGTCCGGGACGACCTTCGAGCGCGTGATGCCCGTCGTCGCGAGCGCCTTCAGCCGGCCGCTCTTCACGTGCGGGATGGACGCGGCGACGCTGCCGAAGAGAACCTGCACTTCTCCGGCCAGCAGCGCCGCCGCAGCGGGCGCGCCACCCTTATATGGAATATGCACCATCTTGATTCCGGCGCGCTTGCTCAACAGCTCGGCGGACAGATGCAACGGCGTGCCCACCCCGCCGGAGGAGAAGTTGAATGCCCCGGGCTTCTGCTTCGCGAGGGCGATGAATTCATTCAGCGTGTTCGCCGGCACGCTCGGGTGGATCACCAATATGTACTGGGCGGTTGCGAGGAGCGTCACGGGCGCCAGGTCGCGCTCAACGCTGAACGGAAGCTTGTACAGGACCGGATTGACCGTGAGCACCGTGTTGAAGCCGACGAACACGGTGTGACCATCGGGCGCCGCATTGGCTACGATCTCGGCCGCGAGATTGCCGCCGGCACCACCCCGGTTGTCGACGACCACCGTCTGTCCCAGGTCATCGCCCAGCCGCGGCGCCATGATGCGCGCCAGCGTGTCGGTCCCGCCGCCGGCGGCAAATGGGATTAATAACCGCACCGGCCGCGTCGGGTAGGCCGGCTCGGCGGCGAATGATGCCGAACAGATCACCATCCAGGCCAGCAACGCTGCGCACTGATGGGTCATGCACGATCGCGAGTACAGGGTTGTCATTCTGCGGGTCCGCTCGGGTAGCGCGTGAACCAGGGTTCGAAAACATGCTCGGCGGGCATGGCTCCTGCAAGCGTCCCCAAGTCTAGCAGCCTGTCGGACCTGGTGTCATGAACGATTGGTGCGAATGCTTGGGAATTCGCTTCTGGTTAGCGCCGAGCCGACGGGCTGTATGACTGCAACTCCTCGCAACCGGTCGTTTAATTTAGCAACATATCAGGGCGAAAGCCCGACAAGCTGCTGGCCCTGGAGGACCTGCTTGAACCGCGAGCGGCGCTGGCGCAAAATAGTCTGACGGAAACGGGTCAACCTTTACGGAGGATCGCCCATGGGCAAGAAGATCCTGCTGCCAACTGATGGTTCGGACTCCTCGCGGAATGCAATGGGGCAGGCCATGGCGTTCGCGAAGGCGCTCAAAGCAAGCGTCATCGGGCTGCATGTAGTGCCGGCGTTTCACATGCCCAGGGACGAAGGTAACTTGATACGGACCAGTACCATGCTCAAGGAAAGGGTCGACGAGGTACACACGGCGAGAGCGAAGCAGGTCCTGGCGGTTATCGAGGCGAGCGCAAAGGACGCGGGCGTCGAGTGTCAGTGCATGGTGGGAATCAACGACACCATCTACGAGGAAATCATCGGCACCGCCGAGAAACAGGGCTGCGACCTCATCATGATGGCGTCACATGGTCATACGGGACTGACCGCGGTGCTGCTCGGGAGTGAAACCGCCAAGGTACTGACGCATACCAGACTGCCCGTTCTGGTATTGCACTGATCAGTCGCGGGTAGGAAATGGGGACGCACACCTTTATCCCGGTTGACAGCGATAACGGTAAGGATAAAGGTGTGCGTCCCCATTTCCTCCATTTCCTGTACCTGCTGGCCCTCGCCGCGGCGTGGGCGGGAGCGGCTGCGGGCCAGGACTACCCCGCGCGTCCGGTGCGCATCGTCACCGCGCCGGCTGGCGGCGGCAACGACTTCTCGGCGCGCCTCGTCGCGCGCGGCATCTCGGGGCCGCTCGGACAGCAAGTCATCGTGGACAACCGCCCCACCGTGCTCGCGCCCGAGATCGTGGCGAAGGCGGCGCCCGACGGCTACACGATGCTGCTCAACGGCAGCTCCCACTGGATCGGCCCGTACGTCGAGCGGGTGTCGTACGATCCGCTCCGGGATTTCGCGCCGGTGACACTGGTCGACCGCACGCCGGTGATCCTGGTCGTCCATCCGTCGCTGCCGGTGAAAAGCGTGAAGCAGCTGATCGCGCTCGCCAAGGCGCGGCCCGGGGAGCTCAACTTCTCCTCCGGTGCGCCGGGCAGCTCCAACTATCTCGGCGGGATGCTGTTCAACCACCATGCGGGCGTCAACATCGTCCGCATCCCGTACAAGGGCGCCGCGCCGGCGATGACGGCGGTGATGAGCGGGGAAACCCAGCTCATGTTCGCCTCCCCGGGCGGCGTAATGTCGCACGTGGCTTCGGGAAGATTGCGCGCTCTCGGGGTCGGCAGCGAGCGGCCTTCGGAGCTCGCCCCCGGCTTGCCGACGATCGCGGAATCGGGGGTTCGCGGCTACGTCTGCGAAACGCTGCACGCGCTGTTCTTCCCGGCGGGAACACCCCCCGCGATCGTCGCCCGCCTCCACCAGGAAGTCGACCGCTACCTGCGGTCGCCCGACGGAAGAAGCCAGTTCCTCAAGGGCGGGGTCGAGGCCGTCTCGAGCACCCCGGGGCAGTTGACGGCGACGATGAAGTCGGAGATGGGAACGATCGGGAAGGTGCTCAAGGCGGCGGGCGTGACGCCGCCGTAGAAACCGTTTCCTTGCGCCCTCATGGCCTGGCAAGCCCCAGTTCGACCAGGATGCCCTTCATCTCGCGGTATTCGCGGTCGATGGTCTTCCTGAACTGCGCGCCGGTCATAAAAAAATCCCCCCAGTAGTTGCGCTCGAGCTCCGCCTTCCAGTCCGCGGACTCGACCACCTTGCGCAGGGCGTTCTCCCAGAAGGTCACCTGCTCGGGGGTCAATCCCCTCGGCCCGACGACGCTGCGCCAACTGCCGTACACCAGGTCCACGCCCTGCTCCTTCCAGGTCGGCACGACCGCCATCGTGCCGGGCAGGCGCTCGCTGGACGACACGCCGAGGACGCGCAGCTTGCCCGCAGCGAGATGGGGCGCGGCGTTACCGGCGCCGGTCGAAACCAGCTCGATGTGGCCGCCGAGGAGCGCGGTCAGGGACTCCGCGGAACCCTTGAATATGACGGTTTTCAGGTCGCGCGGGCTGGCGCCTATGCCCCTCATGAACAGCCCGGCGATGATGTGGTGATGGTTGCCGAGCGAGGACGAGAAGCCCAGGGGCACGGACTGGGCATCCGACCGCATCCTGGCGATCAGGTCCTTGCCGTCCTTGAGCGGCGAGGCGTCGTTAACGGTGAGCACCACGTAGTCGTTGAAGATCGAGGCGATGGGCGAGAATTCGGAATAGCTTATCTTGCTCGTGCCCATGGCATGCGCGGTGATGAGCGTCGACGTTCCCATCAGCAGGTAATGCGGATCGCCCGCGTGCTGGCGGACATAGGCGTAGGCGATCTGGTTGCCGCCGCCCGCACGGTGGACCACGGTCACCGACGTGTTGACGATCTTGCTCCCGACAAAAGTGCGCTCGATCGCGCGCGCAAACTTGTCGTTGGTGCCGCCGGGGACAACGGGCACGATGATCTCGACGTTCTTTTGCGGGGACCAGCCCTGGGACTGCGCCGCGTTGGCACCAAGCAATGCGAGCGTGTATGCTGGTTTCATGCGGTCTCCTTCGTCTCATGGCGGTTCCTTTGGATACGGGTTACAGCTTCACGTCGCTCTTCATCAATTCCCTGGCGCGCTCGCGCAGCAGGAATTTCTGGATCTTGCCCGTGGCGTTCCTGGGCAGATCGCCGAACACCACCCGCTTCGGCGCCTTGAAATGCGCCAGGCGCTCGCGCGCATGGGCGACAAGCACTTCCGCGGTAGCGGCTGCGCCGGACTTCAGCGTGACGAAAGCTACCGGCACTTCACCCCATTTTGGATCCGGGCCGGCCACTACTGCGGCATCCATCACAGCCGGATGGGCGCACAGCGCGCGCTCGATCTCGACCGAAGCGATGTTCTCGCCTCCCGAAATGATGATGTCCTTGGCGCGGTCCTTGATCTCGATGTAGCCGTCGGGATGCATCACGCCGAGGTCGCCGGTCCTGAACCAGCCGTCGGGAACGGCCTTGCGGGTGGCGAGTTCGTCCTGGTAGTAGCCGAGCATGACATTATTGCCGCGCAACGCGATCTCCCCAAGCGCCCTGCCGTCGGCCGGCACGTCCTTCCCGTGCGGGTCGACCACGCGCAACTGCTGTGAGATGACGTTGCCCACGCCCTGGCGCGCCTTGATGAGTGCCTGCTCGCCGATAGCGAGCTTGCCCCATTCGCCACGCCACTCGCAGATCGCCGCGGGGCCGAAGGTCTCCGTGAGGCCATACAGGTGGGTGACGTCCATGCCGAGCTCGGTCATGCGCTGCAGGATCGCCGGCGTGGGCGGTGCTCCGCCGGTCGCCACCCGCACCGTGCGCCCGAGTTTCTCCGCTGTCGCGTGCCACGCCAGCATCACCAGCACCGTCGGCGCGCCGGTGAAATGCGTCACGCCCGAATCGCGCAGGTGCTTCCACACCAGGCCGGGGTCGAGCTTGCGCAAGCACAGATGCGCCGCGCCCGCAACGGTCACGCCCCAGGTGAAGCACCACCCGTTGCAATGAAACATCGGCAGCGTCCACAGGAAGGTGCTGTCGCAATCGAGCCGCGTTTCCATCGCCATCGCCAGCGCCTGCAGATAAGCGCCGCGGTGGTGATACATCACGCCTTTCGGCTTGCCGGTGGTGCCGCTGGTGTAGTTGATGGAGATCAGCCCGCGCTCATCACTCACCGCGCGGTGGTACGGGGCCGAACCGGCGAGCAGGCGCTCGTACTGGTCCTCGGGGCGCCCCGCGCGCACCAGCCGCAAGCCGCCGCCCATCTGAGTGGCAATGTCCGCCGCGACGGCCTCTTGCTCGAAGTCGTAGATCAACACCTGCGCGCCGCTGTGCGCGACGATGTGAGAGAGGTCGCTGGCGGTGAGCCGCACGTTCAGCGCCACCAGAACCGCGCCGGCAAACGGCACGCCGTAGTGCGACTCGAGCAGCACGTGGGTGTTGGGCGCGAGCACCGCGACGCGTCCGCCTTCGGCAACGCCCATGTTGCGCAGCGCGCCGCCCAGCCGCAGGCAGCGGTCAAGGAATTCGGCGTAAGTGAAGCGGCGCTCGCCGTCGATCACCGCGACGCGGTCGGCGTAGACCCTGCCCGACCGCAGCAGGAAAGACGTCGGGGTCAGCGCCTCGAAGGATGCCGTTGCAATCATCCCTCATCCCTCATCCCTTAGAAGATGTCTCCCCGCTCGTACTGCTTGGGCCAGGGGATCTTCGCCTTGAGTACCTTCGCTGCGTGCAGCGGCCAGTAGGGGTCGTTCAGGAACGCACGCGCCATGACGACAAGGTCCGCCTGGCCGCTCGCCACGATCTGCTCGGCCATCTCGGGACTGGAAATCATCCCCACGGCGCCGGTCGCGATGCCGGCGCGGCTGCGGATCGCGGCGGCGAACGGCACCTGGTAGCCCGGAAACACGTTGATCTTCTGGCGCGGATCGATAGCACCGCTCGAGCAGTCGATCAGGTCCACCTTGCCGCCGGCCTTGAGAATTTCCGCGAGCTTCACGCTGTCTTCGAGATTCCACCCGCCCTCCATCCAGTCGGTGCAGGAAATGCGCACGAACAGGGGCTTGTCATCCGGCCACTCCGAGCGCACGGCAGCCACGACTTCCAGCAGGAACCGGATGCGGTTCTCGAAGCTGCCGCCGTAACGGTCGGTGCGCCGGTTCGAGATCGGCGACAGGAACGAGGAGATCAGGTATCCATGCGCGCCGTGCAGCTCGATGACGTCGAATCCGGCTTCGCGGGCGCGCCGCGTGGACGCCGCGAACTTCGACACGATGTCGGCGATCGTCTTCTCATCCATTGCCTCCGGCACCGGGTAGCCTTCGCCGAACGGGACCGCCGACGGCCCGATGATCGGCCATCCGCCCTGCTCCGGCTTGAGGCCCTTGCCGCCTTCCCACGGGCGCGCGGTGGACGCCTTGCGCCCAGCATGGGCGAGCTGGATGCCCGCCACCGCGCCCTGCGCTTTCACGAAGCGCGAAATTCGCGCTAGAGCATCGCGCTGCGCGTCGTTCCACAGGCCCATGCACCCCGCGGTAATTCGCCCCCGCGGCTCCACGTTCGTCATTTCTACAAAAACGATACCCGCGCCGCCTACCGCACGCGCAGCGAGATTCTGTAAATGCCAGTCGTTCGCCACCCCGTCGGTGGCCGAGTACTGGCACATCGGAGAACAAACGATGTGATTGCGCGCCGTGACGGAACGGAATGTCACCGCCCGGAAGAGATGCGGATTGGGGTCGCGCTGCAAGATCTTGCGATCGGTATCGCCTCCTGCCGCAGGTGGATTCAATTTGGTGTCCATGTCGCTCGTGGATAGCAATAGCGTGATAAGTGATAGGTGATAGGTATCAAGTAACTTGAGGCCGGCAGAGCCGGCCGCTCTTATCACTTATCAGCGGCCTCAGTTATGTCACCGCGAAATATCAATACCATCGTTTTGGCCGCTCTGCGCGTCGCCGGGGGTCAGATCCCCGGAAAATCACCGGGGCCCCTCTTCCGCCCCTCGACGCGCCCCATCACTCATCACTGTATTCAATCAGCCATGGGATCATCTATCTCATCGGCCGCGCCCGGTGCTCCGAGGATATTCCGCAGGTCGCGTTCCCGCCGCAGGCGCCAGCTGCGCGCGATGACCTTCTTCATTTCCGCCTCGCTCGCGCCGCCGGCGTAGGTTGCGAGCCGCAATGCCTTGTCTTCCAGCTCGGCGCGCGTCAGCGTGTTATCGGGGTCCCCCTTGGGAGAAGCAATTTTTTGCTCGACCTTCTTCCCATCCCGTACCTTCACCGCCACGCGCCCCATCCAGCGCCTGGGATAGGCGCGGTCGATCTCGGGGTCGAGAACCATTGTCACCTTGTCATGGAATGCGCGCAGGCGCGGATCGCGCAACGACTGTTCCGTGAAATCGGCCAGCCCGGCCCGCCCGTTCACCGCAACCTGCGCCAGCACGAAGCCCATGGAAAACTTCGACTGGTGAACGGTCTGCGGATCGGTGACCGGGCCCAGGACATCGAGCGCGCCCTGGTGAACGTGCGTGGTGACGGATACGACGTCCTCGGCCTTGAGTTTATTTGCGCGCATCAGTTCGAGCAGAGCGTCCGCCGCGGGATGCGTGTGGCGGCATGAGGCGTGGAGCTTGAACGAGGTCTCCGCCAGCGCCCAGCGCGAGCCGAGCCCGTCGGTGAGCCGCGCCGGGTCGGCGTCGTCGGACATGCCCGCCGCCATGCCCTGCTCGCCTTCGAGTATGCGACGCGCGCCGGTAAAACCGTCACGCGCCATGTACGCCGCCATCAATCCGTCAGCCGCCGCTTTTGCCGCGTGCAGTTGTTTCGAGTCCGCCGCGTCGCGCAGAAACTCCCACAGTCCCGCCGCCATGGTGCCCGCCGAACCGAGCGCGTGCTGGAGCCGGCTGGCGTCCAGCCTGAGCAACCGCGCGACCCCGGTGGCCGCGCCGAGTTTCCCGGCGGTGCCGGTAGTGTGAAATACCTTGTAGTGCGAGCGGCCGAGAAACTCCCCCACGCGGATGGCCGCTTCGTATCCGGCGACGGTGGCGACGACGAGCTCCCTGCCGGATGCGCCGTTCTCCTGCGCTGCGGCGAGCACCGCCGGAAACACCACTGTCCCGGGATGCAGCACCGAGCTGTTGTGGAGATCGTCCTGCTCGACGACGTGGGATGCGCCTCCATTGACGAGCGCGGCGAAAAAGGGCGACGTGCGGGCGCGTGAAGTCAGGATTTCGCTCGGGCCTTCCGCCGGCCCCATCCGCGCCGCGAACTGCTCCAGCACCCGCACCGGCCGCGAACCCTTGCCGGCGAGCGCGGAAGCGAGCCAGTCGAGGAACAGGTCTTCGGTGCGCGCGACGACCGGTTCCGGAAGATCCTCGTAGCGGATCGACGCGAGAAACTCAGACAGTATCTGCGTCGGGCTGGCCTTCGCGCTCGTCGCAATCGGATTTCTTGCCGTCCTGGTCGTCATGATGGCGTGTTATGACAGTCTGTAACCAAATGCCAGAATAGACAGGATTAACAGGATTCACAAGATTAGATCAAAAAGACATTGGTTTAAATCCTGTCCCATCGTTTCGTGGATGTTACTCTGTAGATCCTGTCCATTCTTCTACCCAGGGATGACATCATGCGCAAGCACTTGCCCGCCTTCGATTTCCTCGCCCGCCCGTCACGCTCCGTCAAGCCGCGCAAGCGCGGGCTCACGGTTACCAGCGACAAGGCAAAGTCCCTCGCCGATACCGCTTCCTTGATCGAGACGGCGGGCGACATCGTGGACCACATGAAGATTCCCGACCACGTCGGCGTCATGTGGCGCTACTCCGCCGCGCTGCTGAAGAAAAAGAATGCGCTCTACGCCAAGGCGGGCATCGACACGCTGCCGGGCGGCATTCCCTTCGAGGTCGCTGCCGTGCAGGGCAAGGTGCCGCAGTTCATGGCGCGCGTGGCCGAGCTGGGCTTCAAGGGCGTCGAGGTAAGCGAGGACTCGATCGACCTCGAGCCCGGCGGCCGAGTGTACGCAATCAGGCACGCGCTGGCGAACGGGCTCACCGTATTTACCGAGCTTGGCAAGAAGTTCCCCGACAAGCCCCTGAATGCCGAGGAAGCCATCGAGATGGCCAACCGGGACCTGGAGGCCGGCACCCACCTCGTCGTGGTCGAGAAGAGCGACGTGGCGCTCGTGATCAAGCAAGGCAGCGACACGCTGCACCGGCTGATGCGCGGCGTCGGGAGCGAAAACCTGATCATCGAGTGCGGGCCGGGCGCCGACCGCTTCGACATCGCCAAATGGCTGATCCGCGAATTCGGGCCCGACGTGAACCTCGAGAACATAGACGCCGAGGACGCGTACATCATCGAGGCGATGCGGCACGGCATGCATCGCGCCGTGGACTACAACTATTTTCATGCCTGGCGCGGCAAGCGGGTGCCGCGGATTCCCTCTCCCTGACTTTTAGCTATCTGCCAATCAGACACCAGTTGGTAGCCGCGTCCGATTTACTCGCGTTCGGTTCGAGAAGCGTTGCGCAATACGCCACTGCGCACTTTCGCATCGCAGTACTCCGCGTAAAAGATCTCGTCTACACTCGCCGAGTAGGCGTGATCTACCGAAAAGACGCCTACCTCTCCCCCGCCGCCCGGCGGTTCATCGAGATACTGAAGGCGACGGCGAAGGAGATCGCAGCGGAAAAGCCGTGACTGGTGACTGGTGTCAACCACCCCGGCGTTTCACGCCACCCCTCCTTAACCAAGGAGGGGAGTGTTTAGGAAATTCCCCTCCTACCTGAGGAGGGGTGCTCGCGCAGCGAGCGGGGTGGTGTGGGTCGAATCACGACTCACGAATCACGATTCACGCCTTATTTCTGTGATGGCTTGCGCCGCTCGAGCGATATCGCGCCGGCGGCATTCAACTCGGCGATCTCCTTGCCGCTGAAGCCGAGCTCGGCGAGGATGCGTTCGGTGTGCTCGCCGATCCCGGGGATGGGGTCCATGCGAGAGTCGGTGCCGGACAGCGTCGCCGGCGGCAGCAAGGCCGGGATAGCTCCCACGGGCGAGCCCACATCGCGCCACCGCTCCCGCGCCTTGAGCTGGGCATGCTGCCACACTTCTTCCGGCGTATTGATGTGCGCGTTGGCTATGCCCGCCGCGTCCAGTTTCCCGACCACTTGCTCCGACGTCAGTGTCGAGAACAACTTGTTGATGAGCGCCGTCACCTCCTCACGGCGCTCATTGCGCTTGAAATTGCTGTCGTAGCGCGCGTCCGTCGCGAGCCCGGGCTGGCCCAGTACTTTGTCGCAGAATGTCGCCCACTCCCGGTCGTTCTGCAAACCCAGCATCACGCTCTTGCCGTCCCCCGTGAGATAGCGGCCATAGGGCACGATGGTTGCGTGGTCCGGTCCGGTCCGCGGGGGTGCGGCGCCGCTGAAATGGGCGTAATACAGCGGGTAGCCCATCCACTCGCTGAGAGCCTCCAGCATCGTGACTTCGACGCGCCCGCCCTTGCCGGTCTTTTCCCTCCGGTAGAGCGCCGTCAGGATGCCGGAGTAGGCGTAGACGCCGGTCGCGATGTCGGCAATCGAAATGCCGACCTTGCTCGGCGTCTCCGGCGTGCCTGTCACCGACAGTAAGCCGGCTTCGCTCTGCACCAGCAGGTCGTAGGCCTTCTTGCTGGCATACGGGCCGCTGTCGCCATAGCCCGAGATGTCGCAGACGATCAGCTTCGGGTGCTTTTCCAGCAGCGCGTTCGACGCAAGCCCCAGCCGGGCGGCAGCGCCCGGCGCGAGGTTCTGGATGAACACGTCGGCACGGGCGATCAGGCGCGACAGCACTTCCTTTGCCCCGGCGTGCTTCACGTCGAGCGTCAGGCTTTCCTTGGAACGGTTGAGCCAGACGAAGTGGGAAGCCATCCCCTTCACCGTGCGGTCGTAATCGCGCGCGAAATCGCCCACCTTCGGGCGCTCGATCTTGATCACCCGCGCGCCGAGGTCGGCGAGGTGGCGCGAGGCGAACGGCGCCGCCACTGCTTGTTCCAACGAAACAATTGTTATTCCGTCAAGCGGTCTCATTTCTGCCACTCAAAAACGTGGGTTGTGGGTTGTGGGTCGACTGAAATAGGCTGCAACGTCATATCGATCGATCCACGATCCACGATCCACGATCCACGATCCACGTCTTTAGAAAGACCGCGGCATGCCAAGCACGTGCTCGCCGATATACGACAGGATCAGGTTGGTGGAGATCGGCGCCACCTGGTAGAGCCTCGTCTCGCGGAACTTGCGCTCGACGTCGTACTCGGCGGCAAAACCGAAACCGCCATGGGTCTGCAGGCAAGCGTTCGCCGCCTCCCATGACGCATTGGCACCGAGCAACAGCGCCATGTTCGCTTCCGCTCCGCAGGGCTTGCCGGCATCGAAGAGCGCCGCCGCCTTGTAGCGCATGAGGTCTGCGGCCTGCACGCTCGCGTAGGCGCGCGCGATCGGGAACTGGATTCCCTGGTTCTGGCCGATGGGCCGGTCGAAAACGACCCGCTCCTTCGCGTAAGCCGTGGCTTTGTCGATGAACCAGTAGCCGTCACCTATGCACTCGGCGGCGATCAGGATGCGCTCGGCGTTCAGGCCGTCGAGTATGTACTTGAGCCCTTTCCCCTCCTCGCCGATCAGGTTCTCGGCCGGGACTTGCAGATTTTCGAAGAACAGCTCGTTGGTCTCCTGGTTAGCCATGTTGCGGATCGGCTTGACGGTGAGCCCCTTCCCCACCGCTTGCCGCAGGTCAACGATGAAAACAGAAAGCCCTTCCGATTTCTTCTTGACCCGGTCAATTGGGGTTGTGCGCGCGAGCAGGAGCAGCAGGTCCGAATGCCGCACGCGCGAGATGAACACCTTCTGCCCATTCACGACGTAGCGGTCGCCCTTTTTCACCGCGACCGTCTTGAGCTTCGTAGTGTCCGTACCGGCGGTGGGCTCGGTCACCGCCATCGACTGCATGCGCAGCTCGCCGCTTGCAATCCTGGGCAGATAGCTCCGTTTCTGCTCCTTGGAAGCGTGCCGCAGCACGCATCCCATGACGTACATCTGGCCGTGCACCGCGCCGGCAAAGGCGCCCGAGCGGCTGATCTCCTCCAGGATGATGGACGCTTCGGTGACGGACAGCCCCGAGCCGCCGTACTCCTCGGGTATGAGTGCCGCGAGCCAGCCCGCCTCTGTGAGCGCCTTGACGAATGCATCGGGATAGCCGCGCGCCTCGTCCACCTTCTGCCAGTACGCGCTGTCGAACTGCCTGCACAGCGAACGCACGCCCTCGCGTATTTCGCCGTGATCGTCGCCGGGTGCGTGCTTCATTGACGGGTCGCGTGTATGCTGGAAAATACGCCCGATTATAGATGGAAACGGTATTCGCCCGTTTCCATAAACATTAAACTCAACAGGAGGACGGATGTACGTCACGAATTCCAAGCGCCTCACGCTGGCCGGAGCCAGGAAAATGATGGATACCGTCACCGCCAGGGCTGAAAAGGCCGGCCACGCGGTCGCGGCCGCGATCGTGGACGCCGGCGGTCACGCGGTCCTGGTCCAGCGCATGGACGGCGGGCGCTTTCACACCGTGCACTCCTCCACCACGAAAGCGGTATGCGCGGCCTCCAATAAGCGGCCCACGACCGCCAAGGGCGCGGCCGGGCAGGATCTCGACACGATGCACGCCCTGGGACTCGCGCTCGCGGCAGGCGCGGAACGGTGGACGGCGATGGAAGGCGGCTATCCGATCCTGTTCGACGGCGAATGCGTGGGTGGCATCGGCGTCTCCGGCGCTACCTGGGACCTCGACGACCAGCTCGCGCGCGAGGCGGTGGAAGCGATTGGAGCGAACTGGAAGATCGACAACAAGTGACTCGTTTCTCGTTGCTCGTTGCTCGTTGCTCGTTCTGGCTTAAAGCAAGAATCGGCCGGTAACAGGTCACAACCAGAAACGAGGAACGAGCAACGAGTCACTTCTTTGGTGAACAGGAAAGCAATATAGATGGCACAAGCGCCGCTGAAAGTAGCGTGTATTGGAATGGGCTGGTGGTCGGACGTGCTGGCCGATGCGATGAAGCGCTCGAACCGGTTCGAGATCGTCTGCTGCTTCACGCGCTCGGACGAGAAGCGCAAGGCTTTTGCCGCCAAATATGGCTGTAAAGCGGCCGTTTCGTATGAGGAAATATTAAATGACCGCAGCATCGCTGCGGTCATTAACACGACGCCGAACAACGTCCATCTTGAAACGACACGCGCGGCGGCGCTAGCCGGCAAGTCTGTGTTTCTCGACAAGCCCATTGCGAACACCATTGCCGACGCCAAGGCCATCACCGCTGCCTGCCGCAAGGCAGGCGTAGTGCTCGCACTCGGCTACCAGCGGCGCAAGGAAAGCCACTTCCGCTGGGTCAGGAAGCAGATCGACGATGGTGTATTCGGAAAGCTGGTCAATGCCGAGGCCAACATCTCGCGCGACCGGCTCGGTAAAATCGACTTGAGCTCGTGGCGCTATACCGCGGAAGGCATGCCGGGCGGTGTCATGCTGCAGATCGGCATTCACTACAGCGACGTGCTCGAGTACCTCATGGGCCCGGTCACGGCGGTGAGCGGCCGCCTTGCCCAGCTCGTGCTGCCGGGTGACAACCCGGACGTGGCGAGCCTGGTGATGGAGCACGAGAACGGCGCGCTCTCCACCCTTAACGCGAGCTATGCTTCCGCATCCGAGTACTACTGCATGAATATTTACGGCAAGGAGGCGAGCGCCTATTACGACCTGCACCAGGGGCTGCGCTTTCTCAAGCGCGGGAGCGATCGATCCAGCCCGGTGCCGTGCGAGAACAACGACCCGATACG